>Ga0182027_10012939_pt1 | contig 11685 bp, 8 predicted proteins | sample 712E1DmetaG_FD_121300 | JGI IMG/M metagenome (GOLD analysis project Ga0182027, IMG submission 121300) | Permafrost microbial communities from Stordalen Mire, Sweden - 712E1D metaG (Illumina Assembly) | ecosystem: Environmental > Terrestrial > Soil > Wetlands > Permafrost | place: Sweden...
CCGGTAAAAATGCCCTGCCCGGTAAAAACCATCGCTTTCGTCAACGCGGCTTCCTCCGTTTTGCCATGTCGCAGTTCCTCCTCGTAACGGGTGATCAAATGCACACCATAATCAATCCCCAAGCCGATGAGCATCGGCACAAAGGGCAGTGTCAAAACATTCAAATGCCCGACCGCCAGCGTGGTAAACGCCAGCGTGTAAACCAGCCCGACCACCAGACAAACCGTCGCCTTCACCGGCCGGCCGGTCTCGTTGTAACCGTAGATGAAAATCATCGCGCACAACACCAGCGACATGATGCTGGCGACGGTGATGTCCTTTTGCGATTGCACCGTTTCGTCGTAATCCAGCACCGGTTCTCCAATCAGCCCGACATTAAGGCCAGGCACCTCGTCTTGAGTCTCTTGGATGAGCCGGCGCAAGCGATCAATCGCATAACCATTCAATTCGTCCTGCGTTTGCCTGACGGGTGGGTGCAAGTGATCCGCCGCCGGGTCATTCGTTTCCACGTTGGGCACATACGCTTTCACCAGAAAGATCCGGCCCCGGTTGAAGGTGACGTAGGTATTTGTTTCGCTGCCGGCGTTGAAAAGCGACGCGACACTGGGTGATGGCGGCGTGCCGGGACGCCCCAGACTGTCGGTGGCCTGCGTCACGATGCGCGTCAATGCCGGCAGCGCCTGGACCAGTGATTCCGTCTGGGCGTTCGTTTCCCGGGGTGCGGTGCGGAAAGCCGTGTTGACCTGCTCGAAAAACGAGATGAGATTCGTTGTTGGCGTAAACTGGCGGATAAACGGCAGGGCATCGTCGAGCTGCTCTTTCAGCTCGACCAGATCATTCTTGTCGGCAAAAAGCAGTGCCTTTGCCCCCATTACCGACAAGCTCTGCTGGTAAAAAACGTCGCGGAAGAAATTGGTTTCTGCCTGCATCTTCGCGGCAATCCGTTCGACAAATTGCCGGTTGTTCTCGAGGTTGTCGCTCTCCACCACCACCACCAGACGGTTACCCTGCTGGGGGAATTCCTTTTGCAGTTTGAGAAAATTCTGGTGGTACTTCTGGTTGGCTCCCACCAGATTGTCCCGGTTCATGTCGGTCTTCAAATAGCCGACGGTGTAAAGGATGCAGACCAGAAAAAGCCCCATCTGCGGGTAAATAAACCAGCGCGGGTAACGAATGACTGCCGCCGCCAACCTGGCCAGCAATCGCGCGAGAAAGGAATCGGCGCTTAATGCTTTCATGCCTCAGTCGCGCGGATCACGCTTCGGGGATTTCGGCGTTGGAATATACTTCCTTCACGTCGTCATGTTCCTCCAGCGCCTCGATTAATTTGTTGACCGCCGCGATGGCGGTTTCGCTGCCCAACGGCACGGTGAGCGCAGGCAGCGACGTGATTCCCGCCGCTTCGCACTTGATGTCCTTTGTTTCCATTTGTTTGAGCACCGCCTCGAAATTTCCCGGCCCGGTCAAAATTTCGTATCCCTGCGGCTCGGCCTTGAAATCCTCCGCGCCCGCCTCGAGTGCAAGCTCCATTAACTGGTCCTCGCCCGCCATTTCCCGCGAGACAATCATCTGCCCTTTGCGTTGAAACAGACGGCTGACCGATCCCGGGGTGGCAATGCTGCCGCCGCTCTTCGTCACAATGCTGCGAATGTCCGACGCCGTGCGATTGCGATTGTCCGTGCTGACCTCGACCAACAGCGCCACCCCGCCCGGTCCGTAAATTTCATAGGTCAAATCCTCGAAGTTTGCGCTTTCGCCGCCGCCGGTGCCTTTCTTGACGGCGCGCTCGATGTTGTCGCGCGGCATGTTTGCCGTGCGGCACTTGAGCAGCACCATGCGCAGGCGCGGATTCATGTCCGGGTCGCCGCCGCCGATTTTGGCGGCGATGGTGATTTCGCGCCCCAACTTCGCGAAAATTTTCCCGCGCTTGGCGTCAATCGCGCCCTTGAAGTGCTTGACCTTCGCCCATTTGCTGTGTCCGGACATGATTTGCGTTAAATCGTTAAACAGTTATATCGTTGAATGGTAAAATCGCCTTTTCACCGGGGCAACGATTTGACGATTCACTTTTCAACGGCTTTCAGCTTCGACATAAACCGCCGTGCCGTAACACAGCACCTCAGTGATGCCCGCCGCGATTTCCGTCGCGTCGTAGCGTACGCCGACGACGGCGTTGGCGCCGAGCTGTCCGGCGTGGGTGAGCATCAGGTTGTAGGCGTCGTTGCGCGTCTGTTCGCAAAGATTGGTGTACAGCGAAATGTTTCCTCCAAAAATCGCCTGGATGCTTGCGCCCATGTTGCCGATGACTGAGCGCGACCGCACGATGATGCCGCGCACGACCCCGAATGATTTGGTCACCCGATAGCCGGGCAGTTCAAAGGTTGTGGTGGTCAGTGGATGTGTCTGGCTCATATGTCAACCATTGAACACGACCTTGTGGGCTGACAAAAGCGAAAAGTTCCGGCGCTCAGGGCGAGAGCCAGGCAAAAGCGGGCAATTTCCGCGAAGCCTCGGTTGAATACTGCAATCGTGCGGCCGGGCGTGGCGGAGATCGGCGCCGCAGCCGGTTTCCGCCATGAAGAAATAATTCTTGTAAATTCCGGTGAAGGGGTAGAAACGCACCGTCACACGGGATATTTCAAAACGAATGTAAAAAAACAAATCGAAAAAAAATCTGCGGCTTCGGCTGCTGTTCCGACGAAACTGGTAATTTCACTGAAAAACAGCGCTCGAAGCACGCCCCAGGCGGGGCGTGCCGAAAGCGTCTTTCAAGGCATACCAGTGCCTGTCGGGGCGCAAGTAAGTGCGCCCTCTTTGTTGAGGGACGGAGACGCGGGGAGGAGTTCAAAATGAAAACTATGCGGGTGGTATCGGTGACTGGCGCGGCACTGGTCTGGGCTGTGGGAACATTCTTCGGTTCAACTTTTATTTCGCGGGCGCAGATGCAGATGCAGCTTGTCCCAGTGCCGCCGGATTCGGTGGTGAGAGTCGTGGCAGAGGCGCAGGGATTGGAATTAGTGCCGCCGGATCAAGTGCCCTTCTGTGGAACATTCTGGATGGTCTTGCCGGGTTTTGGCGGCATCACTGCCCCGTTACCCTGTCCGCCCCTTGATCCAAGCCTGCCCATTTACGTTATGGCCGACGGACAGTTTTTGGTGGATGACACCAGCGGCAGTCAGGCAGCTTTGAACACGTCGCAAGCCGGACGATCGGCTGCCAACACCACGAGTGCAGCAGCGCTGGAAGTTCAGGCGGACGCGGTGGTAAATTTGATACTGCGGGTTCAAACAGCGGCGGCAAACCAGCAGATGCGGACAATGGCGCGGGCAATGGGCATGGATGTCCCCTCTCCGGGCGTGGATGGTTTTGGCTATAGTGGTGATGGTTCTTTGCCCATGTTTAGCAGCACCTTCACAATTGACACCAATGCCCTGTGGCTGGAAATCGCAAATGTTTCCGGCGGAGTGGCGTGTTTGAACCTGCATAACGGCAGCAACCAGGTGTACTGCATTTGGTCCGCAACGAATTTAGCGACGCCTTTCGCCGGCTGGCAGGTGGAGACGGAGTTGTGGCCGTCGAACGCGGTGGTGCTGTCCTTCACGGTCTCGACGCTGGAACGGCCGAATCTGTTTGTGCGAGCGGAGGACTGGACGGGCGTTGACAGTAACGGTGACGGCGTGCCGGATTGGTGGACATGGAAATATTTCGGCAACGTCAATGTCACGGACACGAATCTGGACTATTCCGGCAACGGCAACACGTTTGCGCAGGATTATTCCAACAACGTCACGCCGACCGTTTTTGTCTTCACCAATTTGGAAGTGCCCAACAACTATGTCAGTTCCAGCCAGCCAGCGGTGCAACTCGACGTGGCGGGCACTCCGTATTATGTCGCCACGTTGATTGACGACGACAATTTTTCCAACGCCGTTTGGAACCCTTACAGCGGTTCGACCGTGATGGTGAATCTTGGTATCGTCCAAGGGTGGCATGAAGTCTGGATTGGCTTGCGCAGCCACGCGGATGATCCAACATCCGCCGTGTGGCAACGCAAGCGATTAAAACTGGACTGGACGCCACCCGCCTTGTTCATCACAAACCCGACCAACGGCACGGTGGACATCCCCATGATTCAGTTGCGGGGATACAGCCCCGAAGCCTTGAGCAGTATCAGCTATGATTTGAGCAACGCGGCGGGGACAGTGACCAACCAGCAAGTGCTGGTGTTGAACCAATATTACGACACGACCACATGGGAATTCACGACGAACACCTTTCAGGCGTTTGACGTGATGTTGACCAACGGCGTGAACACGTTCACATTCCACGCGACCGACCTTGCGGGCAACACGACGACGGCCAGTTATAATCTGACGTTGGACTATTCGGCCAAGACCAACCCGCCGAGCGTTCAAATCATCTGGCCGCAGGACGGAACCCAAGTCAGCGGGAGCAGTTTCACGGTGGATGGACAAGTGAACGATGCGACCATCACCGTTGCCGCCACCATCACGGACACCAACGGCGACATCAACACGGTGAATGGGTTGGTGGAACGGAGCGGCAAATTTTGGCTGGAAAACCTGCCGTTGAACAGCGGCACGAACACCGTGACCCTCACTGTGACCGACGCGGCAGGAAATGCGACCACCAACAGTTTCAATGTGGTGCAGAGTGCCGTGACCTTGACGGTGGATCCGGTTGGCGACCCGCAACAGTTATGGCAACCGACGGTGAACCTGACCGGAACCATTTCCGATGCGTCTTACGCCGTTTGGGTTAACGGCGTGAAAGGCACGAACAACGGCGATGGCACATGGTCGGCAAGCAACGTGCCGGTGGACAGCGGGGGAACGGCGAGCTTCACCGCCACCGGCTATGCACCGAACGAACAACAGCCGGATGGCAGCTACGGCAACTAAAAGGGAACCGGCATGAAAAAAATCTTTCTTTCAACCATCCTGTCGCTGGCGGCGGCAACGGTTTTCGCTTCCACCCAAACCAAGGCGACAGAGGACAAGCCGTGGCGGGTATATATGCTTGGTGGAACAATGAATACGAGCGATAGCGACCACTCCATTGAAAATGATTATTATTATCCTTATCCTCAACCCACCTTATTATTTACAAGTGACAATCAAACCACATCGGAAAAGAACGTTGATTGGATCAACGGGCTTGGCGGCGGTGGATCGGGCGCGGTTTTGAACAACTCCACCTTTGAAGATTTCTATTATGCACCAGCTTATACTTATACAGATTATGGTAATTCGTCTGAAAACGATTCAATAAACTTGGACGGGTCAGGGGTCGGCAACGAGTATCAAGCTTACCATAATTGGGGTTCTTATTGGGGGTGGGAGGGGTGGAATTGGGAAAATTTTGCTTATAATAGTTCATCGTCGTTGAATTTGGATGTAACAATCTCAAGCTATCTTGGAAATGAGCACTGCGATGTAACAGACTCCGCGCACCCTCCATTGTGGACTTATTTTGAATTGACGTCAAATCTTGGCCTTGTATTGAGACAAATAACACAAACAGAAACTTATCAGCGTTATGCCCAAGCGGTTTGGCATGTCCAGAACGGCGGCAAGGCCATGCCCGGGCGGCGGAGCCTGTGGCAGTTCAGCGGTTCGGCCACGGAGATACGGAACCTGCGGGCGTGGCCGCCGGACTATGCCTATGGGAACGCGTTGGCCATCCCAAACACGCAGGTGGTCATCAACGGCGTGGGCACGTTGCGGACGGATGGCACCTGCTGGACGACGCTGCCGGACGGTCAGGACCTGGACATCACGCCCACGGTGGCGGGCAAGGACTTTTACACGTTCGGCGTTGGCGGGCAGAAATACCCTTTGACGATTTTGGCAAATGGGAATGATTTGTCTGTGACCAACCCGGAGTTTTCTGTTGGTCAACAAGTATATTTCACCTTTGATGGTTTGCCGCTTGGCAACATTGTGAACATGGTTGGGCAGTGGAGTTTGCCGGGGAAATTTGTTAATCAACCGACGAATTATTCATCCACCTGCCCGACCTATGTGCGCAATGACGATTTGTTGCAAAACACCAACCAGACTTCCTGCTGGTTTGTGAACGAACCGGGCGGAACGGTCATCGTGGGGATGAGTTTGAAGTTTGACAACGGCCAGACCGCCAGCGTCTCGGCGGATGGCAAAATCTCGGTTTATCGGCCACAAGTAAACTCAGTTGTCCCCAACGGACCTTTTGGCGCGGGTTTGGATGCTGGTCTTTTAGGTGGCTCACTCTCATTGATGAATGGCCCGATGAATTTCGCCGTCACCATCAACTCAAAATATTCGGGCAATTTTGGCCTCACTCAACTGGTCAATTACTTTGCCGAGACCATTGTTCTACCGCCCGATGTGTTCGTTTATCACACTACCTACGGCAGCTTTTGGCTGGATGGTCCAGAATACTACGACGGCCCCGTTGCTAAAGATCAAACCTATCGGATTTATGATGCGCCAACCCTACCACTTATTCTGTTTTTCGGCTCCTACAATGGGAATTGGCAGGACTATGTGAGATTCACGCCGGACGGTGGTATTCCTGTCACCTTGGGGCGCATTGACTGGGATTGGTCAGCCACCTGCGAAAATCCAGGCACCGGCTGGTATATCACATCAGACGGTGTGGACGGTCCTACCCTTCACGATGACGACAGTTTCCCTTTGTGGTCACATGTGAAACCTGCACCGGAGGACTGATAAACACAAAAAACGAATATGAATCACTCAATATTTAAGCTGCTTTTAACTTTAGTGGTCGGATTGACACTGGTCTTGTCCCGGTCTGCGTTGGCGCAGCCCCAGTCCCAGCAGCCTCAGCCTCAGCACATCTGGGGCGCGGCGACCAATGGAATCTGCGCCGGCGTTGAAGTCATGCAGAGTGACTGGCCATCACACAAGAATGATTTTTATTGTGATATTGACGTGAGAAATATGAGCACCAATCGCTTGTATATTTGGGTCCCGCCGGTCGAACAGCGTTATGAGATTGAACTGCGAGGGCCGGATGGTCGGCGGATTCGTCAATTAAAACCTCTTACTCACGTTCAGGCGCATCTTTGGCTTGCGCGGGAGTCATTTGGTCAGGATCCATTTTCAGAAAAGAGTAACTTGGATTGGTTTTTCCTCAAAGACACGTTCGACGTACGGACGAATGGCTTATACACCCTGATTGTTTCTACGCGAGTCAATGCTTACACCAATTTTGCCATTGGCCGCTCTCAAATGCGAAGTGAGCCAAGTTATTTCCTTCTGCCTCCGGTCACCAACACGTTTAATGTTTCGCTACCGAAGCCAAACAAGTGAACAAACCGGAACAGTGGTTTCCTGATTGGTCTTACGTCTTTGTTCGGATTTGGACCGAATATTACGATGGACTAAAAGATGTTGTGTGTTTGGCATGCCCACAGCGCTTGAGTATATCTATCAGCTTGAGCTTCTCGATACAAATGGCGTTGCGTTGCCTAAAACAGAGTTGGGCAAAAAAATCGGCGAGAATTTTTCGGATTTAGAGCCATCCTTTGCAAATGATAAAGGTTTCAAACTAGCCATAGAACGCGCAGTGGAGGAGCAAGGGATTGGTGCTCGAAATCTTTTCTTTCCATATAGACCGACCGATTATCATGGCCAATCTCCTTATTCTCCAAATGATTTATTTGAAATCAAAAAACCCGGCAACTACACTCTTTAGATTAGTTTTCAATTCATTGTGGCTTCTGACACAAACGTCTACAAAACCGCTCACATAGTTCGTTTTCCACCGTTGGATTATCCGCTGGTAAAAAAATGAATTTGAACCTCGCGAACTAACCATAGTATGCGTGGTGCCAATAAAAATCAGATGCCGGGACAGCTTCTCGGTTACGAACGCTTCTCAAAGCGAAGCAAAGATCACCTACATCAAACTTAAGGCGAGAGCCAGGCAAAAGCGGGCAAATTCCGCAACACGGTGAATGTTAACACGACGACGAGAAACGCCCACCACACTCCGGGCGGCACGTTCGCTGGCGCGGGCTGATTCCGCCTTCGGCGCACCATCAATCGCGTGCTCCAAACCGCCAGCGCCGCAAGCATCAAGACGAACAGCGCGTTGTCGTGCAGCGCGCGGAGCAGGTGCCCGTGCAGCAATTGATACGCCGCCCGCGTCGCGCCACAGCCTGGACAGTTCCAGCCGGTCAGCGAATGAAACAAACAGATGGGATAAAAACCGTGCTTCGTTGGATCGAAGAAAAACAACACCGCGCCCGAGCCCAGCGCCGCCAAGGCCAGCACAATGGCCGCGAAAAACGCGGGCGACGATGACCCGGCGATTTTCGGCGGTGCGGATGGTGATTCACCGCGCATGGTTCAAATCAAAAGGTTTTGAAATGCCACGCGAAGTTTCCCGGGTGGAGCGCAAAATTGAGCAGGGCCAGCCCGAACCCCAACATCAGACTCGCGGCGGAAAGAATCAGTCCGGCAATGGCCAGACCCCGGCCTTCGTAACGTTCCGGATGCCGGTTTATTTGTGACCAGCCGATGAGCGAGAAGACAAGCCCGAGAATGTTGAATGGGCAGCCGCAGCAGCACGTCACCGACAAAATGCCGAAAATGAGCCCGGCGGTCGCTAAGGAATTGGTTTTGGGCGGTTGCCCCGCCGTTGAAGTCCCCGGCCACGGCCCAATCGCCGGCGGAACCGGCGGCGCGAACTGTCCCGCAAATTCCGGAAGTGCGCCAAGGGGTTTCCATTCCCGCGCGCCCGCGCCGAATGCTGGCGTCTGCGCGTTGGCGCGGCCTTCGGCAATCCACTGCCGCAACTGTTCCGCCGTCACCGGGCCGTAAGTTTTGCCGTCTGCTCCAATGATTGTGTACATACGTGCCTTTCTATTCGTTTTCGCCGGAGGCGTGCCCCGCATCCGCGCATACGCCGCGTTTCGCTCCGGCGACGAAATCCAGCAAGATTTTCGCCGCGGGGCTGGTAAAGTTTTTTCGCGCTGCTTCCGCCGCCGCCTGCAAATTTTTCCCGCTGCGGAACAACGCGCGATAAAGCCGCTTCAATTCCAGCCGCTGTTCCGCCGTGAAACCCGCCCGGCGCAGGCCGACGACGTTCAGCCCGCAAATTTCGTTGTCGCGCAGTGCCACCGTGAACGGCGCCAAATCCTTGCTGATCGCCGAGCCGCCCTGCATCAGCGCGAGCGTGCCGACGCGGCAGAACTGGTGGATGAGGCAGTTGCCGGAAATGAACGCGCGGTCGCCCACTTCCACGTGCCCCGCCAGCAACACGCCGTTGGCAATGATGACGTGGTCGCCGACGATGCAATTGTGTCCCACGTGGCAGTGGGCCATCAGAAAATTGTGCGAGCCGATGACCGTTTCCGCATCCGGTTTGTTCGAACGGTGCGCCGTGAAATGTTCGCGGAAAATATTGTGGTCGCCGATGCGCAGGCGTGTCGGCTCACCCTGGTATTTCAAATCCTGCGGCGCGTCGCCGATGACACAACCCGCGTGAAACGCATTGTGCGCACCAATGGTCGTCCGGCCCGTGAGATAAACGTGCGGCCCGACCACGCAGTGCGCGCCCAGTTCCACGCTTTCGTCAATCACGGCATACGGCCCGACGCGGACGGTCGGGTCCAGCTTCGCTTGGGAATGAATGATGGCGGTTGAATGAATCACAGAATAAAAGTGACTCATTCGGCTTGATTGCCAAGTTCAAAATGCCGCCCGGCCCAAAAATGGGCGCCCCCGGACACTGCCACCCATGCACGATGCCGCGTCCGAGTGGAACGCCGGATTTGTCCGGCAGGTGTGCAACCGGCGCGTGTTGCTGCCGGATAAATCCGGCGTTCCGGTGGTGATGTCGAGGGACCCCAAACCCGAAGATGCTTTGTCCCGCCGTGGCTTCGTGGTAAAGGTTAAGCCTGAAATGACCGGCACGGCCACAACTGAATCAATCCGCAATCCGCAATCCGCAATCCGCCAATTGCCGGAGTTGCTCGCGCCCGCCGGCGATTGGGATTGCGCCCGCGCCGCGGTCGAAAACGGCGCGGACGCGATTTATTTCGGCCTCGAAAAATTCAATGCGCGAATGCGGGCGGACAATTTCACCGGGGCCGATCTGCCGAAGCTGATGGAATTTCTCCATCGGCGCGGTGTGCGCGGCTACGTGACGCTCAACACGCTGGTCTTCGAGAGCGAACTTGCCGATGCCGAAAAATTTCTGCGCACGATGATTGCAGCGGGCGTTGACGCGGTGATTGTGCAGGACGCGGGCCTTTGCCGGCTGATCCGCCAACTCTCGTCCGATTTTCCAATTCACGCCTCGACCCAGATGACCATCACCAGCGCCAGTGGCGTGGACTTTGCCCGTGAACTCGGCTGCGGCCTCGTCGTGCTCGCCCGCGAATGTTCAATTAAGGAAATTGAAAAAATCCGTAGCCGCGCTTGTCAAAGCGCGGATTTTGCGGTTGGACCAGACCGCGCTTTCACAAGCGCGGCTACCATGCCCCTCGAGGTTTTCATCCACGGCGCGCTCTGCATCGCCTACTCGGGTCAATGCCTCACCAGCGAGGCCCTCGGCGGACGTTCGGCCAACCGCGGCGAATGCGCCCAGGCGTGCCGGATGCCTTATGAGTTGGTTTCCGACGGCAAACTCGTGCCGCTCGGCGACCGGAAATATCTGTTAAGCCCCCAGGATCTGGCCGGATTGGAAGTTTTGCCGGAATTGATCCGCGCCGGTGTTGCCTCGCTGAAAATCGAAGGCCGCCTCAAATCGCCCGAATATGTGGCAAACATCACGCGCATTTACCGCACTGCGCTCGATCAACTTTCGGAGGGGCGAGTTCCACGAGCCCCCAATTCAAAAAAAGTGGGGCTCGCAGAGCTCGCCCCTCCGAATGACCGTTACGACATGGAAATGGCCTTTTCCCGCGGCCTGCACACCGGCTGGTTCGGCGGCACCAACAACCAGCAGCTCGTCCATGCGCGCTTCGGCAAAAAACGCGGCGTGTATCTCGGCGAGGTCGCGCGTGTGTTGCGCGATGGCGTTCTCATCCGCCTCGAAGGCCCGTTGAAACCGGGTGACGGCGTGGTGTTCGACGCCGGCAAACCGGAGGAAAACGAGGAAGGCGGACGGGTTTATGAAGTCTTAAGTCCACAGCCCAAAGTCCACAGCCCAAAGTCCAAGGTTCAAGGTTCAAAACCCGAGGTTCCAAACTCCAAATTGGCCGAACTTCGCTTTGGCGACGGCGATATTGACTTCTCGCGCGTCCACGTCGGCGACAAGCTGTGGAAAACCAGCGACCCGGAACTGGACCGGCGACTGCGTCAAAGCTTCGAGGGCGAAGCGCCGAAATTTCAGCGGCCCATCGAAATCGAAGTGCATGGCGTCGTTGGCAAACCCCTCGCGCTCATTGCGCACGATGAATTCGGAAATGTCGCCAAAGTCGAATCCTCCATGCCGCTGGCGAAAGCCGAAAAGCAGCCGCTCACGACCGAACGTCTGCGCGAACAGCTTGGCCGCCTCGGCGGCACGCCATTCAAACTCGGCGAATTGAAAAACAATCTGTCGGGTGAGGTCTTATTGCCGGTGAGCGAACTGAATCGTCTGCGCCGCGAAATCGTCGGGGAATTGGAAAGATTGCGCACACAGCCAAAACGCTGGACGCTGAAC
>Ga0182027_10012940_pt1 | contig 11685 bp, 5 predicted proteins | sample 712E1DmetaG_FD_121300 | JGI IMG/M metagenome (GOLD analysis project Ga0182027, IMG submission 121300) | Permafrost microbial communities from Stordalen Mire, Sweden - 712E1D metaG (Illumina Assembly) | ecosystem: Environmental > Terrestrial > Soil > Wetlands > Permafrost | place: Sweden...
CAATTTACACTAAACTTCCAATCTCCCCGCCAGAACGCAAGTTGCAGAACTTACGCTGCAACGCCTGATAAATCGCAGGTTTTGACGCTTTCGTCAAGCTTTTAACTACCCTTTCAAAACTCTAAAACAACTCCCGCATTACTCTTTCACTACACCTTTGCTGGCAGTTTTGCTGGCAGTAAAAGACACGAAATCGTTCGCGTTCTGCTTCGTTTGGGAATAGAGGGCTGCCAGGTTTACCTGCTGATTGTGGCCACCCAATACGGCACATGGGTTCTTGTCGCTCGACTCTCGTTGCAACATCCGCGATGACCCGTCCGCCGTCTGGCTCAAATTCTGCTTTCTGCTTTCCGCTCTCGCATTTCGTCTGCTATCGTTCACCCCATGCCGAAGCGGGAAGTTCAGGATTTCATTTCGTATTGGTCTGCGGCCAGCGCATCCGAACGGGCCAACTCCCAGCCATTCCTGTTGGACCTTTGTGACCTGCTTGGCGTGCCGCGCCCTGACCCGCATCCGGCCAACGGTTATTTTTTTGAGTTCCCTATCGTGGAACACAATCCCGATGGCACGACCAGCAACGGCCGCATTGACCTTTATCGGCGCGCTCACTTCGTCCTCGAATCCAAGCAATTTCAGGAAGCCAAGGCCAAAGCCTCGCAACTTGAGCTTGCCGCCGAGGAAGCCGGGGTTGTCAGCCGGAAAAAATCCTCCCAGCCCGTGCGCGGCACTGGTGCCTGGGATGATGCCATGATCAAGGCGCGCGGACAGGCCGAGCGTTACGTCCGCGCCATTCCCGATGATAACCCGCCGTTCATCATCGTCGTGGATGTCGGCCACTCGTTCGAGGTGTTCGCCGATTTCTCGCAGGCTGGCAAAGCTTACCTTCCATTTCCCGACCCGCGCACCTTTCGCATCCGGCTCGCTGATCTCGCCGACCCGAAAATCCGCGAACGGCTCCGCCTCATCTGGACGAATCCCGCCGCGCTCGACCCGGCGAAACATTCCGCCGATGTCACCCGCGAAGTTTCCGGCCATCTCGCCGAACTTGCCAAGTCATTGGAACAGGCCGGCCACCAGCCCGAAATCGTCGCGCAATTTCTCACGCGCTGCCTGTTCTGCATGTTTGCCGAAGATGTGGAACTGCTGCCCAAGGAAAGTTTCACGCAGCTGCTCGAATCACTTCCGGCCAGCGGCGAGGGTTTTGAAGACGTGATGCGGCAGTTGTTCCGCGAGATGAACACCGGCACGGGCAAGGGCATTTCCGTGGTGCTGCGGAAAAAACTGCTGCACTTCAACGGCGGCTTGTTTGCGGATGATACCGTCCTGCCCATCAACGGCCTGCAACTCGGTTTGCTCAAGGAAGCCGCCCGCCAGAATTGGGGCAACGTCGAACCCGCCATTTTCGGCACGCTGCTGGAGCGTGCCTTGAATCCCGGCGAACGCCACCAGCTTGGCGCGCACTACACGCCCCGCGCCTACGTCGAACGGCTCGTTTTGCCCACTGTCGTTGAACCGCTCCGGGCCGAGTGGGAAAACGTCCGCGCCGCCGCGCTCACCCAGGCCCGCGCTGGCGACCTGAAAAAAGCCCGCGCCGAGGTGAACGCCTTTCACGAACGGCTGTGCAAAGTCACCGTCCTTGATCCGGCGTGCGGCTCTGGCAATTTCCTTTACGTCTCCTTGCAGCATCTAAAGGTATTGGAGGGCGAAGTGTTCGACGTGGCCGCGCAGTTTGGTGACACGTTCAAACTGGAATTGGAACGGCAGACCGTTGACCCGCATCAATTTCTCGGCCTGGAAATTAATCCCCGCGCCGCTTCCATCGCGGAACTCGTTTTGTGGATTGGCTACCTGCAATGGCATTTCCGCTTGCACGGCAAACGCACGCCGCCCGAACCGATTTTGCGCGCGTTCAAAAACATCCAATGCCGCGACGCCGTGCTGGACTACGACGGCGAACCGCAACCCGAGCGTGATGCCGCCGGGAACGAAAAAACCGTTTGGGATCGGCGCAGCAAGAAAACGGACATGGTGACAGGCCGCGAAGTGCCAGACGAAACCAAGCGCGTGCCGTTGCTCACCTACATGAACCCGCGCCCCGCGCAATGGCCGCAGGCAGATTTTATCGTCGGCAATCCGCCGTTCATAGGCAAAGTTAAGCTGCGTGAAGATTTGGGCGACAGCTACGCGGAAACGCTCCGCGCCACATATCCCGCTGTGCCGGAATCCGCCGACTTCGTTTTGTATTGGTGGCATAAAGCCGCCGAACTCACCCGTGCTGGACGCGCGAAACGCTTTGGCCTCATCACCACGAACAGTTTGCGCCAGACGTTTGCGCGCCGCGTAGTGCAGGCGCAACTGTCCGCCCAGCCGCCGCTTTCGCTGCTCTTTGCCATTCCCGATCATCCGTGGGTGGACACGGCGGAAGGCGCGGCGGTGCGGATCGCCATGACCGTCGGCACGGCGGGTGAACATTCTGGCGAACTACTGATAGTGACCGGTGAGGAACCGCAGCCCGATGGCTCGGAAAAGGTTTCATTCAAGTCACAGCATGGAAATATTTCTGCCGACCTCACCACCGGAGCGAATGTCTCAGCCGCAGTTCCGCTGCAAGCAAACGAAGGAATGACTTCTATGGGCGTAATGCTGGCCGGGCGTGGTTTTGTGATTGAGGAACAAGAAGCCCACGCACTTGGAGCGGGCAAAAATCACGCGCTCGACGCTGTCTTGCGTCCAATTCGGAACGGCAAAGACTTACTTGATGAACCTCGGCGAATGTTTGTGATTGATTTCACGGGCCTATCAGCGGATGAAGCGCGTCAGCAATTCCCATCTCTTTTTCAAATCCTTCTCACTCGAGTTAAACCAGAACGAGATCAGAACCGAGACCAGCAGTTTCGGGAAAAATGGTGGCTGTTTGGCCGGTCGCGGCCAGAAGTTCGCGCCATGACGCATGTGCTTCACCGTTACATTGCAACAGTTGAAACGGCTAAACATAAACTTTTCGAGTTCTTGAGTTCTGAAATTTTGCCTGAACACCGACTTATTGCGTTTGGAACTGATGATGCATTTTATCTTGGTGTTTTAAGCTGTCGGATTCACGTCACGTTCGCTTTGGCCGCAGGCGGCACGTTGGAAGACCGACCGGTTTACAACAAAACGCGGTGCTTCGATCCGTTTCCATTTCCGATTTGCGGCGAGGCGGAGAAAAAGCCCATCCGCAAACTGGCGGAGGAATTGGATGCGCACCGTAAGCGCGTGCAGGCCAAGCATGGGCTCACACTCACCGGCCTTTACAACGTCCTCGAAAAAATCCGCGCTGGTGAAGAATTGACCGATAAGGAAAAGTTGATTCACGAAAAAGGGCTTGTTTCCGTCCTGAAACAATTGCACGACGACCTCGACGCCGCCGTGTTCGCCGCCTACGGCTGGCCCGCTACGCTGACCGACGCGGAAATTCTTGAACGGCTCGTTGCCTTGAACGCCGAGCGCGCCGCCGAGGAAAAACGCGGCATCGTCCATTGGTTGCGCCCGGACTATCAGACCAAAGGGCGAACGGAAATCACATTGCCGGTTGATCTCCCGTTCACCTTTGGCAAGCCTGCGAAAAAGTCAAAAGCCAAAGCCGTTACATCCAGGGGCAAGACCGCATGGCCAAAGAGCCTGGCCGAGCGCGTTCAGGCGGTCGAAGCCGCGTTGCATCGCATCGGCACGGCCACGCCCGCCGAACTGGCGAAACAATTCAAGCGCGCCAAGCCAGCCGACGTGGCAGAGATTCTTGAAACGCTGGTGACCATGGGCCGCGCCCGCCAGCAGGCCGGCAAATTTAGCCGCTGATTTATGGGAGGTATCATGAACCACAAAATCATCGTCGCCCTGACCGTGGAGGAAATCCTCGACGAGCACATCGCTAAGAAATTGGCATGAACACAAAACAACTTGCGTTAGTGAAATTGGTCTTTTGCGGCCCTAACGATGTCGCCAAGGAAATTGCGATAGCAAAGGAAATTGTTGAGAAATGGAATCAACTTAACGCCGAACCACGCGGACTTTGGGTGAAACATCACCACTGGCTAACTGATGTGTATCCCGATTTAGCCAAGCGATCTCAAGAAATTCCAAACCGCCAGATAATTGATCCGGCAAATATTCTGGTCGCCATCTTTTGGTCACGTTTTGGAACTCCGACCGGAATTGCTGACTCTGGCACTCAAGAAGAAATACTGCGCGCCGCAGGCCGAGGGAAAAAGGTAATGGTATATTTTTCCGATTTAGAACCGAAACCCGCCGATGCTGACAAGCGGCAACTTGACCTCCTATGGCAGTTCAGGCAATCGCTCTGTCCTCGTGGTATAGGCTGGAGCTTCAATTCACGAACCAAATTCCGCGAGCTTTTTGAAAATCATTTAGCCCTTGCTCTCAATGCGTTCGAGCCGCAGCCCAAAGCTCTGAAACGGACGCGCAAGGCACGTCCAAGCATCAGTCAAACGGCCAAAACAAAAAAGGGGAATATAAACCAACACGTCGGCGATAATTATTATGCGCGTCCTCCAACTGAAAAAATCATCAGGGAAAGACGTCCCGGAAGTGTCACGCCAGAGGAAGAACATCAAATTAGCGAGTGGATTAGAGACCTTGCCGAAGGAGAAGTTGGCAAAACTCGCAAGAAGGCATTTGGAGAATGGGGAAGTCGCTTCAAAAACCATTTTCAACTGGATCACCGCGAAGATCTGCCATCAGCAAAAATGGGTCTAGCACAAACTTGGTATCGCACCAAAAAAGTGATCCAAAACGAGGGACGAGAATCGAACGCTCCAGAGTTGTATCGAAATAGTCTAATAGGTTCGATTAAAGCCGGAATGAAAAAAATGGGGTTATCCAACGAAGTTTATTATCCGGTTCTGTCAAAAAGGCTGAAAATGAAAAAGCCCATCATTCATTTGCCGGATTTGACAACGATAAATCTTAAACGAGTTCGCAATGCGGTTCGCACCGATGTCCGAAATTTCAAAGGTTCTGGCCATCTTCCTGTGTAGAAGGAGAAATTAACGTATGCCTGATATTTTTATTAGCTACTCATCAGCAGACAGCAAAGATGCACGAAAGATTTATGACTGGTTGTCCAAGAAAGGCGTAAATGTGTTTCTTGCGGAAGTCTGTCTGGAAGGAGGGGATGCTTGGGACGAAAAAATTAAGAAAAATCTCCGTGAAGCTAATAATTTTATTTTTCTAGCTTCGCGCAAAGCTTGTGCTTCGCAATCTGTGAATCAAGAGATTGGTATGGCGATAAGGGATAACAACAAAAACGTAATTCCTGTCGTTTGGGATATGCCGCCTACCGAACTGCCCGGCTTTTTGAAATGCAACACACAAGCTGTTGATATGCGGGGCAAAGACCCGCAGGTATTGTTGGCAGCGTTGAATCGGACGGTTACAAAGGTAAAGAAAGACAAGGCGATTGCATGGATTATTGTTTTATTGTTACTCGGCGCGTTGCTTTGGGTGTTTTGTCGGAAGAAAAAATAATTTATGGCTCTAATCAAATGCCACGAATGCAGCGGACAGGTCAGCGACCATGCGCGGACGTGTCCGCATTGCAGCGCGCCGGTCATCGCCACCGTCAGATAAAAACATGAACAAAATAATCGTCATCCTCGCCTTTGCGGCCACGAGCGCTTTTGCCCAACAGCCCGCACCCACTCTGGAGCAAATCAAAATTGCCGCCGATGCCGGCAACCCGGTGGCGCAAGATAAACTGGCCGAGAAGGTGGGCTGGGACTCGGCGCAGGCAGAAGTTCTATATCGCAAAGCTGCCGCGCAAGGCTATGTCCACGCACAAGGGCAGCTTGGTCATATCTTGCTCATGCGTAGTTGCAGCACTTTCCCGCTTTTCGGCCTTAAACCCGATGCCCAGGCGGCCACAAACGCCGCCCGCGCCGCCATCGCTGATGAGGCAATCAAATGGATTACTCTTGCCGCCAATCAGGGCGATAAACAGGGACAGGCCGACCTTGCCGACCTCTGCCTCGAAGGCAAACTTGTAAAACGAGACTTAATAGAAGCCTACAAGTGGGGGGAGTTGGCCTCGCAGGGTATGCCAGAGTTTTATATCCCGGCGGAGCGGCCTCGTTCAACCCGTGACGCGGCCATCTTGAAAATGAATGCCGATCAGATTGTGGAAGCGCACAAGCGCGTTGCCGCCTTCACTCCGCACAAGCCTGGCAAGGACGAGTTGCCAGAGCCAGCATGGGTCAAGAAAATCAAATTGAACGGTATCAGCGGCTCCGACGACAAACGCCTTGCCTTGATTGGCAACCAAACGTTTGAAAAGGGAGAACGGAAGACTGTAAAAATTGACGGGCAATCGGTGGTGATTCAATGTCTGGAAATAACCGCGACGACGGCGACCATTTCAATTGAAGGCATTGACGGCACCCGCACTTTGAACCTGAATTGAAACATGAATGGTAACAGGCCGAATCAAAGCCGCCCAGACCCGCGCCAAAAACAAATAATAGTGCCAACCGAACGCATAAACAATGGCCACGCCCACCACCAAGCCGGAAAATTCACCCGATGAAGAATAGATTGCCAAGCCATCTTTTTTCTATAGCTAATGTGAGAACTTTGATAGGCCAAGTATGAAATCCAACCACTCAAAACGGAATGTCATCCGGGCGAGTATTTTTCTGTTATTCATCCTTTGTTGCTTCTGGTTTTTGGAGATAAATAGGCCGTGGAAACGAAGTTCTGCAAATGATCCTTCAGGTAAAACCTTAAAAGCAACGGGCAAACAACAAGTTTCTCCATCAAACGTAGTTTCTAATGTTTTGCAGAACTATGTTCCCTTTTCAACGAATTTGACGGCAGCAATAATTTCAATCACCACAAATAACCAGTCTGCGAACGCTTACGGACAAATCAGCGCCAGCGCATTGGAGCAGATTAACGCATTGGAGGCAGAAAAGTCGCAGCGAACCCCCATCCAGCTCAAAATTGATTCACAACTGCTTTATGCCGACAAGATGCGTCGCGGTGTTCCCATCGCTAAAGGCGTGGTGACCCAACGGGTGGATTTGGATAAGGACGATCAAGGCCGCATTTTAGTGGACATCAAAGCAGACGTCACGGAGGCACTTCTCCAATTCATTGAATCCGGGGGCGGGAAAATCATTAACAGCTTTCCCAAATATAACGCAATCCGAGCAGGTGTTCCGCTTGCCGGCATTGAGAACTTGGCGGCGAGAACTGAAGTCGGATTTGTTAAGCCTGCGGTTCGCGCGATGAATAACGTTGTGGACAGTGAAGGTGACTATACACACCAGGCGTACACAGCCCGCACAAGTTTTGGCGTGAATGGAACAGGTGTTAAGATCGGTGTTCTCTCTGATAGTGTGGATTACCTTGGTAGCTCTCAAATTGCTGGATTGGTAACGGTTCTGTCAGGACAAAGTGGCACTCCCGCTACCGGTGAAGGGACTGCCATGCTCGAAATAGTCCATGACTTGGCCCCCGGTGCCCAGTTGTATTTTGCTACCGCGTTGGGGAGTGAAGCGAATTTCGCCAACAACATCCAGCAACTTCAAGCCGCTGGCTGCAACATTATTGTGGATGACGAGTTGTATAACGACGAATCGCCATTCCAAGATGGCATTGTCGCTAAAGCTGTGAATGCAGTAACAGCAAATGGTGTTTTATATTTTTCATCCGCAAATAATTCAGGCAACAAAGATGACGGAACCAGCGGGACTTGGGAGGGAGACTTTTCTGACGGTGGACTAACTCCATCGCCATTGGAGGCCGGGCGTATTCATAATTTTGCAACTGGCATAAATGCCAATACCTGTTTGGGTTCCGGTCCCGGTGGCAGCCAGTTGCGCGCGGATTTATTCTGGTCAGACCCTTTAGGGGCATCTACCAATGATTACGACCTTTATGTGCTCAATTCGAGTGGCACCACTATTATTGCGTCTTCACTTAATACGCAAAACGGCAGTCAGGATTCATACGAATCCGTGGGGACAATTGCCAACGGAGAACTGATCGTCATCGTGAAGTTTTCCGGGGCGGGAAGATTTTTGCACCTTTCAACAGGCCGTGGGCTGTTAAGTGTCAGTACGCAAGGTTCGACCAGAGGACATGACTGCGCAACAAACGCCTTTGGCGTAGCCGCAACGGATGCAAATAACTCCTACCCTTATGCTTTCACGGGTGGCGCAGTGAATCCAGTTGAAACTTATAGTTCCGACGGCCCACGTCGTGTTTTCTTTCAAGCCAACGGCACACCCATCACACCCGGCAATTTTTCTTCCACAGGCGGTGCCGTGCGGCAAAAACCGGACATCACCGCCGCAGATGACATAACGACGGATGTACCTGGCTTCGCTCCATTTACAGGAACTTCCGCAGCCGCACCTCATGCCGCAGCCATCGCCGCATTGCTCAAATCATCCAATACCAATCTGACTCCCTCCCAGATTCGAGGGTTTCTGACAGGCACAGCGTTAGACATCATGTCAGCGGGAACAGATCGAGATTCGGGCGCAGGTATCGTCATGGCCTTGGCCGCATTACAAGCCGCGCCTCACCCAGATTTGACCAGGCGAACGGATTCGATGACCAACACAAGTCCACACGCGGGCGATGTGGTGACGGCATCCATTACTATCACAAATCAATCTTGTTCGGGCGGCAGTGCCAACGCGGGAGCATTCCATGTCGGATTTTATTGGTCTTCCGATCCAACTTTTTCAGGGATAACGGCATTCTACGAAGCGCCGATTAGCAGTTGTCCGGCTAAAGGGACCGTGCCTCTTAACCAAAACATTACGATAGCCGCGCAGAACACGCCCGGAACTTACTATCTAGGCTACAAGATCAATGACGAAGCTGAGGTGAGTGAATGCAACGAAAACAACAACGGCATCTTCTACTGGACAATCACGGTTCTGCCACCGCCTCAACCGGATTTAACCAAGCAAACTGATTCCTTGAACAACCTAAGTCCTCACGCTGGCAATGTGGTGACGACAACCATTACCATCACAAATCAATCCTGTTCGGGTGGCAGTGCCAACGCCGGCGCGTTTCACGTCGGCTTTTATTGGTCAACGAGTTCGAGTTTCTCTGGAATATCTCCATTTAATGAAGCGTCAGTCACCGGCTGCGCTGCTAATGGAACCGTATCGCTTACTAACAACATCACCATCGGTGCTGGAAATGTGCCAGGAACATATTATCTCGGTTACAAGATTAACGATGAGAACGAGGTGTCCGAGTGTAACGGGGGAAATAATGGCATTTACTACTGGACGGTGACGGTTATACCGGACACAACCCCGCCGACAGTCAATATCACTTCGCCAACTTCAGGTCAGCGTTGGAGCAATGCGTTATTCAATGCAACTGGCACTGCTGGTGATAACGTGCAGGTGTCGAATGTCTGGTATCAACTCAATGGACTGGCATGGAGCAATGCCCTGACAGCCAATGCTTGGACAAATTGGTCGGCCACAGTGAATCTGCTGGCGGGAACCAATTCGTTACAGGCTTATGCAGTGGATTCCAGCGGCAACGTCTCCACGACCAACAGCGTGAGTTTTGATTTCGTTGTGACCAACCAACTACAAATTCGTGCCACAGGTTTTGGAACCGTTTCTCCCAATTACAGCAATGCGTGGCTGGAGATAGGGCGGAATTACAGCGTCACGTCCGCACCAGCCAGCGGCTTTGTGTTCACAAACTGGCTGGTTTCTACAAACTGGATTGGCGGCGCGACCGTGACCGGTACGAACTTGCATTTTATGATGCAATCAAACCTGACGTTGCAGGCTAACTTTTTGGATGTCACAAAACCGACTTTGAGCATCACCAATCCGACGGTAGGCCAACGCTGGAGCAATGTGGTTTTCATGGCCAGAGGCACAGCCACTGACAACTGGCAAGTTGCGAGCGTGCAATATCAATTGAATGGCGGGATATGGACCTATGCGAGCGGCACAACAAACTGGTCAGCCTCTTTAACGCTGACACCGGGAACAAACATGATTGTTGCCTATGCCACAGACACAACGGGTAATAATTCGGCGACCAACAGCGTGGGTTTTGATTTCGTCGTGACCAACCAACTGCAAATTCGCACCGCCGGTTTGGGGACTGTTTCCCCAAATTACAGCAATGCCTGGCTGGAGATTGGCCGGAATTACAGCATCACCTCCGCCCCGGCCACCGGCTTTGTCTTTACCAACTGGTTGGTAGCGACGAACTGGATTGGCGGCGCAACCGTGACGGCCAATAATTTGCAGTTTATGATGCAATCCAACCTGACCTTGACGGCCAGTTTTGTGGAAACTAGCAAGCCAACGCTCACCATCATCGCGCCCACTTCCGGCCAACACATGACCAATGCCTTGGCGACAGGAATTGGCACGGCCAGCGACAACTGGCAAATCAGCAACGTCTGGTATCAATTGAATAACGGGGCTTGGAATCTTGGGACGACCACCAACAGCTTTACAAATTGGACGACCCCCGTTTTGACGCTCGTTGCCGGAACCAATTCGTTAAAAGCTTTTGCTCTGAATTTGGGCGGAATTTTTTCGCTCACAAATAGCGTCAGTTTTGTGTCAAGCAACACATTTTTGCTGCGACTTTCTTTCACCAACGCGCTGCCGATGACAACGAACGGGCTTGTTTTCAACCTGCAATTGTCAACCGGCTTGAACGGACACATTCAAATTTCAACGAACCTGACAGGCTGGACAACGCTGACAAATTTTGTCGGCACCAATTCCACAATCACGTTCTGCGATCCGGCAGCGACCAATTCCCCCAGTCGATTCTACCGGGCAGTGATTCCTTGATTTTACAGACATTTTTGAAGGTGGGCGTATCAATCCCAGCCCCCGCGCTAATTCGCCTGCGCCAGTGACGCGACCGGCAAACGGAAATCCACAGGCGCAGCTACGGCGCGGTCACCCGCCGCCCCACCATTGCCGCTCGAAAAGTCCCGGTCAATCCGCACCGGCTCGATGCAGCGCGCATCATCCGTTTTCGGGCTGTGATTTCGTCTCCCGCCCGAATTCTTTGTCCATGTGCGCCAGTCCAAGAAATGCCTGGGCAATTTGGCTGGCTTCCTCAGTCTTTAATTTTTTGCCAAAATCTTTTTCCGCAATGTAGTTGAAAAGCTGGTCATCGGTGACGCAATTCAAATGTCCGGTTGTTCCCCACCTGGCTTCAACCCGTGCCGCAGTGAAAACGAAAATGGCGTTAAAGTGGGTATCCACGCCGGGTGCCAAGGTGAGGACTTTTTCGCGAACGCCCATCATCCTGCCCACGAACTGGCGAATGTAAGGCTTGTCAGTCGGCTGCCCGTTCAGTAGCAGTTCGCCCTTTCCATCTGATGCCACCACGCCGCGCCATGCTTTGGTATCCAATACAAAAACGCCGGTGGGGCCGACGACCACATGGTCAATGTTCCCGTTCGGCGTGGATAGGTCGTTGATGACGCAAAATTCATTGGGCAAATTAGTCAGAAGATTTCCAACCTGAATTTCACCGGCAGCACCGCGCCGCATGTTGTCCTGCTTCTTTTCAATTACAGTGAGCTTTTGTTTACCCCATTTGTCTATGGCCCAAATGCCAATCAGGGCAACCAGCAAAATCGCCGCTTTGCTCCATCCCGCGAGC
>Ga0182027_10012941_pt1 | contig 11685 bp, 11 predicted proteins | sample 712E1DmetaG_FD_121300 | JGI IMG/M metagenome (GOLD analysis project Ga0182027, IMG submission 121300) | Permafrost microbial communities from Stordalen Mire, Sweden - 712E1D metaG (Illumina Assembly) | ecosystem: Environmental > Terrestrial > Soil > Wetlands > Permafrost | place: Sweden...
GAAATATTGATAACTGGCCAAAAAACAGGCTAGCTATTGCAGTTATCAACATTCCAACAAGACAATAATAAAAAAAAAATGAAATAAATTTGGAATTCAACATAGAAGCGAAATAGCGAAATAGCGAAAATAAAACCTAATACCTAGAGCCTAGAACCTAGAACCTAGAACCTAGAACCTAGAACCTAGAACCTAATATCCATTATCAATATGAATACCGCAATCATTATCGATGACGAACAACCTGCAAGAAATCTGATAAAACATTATCTGAAAGAATTTCCTGAAATTGAATTACTCGGGGATTATCCGGATGGATTTTCAGGACTGAAAGCCATTCAGGAGATGAAACCGGATATCATCTTTCTCGATATCCAGATGCCAAAACTTACAGGTTTTGAGCTGCTCGAATTGCTAGAAGACCCGCCTCATATCATTTTCTCCACCGCCTATGACCAATATGCCATCAAGGCGTTTGAAATGACAGCCGTGGATTACTTGCTAAAACCGTATTCAACCGAACGCTTTGCCCAGGCCATCAAAAAAGTGCAGCAGCAGATCCTTTCCCGGACAACAGAAAAACCCCAGGTGAACAACCTGGTAGCGAACCTCGAAAACAATCCTGAATATCTGCAGCGGATCGCTGTCAAAACACGTCATAAGATCGAAGTGATACCGGTTACAAATATCTCCCATATTGAAGCCGATGATGATTATGTGACCATTCATACTGGCAATGAAAAATTCCTGAAGGAAAAAACAATGAAATACATGGAGTCACATCTTGATCCCGCCCAGTTCGTCAGGGTTCACAGATCCTATATTGTAAATGTGAACCAGATCGCCCGGCTGGAACTCTATGAAAAGGAAACCTACCATGTCCTGTTGAAAAATGGGACCAGTATTCGCGCAAGCAGCACCGGATACAAAGTGTTGAAGCAGCTGTTAAACCTTTAAACAGCAGGAGAAAATTGTATCTTGCACCCTTGTATTATTCCTCTGTTGTGGATATTCAGTAACAACAGTAACAGAAATATTATGAAAAAAAGCAAGATCATTTTTGGGATCACCTTCTCCCTTTTGTTCGTCTTCAGCAAACCTTCTACCACACTGGCACAGAATGTCAGTATGAACGCTGCGATCCAGGAATCATCTGAACAAATGCTTCTGGAACTTTCCGGTGCTTTCGACACCCTGAAACTTCACTCCATTCGTCCTGCAGAAGGATACCTGAAATACGATTACCTGATTCCTGCCGGTTTCTACAAGCAGATGTGGGATTGGGACGGTTTTTTTATCGGATGTTATCTTGCATCTCATAAGAAGGAAGATTCAAAATACCTGAAAGGCTGGGTATTGAACTTTGTCAACAGCGCAGATAAAGATGGCTATGTTCCCGGCTGCATTACAACGAAAGGTCCCCGCCCGATCTTCGGAAAATTTGCCATGAAACCTTTCCTTTCGCAGGGTGCCTATTTCGCATCTTTCTATGGAGGTAGTTTTTCATGGATCGCCCCGGTCTATGATAAATTGAAGAAAGTGCTGGACTATAGGGAGCAAACCCAGTATGATCCAAAATACGGATTGTTCTTCTGGGATATCGCCATCCAGTCCGGTGCCGATAATAACCCTGCACTTACCAATGACACCAGCGACCGTTGCGCAATTCTAGCCGCTGATATCAATACCTTCCAGTTAAGGGAGTATATCAGTATGATGAAGATAGCAAAAAAGCTGGGAAAGCCTGAAGATGTAAAAAAATACAGATCAAAAGCCGATACCTTGAAAGCCAGGATGCTGAAGTACCTCTGGTTTCCGGGATCAAGTTCTTTTTTTAATGTCAGGAGGGACAATGGCAGGGTCATCAAATGTGTTACTTATTCCAATTTTGTTCCTTTGTTCCAGGGAATTCTTCCAATGAAGGAGGGGCAGGCAATGATCAAACGTTTTTTACTGGCAAAGGATCACATGATGTCAGCATATGGACTGCGATCCCTCTCGGCCACAGATCCTGCATATAACAATGAATGTATCATCATTCCTTATTCCAACTGGCAAGGGCCAATATGGATCAATGCAAATTTCATGTATACCATTGCCCTGGTCAGGTATGGTTTCAGGAAAGAAGCCGGTGATATTGCTAAGAAGATTGTCCCGGTACTCCTGAAAGACATCAGGCAAAACCATTCCATGCATGAATGTTATAACGCCGACAATGGCGCACCCCTTGCACCTACTGCAGCACAATCACCCAACGGCATCTTTACAGGCTTCGTAGGATGGAACATGCTTGAACAGAATATGCTGGAAGGAGCCTTAACCGGCAAGTGGATGATGCTGGACCTTACCTATTAATTACGAATTACGAATTATGAAACTCGCCAGTTCATCCGCTGACCAAGTGTATCTTTACAAAATTGGTCCCGCCTTCAATATGAGCGGGAATACCTCCCAGGACGAGGATCTTTTCCCCGGGGCAGGCCAGCTTCATTTCGGAAAGTTCCGATTCGATGAATTTCGTAATATCTTCAAATTCCGAAGGATGTTCATGGGTAAGAATCGGCCGGATACCCCACAACAAATTCAGCATGTGGTATACCGGTAAATGGGAAGTCAGTGCGAAGACCGGGGTTTTCGGCCTTTCTGCTGCAACATAACGGGCGCTCCGGCCGCTTGTGGTAAGGACCACGATCGCACACAAATCGATCGCTTTCTCAATTCCGTTTACTGCCATGCTCAGGGCAAGAACATCATTGCGGTCGCTGTGGGGATAAGTCTTAAAATCAATTTTTGCTTCCACATCTTTGGCGATACGATTCATCATCTCTACCGCTTTTACCGGATAATCACCCATAGCCGTTTCTCCGGAGAGCATGATTGCATCCGTGCCATCGATGATCGCGTTGGCCACGTCGCTTGCTTCTGCACGGGTGGGCCGTGGGTCGTGGATCATGCTTTCCAGCATCTGCGTAGCCGTGATCACAGGCTTGCCTTTCCGGTTGCAGAGCTCAATGATCTTTTTCTGGATCATCGGAACCCGTTCAGGACTCATCTCCACACCAAGGTCACCGCGGGCAACCATCAAACCATCCGATACATCAAGGATCTCCTCCAGATGATCCACTGCCTGCGGTTTTTCGATCTTTGCAATTACAGGCTTATGAAATCCTTTTTCTTCAATCAGTTTTTTCAGAGAGATAATATCCCCCGCCGAACGCACAAAACTAAGCGAGATCCAGTCTACATCCTGTTCCAGTCCGAAGCTAAGATCGTTTATGTCTTTTTCTGTAAGGGAAGGTAACCGAAGATTCAACTGAGGGAAATTGACTCCTTTCCGGCTTTCCAGAACTCCTCCATCCTTCACGATGCACTTGATTTCTTCCCCGTTAATGCCGGTAACCTCCAACTCAAAAAGGCCGTCGGCCAGTAATACCGTCATCCCGGTCTGGGCCTCTTCGGCAAGGCCCGGATAATCAACAGGTATAAATGTTGGTTGTCCTGTGTACCTGTTTTCGGGAACCAGGGAAACAAGGTCACCTGGTTCCAGTTTTATCTTTCCACCTGTTAACTGCCCGACCCTGATTTTGGGACCCTGGAGATCCTGCATGATGGTTACAGGAGCATTCAGCTCTTCGGAGATCTCCCGAAGGCACTTAATAACCGTTGCATGATCATCATGTTTTCCGTGCGAAAAATTCAGCCTTGCCACATCCATTCCGGCCTTTATAAGTTCCCGGATTTTTTTCGGCGAATTGCTTGCGGGGCCAATCGTAGCAATAATTTTTGTTCTTCGGATCGTATCTTTCACAATCGTTGATTTTGATGCAAGGTACAAAAAAAATAGTCCACCAGAGGCGGACCATTTTGATCAGGTTTGAAAATTAAGGAAGGATTTCAGAAGTCACTGAAGTTGGCTTCAAGGGGAGCACGGAATTTTACAATGCTGATATCTTTGTCAGACTCCGGTGGAGCATCATTAAAATCAGCTTCTGATGGAGTTACAGGTGCAACTTTCTTCAGAAGTTCTGAATTTATCTCAGTAGAGCTTTCATCATCAAAAGTGGCTTCTTTTGGCATGATAGGGGCAAGGCTGACCATACTTGGGGCTTTCTCCGGAAGTACATCATAAAAAGTAGCTCCTTTCGGTGTAACCGGTGCCAAAGCATAGAGTCCGAGGGTGTTTTTTGCAGGACTGCTGTTTTCAGGCGATTTTGCCATCTCATGCTGGATCTGGAAACTTAAAATGAGGGTGAAGATCAAAATGGCCCTTTTTACTGCTATATAAATTGTTGTTTTCATCGTCTTCAGTGTTTTGATTTTTTGTTTTTTGTTGATCATAAGACGACCTTATATATGGAAAGTTACAACCTGGAAATAAAGCCATAACAATTTGCAATATACTTGTAATACGCTGAATGACAATTATATAAATCTTATTATTTTGCTTTGTTAATGAATTTTAACCTTTGTCAAATCGATGGACCACTTCGACACGGCGGTGAGAAGCCGAAAAACATCGGTAAATAAGGAAGGATTTTTTTAGTAAGAAACCGGAGCGTCTTTTTTAGTGGAAAATGATCTTGAAATCGTTTTTCATGCTGACAACTGTCCATTTCCGTTTTGCCGCTACCTGCAAGGCTTGCACGGCTCCATCATCATAGGCATACTCCCGTTTGGCATCATCATGGTGGATGAGGATCTGGAGAGAAGGGCCTATGCGGTCATCCGTATATTCAAGCATCTGGAGATCCCCGTTGGAGTTGCCAACAGCGATCACCGGCCGTTTCCCGATGACCAGGGCTATGTTTTCGGGTTTCTCTTCTTTAACCACAACGGTGAAATTTGTAGGGCTGAGTCTGACAGCCGAAGGGTTTACAGAATCCGTAAATATATATTGGAAATGAGAACCGATCACCTGTTCCGGGGGAATTCCATAGGTTCTTTCGCTAAAACTTCTGACGAATTCAACGCTGCCGCCCGTTACAATATAATTCCTGAACCCTTTCGATTCCAGAAGGTGCAGCAGCTGTATCATCGGATTGTAAGTTAGGTCGGTGAACAATGCGTGGAACCTGGGATGCTTTGCCATCTTATAGAAATCGCCGTACAACTTTGTCAGCTCTTCCTGGGTAAGTCCTGCCTGGGTTCTGATACATATCTCATCATCTTCCTTGTCAGACAGGTTTGCCAGGTATGCTGTGTCATTCTCCAGTATGGCTTTCCAGGGTTGTTTTGTTTTCCAATCCGGATGGTCAGCAGCCACTTTCCTCACCCTGTCAATCATAAAATACATCTGGAACCAGTCTGGTTTTCGCATAACAACGTTCCGTCATTATCAAAAACTGCTATCCTGTCAGGAGGTTTGACATAATCAGCATTCAGGCTGTCCGTGATCCGCTCCACAAAAGAAATGATCTCTTTCTTTACAGGTCCTTCATTCCAGGAGGTAAGCATATTCCGGTTCTGATTCCGGTCCTTTTCATGGCAACAGGAAGAAAAGAAGACCAGTAAGAGAATGATTGCGGGGAAGTTTAATTTTTTCATGTGGTTTTGTTTTATAATAAAGAGGCAGTATTCGTTATCAATTATGAACGTTGCATTGGGTCAAATTTCGATTATATCACCGTATTCTGGTAAAACAGGGGATAACCCGTACCGTTTGGAGATGAGATCTGCAAGAGGTTTACGTCCTTTATCTTCCCCGTGCGACAGTACGATCCTGGGTTTTGATCCTGCAACGACATCAAACCAGCGAAGCAGCTCTGTTTGCCCTGCATGTGCGCTCAATCCACCCAGAAGATGGATCCGGGCTTTGACTGAGATCGTTTCTCCGAATATCCTTACGGTTTTGGCGCCATCCACAAGCTGCCTGCCTAGCGTACCCTCTGCCTGGTATCCGACAATAATGACCGATGTCTCCGGCATCCAGAGGTTATGCCTGAGATGGTGAAGTATCCTTCCGGCATTGCACATTCCTGACCCGGCAATAATCATCATTGGGCCTTCCACATCATTGAGCGCTTTTGATTCTTCCGGGGTCGTCGAAATATTTACATGGCTCAGATCGGTTTTTAGCTCACCTGATTTTGCTAGTTCCAGCGCCTCTTCATCATAGAGCTCCATGTGTTTCATATAGATGTTGGTGGCTTCGATAGCCATGGGGCTGTCGAGGAACACCGGAAACTTTGGAACATCGCCACGATGAAAAGCCGCAGCAAGGTAATACAGCAGCTGTTGCGTCCGGCCAACGGCAAAGGAAGGGATTAAAATCTTTCCTTTGTCTTTTACAGCCTGGCGGATAATCGTTTCGCCTTCCAGGAGGGTGTCTTTCAGCGACCGGTGGTCTCTGTCGCCATAAGTGGACTCAAGAAAAACAAGGTCGGCATAGGGGAGTGGCGCCGGGTCTTTGAGGATGGCCATCCCCAGGGGCCCGAGATCGCCGGAAAAAACAATGATTTTTTTCTTTCCCTGGTCAACAGCCGTCAGCTCGATGCTGGCAGATCCCAGGATATGCCCGGCTTCAACCGCCCGAATGGAAATTCCCGGTGCGACCTCAACAGGAATATTGTAAGGAATTGGTTTAAAGAGCTTTAAGACATGATCTACATCTTCCGATGAATACATGGGGTCAATGTGCGATTGTCCGGCCCTCGACCGCTTCCGGTTTGCACGATTCATGTCCAGCTTTTTAACTTTGGCTGAATCGTGGAGGATCAGGGCCGACATCTCAACGGTAGCGGGAGTGGAAAATACCGGTTTGAGGTACCCGTTCTTTGCGAGCAATGGCAATCGTCCTGTATGATCAAGGTGAGCGTGTGTTAAAATGACGCCATCCAGCTGATTGATGTTGATCGGAGGAAGTTTAAGGTTCCGGATCTCTGCCTGCCTTCCTCCCTGGAATACACCAAAATCAACGAGAACCTTTGCCGAATCGGTTTCTACATAATAGGCTGACCCGGTTACATCGCCGGCTGCGCCAAAAAGGGTTATTTTCATAATGTAAAGATAGCGTAAAAAAAAATTGGACAAGCGGATAAGCGGACAATAAATAGTTGTCCGCCTGTTTGCTCGTCCGCTTGTCTTCCTAAATTATTTATCTTTGGCGATCAAAAAAAACAACAAACAATATAACTCATGACAAAATTCATCACTGTAACCATCGTGAAAGAAAGTGAAGAGGATCTGGAAATGGATACTCCCGTTACTATCAATACACATTATATCATCAAGATCATGAAAACAACCGATGATGAGCATGGAAATTCATCCATCGCGCTTGCGACAGGCGAATTCCTGTTTGTACAGGAAGGAGTGGAAGAGTTGAAAGGAATGATTCAGTAAGCGAGAAAAAAAAGCGGAACTGAAGCCCCGCTGCTGTGGGATGGAAGGGATTCGAACCCATGACCCCCGCCCTGTCAAGGCGATGCTCTAAACCAACTGAGCTACCATCCCATTGAAATTCGCCGCGAAAATACAAAAAAATTTCTATCTTGAAGCTTCTGGACTTTTTTCCAGGTTCCAGGCTCTGGTAGATAGCATCTCAATTCTGAATTCCTGCATTCTGAATTCCTGCATTTCTTTAAATAAATCACCAGTTCACTAATTCACCACTTCACCAGTTTCCTTAAACACCCCAACAATTTCGCCATAATATACCCTGTGTAAATCACCCTTTGGATAATACTTCTTAAGAATACCCTGGTCAAGCGTTTCCGGTTGAAGATCATGTTTATGAATGATCCTGCATTCAAAATGGATGGAAGATTCCCGGATGAATGGGGTTGTGACATTTATCCCTTGCTCCAGCGTAAATCCGCATTCCGCAAATTTATCAACATTCCTTCCGGATTTTGTTCCACAGAGGGATAACTGATCTGAAAATGCATCCGGAAACAGGTTAATGGTAAATTCACCGGACGATTCCATGCGCGCATAGGTAAACCTTGAGGGCCTTACCAATACCGTGAAGATCAATTTTCCCCAGATGAAACCGATTGTACCCCAGCCGATCGTCATCGGATTTGGCGGATCACCGGCCAGGAGAATAACACCTTGTCCTTTCAGTCTCTCAAGGGTTTCGCCAAAAACACTGCTGATTTCCAATTCTTTTCTCATAATCATAAGTTACAAAGTCACAGAGTCTCAAAAATAATTGTAATGCGTAACGCGTGACGCGTGACGCGTGACAAATTTATTCATTTCCTGCCGATTATTTTTATCTTTGGAACCCCGATAAACCAATTTCTTTTTCTTTTATAAAAAAATGAGATTCTTATGAAACAGTTTATTTCCCTTCTACTTTTCATCTCCACCATTTCCTTATTCTCACAAACAGGAACAAAAAAGATTTCACTGGATGATATCTTCAAAACCAGAAGATTTTCCTCCCGGGGTGTTACCGGGCTGAATTCCATGAAGGATGGTGAACACTATTGCCAGCTCAAAAATGACAGTCTCAACATTTATGAATATTCGACCGGGAAATTAACTCAAACCCTGGTTACCGCAAAAAAACTCATTCCGGTTGGTGATACCGCTCCGATTTCGATGGGAAGTTATTCTTTTAGTATAGATGAAACGAAAATTTTGTTCTCCACTGATGAAGAAGCAATCTATCGCCATTCCTCAAGAGCCAATTATTATTTCTATGACCTGCTCACCGGAAAACTGACGTTACTTTCAAAGAATGGCAAGCAGCGACTGGCAACTTTTTCACCTGACGGAACTAAAATCGCCTTTGTTCGTGACAACAATATATATATGGTGAACCTTTCCTCCTGGAAGGAACAACAGATCACATCTGATGGAAAGATCAATGAGATCATTAATGGCGCCACCGACTGGGTCTATGAAGAAGAGTTCGGATTTTCCAAGGCATTTTTCTGGTCGCCCGACAGCAAAAAGATCGTTTATTACAGGTTTGACGAATCAGGGGTCAAAGAATACCAGTTAACTTATTATGGGGATCTATATCCTGAACAATATAAATACAAATACCCAAAACCTGGTGAGGATAATTCGAAGATCAGCATTTTTGTGTGGAATGTTGATTCAGAGAAAACTTCCCGGGTGGATATCGGGCAGGAACAGGATATTTACATCCCACGGGTAAAATGGACTGAAGATCCCAATGTTCTTGCCTTCTACCGGATGAACAGACATCAAAACAAACTTGAACTGCTTCTTGCCGATGCGGGTTCAGGTACATCTCATGATATTTATACCGAAGAGAATAAAACCTATATTGATATCAATGATCACTGGCATTTCCTGAAGAATAATTCCGGTTTTCTTCTTACCAGTGAGAAAGACGGTTTCCGGCACATCTACCTCTATACAATGGAAGGGAAACCGGTCCGGCAACTGACTTCCGGGAAGTGGGAGGTTACCGATATTGCCGGCATTGACGAACAGAACAATAAACTGTATTATGTTTCAACAGAAGTTTCTCCGCTCGAACGTAATGTATACAGCATCGGCCTCGATGGAAAAAACAAAACCTGCCTGACACTGAAAAAGGGGTACAACGTGCCGGAATTCAGCAGCAGGTGCACCTATTTTATAAACCGCTGGTCGGATATCAATACTCCCTCTTTCATTACAGTCAATAAGCCTGACGGCTCGGAAGTACGTATAATCCAGGACAACGAAAAACTGAAGGAAACGCTGAAGGATTATGGATTTGGTAAAGCTGAGTTTTTTACTTTTCAAACGCATGACGGATTGGAATTGAACGGATGGATGCTGAAACCGGCAGATTTTGACCCGTTAAAAAAATATCCGGTTTTCTTCAACATCTATGGGGGACCCGGGGCTCAAACCGTAAAGAATCAGTGGGGAATGGCGTCGTCGTGGAATCAGCTTTTCGCGCAGAACGGGATTATCGTGGTTTCCGTGGATAACCGTGGTACAGACGGCCGCGGAGAAGAATTTAAAAAGTGCACTTATCTGCAGCTAGGCAAATATGAAACACTCGACCAGATTGAAGCGGCAAAATACCTGGGTTCGCTTTCCTATATCGACAAGGACCGGATCGGGATATGGGGTTGGAGCTTTGGCGGTTACATGACCCTTTCCTGCATGACCATTGGAGCTGATTATTTTAAAATGGGGGTTGCAGTCGCCCCGGTAACCAACTGGAAATATTATGACAATATCTATACAGAAAGGTTCATGCAAACACCCAAAGAAAATCCTGAAGGATATGAGTCAAATTCACCGATAAACCATGCTGCTGAATTGAAAGGTAAACTTTTACTCATTCACGGGATGTGTGATGATAATGTCCATACACAGAATTCGTATGATTTTATCACTGCGTTGGTAGCTGCCAATAAACAGTTTGAAATGCAGTTTTATCCCAACAGCAACCATGGGATCTATGCCGGCAAAAATACTACATTTCACCTGTATACCAGGATGACGGAATTTATCCTGAAGAATTTGTGAGAAGTGAGATTTGAGATCTGGAATGGGAGATGGAGGATATGGATGTTGTTTTTTCTTGGTTTATCAAAAACTATTTTTAACTTTGCACCCCTGTTTTCAGGATAATTATTCATTATTTAAAAGAAAGAGAGTCGCATACACATGATCATTGTACCCATTAAAGAAGGTGAAAGCATCGACAGAGCTTTAAAAAAACTGAAGAGAAAATTTGAAAAAACCGGTGTGGTTAAGGAACTACGCGAACGCCAGAAATTCACAAAACCATCCATTAAAAGACGTGAGGGTGTGAATAAAGCCATCTACGTCCAGCAACTTCAGCAGTCAGAGGAAGGCATGTAAAACGACGAACCAGCCCGCCTGGTTTTGTGTCTTCCTGAAATCCCCCACCAGGGGTTTGTTTTGTAGCTGACAATAAAAATATTACAGAAGAAGTTTTGCAAGGGTAAAATATTTCGTATATTTATCCTTTGGTTAGAAACCGGCAAGATTTCTTTTTATTTTTTGATGGATGATGGAGAAGGGAAAGTTTATCGACTACATACAATACGAAAAAAGATACTCGCCGCATACCGTATCAGCCTACCGTAACGACCTCGACCAGTTTTTTTCTTATCTCAACCTGCAATATAATATAAGTGATATCCAGGAGGTGACCCATCCCATGATCCGTTCATGGCTGGTGCACCTGATGGAAGAAAAAATATCTCCCCGTTCCGTCAACCGGAAACTGACCACCCTGAAATCATTTTATAAATTCTTACTGAAAGAAGGCAGGGTTAATGTTAATCCGATGCGGAAGATCATCTCTCCAAGGGTCTCAAAAAAATTACCTTCATTTGTGGAAAAGGAAAAGATGGCGATGCTGTTTGAAACTATAAATTTCGGGACAGGATTCCCGGCCATGCGCGATTGCCTTATCCTGGAAATTCTCTATGCAACGGGGATGCGTTTGTCGGAACTGATCAACCTGAAGGAGACGGATATTGATTTTCATCAATCTGCCCTGAAGGTTTTGGGGAAAAGAAATAAAGAGCGGTTAATTCCGTTTTCCAATAAATTTGCTGATCTTTTGAAGATATATTTACAAGGGAAAAAGATTTATCTTGAGCGTGATGAATTTCAACGATCATTAGGTAACCATTATGATCATTGGCTTCTTATTACCGATAGTGGTAAAAAGTCCTATCCGCGTTTTATTTACCGTACCGTTACGAAGTACCTGTCGCAAGTGACCAC
>Ga0182027_10012942_pt1 | contig 11685 bp, 9 predicted proteins | sample 712E1DmetaG_FD_121300 | JGI IMG/M metagenome (GOLD analysis project Ga0182027, IMG submission 121300) | Permafrost microbial communities from Stordalen Mire, Sweden - 712E1D metaG (Illumina Assembly) | ecosystem: Environmental > Terrestrial > Soil > Wetlands > Permafrost | place: Sweden...
GAGCACGAAACTGTTTGTCGGAAATCTTTCCTTCAACACCACTGAAAATGACCTGCAAGAGGCGTTTGCCGCCCACGGCACGGTCGTCGAAGCCAACCTCATGATGGACCGGATGAGCGGCCGTTCGCGCGGCTTCGCCTTCGTCACGATGTCCACACCCGAAGAAGCGCAAAAGGCGATCGCCGCCATGAATGGCGCAACGCTGGGTGATCGTCAATTGACGGTCAATATCGCCCGTCCGAAAGAGGAGCGTCCCCGCGGTGACCGCGGACCACGCCGTGACTTCGGCGGCGGTGGCGGTGGCGGTGGCGGACGTCGCGATCGTTATTAATCATCGGGCACACGGCCTTGGCCGGGGCGGCGTTCTTAATGGGCGTCGCCCCGTGTCATTTTATTGCGCGGATTTTTTATTGGCTTTGACGGTGCCGACTTGAATAAGATTCGGCTTAATTCATGGAAGAACACATACAAATCGAAGGACGCATTTTGACGGTGCTGGCCGGGACGATGTTTCGCGTCGAACTGGACAACAAGCACCAGGTGCTCGCAACGATCTCCGGCAAGATGCGCAAACGATTTGTCCGCCTCACCGTGGGCGACCGCGTAAAAATGGAAATGTCGCAGTACGATTTGAACAAGGCACGCATCGTCTGGCGGCTGGGCTGAATAAAACGGGGATAATTTCGTTGAGGCCGCGCTTGCGTCTGCAACCGGCAAGCGGAACTTTTATTGCATGAACGCCGCCATCCTTGTCGCCGCCGGCAAAGGCACCCGCATGGGCGCGGGTGTGGACAAATTGTTTCTCGAAGTGGCCGGCCGTCCGGTCGTCGCACACACCTGGCAGCGGTTTGATGACGCGGAGTGCATCGGCGAAATAATTCTCGTCGTTCGCCGGGGGATGCGAAAGGCTTTCTCCAGGTTGGCGGAAAAATATCATTTTCAAAAACCTTTTCACATCGTCATCGGCGGCGCGGAACGTCAAGACTCGGTTTGGAACGGGTTGGAAGCGCTTTCGCCTGCATCTGAAATCGTGGCGATTCAGGATGCGGCGCGGCCCTGCACGAGCGGGGAGTTGATTGCGGCAACGGTCAGGGCGGCGGATGAAAGCGGCGCAGCCGTGGCGGCGCAGCCGGTGACGGACACGGTCAAGGAATCCGCCGATGGCAGATTCATTCAACGCACACTCGACCGTTCGCGGCTTTGGTCGGTGCAAACGCCGCAGACATTCCGCGTTGAGGTCATCCGCCGGGCGTTGGTGGAAGTGCGCCATCGGGGATTGATTTTCACAGACGACACGTCGGCATGTGAGTTGATTGGCCAGCAGGTCCGGCTGGTGTCCAGCGTGGCGCCCAATCCGAAAGTCACGGTGCCGGGCGATTTGCCGTTCATTGAGACGTTGTTGAAAGGAAAAATTGGATTTTGAAACACCCGGACACAAACTGTTTCCAAAAACTTTGTGTCCGGTGGCCATTGTGGTAGCTTGTATGCCGTTTATGAAGCGACGTTTGATTTATGGCTTGGTGATCGTGGTGCTGGCGTTGAATCTGGCGATTGGCGCGCGGATCTATCTGGGTTCGGCGCACGCGTCGGACAAGCAGGACACCGTATATCCGAATCTGGAGCTGTTCGCCAGCGTGCTTGAAAAAGTGCGCAAGGAATATGTGGATGGCCGGAACCTGACGTATCACGATCTGGTCTATTCGTCGCTCAAGGGCATGGTCGGTTCCCTGGATCCGCACAGCGAATTCATGGACGTGGATGATTACCAGCAGTTGCAGAATGACACGGAAGGACAGTTCGGCGGGCTCGGCCTCGTGGTTTCGATGAGGGACAGTTACGTCACGGTGGTCGCGCCGATGGAGGACACCCCGGGATTTCGCGCGGGAATTCTGTCCGGTGACCGCATCATCAAAATTGACGGCAAGAGTGCGGAGAAAATGTCATTGCCGGAAGCGGTGAAAATGCTCCGCGGCGAGCCGGGCACGCAGGTGAAATTGACCATTCAGCGTCCGTCGTCGGGCCTGGTAAAGGATTTCACGCTCAAGCGGGCCACCATCAAAATGGCCATGGTCAAGGACATCAACGGTAAAAAGGACTTTCCACTCGGCGACAGCAAAATCGGCTACGTCCGCATCACGGAATTCGGCTTCCAGGCCGGTGATGAACTTGAAACCGCCCTGAATAAACTGAAGGCGGAGGGGATGAAGGCCTTGATAATTGATTTGCGCTGGAATCCCGGCGGGTTGCTGGATGAGGCGGTGGAAGTTTGCGGGAAATTTCTGCCCCGCGGCCAGTTGGTCGTCACCACCGAAGGCCGCGACCCGAACCAGAATTCCACCCGGCGCGCCGATGGTCACGGGGATGAGTTGAACGGAATGCCGATGGTGGTGCTGGTGAATCTCGGCAGCGCGAGCGCGGCGGAAATCGTCACCGGCTGTTTGCAGGATTTGCACCGCGCCATCATTCTCGGCGAAAAAACCTTCGGCAAAGGCTCGGTGCAAAGCATTTTTCCGCTGGATGACGGCTCGGCACTGAAACTCACGACGGCCAAATATTATACGCCCAGTCACAAGGTCATTCATCAACATGGCATCATGCCGGATGTCGAAGTGCCCATGACCGAGGAACAGGAAGCCGCGGTGCTGCTGAAACGCGCGCCGGGCGGGCTTGAATCCCTCAGCCAGACCAATCGCGTCAGCATTGAAAACCTCCATGACGTCCAGTTCGAACGCGCTGAGGACTTGCTCAAGGGCATCTTGCTTTACAGCGCGCTCAACGACGGACCAAAGCCGCAGACGCCGGACAAAATGGCGGCGAAATGAAATGAGACCTCGGCAAAACGGGCGTGGCGGCTTTCGGCATCCCGCAATGCGGGACGGACAGTTCAATTTTCCGAAGAAAAGCGGCAGTCTGCCAAGACTGCCGCTACGATAAACATGACGGTTCTGGCCCTTGAAACTTCCTGCGACGAAACCAGCGCCGCAGTCGTGCGCGATGGCAGGGTTTTGTCCAGCGCCGTCTCCTCGCAAATCAAGCTGCACGCTGAATACGGCGGCGTTGTGCCGGAACTTGCCGCCCGCGAACATTTGCGGAATTTGATTCCCGTCGTGCAAACCGCGCTACGCGATGCCGGTGTGCAACCGGAACAACTCGATGCCGTTGCCGCCACGCAAGGTCCGGGCTTGCCGATGGCCTTGCTCGTCGGATTCAAGGCCGCGCAGGCTGTTGCGTTCGCCTTGCGGAAACCATTCGCCGGCATCAACCATCACGAGGCGCATTTATATTCACCGTGGATTTCCAGTTGGAGTGTGGCCGTCCCCGGCCACAGCGATGCACAAACGCCGGTGAATTCTAAAACCGTCAGTGCGCCGGGTGCTGGCCATGTTGCTGTGGCCGAGGACGGCCACACTCCGTTACGCGCCGACTTCACCGCCTTTCAACCGAACGTTTCGCTCATCGTCAGTGGTGGGCACACGATGCTGGTAAAGGTGGAATCGGAACTGAACCATCGCGTGCTCGGCTCCACGGTGGACGACGCGGCGGGCGAATGTTTCGACAAAACCGGCAAGCTCATGGGGCTGCCGTATCCCGCCGGACCCGAAATTGACCGGCTGGCGGAGCAGGGGAATCCCAAGGCGTATGACTTCCCACGCCCGTTGCTGAATGACCCCGGCGACGACTTCAGCTTCAGCGGACTGAAAACTTCCGTTCGCTATTTTCTCCGCGATCATCCGGGCATTTTAGATGACGAACAAAGACTGCGCGACATGTGCGCCAGCATCCAGGCGGCCATCGTCGAAGTGCTCGTGAAGAAAACCATCCGCGCGGCGAAACGAAACCAGGTCCGTTGCGTGACCGCCTCCGGTGGAGTCACCTGCAATCGTGCCTTGCGCCGCGAGCTCGCGCGTGCGTGCGAGCGCGAAGGTTTCACTCTGCGTCTCGCGGAAAAAAGTCTTTGCACGGACAACGCGGCGATGATTGGGATTTTGGCTGAACGAAAACTTCTGGCCAACGTTGCGCCAACATCGCTTGACGAGGAAATCAATCCTGGTTGGGTTTTGGCGTAAAGTAGGGCGGGCGTCCCGCCTGCCTCCGCTTGGAGCTATGTCTCCTTATGTCGGCGGCTACTTCTTGATGGCAAGCTTTTGCGATCCAAGAACAATCGAGCCGCCAATAAAACCTATCCACCCAGTTACAAGTAAAACACTTCGAACATTGCTATATTTTTGATAATTCTCTTTTGTCATGTATTTGATGCGACCAGTTTTCACCAGCGGATCGTCCGGATCAGTGGATATATTCATAGGTGCACCAACCATCAATAATAGGATAACGCCAATGAGCCACGAAAGAAATCCTACCGAGAAGAATATCGCGGTGATAATGCGGAGTGATTTCATTGGTCAACAAGTTGTGTAATGGTACTAGAATTATGCATTCCGATCTTCACTTGGTTAATGATTTCCATCCGCGCGTGACTTTTACGTTTGCCCTTTTATTGCCAATTCCCTTTGCCAAGGCAATCTCCAAAACTGGGACGCCAGTGCTCCCAAGAGGCTAAAATGGCGGTGAGCAAAAAATCCTTTCGCCAGAAGCTTCCTCCGCCAGCTACGATTAAGGCGCATGGCTGACCGTTTGCCCATTTACGAAATCGAGCGCGACCTCGTTGCCCGGCTGAAAACCAGGCGACGGCTGATTTTGTCCGCGCCGACCGGTTCCGGCAAATCCACGCAAGTCCCGCAGATGCTGCTCCGGCACGGACTGCTCGGCAACGGGCAGGTCGTGATTCTCCAGCCGCGCCGGCTGGCCACACGGTTGCTCGCGTCGCGCGTGGCGCAGGAACTCGGCGTCCAGCTGGGCAACGAAGTCGGCTACCAAATCCGCTTCGAAAATATCACATCGCCGCAGACGAAAATTCGGTTTGTGACAGAAGGCGTCTTGCTCCGGCAAATGATTGACGATCCGAAGTTGCGCGGCGTTTCCGTCCTCATCTTCGACGAATTTCACGAGCGGCATCTTTACGGCGACATCACGCTGGCGCGCGCGCTCGACTTGCAGGAGCAGCACCGGCCCGACCTGAACCTCATCGTCATGTCCGCGACGCTGGATGTGGAACTGTTGGAGGGTTATTTGTCGGAGCGCCGGCTTCCAGCAACGCGTGATGAAGTTGGAGTTCAAGCTTCAGCTTGTTCGGGCGGCAGGCTGAAGCCTGAACTCCAACACGCCGTGCCGGAGGCCGGCGCTCCGTTTTCCTGCTCTGTTTTGTCCTCCGAAGGCCGCGTGTTCCCGGTCGAAATCAAATATGCCGCCCAGCCCGCCTATGCCGACCAACGACCGGTTTGGGAGCAGGCGGCCGAGGCTTTCAGTCATTACGTTGGTTCCGGCGGGGAAGGGGACGTGCTGGTGTTCATGCCGGGCGGTTATGAAATATCGCAGACCATCGAGGCCATCCGCCACACTTCGGAATCGAAAGGTTTTATCTTGCTTCCGCTGCACGGCGAGCTTTCGCCCAAGGACCAGGACGCCGCAGTGGCGCGTTACGGCCAGCGCAAAGTGGTCGTTTCCACCAATGTTGCCGAGACCTCGCTGACCATTGATGGCATCCGGCTGGTGATTGACAGCGGGCTGGCGCGCATTCCGCGTTATGATCCATACCGCGGCATCAACACGCTGCTCATCGAGAAAATCAGCCAATCGTCCGCCGACCAACGCACGGGGCGGGCTGGCCGCACCGCGCCGGGCGTTTGCATGAGGCTTTGGTCGCGGGAGGAACATGGACATCGGCTGGTTCAGGAACTGCCGGAAATCAAGCGGCTTGATCTTGCTGAAGTGGTGCTCACGCTCAAAGCCGCCGGGGTCGAAGATTTGCGGAAATTCCGCTGGCTCGAATCGCCGGATGAACAAAGCCTGGTCCATGCGGAGGAATTGTTGCTGGATTTGGGTGCGTTGAAGGTAGGGCGGGCTGTCCCCAGCCCGCCGCGGCGCGATACGGAGATCGCGCCCTACCATAATAATGAGCCGCTACAAATCACCCCCATTGGCCGCAAGATGCTCGCGTTTCCGTTGCATCCGCGTTACTCGCGCATGTTGCTCGCTGCTCACGAGTATGGTTGCGTTCATCAAGCTTGTCTCGTTGCCGCGCTCACGCAGGGGCGCGATCTGTTGCTCCGTAATGTGGACCGCGACACGAACTCGTTTCGCGAAGATTTGCTGGGGGAGAAGGCGTCGTCGGATTTCTGGATTCTCATGCGCGCTTGGACTTATGCGGCCAATAACCAGTTCCGCCTCGAGGCCTGCCGCCGGCTCGGCATCCATGCCGTGACCGCGCGGCAGGTCGGGCCGTTGCTCGACCAGTTTATTCGCATCGCCGAACGCGAGGGGCTGGACGTGAAACCGCGCGAAGTCAAGGACGAGGCGTTGCAGAAGTGCATTCTCATCGGGTTTTCCGACCGGGTGGCGCGGCGGCTGGACCAGGGTACGCTGCGTTGTGAACTCGTTCACGGACGACGCGGCGTGCTGGCGCGCGAAAGCGTAGTGCAACACGGCCAGCTTTTTGTCGCGGCGGAAGTCCGCGAAGTTGAGGGGCGGGAAGTGAACACCATTCTTTCCCTGGCCACGGCCATTGAAGTGAATTGGTTACGCGAACTTTACCCCGAAGACATGGAATCGGATTTGCACGTGCAATTCGATGCCCAAGCCAAACGGGTGCAAGCCGCGGAGCTGGTGAAGTTTCGCGGCCTGGCGCTGTCAGCCAGGCGCGTTGACCCGCCGCCGGCTGACCGGGCGGCGCAATTGCTGGCTGATGAGATTATCGCCGGACGATTGCCGTTGCCGAATTGGGATCACAGTGTCGAGCAGTGGCTGTTGCGGTTGCGCCTGCTTTGTAAGCATTGTCCCGAACTCCAGCTTCCGCCCATCACCGAAGACGACCGCAAGCACATCATCGGGCAGCTTTGCCACGGTGCGGTGAGTTACAAGGACATCAAGGAACGCGAGGTGAAACCGGTCGTGATGTCGTGGCTGTCCGAGGCGCAGCGCGGGTTGCTGGACAAGCACGCGCCGGAACGGTTGACGCTGCCGAATGGACGCACGCCCAAGGTGGCGTACGAGGCGACCGGCTCGCCGCATATTTCGTTGCGCATCCAGGAGCTTTACGACGTGATGCAGACGCCGAAGATTGCGATGGGCCGGGTGCCGGTTCTGGTTCACATTTTGACCCCGGGCATGAAGCCGATCCAGATTACGCAAGACCTCGCCAGTTTCTGGCGCGAGCACTATCCGCGCATCAAGTCCGAGTTGCAGCGGAAATATCCGAAACATCTTTGGCGATGAAATTACGATTCAAACATTCGAGATGAACAAGCCCCATCCCTCTCCCCGTTTGGCGGGGAGAGGGGGTGAAAGGCAGACAGCCCTCGATGAATAAAGATTCTCCAGCCGATTTTGTTTCACAGCTTTGCCCGAAGTGCGGGCTGTGCTGCAATGGCGTTTTGTTTGCCGACGTGGAATTGCGAAAAGGCGACGACGCCCAACGACTTGCAAAACTTGGATTGTCCCTGGTGAAAAAAGGCCGCCAGCAGGCTTTCGCGCAGCCGTGCGCCTGTTTCGATGGCACGCTTTGCCGGATTTACACCGGGCGTCCGAAACGTTGCCGGACGTTTGAGTGCGGTTTGTTGAAGCGCGTTCAGGCCGGTGAGCTTGACGCGGATGCGGCGCTGAAAACGATTACCCAGGCCAAACGTCAGGTTGAAAAAGTTTCCAAGGTATTGCGCGGCACGGGCTCGGATGACGAGCGGCTCGCGTTGAGCCAACGCTACGAACGGGCCATGAGCCAGCCGGTTGATTTGTCTGGCGTGAAAGCGTCAGCCGGGCTGCCTGGTAAACTGATGACGACCTATCGTGATTTGATGCAGACGCTTCAGAGCGATTTCTTGAAGTAAGATTTGCGGCGCGGTTGGAATTTAAGCCTTTGACAAACAATCAAAGAGTCACCGCTTGACGGTTGCAAGCCTGGGAGCGCTACCGTCTCGGCGGCGAGTGGATGGGAAAGGCTTCGCAACGAAATACGCCGGCGGGACGCCAACGCTCCCAGGTTGAAGTTCAAGCTTCAGCTTGCTTGGTTTAACCTGATGAAAATTCCGTTGCCCTGCCAGCGCTTCAACCTATGATATGGTCATGCCTTCGGAAATATTTCAGGCGAGCCGTTGGACGCGCGGGAATTTCCTGTTTCCCACCGTCATCGAAGTGACGGACCAGGCGGTCATCCGCCGCAAGCGATCGTGGTTCAGCCGCGACGAAATCAGCATCAGCATCACCAAGGTGGCGTCCGTCCACATCAAGACCGGCATCATCTGGGCGGACATATTGATTGAATCCTCCGGCGGCAGCGATCCGCTGGCGAGCCACGGCCACACGAAAGCCGATGCGCGCCGCATTCGCGAATTGGTTGAGACGGCACAGGCAAATCCGGCCGGCAAGGCGGTGGAGTAGGGCAGGTTGGGGCTTTGCCCACTTCATTTTTCAGAGACAAGCTGGAAGCACCGTCCTACTTCACCAGCGTCCGGCAGAACCGGTCAATCCGTTCCAAACCCTTCTCAAGGTTTGCCATGCTGGTGGCGTAGCTGATGCGAATGTAATCGTCCGCGCCGAACGCGATACCGGGCACAGCGGCGACCTTCTCCGCTTCGAGCAGCTTCGCGCAGAAGTCGGTGGACTTGAGGCCGGTCTTGGAGATGTTCGGGAAGAGATAGAACGCGCCCTTCGCATTCACGCAGGAAATACCCGGAATGCTGTTCAATTTCTGGTGCGCGAAACGGCGGCGCTTGTCGAATTCGGACAGCCAGGCTTTCAAATGATCCATCGAACCGGTGATGGCGGCCAGCGCGCCCTTTTGCGCGAACGATGTCGGGTTGCTGGTGCTGTGGCTTTGAATCGCGTCAATGACTTTCGCAATCGGTTCCGGCGCGGCGAGGAAGCCCAGCCGCCAGCCAGTCATGCTCCACGCCTTGGCGAAGCCATGGACGATGATGGTGTGTTCCTGATGCGCCGGCGAGAAGCTGGCGACGCTTTTTACTTTCGCGCCATCGTAAAGCAGGTGCTCATAAATCTCGTCGCTCATGATGAGCACGCCCTTTTCAACGCAGATGTCGCCCAGCGCCTTGGTTTCCTCCGGCGTATAAACGCTTCCGGTCGGATTGCTCGGCGAGTTCAGTATGAACAAACGTGTCTTCGGCGTGATGGCGGCGCGAAGTTGCGCGGGCGTCACTTTGAACTCGGTCTTGTCGGTGGTTTGCACAATCACCGGCTTCGCGCTCGCGAGCTTGACCATTTCCGGATAACTCAACCAATACGGCGCGGGGATGATGACCTCGTCGCCTTCCTGGCACGTTGCCAGAATGACATTGAAGCAGGAATGCTTGCCGCCGCAACTCACAATGATTTGCGACGGTTTGTAAGTGAGGCCGTTTTCGCGCTGGAACTTGTCGGCAATGGCCTGGCGCAATTCCAGAATGCCGCTGGACGGCGTGTATTTGGTGAACCCGGCGGCGAGCGCCTTGGCGGCGGCGTCTTTGATGTGTTGCGGCGTGTCGAAATCCGGTTCGCCAGCGCCGAAACCCACGACGTCCTCGCCCGCGGCCTTCATGGCCTTGGCCTTGGCGTCAATGGCGAGGGTGAGCGACGGTGACAGTGAAGCGGCGCGTTGAGAAATTTTATAGTTCATATTAAAGCGGCGGAAAGATTACGAACGGGGCGGGGGAGTGCAAGAAAGGAAATTTGTTTTAACGCCTTGTAGCAGCGGACGTAAGTCCGCTCATTAACATCCAGCGAAAGTTGGAGCCGACTCATGTCGGCTGCTACAAGTTCATTCACTTCGTCAGATAATATTTCCGGGTGTATTCCTTGACCATGCGGTCGGTGGTGAATTGCGACACGAGCGTGACCATCGCGCGGCGGATGCGCTGAATCCACTGGCGCGGGATGCCTTGTTCGTCGCGGTCGAAAAACATCGGAATGACCTGCCCGGTGAGCGTCTGGTATAGATTGGCGCTGTCCACGCGATCCTGTTCCTCGACATTATTCGGGTTGGAATCGCCGCCGATGGCAAAACCGTTGGTGCCGTCGTAACCTTCGCGCCACCAGCCGTCGAGGATGCTGAAATTCAAACAGCCATTGCAGCCGGCCTTCATGCCGCTGGTGCCGGACGCTTCCAGCGGGCGGCGCGGATTGTTCAGCCACACGTCGCAGCCGGAAACCATCTGCCGCGCAATGTGAATGTCGTAGTTTTCGACAAACACCAGGCTGCCCACCAGTTCGCCCTGTTTGCTGAGATGAATGATTTGCTGGATGAAGCGTTTGCCTTCGTCGTCGCGCGGATGCGCCTTGCCGGCGAAAATAAATTGCACCGGACGTTGTTTGTCGTGCGCGAGCTTCACGATGTTGTCGAACTGCTGGAAAATCAGCGGCGCGCGTTTGTAAGTGGCAAAGCGGCGCGCGAAACCGATGGTCAGCGCGTCGGGGTTTAACAGATGTTCGAAGCGGATGTAATCACCGGGCTCGATCCGGTGGGTCTGATGCAGCAGGCGGCGGCGGATGAACTCAATCATCTCGCGCCGCAATTTGTAGCGCAACGCCCAAAGCTCCTCATCGGAAACAAACGACGCATCGGCCATTTTTTCCCAGAATTCAGGGTGGTGAATCGCCGCCGCCCAATCGTGTCCGTATTTTTCGTCCCACATCCTGACCACGCCTTGTTTCTTGTCCTTCATTTTTTCCCGCCAGAACTGGCGCACGGAACCTTTCATCCAGCCAAGCAGGTGAATGCCGTTGGTGATGTGGCCGATGGGAACTTTTTCGACGGGTATGCCGGGGTAAAGGCATTGCCACATGTGGCGGCTGGTGTCGCCGTGCAGTTCGCTCACGCCGTTGGCGGCGCGCGACACCTTGAGCGCGAGCACGGTCATGCAAAACGGCTCGTGCGCGTCTTCGGGGTGTACGCGGCCCAGCGGCATGATGTCTTGAAACGGCACCGGCAACTGGTGCTGGTAAAGCATGAAGGCATAATCCATCAATTCCGGAGCGAAGCGGTCATGTCCGGCCTCCACCGGCGTATGGGTGGTGAAAATACATTGCGCCCTGGTCGCGGCGACCGCGTCGGAAAACTTTTGTCCGGCGGCCAGTTTTTCGCGAATCAGTTCCAGCGTCAGGAAGGCCGCGTGACCCTCGTTCATGTGAAAAACCGACGGTTGCACGCCGAGCTTGCGCAGCAGGCGGACCCCGCCGATGCCCAGCAGGATTTCCTGCATGACGCGCATCGTGCCGTCGCCGCCATAAACGCGCGCGGTCAAATCGCAAAAATGCTGGGCGTTTTCCGGGCGGTTGGTGTCGAGCAGATACACCGGCACGCGCCCGACGTTCACGCGCCAGGCCTGAAAGAAGACGCGGTTCATGTCAATTTCCACGTCGCACACGAGCGGCTGGCCGTTGGCGTCCAGCACGGGTTCGAGCGGCACGTTTTTCGGGTCCACCAGATTGTAGAATTCGGTCTGCCAGTTGTTCGTGTCGATGGCCTGTTGAAAGTAACCTTCGCGGTAAAACAAACCGACGCCGACGAAGCCGAGGCCGAGGTCGCTGGCGGATTTCGCGTGGTCGCCGGCCAGGATGCCGAGGCCGCCCGCCGAAATCGGC
>Ga0182027_10012944_pt1 | contig 11684 bp, 12 predicted proteins | sample 712E1DmetaG_FD_121300 | JGI IMG/M metagenome (GOLD analysis project Ga0182027, IMG submission 121300) | Permafrost microbial communities from Stordalen Mire, Sweden - 712E1D metaG (Illumina Assembly) | ecosystem: Environmental > Terrestrial > Soil > Wetlands > Permafrost | place: Sweden...
AGGCCCAGTTCGCGCGCCACCTCTTCAATGGGGCGGCCGGGTTGATAGACGGGCAGATTCTCCAGAACCGGGTTCAGGGAAAATGGCAGATTCATATTATTAGTCTTTACAGGGCGCGCAGAATTTTGTCCACATCCACATGCGCCGCAATGATGTCGCGGATGACGGAGATTTTTTCCGTGTCGGCGGCCCGCGTCTTGACAATGATGTTATGCACGGCGGAGGCCACTTCATAGATGTCTTCCGAGGCGCGGAGCAGCGGGAAGGGCAGCTTTTCAATGATCCGGGTCACCGCCGGCTGGGGTTTGAATTCGCCGGTCAGCACCACGCCAGCCAGTTGCTGGTCCGGGTCCGCCGCCGAAGTCGCCGCCGCCAGGAGGATATCCACCCGGTCGCCGGGGGTGATGACGAGGACGCCGTGTTTGAAGTAGCGGATGGCGTTCTGCACGTCCATGGCTCCCACCATCACGCTGTCCACCACCTCCTGCATCCGCGGCCCGGCATTCAGACAATCGGCCTTCAATTCTTCACGGATCAGGTCCATGGTGGGGCGGGAGAGGATGCTGCGGTAGGGCACCACGCCCAGCAGTTCCAGGCCCTTGCGTTTGAGGCCGCGGCGGGCGAACTCGGTGATAAAATCCAGCTTTTCCGGCAGGACTTTGTTCAAGATGACCCCGATGATTTCCACCCCCTCGCGCTCAAACACCGCCTGATTGAGATAGACCTCGTCAATGGGCTTGCCGATGCCGCCCTGGCTGATGATAATCACTTTGGCGCCCAGGATTTTGGCGATCTGGGCGTTGGACAAATCGAACACCGAGCCTACCCCCGCGTGGCCCGAACCTTCGCACACCACAAAGTCCTTCTCCCACGCCACCCGGTCAAACGCCTTGACGATCTTCTTCACCAGCGCCTCGTTGTTGGAGGATTGCAGGTACTTGCGCGTGAAATCCGGTTCCACCGCGATGGGACTCATGTCCACCAGCGGACAATTGAATTGATAGACCTGGTTCATCAACACCGTGTCTTCATCAATCTTCTGCTCCTCGATTTCCACAAAGCGCTGCCCTACCGGTTTGATGTAGCCAATGCGCGGATAAACACTCTGCAACGCCGCCAGCAGCCCCAGGGAGACGGTCGTCTTCCCGTCATGCTGCCGCGTCGCCGCAATATAGACTCGCGGGGTAACGGTGTTCATGTTCCCGGAACTCCCTTGGGTTCCCGGCGTTCCATTCCCAAATCTCGATTGTTCATTCGATGGTCTTGTTCTTGTAGGCGGCCTGGGCCATTTCCGGATGCAGGACATCGTAGCGGATGGACTGCACGCCCACGATGGCGGCGACGCCCAGAACGTCATGCGCGTTGGAGCCGCGGGACACATCGGCGGCCGGGCGGTCCAGACCGAGCAGGATTTGTCCATAGGCATGGGCTTTGGCGACATGTTGCAGCAGCTTGCTGCCGATGTTCCCCGCGTTAAGGTCCGGAAAAATCAGGACATTCGCCCGGCCGGCGACCGGGCTGGCCGGCAGCTTGCGCGCCGCAATTTCCGGCACCAGCGCCGCATCCACCTGCAATTCCCCGTCGAAATCCGCGTCCAAATTCATCGCCCGCGCCTTTTGTTGCGCCAGGCCCGTCGCCGCCTGCACTTTGCCGATGGATGGATGCGTCGCGCTCCCTTTGGTCGAGTAAGACAGCAACGCCACCCGCGGCCGGGTTCCCAGGAGCAGGCGGGCCAGTTGCGCCGTGGAGATGGCAATGTCGCAAAGCTGCTCCACATTCGGTTCGGGAATGACGCCGCAATCGGCCATGAACAGCACCCCCTCCTGTCCGAAACGCGTGTCCTCCACCTCCAGCACCATGCAACTGGAAGCCGTGGTGGCTTCCGGGGCCACCTTGACGATTTGAAAAAGCGGGCGCAGCACGCTCCCCGAACTTTGATTGGCGCCGGAGACAAATCCGTCCGCCTGGTGCAAGGCGACCATCATCGCGCCGAAATAATTGGGATTGAGCATGGCCTCCCGCGCCTCCTTGCCCTGCACGCCCTTGACCCGCCGCAGCAGTTCATAACGCCGGACGAACGGCTCCAGGTCTTCGCTCTGCTCCGGGTTGATCATCCGCACTCCTTCCAGCGACACATTCAACTGCGCCGCCGCCTCCTTGATCTTGGCGCGGTCCCCCAGCAGGATCGGCGCGCCCAGCCGCAGGGAATAGAATTGCCGGGCGGCCTGCAACACGCGCGGCTCGGTTCCTTCCGGGAACACCAGCCGTTTGGGGTGCCGCTGCAATTTTTCAATGATAGTCGCGATAAAATGCACGGTGCAGTGAATACGCCTTCCGCGCCCTCCGTTCAAGCCATAAACGCCGCAGGTTCTTTCCCGCCAGGGCTGCTCCAAGGTTGCCTCTGAACCACCAGGGACATGGAAATTCAGCGGCTTTCTGCCGAAAGCCGAAACAGGGCGCAGGCGTGGCGGCGGATGGCAATCTGCCGCCGACTTTTAAGCCGCCGGTGTGCGACGGTGGCGGCACAGCTTTCCGGACTCGTGAGCTGCCTTGGGTTGACCGGGCCGGCATCGAAAGGATTTGAATTTATCGCGCCCGGAAGCTAATTTTCAATCATGAGCGCAACAGTTCAATTTTTGACCAATGAAAAAGGGCGGAAAACCGCCGTTGTTCTTGAGATTGAAGATTACGAAAAGTTGTTGGAAGACTTGGACGACCTGGCCGTCATCGCGGAACGGCGCGGCGAAGCAACCATTCCTCACGCTGAGTTCAAGAAAGGGCTGAAACGCCATGCCCTTTCGCATTGAGTGGAAGAAGTCTACGCGCAAGGATCTCCGCAAATTGCCCGCAAGCACCGGCGGGCGGATTGTCCAAGCCGTTGAAGATCTGGCGGAGAACCCCTTCCCTCACGGCGTGGAAAAATTGAGTGGGTCGCAACATGCCTATCGCATCCGTCTTGGCGACTATCGCATTGTTTATGAAGTCGTCATTGAGTTGAACCTGATAGAAATTCAGCGCGTGAGGCATCGGAAGGATGTCTATAGGTTTTGACCGGCAACATAACGAGGCCAAGTCGCCCCGGCAAGTGCCTGGGGCGTGTCGTCATTGCCGGCCCGCCGTAGGCCACGCGAAGCGTCGTGGAGCGCGGCGGCCTGCCGCCGCTTTCGGAATGCGGGACCGGGCTTCCTATACCCCCAACCCCATGCCGCCCGGCCTTTTTGGGATTGATTTCCACCCGCTCCGCGATAACCTGCCGTCATCATCCTGTTCGACAAGCTTTGCCCATGAACGAATCGCTGGAACAACAACTCGACAGTTTCGATCCCGCCCGGCGCGGCGGCGCGCTGGCCGCCCTCTGGCGGCAGGCCGGGGAGGGGCTGATCCCATTGGCGGAACCGGGAACCAGCGTGAATCTGCATGCGCACACTTTCTTTTCCTACAACGCCTACGGCTATTCCCCGTCCAAATTTGCCTGGCTGGCGCGCAAAACAGGGCTGGCGGCAGCCGGCATTGTTGATTTCGACGTGTTGGACGGGCTGGAAGAATTCCTCCAAGCCGGGCGTCTCCTCGGCCTGAAAACCTGCGTCAGCCTGGAATCGCGCGTCTTTGTCCCCGAGTTCGCCGCGCGCGTCCTCAATTCTCCCGGGGAACCCGGCATCGCCTATCACATGGGCGTGGGCTTCACCAGCGCCGCGCCGCATCCGTTCCTGGCGGAGATGCGCGCCGCGGCGGCCCAACGCACCCGCGCCATGCTGGCTCGCGTCAACCGCTTCCTGCAACCCATCGAGCTGGACTACGAGAAAGATGTCGTTGCGCTCACCCCCAACGGCAACGCCACTGAGCGCCACCTTTGCGAAGCCTTCGAGCGCAAAGCCGCCCTGGTGCTTCCCGATCCTCCCGCCCGCGCCGCGTTTTGGAAACAGAAACTCGGCGACGCCCCTTCCCCCGGCCCGAAACTCCAGAACCTCCTTCGCGCCAAGACCATGAAGAAAGGCGGCGTCGGCTACGCGCCGCCGGACCCCGGCTCCTTTCCGTTATTGGCGGACATGAACCGTTTCGTCCTCCAGTGCGGCGCCATCCCCACGCTGGCCTGGCTGGACGGCGCCAGCGAGGGCGAGAAGTCCATCGAAGAGTGGTTCGACGTTGGCATGGCCTCCGGCGCGGCGGCCCTGAACCTCATCCCGGACCGAAACTACACCCCTGGCGTCCGGGACCAAAAACTGCAAAACCTTTACGAGGTTGCGGCCCTGGCGGAGAAGCGTCACTTCCCGATTATCGCCGGCACGGAGATGAACTCGCCGGGCAACAAGTTTGTGGATTCCTTTGAAACGGCGGAACTTCAGCCGCTGGCGCCGGTGTTCCTGCGCGGCGCGCATATTGTGTACGCCCACTCGGTCTTGCAGCGCCAGAGCGGCTTGGGCTACCTCAGCCCGTGGGCCGCCAAAGCCTTCCCCGCGCTCGCCGCCAAGAACGATTTCTTTGAGATGCTGGGGCGCAAATTGCGTCCGGCACAAGAGGATCTGTTGCGCGGCTTGACCGCAACGGTTGAGCCGGGGCATATTCTCGCCAAGATTCAGTGAGCATGATTACGCCAGCCGCACCCATTCCAAACCAGCAGCGCGCCGTGCAATTGGCCGGACCCGGCCAGTTGCGGATGAACTCCTCCAAGCCCGTCTTCGAACCGGGACCCGATCAGGTTCTGGGGCGCGTGGAAGTCGTCGGCTTGTGTTTCTCGGACCTCAAGCTGCTCAAACAGTTTTCCGCCCACGCCCGCAAATCTCCCATCACCGCGGGCATGGATCCGGGCCTCCTGCGGGAAATGCCCAACTATGTGCCCGGCGACCAGCCTACCGTGCCCGGCCATGAGACGGTCATTCGGATCGTCAAGACCGGCGCCCATGTTAAGCGCCACCAGGTGGGCGGGCGCTACCTGGTGCAGACGGATTACCGCTGGCTGCCCACCGCCAACTCCAATTCCGCCTTCGGCTACAACTTTGAAGGCGCGCTCCAGGAATATGTTCTTCTGGACGAACGCGTCATCACCGCCCCGGACGGCGAATCCATGCTCATTCCCGTCCCGGAAGATTTGTCCGCCTCCGCCCTGGCGCTGGTGGAACCGTGGGCGTGCGTCGAAGATTCCTACGCCGAGAAACAACGGCAAACCCTCAAGAACGGCGGCCGGATGCTCGTCCTCGGCGAGAGGCTGGTGGACAAAAGCCGCGTCTGGAGCCTGCCCGGCAAACCCAAAACTACCACCTTCACCACCGCCGACAAAATTACCGAACTCGCCGACGCCGCTTTTGACGACGTCATCTACTATGGCTCCAACCCCGCCACGGTGGAAAAACTTTTCCCCAAAGTCGCTCCCGGCGGCTTGTTCAACCTCGTCCAAGCCGGCGGCAAGTTTGGCCGCCCGGTCGTCTCGCAAGTCGGCCGGGTTCATTACGGCGGCATCCGCGTCATCGGCGCCACGGGTAGGGACCCCGCCGCCGCCATGGCCGCCATTCCCGCCACGGCCGAAATTCGTCCGAACGACAAAATCAATATCCTCGGCGCCGCCGGCCCGATGGGCACGATGCACGTTATCCGCAGCCTCTGCCAGGGCGTGGCCGGGGTGACGGTGTTCGCCGGAGACCTCAGCGACGAGCGTTTGGCCGTCCTGCAAAAGCTGGCCGAACCCTTGGCGGCCAAAAACAATCTCACCTTCCGCCCCTACAATCCGTCCAAAGACAAACCGCCCGGCCCGTTCGGTTACATCGTTCTCATGGCGCCTGTTCCCGCCCTCGTCGCCCAGGCCGTCCAGGACGCCGCCCCCGGCGCCATCATCAACATCTTCGCCGGCATTCCCGCCGACAAGACCGCCGAGCTGGATCTCGACGCCTACATCGCCAAACAACTTTACTTCATCGGCACCAGCGGTTCGGTGCTCGAAGACATGAAGCAGGTCCTGGCCAAAGTCGTCTCCCGCCGGCTCGACACCAATCTGTCCGTCGCCGCCGTCTCCGGTTTGGACGGCGCGATTGACGGCATCCTCGCGGTGGAAAAGAACCTCATGCCCGGCAAAATTGTGGTCTATCCATCCTGCCGCGGGTTGAAGCTGACCCCGCTGGCCGATCTCGCCGGCTCGCTTCCCCTTTCGGACGGCCACTGGAACAAGCAAGCCGAAGAAGCTCTCCTGAAACAATTCCCCGCGGCATGAGCGCCGATTTGAAAAACCAGAGCGCCGTCGTCACCGGCGGCGCGCAGGGTTTGGGCCGCGCCATCGCGCTGCGCCTCGTCCGTGAAGGTTGCAAGGTCCTGATTGCCGACGTGAACGAGAAGGGCGTTGCCGAAACCGCCGCCGCCCTCGCCGCCGAAACGGCCGGCTGCGTCCTCGGCGTCAAGGCGGACGTCACCCAGGAAACCGATGTCAAGATGCTCTTTGATCTCGCGGTGCAAAAGTTTGGCCGCGTGGACATCGTCGTGGCCAACGCCGGCATCCTGATTGCCGAACCCATTGCCGAGGCGGATGCGGAGAAATGGCGTGCCGTCATGAACGTCAACCTCTTCGGTTATTTCCTCATCACCAAGCACGCCTGCCGCATCATGAAGAGCCAGGGCGGCGGTTCCATTATCAATATCAACTCCAAATCCGGCAAGAAAGGCAGCGCCGCCAATTCCGCCTATGCCGCCAGCAAGTTCGGCGGCATCGGCCACACCCAGAGCGTCGCCCTGGAAATGGCCCCCTTCAACGTCCGCTGCAACGCCGTCTGCCCCGGCAACCTCCTGGACTCCCCGCTGTGGACCCATCCTGACAAGGGCCTGTTTGTCCAATACCTTCGCGCCGGCAAAATTCCCGGCGCAAAAAACGTGGCCGACGTCCGACAGGCCTACATCAATCAAGTCCCCATGAAACGCGGCTGCGCCTACGAGGACGTCTGCAACGCCGTCGTCTTTCTCGCCTCCGCGCAATCCTCCTACATCACCGGCATCGCCTTGAGCGTGACCGGCGGCCAAGAAATGAGCTGACCCTTATGCAAAATCAAATCCTTCATGACCTCCTTGCCCTTTCCCACGAGCTGGGCCGCGAAGACCGCGGGCTGGCCATGCTCGGCGAAGGCAACACCTCCGCGCGTTTGAGCGGGGACACCTTCTTCGTCAAAGCCAGCGGCACTTGTCTGGGCACCCTGAAAGAGGACGACGTTGTCCGGTGCCGTTTCTCCGCCCTGCTGCCGCTGCTGGAAATGGAGAAGCTGACCGACCAGGAAGTGGATGGCGCCCTGCTCGCCGCCCGCGTGGACACCAAGGGGAAGAAGCCTTCCGTGGAAGCCGTCTTTCATGCCTGGCTGCTTTCCCTGCCCGGCATCAATTTTGTCGGCCACACCCACGCCACTTCTGTCAATCAAATCCTTTGCTCGCCCCGCGCGGCGGATTCCAGCAAACACCTCATGTTTCCCGACGAAATCGTTTGTTGCGGCTCCTCCTCGGTCCTGGTCCCCTACACCGATACCGGTTTGAAGCTGGCCCAGGCCATCCGGCGCGAGACCGAGGCGTTCCTTCACAAGCAGCAGCGCGCGCCCCGGGTCATCCTCATGCAGAACCACGGCATCATCACCATGGGGGTCACCTGGCAATCCGTTCTTTCCGCCATGCTCATGGCCGAGAAAGCCGCCAAAGTCTTTGTCGGCGCCGCCGCCCTGGGCGGCCCCGTATTCTTCTCCAAGGAAAACATCGCCCGCATTGACACCCGTCCCGACGAAGCCTACCGCCAGCGCGCCTTGAAAATGTAACCCCGCCCGCGGCCCGGATACTGCTTGGTACTGCGCCAGCAACGGCCGGGAAAGGTGGATGGATCGGTTCCCTCTGCCTATGCCCGCTGCATGGGAGCCGTCTTCGGCAACAAGAAAGTCAGTGAGGCCGCGATCAAAATTCCCGCTCCCAACACATCGAAAGAAAGATTCAAATTGCCCGACGCCTCGGAGAGCCACCCCGCGATAAACGGCCCCACAAAACCGCCCAAATTGCCGCAGGCGTTGATCAGTCCCATCACGGCGCCCCGGGTGCTGGTGGGCAGCGTCTCGCTGGCGATCGTCCACAACGGCGCCAGGGCCACCGACGGGCCGGGGATGGACAGACAGAGGAAGGCATAAGACCACCAAAAATGTTGCCTCAAACTCACACTGAGGATCAGGCTCAGGCCGCTGACAAGGTAGGTCCCCCCCAAATGCATGCGGCGCTCATTGACCTTATCCGAGTGACGGGAAACCAGGATCATGAGCACGGCGGTGAACGTATAGGGGAGGGCAAACAACATCCCGTATTCCCACGAGCTGAAGTTCCGCCCTTTCAAGGTGCTGGTAAAGAAAGTCATGCAACCGTAGGCCAGACAATTATGAAAGAAATCTATGACAATCAGGACCACAACCAACGGCTGGCCAACGATCTTCCCGACCGAGGCCGTCTTGGTCCAGAGGCGGGCGCTCCATCCACGAGGCGAAGCCTGGCCGGGTTCTTCCCCGGACAAGAGCGGCTTGGGCGGCTCCACCGCAGCCGCCTCCAGGCGCAACGTCGTTTCCAGATGATCCCGTTCCTCCGCCGAAATCCATTTCGCATCCCGCGGGCGGTCCCGGATGAGAAACCACCAGATCGGCAGCCAAAGAAACGGCAGCATCCCCTCCAGCACGATGACCTTTCGCCAGCCGAAATGCCCCAGGAGCGCGCCCGTGGAGAGCGCCGCCACGACCACCGCCAGAGGCTGGCAGAGGTTCCAGTAGGCGTTGGCCTGCGCGCGTTCGGATCGGGGGAACCAATTGGCCAGCAGCACCAGCATGGCCGGAAACACCGCGCTCTCCGCCGCCCCGAGAAGAAATCGCGCCGCCTCAAACTGCCGGAACGTCTGCGCCAAACCGCAGCCGATCGCGCAGACGCCCCAGCCGACCAGGCATATACTGATGAGTTTTCGGGCGCTCCACCGCGACGCCCAAAACCCGCCTGGAACTTGCAGCATGACATACCCAATAAAAAAAATCCCGGCGGCCTCCCCCATCATGACCTTGTTCATCCCCAAGTCCCTCACCATGGTGGAAATGGAAATGTCCGGCGTCAGCGCGATGGAGATGTTGGTCCGATCCACGTACGAAATCGTGTACATGATCAGGGCCACGGGGATAATGCGAAGCCAGCGTCGTGATATCATGGTTTATGCTTTTCGCCCTTTCCTTTAGCAAGACCGCCTGCATCCGTCCATATCAATCTCAGCGCCCATCCCCCCGCCATTCCCCATCCCTGACTTGTTTTTTTCCCGCCCCGGCTTACTCTTGGAGCATGACGAATGACGTTTTGAAGGTGGAAATCCGCGGGATGGTGCCGGCCAACAGCGGGTGGGCCATTTTCGTGGGCAATCCGCAGAAGGTGTTTGTCATCCAGGTCGAGCGCAACATCGGCAACGCCATCAGCATGTACTTGCGCGACATCCCCAATGAGCGCCCCCTCACCCACGATCTCATCAACAATATCTTCAAGGGATTCAGCGTCACCATCGAGCGGGTGGTCATCACCGAGTTGAAAAACTCCACCTATTACGCCCGCCTCATCCTCCACCAGGAAAACGAACTGGGCCGCAAGATCGTGGAAATTGACGCCCGCCCCAGCGATTGCCTCGCCCTGGCCACCTCCCAGAAGAGCAAAATCTACGTCGCCTCCTCCCTCTTTGAGCAGGTCGAAGACATGACGGTCTATCTGGACCAGATCAACGAAAGCCGGGGCGAATCCGGCGAACCCGAGTAAGCCCGGCCACCTTCATGCCCCCCTCCGTCCAGCCTGAATCCCCCGTTCTCCTGGTCTGCGGAGAGGACGAATTCGCCGTCAAGCAACGCGCCCGCGAGGTGTTCCAACACTGGACCCAACAACGCAGCGGCCTGGAGGAAGAGCGGATTGACGCCTCCGTCAACAATAGCGGCGAAGCCCTCAAGGCCCTGGCCCGGTTGCGCGAGAGCCTCCAAACCCTCCCTTTTTTCGGCGGCGCCAAAGTGGTTTGGCTGCATGACTGCAATTTCCTCGGCGAGGAGCGAACCGCTTCCGCCGCCGCCGTCACCGAGGCCCTGGCGGAGCTGGCCCAGGAACTCAAATCCTTCCCCTGGGAGAATGTGCGACTGCTGGTCAGCGCTGGCAAGGTGGACAAACGGAAATCCTTTTACAAAGCCCTCGAAAAAATCGGCCGGGTCGAAACCTTCGCCGGCTGGTCCGAAAACGAAGACCAATGGCACGAGGAAGCCGCCGCCTTGGTCCAGCGCGCCTTGCGCGAGAGCAACCAGGAAATCTCCGACGAGGCCCTCGCGCAACTCGTGACGTTCGTCGGCCCCCAGGCCCGCCTGTTGAGCAGCGAGGTGGAGAAGCTGGTTTTGTACGCCGGCTCGCGGACTCCCATCCAGGCCGGGGATGTCGCCGCCATCGTCACCCGCCACAAACAGGCGCGCGCCTTTGCCCTGGGCGACGCCTTGGGCGACCGCGATCTGGCCGCCGTCCTGCGCTGTCTGGACCAGGAACTATGGGAAGTCCGGCGCGACTCCAAACGCAGCGAAATCGGCGTGCTTTATGGTTTGATCAGCAAAGTGCGCGCCCTCCTTCTCGTCAAGGAAATGGTGGCACAGGGGTGGGTGAAGCCGGAAACCGACTTCAACCGGTTCAAGGCCCAGTTGGCCCGCGTCCCGTCCGGCGCGCTGCCGGAGGACCGGAAATACAATCCTTTGGCCATCAATCCCTATGTCTTGTTTCGCGCGCTGGCGCAGTCGCGCCGCTACACCCAGGCCGAATTGATCGAAGCCATGGACCTCCTGCTCGAATGCAACCAAAAACTTATCTCCCGCAATCTGGACCCGTCCCTGCTCCTGCAACAAACCCTCATCCAAATCATCGGCCGTCCCGCCGAAACGCGCGCCGCGCCCGTCCGGGCCGCCGCATGACGCCCCGGTGGGGCCGCCCGATACTCTAAACCTCGCTGTCATGGATCATCCTTCGGCCATATTGAGGGTGGCGGTTTTTGACCGCACGGTCTGCGTCCAGGTCAGCGGGCGGGCCGATTTCACCTGCACTGTGGACCTGAAAAGACTGATCACCGAATTGTGGGAGCACGGCTACTCGCATTTCCTTCTGGACCTGTGCGGCTGCCGGATGATGGACAGCACATTCCTGGGCGTTTTGGCCGGCATCAGCATCCAATTATCCAATGGAGCGGGCCAGGCGCAGCCGCTGGAATTGCTCAACGCCAACCCGCGCATTTGCGAAACGCTGGAGAATTTGGGCGTGGCCCATCTTTTCAAAATCGGCGCCGCCGCCGGCCCGGTGTCCGACAAATTCGAGCCGCTCTCCCACGGCGCCCCCGCCAGCGCGGTGGAACTGGCCCGCACCTGTCTGAAAGCCCACCAGACCTTGATCGCCCTCAATCCGGACAACGCGCAAAAATTCAAAGACGTCGCCCAATTCCTGGCCGAGGACCTCCAGCGCCTGGAACTCGGGCAGAAACAGTAGAAGTGTGCCTGCTACGCTTTATGATCTAATCCCGCGCGACGGGAGCTGCGGCAATGACGCGCTCCTGGGCCGGTTCCTCGAATACGCGCAGGGCCGGGGGCTGCAACTCTATCCCGCCCAGGAAACCGCCATCCTGGAGTTGTTCGAGGAAAAAAACGTGATTCTGAACACCCCCACCG
>Ga0182027_10012946_pt1 | contig 11680 bp, 11 predicted proteins | sample 712E1DmetaG_FD_121300 | JGI IMG/M metagenome (GOLD analysis project Ga0182027, IMG submission 121300) | Permafrost microbial communities from Stordalen Mire, Sweden - 712E1D metaG (Illumina Assembly) | ecosystem: Environmental > Terrestrial > Soil > Wetlands > Permafrost | place: Sweden...
TGGCAGACGGATGCATTCAGGCAGTTTGGAATTTACAATGGCAAGACGCCCCAAGCGGACCTCGTTCAGGGTGAGCAAGATTTGGGCGGAAAATATCTGCATGGCAACCTAAGCCTGCAAACGGATACCTGGTACAACATTCTCATGGCCATAGATCCGAACGCCCGGTTGTTGGCCGTCATCTGGGATCCATCCGATGAAAACCGTCTGAGCGTATTTGATCAAGACTTCAGCCAAAAATGGGCGGGTCAGAACTGGGATTTTATCGTCCAGGCGGATGCAGGTGAGACCGTCTACGTAAGCGATTTCTATCAAATTTCGTTTGGAACGATGAAATAAGGAAGGAAAGGGGCTGGTCTGCCGAGCTGGGACTTTTATCCCATGTGCTAGATGAGAGGGGCTGTATATAATCCATAGAGTTGATACCTATTCTCCAAGGAGGAGCTGTGAATAAATCAGACCACCGTATCAAAGGATTGGGCGAAGTGTCTATTCGCGTCAAGAACCTTGACGCGATGCAAAAGTTTTATGAAGAAGTGCTGGGACTCGAAGTGCTGCGGCGGGATGAGAGTTTTGTGTTCTTCAAAATTGCAGAAGGCTATGGCGGTCATACCCAGAATCTGGCCCTCTTTGATGCGGCCAACCGGGATTTCCTCGAAGCCAAGTCCCTACAACTAAACTCGGAGCAGACGACCCTCCACCACATTGCACTCAATATAGCTCTTGAAGATTTCGAAGCCGAGAAAAGGCGCCTCGAGGGTTTGGGGCTAAAGGTAAATGCGACTGTACATGAGTGGATACATGTCCGCTCGCTGTACTTCCCCGACCCGGAAGGTAATCTTTTGGAGTTGGTCTGTTACGATGCAAGTGTGAAATAAGGGAAAAACGGACAGGCACTTGGAGATCGCTGCCCAACACAGTGCTACCGATACCGCGATGATGAATACTGTATGTCAACAGGATTTGAACCTCGACCTGCCAGGTTGCAGGTTCAAGTCCTACGCAATGAGCTATAAACTGCATTGACTTGCTTAAAGATAAGCCCGCCTCCCGAAGGCTGGAGGTGAGGTCATCATCGCATGCCATTACCTTCGGGACGTTTTCTATTTGCTCTATCTGCGAGAATCCGTCAAATCCGTTTCATCCGCGTTCTATTCCCATACTATCCTCCGTCCTCTTTGCGCTCGCCCGCCCTCTTTCCCTGCCCTTGTGTTCGCCTGCCCTGTGTTCTTCAGGGTCAAGGGTTGAGGAAGGCAGTCTTCGCGTGTGGTTCCTTCTAAAGCCATCCTCCATTTCCCATGCTCCATCAACCAATTGCCAACCACCATTTCCCTTCATCCTTATTCTGTCTTCGGTTAAACCTTCCTCCATTAACTATGATCCATTCACTATTCACTTTTCACTTTTCACTTTTCACTATTCACTATTCACCAATTACTATTCCCAACCAGCACATTTGTTTTATAATAAGGAAGTGATGCCTGACTTTCCTCCTTCCTTGAAGAGCCTTTTCCAAGCTGGCCGGTCTGCCCTGCATTGTTCCAAAATTTGAGAATTTGCCCAAAATCCTGTAATCCCCGAATTGTTCCTCTTTTTGTTCCTCAGAAACAATTCGGTGCTTATGAGGGCTGATTTATAATGTAAATAATCTAGACCTTGTTTATCTTAATATGTCCTCGAACCGCTAGGTGTTGCAGGTTCAAGTCTTATGCGAGGAGCTTCGCTATAAAAATGCCTCCGGTCAACTCTGCCGGGGCATTTCTCTTTAACAAAACCGGCTTCCACAAAAGCAAACTTTGCCGGCTATGTGGAAAGCCGCAAAGCGCATCCACCTTTTCGAACGCACTGGGAGTGATCCACGCTATCTTGTAGGACTTGTTGACCCGCACTAATCAAAACCGGGAGCCATGACAGTTCCCGGCATTTAATTTAAAGAACGGAATGCTCCTTGATGGGATCAAGGAACATAATATTGGATCATCAAGATGGGACGATACGAAACCGTGCCTGCGTTTCCGCTATAGAAGGATGCATAGTTGGACACAGAGTTGCTGTTTGTCGGGATTTTAAACTCCAGGCGGAATTGGGTCGTCCCGGTTAAATTGATGGCGCTCACGCTTGCGCTTGATAGCGTGGCACTGTACCATTTATTGACGGGCACGTGATTGACCACCGCCACGGAAGATTGGGTAGGCGCGGCCTGGAAGTCCAATGATTCCAATGCGGTGCTCGTACCGAAATTTGGAATTGCCATATCCACTAGGAGGTTCCCCAGCGTGGCGAACGGAGAAGCTTTGCTGATCCCGGCAAGACGGATCTTGATCATTGCCGAAGTGATGACGGCCGTATCGGGCAGGCTGGATGTGTTAAAGGACAGGATGGCTCGATATTGCCGGTTGTCAACGCTATCCCCCAACATGAAAGTACTGCTGCTCGAATTGAAACTCCCGCCCGTGCCCTTGGAGGAAGCGCTTTCGATAATATACCCGTCCAGATTCGCCTGGGAATTGAAGGAGGCTGAAACCGTGGTGGGGTGACCCGAAATCTTCACGACCCGCCCATTCAGGTCGGTGAGATATAGTTCACCGTTTTCACCTTCGCCAAAAGATGAAATATTATAACTGGTGGTTGCCAGGAGGCTTGCAGTCCAAGTATTGTTTGAATTCTTGACTAGGCCGAGGACTTTTCCTGAACAATAATCGCCGTAAAGATAGATTCCTTGCAGCGCGGGACTGGCACTGCCTCGATACACATATCCGCCGGTCAACGCACAGCCGAATGAATCGTTGTTTCCGTGGTTGTAGGTGGCGACCGGCGGGACATAATTGGGTATGCTCGTGCAGTTTGGATTGTATACGAGATTTCCCTCCCGGCAGTTCCAGCCGTAATTCTGGCCGCCCGCGCTGGATTGAGCCTGATAGTCAACTTCTTCCTGGATATCCTGCCCAACGTCGCCAATGTAGAGATCACCCGTGGAGCGGTCAAAAGAGAACCGCCAGGGGTTGCGCAATCCGTAGGCCCATATTTCCTGTTGGACATGTAGATCACCGCTTCCATAAAATGGATTGGTGTGCGGGATGGCATAATTCTTCCCCGAATCCGGCGGCCCATCCACGTCCAGCCTGAGCAGCTTTGCGGATAACGTATCGAGGCTTTGCCCGTTGCCATTCGGATCGCCTCCACTGCCGCCGTCGCCAATGCCTATGTAAAGATAACCGTCCGGTCCAAATGCGACCATGCCGCCGTTGTGATTTGTGAATCTCTTTAGCGCCGATAGGATGACTAACCCGCTTGTAGAGTTCGCCTGGTCTGCATTGGAGGAAACATGGTAGCGTGCCAGTGTGGTTGCGTACGGGCAGGTATCACCGTTTGTGGGCACGTACGGGCAGGGTGCATTGCCGGTGGTCGTCGTGTAGGCAATGTAGAAATAACCGTTTGTGCTGTAGTTCGGATCAAAGGCGAGACCCAGCAGTCCCTGTTCGGTGTCTGCATGGGTGAAGTTGCTAAGGGATGAAATATCCAGGAAGGGCGAAGCATTAAGACTGCCGTTCTTGAAGATCAAAATCTGGCCGGTTTGCTGTACGATGAACAGCCGGTTCGAGCCGTCACCTGCGTTCGTAACAAAGACCGGATTTGTCAGGCCGCTGACCACAGTGGTGAAGTCAAGCGTGGGCGGAGTAGTCGTGGTGGGCGCCGCCAGGACAGGGCTGGCGGAAATCGCACCTATGGCAAGGGTGCAAATCACGATAACGCTAAGGATTTTGAAAGACTTTATCATGGGGTTTGTCCTTTTCATATTAGAAAACATCATGTCTGAGAATCTTTCTATCCCAAACTGATCATTCGCTGGCATTCAATGCAAAAAGTCGCTGAAAGTTTTCGTACAGGAGGTGCGTGTTAAATCACAACCGCCGACCAAGGTCGGCGGTTGTGATTAGGATTCGCTCTTCTTGCTTTTCTCAGCGGGTTTGGTTTCCTTGGGCTTGGTCTCCCCGGCTTCGTCTTTTTTCGTATTCCTCGATGGATCGCCGCCGGAGGGAGACTTGTGATCGGTGGAATAGAAACCCGAACCTTTAAATACCACCCGCACCGGCGAGATTACCTTCTTCAAGGCTTTCCTGCGGCACTCCGGGCAAACTTTTAGCGGCTTATCGGTGAAAGATTGCTGGCGTTCAAACTGTACACCGCAGTTTTCACAACGGTATGTATAAACAGGCATTTACTTTCTCCTTACGGGATGTAATTATAGCGCGCCAATCCATATGTGCCAAGACTCAGACGCCGCATGTTATAATTTTCTAACATTGAGAGGTCCTATGCTTAAGATTGAAGTTGTCTACTGCGCAGTCTGACATTACACCGACCGGGCCGTGAGCCTGGAAAAAGATTTGCTCAAGGAATTTGAGCATGTGATTGAATCGATAATGCTGATTCCCTCGGACGGAGGCCGCTTCGAGGTCACTGTCAACGGAACGTTGATCTATTCCAAACTGCAGACCAAACGTCACGCCGAACCGGGCGAGGTTGTTGGACTGATCGGTAAAATGGTCGAAAATCAATAACGGAGTGCATAGTCTCCAGATTTTATGAGGTCTTATGGCAAAAAAAGGACGCGTTTTTTCGGGCATTCGCCCCACAGGCCGGGCGCATTTGGGAAACTATCTCGGCGCCATCCAAAATTATGTCGCGCTGCAGGATGACTATGAATGTGTCTACTGCATTGTGGATATACACGCGCTGACCACGGTGGAGGATACGGAGAACCTTCGTCAAAATACCTATGATATGGCGCTGGATTTGCTGGCCGCCGGCATTCGCCCTGCGGAGACGATTTTGTTTGTTCAATCGCATGTGCCGGAAGTGATGGAGCTGCATACCATCCTTTCGATGGTAACTCAACTTGGTAAACTGACTGATCTGCCAACATTCAAGGAAAAAGTCCGCCAGAATCCTGATAATGTGAATTATGGTTTGCTCGGTTATCCCGTTTTGATGACTGCCGACATCGTTCTTTATAAGACCGATGTGGTGCCCGTGGGCATTGATCAGGCGCCTCATCTTGAGTTTGCGCGGGAAATAGTGCGTTCATTCAACTATCGTTATAAAACCAAAGTGTTGATCGAGCCGCAAATGAAGAACACCATCTATCCAAAAATATTGGGTATTGATGGCAAGGAGAAGATGAGCAAGAGTTTGAACAACCACATCGAGCTGGCTGCCACGCCCGAAGAGACGACGAAACGCGTGAGGGAAATGGTCACCGATCCGGCGCGCATCAAGCGTACTGATCCGGGCAATCCCGATGTGTGCAATGTGTTCACCATGCACAAAATCTTCTCGTCCCAAAGCGAGGTGGACATGATCAACGTGGAGTGCCGCCGCGCCGGGATCGGTTGCGTTGACTGCAAAATGCTCTACGCTAAGAATCTTAATCAGCGTCTCGAACCGTTCCGCGCCAAACGTGCGGAGCTTGCCTCCCAGCCGGAACTGCTCAAGGATACGCTGAACGACGGAGCCAACCGCGCGCGTGCCATTTCACAGAAAACCATGCAGGAAGTCCGCGCCGCGGTGCAGTTGCCTTAAAAGAATTTATACCCTCCCGATTTCTAATGTATGCGGGTCTTGATTCAGAGAGTTGATCACGCCAGTGTGACTGTGGATGGACAGGTCATTTCCAAAATTGGAAAAGGCCTGTTGATTTTATTGGGCATCGGCCATGGCGACGGTGAAGAGCAGGCTCAGTTTCTCGCTGAGAAAGTTGCCAACCTGCGCATTTTTGAAGACGCTCAGGGTAAAACGAATTTATCCATATTGGATGTAAAGGGGCAAGCGCTTGTCGTTTCCCAGTTTACACTTTATGCCGATACACGCAAGGGACGCCGCCCATCCTTCACCGAGGCGGCCTTGCCGGAAGTTGCCGCGCCCCTGGTGGATCGCTTTGTCGAATTGCTGCGCGCACAGGAAGTCCCAACCCAGACCGGAAAGTTTGGCGAACACATGCTAGTGGAAATCCATAATGACGGGCCGGTGACGATCTGGTTGGAGAGATGATTGCTGACCTTCCCTCGTAATTAAGCGTTAAGGGAAATTGCAGTCTCTCTGGGAATCGGCGTGACAAAAAACCTTTCGTACACGGATTGGACGGATTTCACGGAAGAACACGGATTTTTTGAACCTTTTTAGCGATTCATGCAAAAACCGCGTCTTCTTTTGTTCAGAATCACGGCAAGTCCTAAAGAACCAAATTGCAAAGTGCCCGTGCTTTTCAGAGGGGGTAGGTAGGTGAAACGAGAATTTGAGAATTAACTAACCCTTGATTCTCTCCTCAATTATTTCCAGGATTTTGGTTTGTTGCTCGGCGATGGAGTGAACTTCGGAAGTCAGGGTGTGGATGGAGAGGAGCGTTTCGTGATCGCTTTCGGCGCGTGCATCGCTCGCGGCCGCCTGGACATTTTGGCCGACAATGATGATGGGTAACAATACCAATTGCAGGAAAGTCTGTGCGATCCAAGCGATGATGATGATGGGGTCGTGCGACCTAATCGCGGAGGGCAGCGAGATGAGCGCAATCAAGGCGAACGCATACGCACACCACATGGAGCCAACGGACTTTGTAATTTTTACAGCAACTTTAGTGTTGAAGCGGCCACCTACGCTATCGCCATGGACTGTTTTGTGCGCATGATGCGTTAAGACCAAGCGTGGTTTGTGGGATTTTGAATCTGTGATTGCTGATCTGTTTGCCATAATTGCCTCACTAAAGAATCGGATTTTTGATGATTATACAGGAAGACGATGTAGCGCGGCCGTTGCGCTTTTTGACCCAGCGCTCGTTATCCCACCACACGGAAAATTTAGGCTTTGATTCCCCGCCACAAGACGGAATCCATTTGAACCGCCAACGCGCCGGCCGAGAGCATCGCGTCGGCGTTTTCTTTGGAATAAACGCCTCCCGCGCCAATGACAGGAAGTCCGAGTTTGGATGCGGAGTGAACGATTTCAAGCGATTGAGGAAACAATGCTGGACCGAGTAATCTTCCCTCGATGATCTCCCCTCTCCTTTCAGGAGAGGGGGTGGGGGTGAGGTTGGGCAATGCTCCGCGCGGCGCGGCAATGCTGACTGCATCCGCTCCTGCTTCGATCAGTCGTGGGCCAAGCGATAAGATTTGTTCAGATGGAAGACAAAAAATCAACGGCATTTCGCCGATGCACATTTCCAAAGTGAGCGACAAAATATCATCCGCCAGCAATGGTGCAAAGCCGAGTTCAACCGCCATGACGTTATCAACGCTCTCCAGTGTTTGTACCATTTGCTTTGTCTCTTCGGGACGGTCAGCCATTAAATGAACGATGATTGGTAAAGGGGAGTCGCTCCAGCGATGCCCATACTTCTTAAGTGTTGCATTCAAGCCGGGATTGGGCAGGCCGGTATGCAGCAAAAATCCGCCGGGGTACTCGATCATCACCGGTTGGGATGCAGCCGTTCGCGGCCGTAGTGAGACCGGGTTGGTGATGAACGCGCCGAAGTCATCCCATGGAACCGGCGCGTGAAAATCCGGTGCGAAGCCGAGCATCCCTGCTGCATTCATCAAGGGTTTGCGGAAGAGTAGGTCGCGTTTTGACATGCCAGCCATGCTCATTTTAGTCCCATTGGGTTAATTACCACGGCGGAATTTCAACAAAGGATCAAAGGATGAAAAAAACCGCGAGAAAATTCGCGGCTGTTAATTCTTCAAAGCCTTGGCTTTAGGCTGTGACCTTCAATTCCATGGCTGCAGAATATATTTCTAAAAAAATGAAGCTGAGACGTTCAATCCCATCGCCTGTAACATTTCTTCATTGGTGGCAAACTTGAATTCTTCCACGCCGCGCTTTTGCGCCTCTGCCGCCTCAACTGCCTCGAGCTTTTTTATATTTTCCTTTGTAATGATGGGTTTGCTGAGGCTTTTAATTTTTTCGGCAACTGCCTCGAGGTTGGCGACGGTGGGTTGTTGTGTTTGCAAATATTGCCAGACGGCTCTGGATGCATTGGTTCCATCTTTTCGTGCATATCCCACCAAACCCTCGCTGGCTTTGCGTGCCCACCCGCCGACGAATACGTCTTGGATTGGTTCGTCGGCATCCGGATCGAATGCCTCATATGAAATTCCGTCTATTGGAAAACGCGGCGACGGATTCATGGCGAATGCATTGGAAGCCGTCGGAAGGCCGAATGAATCGTCTATCTTGTCGCCGATGGCAAAGATCACCGCCTCAACATCCAAAGTGCGTTTGTGACCGGTGCCGCGCGCTTTCACTTCGTTGTCTTTGACAACCAGAATATTATCCTCGACCTCGAGTTGGGACAGCCAGCCGTTTTCGCCGGTCATTTGAACGGGCGAGGTCAGGAATTCGAAGCGGAGACGCGTATCGCCGGATTTGGGTTCCGCTTTCGGCAGGGCATTCAGCACTTTGTGGCGGCCAATTTCAGGATCTTGATTGATCGCTTGTAAAACTGGCAGGACCCGTTTCATTTCGTCTTCAAAGGCTTCCATATCCAGGTGCGCGATGTTGCGTGTCATTTCCTCTTTGGTGAAGTTCACCTCGCCAGGGCCGCGGCGCACGACCGCGATGACTTCTTCCGCCTTCACTTCGTGGATCATGAAGTATGCAATATCCAACATCACATTGCCCGCGCCGATGATTGCACAGCGTTTGCCCAGCCGGAATCTTTCCTGGGTGAAGGGCGGGAGCTTGTTGTAATGATAGACCAGGCTCTTGGCGTGATAAACCCCCACAAGACCTTCGCCAGGCAATCCGACCCATTTGGTGCCCTGTGCGCCGACTGTGACCAGAATGGCCTGAAAGCCAAGTGCACGCAAGTCGGCTAACGTGAGATCGCCCTCGGCACCAACTCTCAAATTTCCATAATAGGTAAGGTTGGGGTTCGCCAATGCCCCCCGGAACTGCTTGCGAAAACCATCCTTCATTTTAAATTTGTCGGGGTAGACTCCATATTCAGCAAGCCCACCCGGCTTGATATCGCGGTTGAAGACAACCACCTGCGCGCCCTGATTGGCAAGTTCACGCGCACCAAATAAGCCTGACGGTCCGGCTCCTATCACTGCTACAAAATATGAATTTTGTTCGGGCACACTTCCTCCTTGACGGTTTTAATCCCAAGCGGGCAGATTATATTAGAAAAACAGATAGGATACAAGTCCACCAGTGGTTTTCAGTAAATCACGATACCTGTCGTTGAATTGATTACCATGGCACGGTGTCTCTGTTAGAATAAGGCGAATCCGGATACTGATGGAGAAATTCTTCTAGTCGGGAAGGGCTTTTGCCGTTCGCATTTGGATTAAGCATCGTTTCAGAGGAGGTCGTATGACGAAACCCGATGGTAAATCAAGACCAGTGCCTGCAGATCGTGTGCGCGCCATTTTGCATGGGATGAAGAACGAAGAATCCCCGATGGATCGTTTGCCGAAGGCCAAACCGGTTGAGGATAAATTGGCTCCCAAAACCGTCCCTGTCCCACCACCGCCTTCGGCTGCTCCCCAATCATCGGCTGTTAAACCCAGACTCCAATTCCTGCCGGCCTTTTGGACCGTCGCCAGCATCCTCTCCATGGCGGTGAACATCATCCTGATCGTGGTTCTGATTGGCGCATTACGCGGCTTGGGCGGCTTGAATCTCGGTCAGATTGGAACAGGCTTGCTGGGCGGGCTCTATTCCAACTTTGAACGGATGGACGCCGCTCATATCAAGACCACCATTCCGGTGCAAGCCAGCATTCCATTGGATATGTCCATTCCCATCCAGACCACCACGAATATTTCGCTGGCGGATCCGGTGGAAATACCCAAAGCCCATGTCAAAATCTCGACGGGTACCTTCAACATCGATTCCGATGCGGATGTCATCCTGCCGGCTGGCACCAACTTGAATGTAATCCTTAACTTCAATGTGCCGGTGCAAAAGGCTGTTCCCATTACCTTGAAGGTTCCGGTAGATATTGCTCTGAACAAGACCGAATTGGATCCTGCCATTACCGGCCTGGAAAGCACCCTCAAGCCCCTGTATTGCGTCCTTAATCCCGATGCGATTTCCATCAATAATGTGCCGGTTTGCAGGTGAAAGGGTATAATCTGCGCCCATGCCTGATTTTACGAAAACCACCCTCTCCAATGGCCTGACCGTTCTTCTTAAGGAAATTCATACTGCGCCTCTGATTTCATCGTGGATGTGGTATCGCGTTGGTTCGCGCGATGAAGTGCCTCCCTTGACGGGCATTTCTCATCTTGTCGAACATATGCAATTCAAAGGCACGCCCAAATATCCCGCCTCCATGATGGATAAGGCGATTTCGCGCGATGGCGGGATGTGGAATGCGTTCACGTTCCTCGATTGGACGACGTTCTTTGAAACCATGCCCGCCGATAAAATTGATCTTGCCCTGCGTCTTGAAGCGGATCGAATGCGCCACAGCGTTTTCGATGAAAAGGAATTTGCTTCCGAGCGGACGGTTGTTGCCTCGGAGCGCGAAGGCAGCGAGAACGAGCCTCTCTTCCAACTGGGCGAAACAGTTCAGCAGGTTGCTTTCCGTGTGCACCCCTATCATCACGAAGTTATCGGTGATATGGCTGACATTAAATCCATGACCCGCGATGATCTTTATCGTCATTATCGTACCTATTATGTCCCGAACAATGCGGTGATGGGCGTCGCGGGTGATTTCAAAACCAAAGATATGTTGGGTCGAATTAAGGAATTATTCGCGAAGATTCCCTCCGCTGCGGTTCCGCCTCGCTTGGCGAGACCCGAGCCGGAACAACGCGGCGAGGTGCGGCTGTCCATTGAAGGTCAAGGCGAGACTGCTTTTTTGCAGGTGGCATATCATTTTCCGGCTGCCTCGCACCCAGACTTCTTTGCATTATCGGTATTGGATAGTTTATTGGCAGGTCCGTCGAATCTAAATATGTTCGGCGGAGGCAGTATCTCGAACAAAACCTCGCGTCTCTATCGCGCCCTTGTGGATAAGGAATTGGCGGTTTCACTTTCGGGCGGCTCGACCACAACGGTGGATCCGTTCCTATATTACATTACGTTGACGATTCATCCCAAGCGAAAACCGGATGAGGCGCTTGCCGCACTGGATGTGGAACTTCGACGTGTGCAGGACGAATTGGTGTCGAAGGAGGAAGTGGCGCGGGCGATCAAACAGGCGCGCGCAAATTTTGCATATGGCATGGAAAATATTACCAACCAGGCGTTTTGGTTGGGTTACAGCGAGATGTTTGCAGGCTATGGCTGGTTTCTTGAATATCTGGATAAGCTGGCCGCAGTCAAGCCAAAAGATGTACAGCGCGTGGCGCAGATGTATTTTCGTCCACAAAACCGCGTGATTGGAACTTATATTCCATCAGGAAAGGGCGAAGCCTAATGTGCGCCCAACGTAAATCATCACATCCGGGCACTCCTTCTTTGCCGGGGCCGGAGGATATTCATCGCACTGTTCTATCCAACGGCATCACCATCTTGTCCCGTGCGAATTTCAACAGCCCATCCATCTCCTCGTTGGCTATATCAATGCCGGAAGCTTGTTTGACCCGGATGAAAAACTTGGCCTGGCGGATTTTGCTTCTTCGGCCTTAATGCGCGGCACTGAAAAGCACAGCTTCGATGGTCTCTATAA
>Ga0182027_10012947_pt1 | contig 11679 bp, 7 predicted proteins | sample 712E1DmetaG_FD_121300 | JGI IMG/M metagenome (GOLD analysis project Ga0182027, IMG submission 121300) | Permafrost microbial communities from Stordalen Mire, Sweden - 712E1D metaG (Illumina Assembly) | ecosystem: Environmental > Terrestrial > Soil > Wetlands > Permafrost | place: Sweden...
ATGCCCTGAAGGGACTATAAAATCAAGACTTTTCTATGCAACAAAAGAGTTATCAAAATTATTTAAAGTTTAAAACATGAAAGCTAATCCATATTTAGAAAGACTATATGAATTGCTGGAGCAATTTGACTTCAACGAATTATCGGAGAAAGACAGAACTTACGTTTTATCTAATATGTCCGAGAAAGAATATATTAATATGAGAAGTACCATTAAGGATACTGAAACTTTCTTCTCAAATTCAAGCGAACCACATATAAATGTTTCTCTACTTAGTTCAATAATACACACAAATCATAAACCTAATATCTTAATAAATATATTAAACCGACCTGTTAAGTTTTATCAATTAGCCGCCTCTATTGTTTTAATTCTTGCGATTTATACTATTAAACAATACTCTAACTTCCCTGATAAAAATTCGGCATTACCATTACATGACACTATTTTTATTCAAAAGACCGATTCTATATATCCTAAACTAGCCGATACTGTAAAAAGTATAAAAGAGAAAATCATTTACATATCTAGAGAAAAAGATACTAATACCCTTGTTAAATTACTGTCAACTACTGCGTATGTGTTTGATTCCAGTAAAGTGGTTTTTACGAAAACTACTAATAGTATCAAAGAATTAACATTTATTAAAGATGTTTCAAGTGACACTTTATTTAAGAATTAAATATTTTGAAGAATACTTGTTCTTAATCTATAAAACCTTCTGGTGAAAAATGTTAATAATTAACATAAGATTGATTGTAAAAACTTAGAACCATAGGTATTTTGAAAGAAATGAATTCAAATAACTTGAAACATATCCAACAAAGTAACCATAAAAACAAATCGATTGAGACCATAGAATATCTAATATTCACCGATTAGATGTAAAAATAGTTGATATTGTATTTATTAAATATTGACATTTATAAAAAAAGTTAAAACATTTATTTATCACATAATGAGCATTATATACTTTAATGCATGGGGATTATAGAAATTATTGTGTAAGAATTACAAAAATGATTAAAAATTAATATGATACTAAAGTTTGCAATCAGAAACCTAAAAAAAAGGCCATTTCTTAATCTTATAAAAGTTGTAGGATTAAGCCTGGCCCTGAGCAGTATATTGCTAATAGTATTGTTCCTGAAAAACGAATTAACCTATGATAGTTTTCATAAAAAATCGAAACGTATTTACCGGTTTACCACTACCAGCCCGCTGGTTTATTCAGGAAGGCATTTTGCCAGGATGAGCAATCCCTATTACATCCCAAAAATGGCTGAATACTTTCCCGAAATAGAAAATTATGTAAGATTAGTACCTATCCGTGGTGGGGTAATGAAACATAACGAAGAATTTATTGAAGTCAGGGAGGCCTTTCTTTGTGATAGTACGTTTTTTAAAGTGTTTGATTCTGAACTTTCGGTTGGAGATCCTGAAAATATACTGAATAATCCGGGCTCAATGGTCGTTTCAGAAAGCTTTGCAAAAAGAGTATTCGGAAATCTTAACCCCATAGGGCAGATATTGACATTGCCAAAAGGACAATTCTATGGCAACAATACAGATTTTACCGTAAAAGGGGTCATGAAAGATTTTCCTCAAAACAGCCATTTCCACCCCGAATTTATTACCACACCCATAGATAAAACTTCTTTTGAAGACTGGTCGTGGATATATTTATTGTTATCCCATAATGCAAATCCTGACCATATAATATCAGGCTTCAAAGATTTCTATCTTTCACACATATTGAACAAAACTGAGGAAGTAAAAACAGAGGCGCATCTGCAAAAGATATCGGACATACATCTGCATTCCAATAAACTGAGGGAGATAGAGGCGAACAGCAGTATGTCTGTTATATATACCCTGTCTATAGCCGCATTGATATTATTGTTTATTGCATTGACCAACTATTCTAACCTTAACGTTGGCATGGCCGGGTTTAGTGACAAATATCTGTTTGTAAGCAAAGTGTCTGGTTCTTCAGGTTGGATGAATCTGAAATATTTCTTATACGAAGGAATTATAATCGTAATGGCTTCCATTGTAATTGGCGCATTTATTTCAGTATTTGCAAACATCCTTATTCAAAAATATTTTGCACTAAACTTATTCAAAGGTAATACCCCTTTTATTTTATCAGTTGTTGTGTTGTTTAGTTTATTTGGCATCCTGTCTGGTATTTTGCCACTAATCAAACAAAGAATAATCAATATAAAATCATCCTCATATAATAAGAATAAAGACAACCTTAGAAGAAAAGGGATAAGCAAAAGCATAATAGTACTGCAATATACAATTTCAATAGGACTGATTGTTGCAGTCTTTGTAATTCATCGGCAAACCAATTATGCACTAGATAGCAGCATGGGTGTCGAAACTAATAATCTGATCTGTTTTGAGGAGGTACATAGCAATATACAAAACAAGTTTGAGGTCTTTAAGGAAGAACTGCTAAAATTTAATTCCATCAGATATGTTTCAGCAATGATGGAACCACCGGGTGGCGAGGCAAACGACATGTTTGAGTTCAAAATGGAAGGCTATATTAAAGACGAAACAAATAAAGCTGATAATTATATTGGGATCTTCCCCTGCGACTATTCTTTTGCAAGCATATTCAATTTGAATTTCCTGAGCGGCAATAATTTTTCTGAAAAGAACGTAGATAATGAAGGTTCAGGAGAGTATATTATCAATGAGTCGGCAATGAGGAGATTGCATTATACAAATCCCCATGAGATAATTGGAAAAGAATTCGAACTTATCACCAACATTGGGGATATTAAAATTCCAACCGGTAAAATTATCGGTGTGGTCAGTGACTTTCACCTGTCGAGCATAAAAAAAGAGATTGAGCCATTGGTCTTGTTTAAACGGAAAGATCTGTGGTTGATAAATTTTGTAGTTTCATTCCGACCAGGTAACCGGGAAAAAGCTCTGACTGATATTAAAATCGTCTGGACAAAAATGTTCCCTGAATATCCATTTCAATATGAGTATGTCAGTTCGCTGTACGAAAATGTTTACAAAACAGAGCTGCTGCAAGCAAAGCTGCTATCCATCTTTACATTCATAGCCTTATTTATTTGTTCTATGGGACTGCTTGGATTGTCGCTGTTAACGACCCAACGCCGTACCAAAGAAATAGGGATACGTAAAATAAATGGTGCAAGAGTAAGTGAAATAATGATAATGCTCAACTGGGATCTTATTAAATGGATTATAATGTCCTTTGTAATGGCAATCCCATTAGCTTACTTTTTTATGCGCAAATGGCTGGAAAGCTTTGCTTACAAAACCGCCCTAAGTTGGTGGGTTTTTGCATTGGCTGGATTAACAGCTATATTAATAGCAGTTCTAACCGTTTCTGTACAATCATGGAAAGCATCAAGTAGAAATCCAGTGGAGGCATTACGATATGAGTAAATTATGTCTGGGATGGAATCCTAAAATGAATAAGAGAATTAAAAACTACGAGTGTACAAAAAAAATAGAGTATAATAACACTTTCTGATGCAGGTATAACTAGTCTAATTAGCCCTATAAAATTCCTTCTGATGAAATCAAGTGTCCATACTGCTTGATTCCATTGAATACGTTCTTCTTTTGCTGAAGGAACTTCAGAAGCAAAATGACATAAACCCATTTGTTTCAAGACGCTGTCCACTATCTTGATTTAAATGGATTTATTGATTATAATAAGATTGAAAATGATCTGAAGAAAGCTTCAGAAATTCTTGATTATATAGCAGTAATAAATATTAAGAAAGTGCCAGGAGGAAGTCGGGCTTCTTTGGCTAAAATAGCGGAGTACATAAATCCTCAGGTTATCCTGAAACAGATAAATGAAATTAACCCGGATATTGTGATAGGCGGCAATACATTATGGATACCTGCAAAAAATAATCTTTTCCTGGAAAGTAAAGACATAAGTCAGGAGAGTTGGGGGCTGTTCAAAAACAAGAGACTTTGGGTTGAAGCTTATTATCCGAATAATACTATCGTTACGCATGAAGAGTATTATTCTCAAATAATTAATCTTGCGATAAAGTCTTTCACTTAAAAGCTTTATTAAACTTTAATTTTGATAAGACGGAATAAAAAAAACCGTATGAATAAGCATGAAAGTCTGTTGTATAACCTTAATGTCCATCCCATTATGAAAAACAACGAAATAGTAAAGCAGCTTCAGCAGTTTAAAGAACTTAAATCTGTGCGCCTACCTACCTCAATAGACTTTTTACTTGAAAAGAAGTGCTTATCTGTAAAATTGTCAGATGCTAATGGAAACATGCAGGATAATAAGTCCTCTTTTGAAGGCTGGATTATCTGTTTAAAAAGCCGGTTGCCTGGAGAAATAAATAAAGTTGAAAATGAAATATATTAAATTTATAAAAGAATATACTTATAACTAGAATAAATCCGATTAAGTGAAACCTTAAACATTGAAAATTATATATCTTTACTTACTAAATGTAAAGGGCTGAAATAAAAATGTTTACTAAAGCAGAATCTGAGTTTCTATTAAGAAGACTTCAAAGAAATGAAGTTGTTCTATTTGTTGGTGCTGGTTTTGCAGCGGAAGCAACAAATCATAAAAATGAAAAACTCCCAATAGGGAAACAACTTGCTGAGAAAATTTGGAATTTTATTAGTATGCCAGGATCTTATGATGGGACTCCATTGCAAACAATGTATGAGGCTTTACTTAATGCGGGGATAAAACAGAGTGAAATAAAAAAGTTTCTTGAGGACATATTTTTAGTAAAGAAATTTCCTGATTATTATTTAAACTTAATATTGCCTTACTGGTATAAAATATATACAACTAATATCGACAACCTACTAGAGAAAATATACTATAAGAGTAACCAAAAATTCAAAATTCTAAAATATCCCAAGGATGAATTTCAAGAAGTAGATAAATCGCTAGAGACGATTCAATTCAATTATCTTAATGGTAAATTACCATGTGAACCACCTAATGAGCTTATTTTTTCAAAAAAGCAATATGCAAGGAGTTCAAATGATTTACAGCCATTGTACCATCAATTCGTAAATGATTATTCAACCACAACAACTGTATTTTTAGGCACATCTATTGATGAACCAATTTTCGAACAATACATTGCAGCTAGACAGACAAGACCATCAGGTATTGCCGAACATAGACCGCAATCATATTTAATTGATCAGCACATATCACCAGCAAGAGAATTACTTTTAAAAAATTTATATAATATAGTACCAATAAGAGCATCAGTCGAAGAATTTTTAAACTGGATTAATGATAATAAAGCTGATTTATTGGATAAATTAGATACTTTAAAAGTAACCTACCCATCATTTGCTGAACTTTGTGATAAGGTTAGAGAAAAAGAGACGGAAATTAAAAAATTAGGTATATATTTTAATGAGTTTTCTTCAGGATTTAGAAAAGTTAATCCTTTTGGAGTTGCCTTAGTAAAAGATCGGAGATATTTATTAGGTTCTTCTCCAACATGGAATGATATTTATCAAAACTTTGATGCCCCTAGAAAAATAACTAAAGATATTTTCGAGTTTATTGAAAAGTCTATTGTTGAAGAACCTAATCAAGTTAAAATTATATCATTATTAGGTAGTGCGGGATCGGGGAAAAGTACAATATTAAAACGACTTGCACTTCAATTGGCTCAAAATGGTCGTTCAGTGTTCTTTTCATATTCTGAATATATTCCCGAGTATAAAAGTATCGTAAAAACATTAAATAGTTTAAATGACAAGGTTATCCTTATTCTTGACAATGCTGATTTAATGTTAACACAATTGCAAGGCATCGCATCAGAATTGCATGCCTGTACAAAACCGCCAATAATTATTATTTCGACTAGAACAAATGCATTTGATAGAATAACGGGGAAAATTGAGCCTATTATTGAAATAAAGGAATTTAAAACAACTAATCTCGACAAAGATGAGATTCTTGCGCTTTTAAAAATATTAGAAGACAATAATTTGTTGGGGCATCTTAAGGGGTTAACACAATATGAACGAATTAAAGAATTTGAGAACAGAGCTAAGAAACAGATTCTAATTGCGATGAGGGAGGCAACGAAAGGGGAGAATTTTGACGTAATTATACATAGTGAATATCAAGAAATTGTACCTAAAGAAGTAAGATTCTTGGTAGCCTGTGTAGCCCTGACCACAGAAGCTGGGTTTACAGTATCAAAGCAAGATTTTGTCGGATTTAGTGATTTAACACCTGCAGAAACATTATATTATCTTGAAAGGAATTTACATGATGTTGTTATCAAGGCTGGTCCAAAAGAAGACAGATTATTATTAAGGCATAGTATCATCGCTGAATTTATAATAAACCATTGCTTAGGTTTAGATGAATTAAAGAAAGTATATTTAAGAATACTTACAGCTCTAGCACCAGAAATAAACATATACGATTGGAAATCAAGAAAATATACTTTATATAGAGAAATTATCAATCACTTTAAAGTTTACAGAAGATTTGCTAAAGACATTAATAATGCAAGAGAATTATATGAATCATTGATGCCTTATTTTAACATGGACTTTCAATTCTGGCTTCAATATGGATCTCTTGAGTTGGAAGGTAAAGCTGGTAGCCTAGAACTCGCCGAGAATTATTTATTGCAAGCAGAATCACTGAGACCTCATAATACAAATATTAAAAATGCCTTGGCAAATTTATATTATAAAAAAAGTATTTCAACTGGGAGCGATGCAGAAGCAGTTTCGTATCGAGAATATGCTAATGAATTAATTGATGAGATGTTATATGAACTAAAAATTGATGATCCACATACTTATCATATTTATTGCAAAGGGAATTACATTTATATTGTTGAAAGAATAAGGGATTTTAAACTGATTAAGAAAGAATTAGAGATTTTGAAAAAAATAATAGAAGTTGGTTTGAAAAATCATCCTTTAAATAAAAGACTTCAGAATGTAAGTGAAATAATAAATAAAGCTTATTTATTAACTTCTGTAAAGGAAGAGGTAACATTCCCTTTAATGCCTAATGATTTTGAATGATTAAAAAAGTAGGAACACTAATTTATAAAAGGGATTATAATTTAATGCTATTCAAATATTAAATGTCTTCAACATTGTCCCCTAGAATAAGAAAAACCCTCTAAACATATGATTTAAATGGTTTTATATAATTCAATTGTTGGCCCAGCTGGGCCATTTATAATTGATGTCTTATTTAATTACCGTACTCTCTATTGTCACCTAAAAACAAAACCCTCTGTAAATACAAGATCTACAACGGAGTGGAAATATTTGATATTGTCCCGTCGGGTGCAAAACCGGATAACCTGACCATACTTGGCCGGTCAGGTTACAATTAGCATACATAACTTAACAACAAACTCTTAACTCTGATCAAGGATGGACAATTTACCCGGTCAATGGTGGTCAAATAACCTGGTTTTCCCACCTAACTCAATTACCTCATGATTTTAACTTTTTCAGATAAGGGAGACTTAGGAATTATATAAGAACGGATAATAGATTCTTTAGAATATGTTTAACTTTCGTAGACATACTAAAAGATCATAACTTGCTTATTCTCTATTTGGATAATGAGACATGACATTAAATGAAAAAACTCGATAAAAATGAAAATTAAGCAGGAGATTATTTTGGATTATTTTAAAAAGATTAAAACTGCAAACAAAGAAGCAATTAAAAAGGAGATTTTTAAAGATTTGTTAAATCGACTTTATTCAGGAGATAACGAACTTAAAAATATTTTGGATAAAATCTCTCTTGGAGCTGAAGCGGCTATTATTAATATTCCACGAAAAGATAAATTACACAGGGGAAGTGCAGACACACTTTATAACAAGATTATAATAGAATTTGAAAATGATCTAAAAGTAAATCTTAAACATGCTAAGGAACAACTTGCAGGATATCTCTTAGGGCAATTCAGTTGTGGTGAAGGATATAACTTCACTCTAATTGCTTCCGACTTTATAACCTGGAAGGTTTATGCTCTTGACGTCTCACAACTCGACCACTTTGAAGGTTTGAAGGAAGATGAACTAATTCTGAATGAAGTTGCAAGTGCTTCTTTTATTTTAACCGAGAATAATTTTGAGGATTTTTATTTTTGGATTGATCGTTTCCTTTTCAAAGAACAAAAACAACGGGCAACTTTAAAACGTGTTGAAGAATCTTTCGGGTATCAAAGTAATGTATTTATCGAATCTTTCCGTGAACTTACAAAGCATTTTAATGAAGTAAAAGAAAGTGGGGAGGTACAAGTATCTTATGAGCAGTGGAATAAATTTCTCTCAATTGCATATGGTTCTTTTGATGCAAGTGAAAGCAATTTTCTAATTCATACTTACCTCAGTATCTTTTCAAAAATGTTAGCATATGCTGTCGTAAGTAACGACGACTACATTGATGAGAATGAAATGAAAGGAATACTTAGTGGATCCATCTTTTATAGATTCAATATTCAAAATTTTGTTGATAATGATTTTTTTTATTGGATAGAAAGTGAATTGAATTTTCGTAAACTTAAAAAGGTATTTCGCTTAATAGCACAGGAAATTTCATCGTACGATTTCAATCATGTAGACGAAGATATTTTAAAGGGTGTGTATCAAGAGTTAATCGATCTAGATACTCGGCATTCACTGGGTGAATATTACACACCCGATTGGTTATGTGAAAGAATTGTAGAAGAATTTGATTTCAAAATGCCCAAAAAGATATTGGACCCTGCATGTGGTAGTGGTTCATTTCTTCGTGCCGCCATCCATCGAATAAAACAGCAAAATCCTCAAATCACAGTTGAAGAACTCAATGATTATATATATGGAATTGACATTCATCCTTTGAGTGTGCAAATTGCAAAAACAACCATGCTCCTTGCTTTGGGGAGAGATATTACCAAAGCAAAAAAACCTGTTCACATTAATATCATTTTAGCTAATACATTGCTTGCGCCTGAAGGAGTGAAAAACTTATTCGGTAGCGAATTCATTATGCAAATTGACAAAGAAAAACTCTGGCTAAACACTCAGGTATTTGAAGATGTCCATTTATTTGACGAAGCTCTAGAAGTCTGTGAAGACTTAGCTGAACAGTCCATGCATAAAAAGAAGGAAACCAAGCAAACTTTTGAGAATAATCTCTATCGAAGATATAAAATTGGCAAGGTAAATCAGCAAACTATTGATAGTTTCTATCAAATTTACGAAACACTAAAATTAGTGAAAGAGAAAGGAAGAGATAGTATTTGGAAATTCATTGTTCAAAATCTTTACAAACCCTACTTCTTAAACAGTAAGTTCGACTATGTTATAGGTAATCCACCTTGGTTTACTTACAGTTCAATTAAAAATGAGGAATATCAAAACCAGTTGAACTTACTTGCGGAAAAGTATAATGTGAAACCGCTTTCGAGTAAGAATTTCCCGAATTTAGAGATAGCTGCAATTTTTATGAGTTATTGCAGTAGTTATTTTTTAAAAGAAAAAGGAAAACAAAGTTTTGTTTTACCAAGAAGCTTTTTCAGTGCTGACCATCATGATAACACAAGGAGCGGGAAAGCAAAAGGATTTCGTATAACTCAGATTTGGGACTTATATAATGTTTCTCCCATTTTTAGAATACCTTGTTGTGTTTTGTTTGCAGAGAAAGCAGAAGTAAGAAAAGCATTACCAGTTACTGGGCTTCCTGGAATTTCCTTTGTTGGCAAGTTACATGGACACAATTGCAACTTAAAAACAGCATCTCCAAAACTAATAGAAACGGCATGTCGATGGTATTACATCAAACAGGGCAAGTCTTCAGCATTTTCTCAGCATAAAGTAAAGACACAAAGTAAGGAAAATGCTTATAAGAAGGACTTCAAAAGAGGGGCGGAGCTCTCTCCTCGTGCGTTCTATTTTGTTCAGCTAACACAAGAGAAACCACCAGACTGGGAAGAAAGAATCATTAATATTAAAACTTCAGACGATATTCAACCCGATGCCAAGAAGCCTTGGAAGGGGCTTGAATTTTCTGGTAAAATTGAAAGCAACTTTTTATTTAGAACCGCGCTTTCAAAAAGTATTTTACCCTTCGCTTTGTTTAGACCGAATTTAGTGGCATTACCAATAACTGTCGAGGTAAATAAATTGAATAAAACTGAGATAAAACTAAATTCAGTTAAGACTCTTCTAGAAAAAGGATTTATGAATGCGTCAAAATGGTTTCAAAATGCCGAAAAAAACTGGGCAATTCTTAGTACTGAAAAAAACAAAAAAATTGGGGCATTGGATTACATTAATTGGAATAATAAACTTTTAAGTCAAGATTTAAGTTTTCCATATATAGTTATATACAATGCTTCGGCAAAGGACGCTAATGCAACTATTGTGAAGAGAGAGGAATTAGACTTAAGATTTATTGTTGACACCAAAGCATATGCTTTTTATACTTTCAATCTTAATGAAGCTTATTATTTGAGTGCAATTCTTAACTCAACTGCACCAAATCTTATGATGAAAGATTTTCAGTCTAGAGGTTTATTTGGTGCAAGAGATGTCCATAAAAAAATTCTCGATATCTTTTATCCTAAGTTTGATGAAAAAGACCTAAGGCATTCACGTATTGCAGAATTAAGCAAAGATTCACATTACAAAGTTTTGTCCTTTATTGAAGGCATCAACTCCAATCAAGTGATTGAAGGTATACAGTTGGGGAGAATTCGTCTCCAAATTAAAAATCACCTTTCTAAGGAAATTAAAGAGATTGATAACTTAGTAAAGCAAATAATGGGGTAGCTAATTAATCAAATAAAAAAGGCGGTACATGTTGTCTCGCTGCATTTCCTTGTGCTAGAAGGACCCCGTCCCCGGGGATAAAGAATGTACCGCCTAAGAGGTTAATATCATTTATTATTCAAAGATCTTTAAAAGAAGGCGACACTCGTTGTGAAAGTCAATGTCTGCAAGAGAATGTGTTAGTCTACTCTTAGAAAGCATGAGTGTCGCCTGGAGAATCCTTATATATTATTAATTGTTACACGTTTAATACAGCATACCAAATTTATGAAGTTACTTGGTACAAAACAAACTTTTTTTGCTTCTGGAAGAAATTACGGTTTAAAAATATCATTTTTGCCAGGAAGCAGAAACGTATAATCAATCATTCCGGCTTGGGTTTGCGCCGGAATGGTAGTGACTAACACCGCTAAAGTATTGGTAAAATTCTTCATCAATGTTTTTCCCCTTACAGACTTCTTGAATTCACTTCGAAAAACTGAGTATTCCGGGCATAGAGGCCTGAATTCCTAAAAGTCTATTGTAGGTACTACTATTTTGGACAAGACAGAATTGACTGAGATTCCCATATTCCATATCACATGAATGCATTACACTTACTTTATTGTAAATGTTTTGTATAATTAATGTGGGTAAGTCTTTGATTTGTGTTATTTTTATACCTATTCAGTTTTCTTAACTTTACACATACTATTTTTTGTTATGTTTTTTGCCTATCCAAATGAGCCAAAGCAGATTAAAGACACCATAGAGAGTTGCATTAAAAATTTCAATACATCTAAGGAATTAATAAAATCATGGAAGGCTTTAGACATTGTAGGTTCATTTATTAAAGATAGGATTCAATCCA
>Ga0182027_10012950_pt1 | contig 11678 bp, 6 predicted proteins | sample 712E1DmetaG_FD_121300 | JGI IMG/M metagenome (GOLD analysis project Ga0182027, IMG submission 121300) | Permafrost microbial communities from Stordalen Mire, Sweden - 712E1D metaG (Illumina Assembly) | ecosystem: Environmental > Terrestrial > Soil > Wetlands > Permafrost | place: Sweden...
CATCAAGAAGGTTTTGGGGAACAGCTGCAAATTCCTGAAGATGGGACACCTTAGCCACCATGATTTGCGGCACTGGCACGCCACGCAGTGTATCGAAGCCGGGGTGGACATCCCGACCTTGAGCCGGTGGCTTGGACACAAAGACGGCGGAGCGCTTGCGCTGCGGGTTTACGGCCACCTGCGGGACGAGCACAGTCAACAAATGGCCGCATTGCTAAAGTGAACCGATTCATCAGAGATTTGTTTTACGCCGCCGCGCTTGGGGCATTGCTTGGCAATGCGCTCCGTATTCTCATTGAACGCCGGCAGGAAAAAAAGGCTCGTCGCCGCTGAATTTTTACAGAATTCAGCCCCGAAACGCCCGCCACCGTCACCCCTTGCAGCCAGAAAAGACGCGCCAAATCGAATCCTACGCGTTCGGTTTTTAGCGACACCGGCCAAATACCGGAATTCCGACCATTTTTTCAAATCGGCGGCACGACGCGCGGATCGCGCGACGAACCGCCACAGCAACCGGCGAGCGAAAAAAAAGTGCAACGCCGTCGATTTCTTGGCAGACTCCGCCGCATGTCAACACCGCGCGAAAAATTTCAGGGCTTGCTGAGAGAGCTCTTCCAGTTCGATTGCGCCGAACTGGATTTCGGGATTTATCGAATCATGAATCAGAAGCGCGCGGTCATTGAGCGCTTCATTGAAAAGGATTTGCTCGACGGCGTTGCCGCCGAGTTGTCCAGCGGGGCGATGGCGATGGAATCCGGCTTGGCGCAGCAGCTTGAGGAGGTCAAAGCCAAGATTCGCGAGAATTTCGGCGAGGACGCCATGGACGCCGAGGGCAACCTGGTCAAATACGCCGATTCTCCGCGCGGCCAGCAGTATTTGGAACTCCGCGAGCAGGTCGGCAAGGCCAAATCCCGACCGGAACTTGAAGCCGCCATTTTCAATCACCTCTACTCGTTTTTCAGCCGCTACTACGACGAAGGCGATTTCATGTCGCTGCGGCGATATTCCAAGCGGGACAAATACGCCATCCCCTACAACGGTGAGGAGGTGCATCTTCACTGGGCAAACGCCGACCAATACTACATCAAAACCGGCGAGAATTTTACTGACTACAGCTACACGCACAGCGGCAGGACGGTTCATTTCAAACTCCGCAACGCCGACGTTGAGCAGAACAACGTCAAAGGTGCCAAACGATTTTTTATCCCGCGCTCGACAGACATCGCGGTGGATGACGACGCAAAAACGCTCACGATTCCATTAGAATATCGTCCGCTCAATGCCGACGAGGAAATCCGCTACGGCGCAAAAAAGAAATCCGACAACGGCAATGGCAAAGCCGACGATGCCGCCGGCAAGAAAAAGAAGGGGCAGGAAGGCATCATGGTTGACGGCATAGCCGCGATTCAATCGGCGGTTAAAAGTCACCCCGAAGCACTGGCGGCATTGCTCCACGAGAAACGCAAAGACGCGGACGGCAACCCGATTTCATTGTTGGAACATCATTTACGCACCTATGTTCGCGGCAACAGCACCGACTTTTTCATCCACAAGGACCTGAAAAGTTTTCTGGAGCGGGAACTGGATTTTTATCTCAAAAACGAAGTGCTCAACCTCGACGAACTGGAGGCAGGCGGCCAGCCGAGCTCTGCCAGTTGGTTTCAGATGATGTCCGCCATCAAAGGCATTGGCCGCAAGATTATCGCTTTCGTTGCGCAGATTGAAAATTTCCAAAAGCGCCTATTCGAGAAAAAGAAATTCATCACCGAAGTCCATTACTGCGTGACGCTAGACCGCGTGCCGGAGGAACTCTATCCAGAAATTGCGAAGAACAAAATGCAAATAGAGGAATGGAAACGGTTATTTCAGATTAATGAAATCGAACGCGATACCACACGGCAGGGATACAGTTTGCCTGTTAAGCCCGCCTTTCTGAAAGAAAACTCAACACTGGTTTTAGACACGCGCTTCTTCGACAGTGAATTTGCGGATAAACTTCTGACTTCAAAAGAATTCTTGAAAGACGAATTGGATGGCTTGCTCATTGATGCAGATAATTTTCAAGCGCTACAGTTTTTGCAGGATGGCTACAGGGATAAAGTTGGATGCGTTCACATTGACCCGCCATACAATACTAATTCAAGCGGCTTTCTTTACAAAAATTCATACCAACACTCTAGTTGGCTTGCGATGATGTATGATAGGATTTTGCTTTCCGCCAGGTTACTCAAAGACCCTGGAATATTTGCCTGCCACATCGACGAATATGAATTTGAACGGCTAAGTTTATTACTTGAGAAAACAGCCTTTTCACCCGCTGGGACGTTGGTGTGGGATAAAGGGATGCCGATTGCAGGTGCTCATGGCCTTGCCACTCAACATGAGTATGTTGTTTTTACCACAAAGGGGGACGCTGTTATTCGTGTCCATAAGAAGAACATTGAGGCAATCAAGACAAAGGTTATGGAGTTGCTTAAAAAGCACAAAGCCCCATCAAAAGAAGCAATCTCCGAATATCGTAAATGGTTAAAAAACCAACCCAGCTTCTCTGCGGGCGAAAAAACCTATGACCAGTTTGATACAACTGGCGAAGCGTTTCGTTCTGACAACCTCAGCGCAACGGACCGCAGAACAGACCCCAAGTTTTATATTCCGCTAAAACACCCAGACAACGGTAAGGATTGCCCAGTCCCCGAGTTTGGATTTCGGTATACGCCTGGCAGTCTTAAAGACTTGATTGAGCAAAAATTAATTTTGTTCGGAGAAGACCACACCACAATGCCACGCAAGAAAACTTACTTGAAGGACACAACAGATAGCCAGATGCCGACGATATACAAGAGTGGTTCACGTGGTAAAAATGATTTGGATGATTTGGGATTTGAATTTCCTTTTGCTCATCCTGTGGATTTTTATCGGCACATTTTAGATTCCACAACTGATGCTTGCGATACCGTGTTAGATTTTTTCGGTGGCAGCGGAACAACGGCGCACGCAGTTATAGCAATGAACCGCGAAGAGGGGACTAAGCGCAAATACATCCTTGTAGAAATGGGCGAGCATTTTCGGACGGTGCTCAAACCTCGGATTCAAAAGGCGATTTACTCAAAGGAATGGAAGGACGGCAAACCAGTTTCGCGGCAAGGTTCAAGCCACGCCTTCAAATATCTAAGCCTAGAATCCTACGAAGACGCTTTGGACAACATCACGTTCGAGGCGTCAGACACGCAGACGATGTTTCAGTTAGAGGATTACGTCTTGAGCTACATGCTCGATTTCGAGACGAAGCAGAGCGAGACGTTGCTGAACGTGGCCAAGCTGGATGCGCCATTCGATTACAAGTTGAAACGGCAAGGCAAAGACACGCCGTTGCCGGTGGATTTGCCGGAGACATTTAACTATCTCATCGGCTTACACGTCGCGTCGCGTCGCGTGTATGAAAACAAGGGCGTGCGCTACCTCATCTATCACGGCAAAGCAGATGGCCGGGAGGCCGTTGTCATTTGGAGAACCACACGCGGCTGGGGTAAAAAGGAGTTTGAAGCCGACCGGGATTTTATCGCCAAGCAAAAGCTGACCGATGGGGCGGAAGATATTTATGTGAACACGGATAGCTTCATCCCAGAAGCCAAGTCACTCGACCCAATCTTCAAGCGCCGCATGTTCAACGAAGACTAAGCCATGCCCGCCAGCGACTATATCAAGTTGGAGCAGCGCCTAGTGCTGGCGGCTTGGGCCGTTCACAAGCTCGGCTATTCGTCCAACAAGGCGATGCTAGACAGTTTGCGCGAGGTAGAGGAAGGCTACGATGGCAAAGGTGGTTCATTCATCGTCCGGGTTATCGCGGCGCGTGGTTCAAAATGTTTGGTGCCAGCGGAAGATTTGGAACGGTATGACGCCAACATTCGTGACTACCTGAATTCTTTCAACAAGCACCGCAAGGAAAAGCTGACGCTGCGGTATTTCCAACACCTGTCATTGCTCATATCGGAATTGTTTTTGGATCTCCGATTCAACCACGAGGCTAAGTTGCGGCAGGAATTGAATCAGTTTGTAAAGTTGCGCAATTCGCAACGCAGTGTGCTTGAGGCGCAAGACCAGCTTTTTGATGCCGGCAATTTGCACAAGCTGGCGTTTTGGATGGCCACCGGCAGCGGCAAGACCATCCTGCTCCATTTTCATTACCGACAGTTCCTCCACTATTGCAAAGACACGCTAGACAACATTTTGCTGGTGACGCCGGACGAGGGATTGTCCCAGCAGCACATTGAAAATATGGAGGCAGTCGGAATTCCATGTGCGCGATTTTCAATTGACGATAGCGGGTTTGAATCGGTCAAGAAAAACGCCGTGCGCGTCATTGAAATCACCAAGCTGGTTGAAGAAAAAAAAGGCGCTGGTGTCAGCGTAGCGGTTGAGGCGTTCGAGGGAAACAATCTGATTTTTGTGGACGAAGGCCACAAGGGAGCCAGCAGCGAAGCCGGCAAGTGGATTAGTTTCCGCGACAAGCTCGCCGAAAAAGGTTTTACCTTTGAATACAGCGCCACGTTTGGGCAGGCCATGACCACCGCCCGCGATGACGCGATGACGGCTGAATATGGCAAGGCCATCCTATTCGATTATTCCTACAAATATTTTTACGGCGACGGCTTCGGTAAGGATTTTGAAGTTTTGAATCTTCGCAATGAAACGGACGCGGAGCAAACCAAGATGCTCCTGCTTGCCAATTTGCTAGCGTTCCACCAGCAGAAACGGGCATTCCAAACTAAATCCGTCGCGATGCTCCGGTATAACCTTGCCGACCCGCTCTGGGTGTTCGTCGGCAGCACGGTCAACAAATCCAAGGACAACAAGCAGGCTAAGGAGTCTGACGTGTTGACCGTGGTGAAATTCTTGGACGATTTCATCCGCAACCCGCGCGGCTGGGTGCAACGCGCCATCAAAAAAATCCTCAAAGGCGAGAGCGGCATTGAGGACGAAGGCGGGCACGACGTTTTCGCCGGACGATTCAAACAGCTTTCCGATTGGACTGATGACCCAGAGGAAATCCATCGGGATTTGCTGGCTCGCGTGTTCAATTCTCCAGGCATCAAAGGCGGCTTGCTCCATGTCGGCGACATCAAAGGCAAGGCCGGTGAGCTTGGGCTGAAGGTAGGCGGTGCGGATAATTATTTCGGTCTGGTTTATATCGGTGATACCGCCGCGTTCAAGACGCTGATTGAAGCGGAATGCCTTGAAGTTGAGGTTGAAGACGACGCGATTGCCGAGGGCTTGTTTGAGAACATCAAAAAGCCGGAATCACGCATCAATGTTCTCATCGGCGCGAAAAAGTTCATGCAGGGCTGGGATAGCTGGCGAGTCACAAACATGGGATTGCTAAACATTGGCCGCAGCGAAGGTTCAGAAATCATTCAGTTGTTTGGGCGCGGTGTGCGGTTAAAAGGATTGAACCGCAGCTTGAAACGGAGTTCCGCCCTGCCCGGAAACCATCCAGCCGGAATTGATTTGCTGGAACGGCTAAACATTTTCGCCATTCGCGCCAACTACATGACGCAGTTTCAAGAATACTTGGAGCGCGAAGGTGTTGAGCCGCTAGGCGAAGTCGAATTGACCTTGCCCATCCGGCGCAACGACGAATTTTTGAAGCGGGACTTGATTGCGCCGCGCTTGCCGATGGAAAGCCGTTTCGATGTTAGCGAGCGCATCGTCCTACAACCGTGGGATGCCGCCAAGGTGTTAATGGATGTTTCAGTCCGCGTTGAAAGTATCGGTAGCTCTCGCGGTGCATACCAAACCGGAAGCTTTATCGGCGGCGCGGAACGGTGGCTGGCACCAGACCAATTTCTATGGCTGGATTGGGAACGCCTATACCTCGATATTTTGGAGTTCAAAGAGGAACGCGGATTTCACAACCTCCTTATCCGGCCAGAGCATCCACGAGAAATTCTCGCAGCTACCGAACCCAAGCTATATGGCTTGGTTTGTGACGAGTCGCTATTGAAGCCTAAGCGAACCGAACAAGCCGAGCGGTTGCAAACCGTCATGGCCGGTGTCCTGAAGAAGTATGTCGAGAGCTTCTATCGTAAACAGCAGCAGCGCTGGGATTCGTCCATGATGGTTTACTCGCCATTAAAGAAAGACGACGCCAATTTTCAAGACTACATTGTCAAAGTCCCACGCTCCAATAAGGAATTGTTGAAAACGGTCAACGATGCCATTGCTGAATGGAAAAAAGCTAAGAAGGCACTGGCGCAAGACCTCCCAAACATTCACTTTGACCGCCATCTTTATCAGCCGCTACTCATTGCCAAGGCCGGTAAGACTCGCTCTGTGCCGCCTCCGCTTAATGATAGCGAACGGCAATTCGTAACGGACATGATAGCTCTTTGCAAATCGTCGCCAGCCTGCTTGAAGGACAAAGAGTTGTTTCTATTGCGTAATCTCAGCCGAGGCAAGGGCATTGGCTTCTTTGAAGATAATGGTTTTTATCCAGACTTCCTGCTTTGGGTGGTAGAAGGTTCTAAACAACGCCTAGTGTTCATAGAACCCCACGGGATGATTATGGAGGAGCACCCGGCAACCAATCGAAAAGTCAATTTGCATACTAAGCTTACGACCCAGTTGTCTGATGCTCGTAAAAAATCAAAAAATAAACAGCTATTGCTAGATTCCTATATCATCTCCGCCACGCCCTACGATGACCTCCACAAGAAGTTTGGGCCGGACTGGAATAAAGCCAGATTTGCAACCGCACACATATTGTTTTTTGGTGAGGACAACGACAAAAGTTATCTTGAGACAATTATGCTAGGCTGAAAACCATGAATCCCAATCTATTTATCCGGTTCAAAGGCATAGACCACGACAATGATTCATCGGTGGATTTGGCCGAACTTGGCGAATCATTAACGGGATTCGATTCACTCTTCAAGAGCTTCGGTGAGATTCTGCGAATCAGCGACACGCTCGAAATTAAGGCCACGGCCACCGAGGAAGGTTCAATCATCGTTGACCTGCTAGTTTCGCTCCAGTCGCAGGCGAATGGCGTCATTCCATTTGATTCCATTGATGATTTCCTTAATTTTCTAAAGCTAACCGGCTCTCCGGCGTGGCATCATGCCGTTGAGTTTTTCAACAGCATTGAAGGCGCACACAAGACCCTGAATGAATACGCCGAGAAAAACCCAGCCGATTTTTGGGTAACTACACTACTGATTGTCGAGGCATTCAAGAGGTTGTTAGCAAAAGCCAGAAAGAACAAGGAAAAGCCCGACTACACTGACAAGGAACTGCCAAAGCGCATCGCCGAGGAGCTACACAAGCTCATCAAGCATCATGGTTTCAAGAAGGCCTTGAAACCGATTGTGGAGGATAAAGCCCAGTCAATAGAACTTAGCACTGACCGTTCCTTCAAAGAGTCGGCAAAAGTGGACCAGGACAATTTTCAAGACCTCCTAGCCGAGGACGAGCAGGTTCTTCCCGACCTAGAAAACGGCACTACACACACGCTAAAGGGTGATGTTACCAGCCTAAAGGGCACCAGAGGCGACAGCCTCACATTCCATATTCGGCACGGCAAAGAGACTGTCAATCTGGACGTGCTGCCGCCAGAGGGGGCAACATCCAAAGCCTACCGCCAGTTTTATCAGGAGTCGGTAGAAATTGTCGGAACAATCATCCGCGACTCTCTCTACAAAAAGCCAAAGGTTCGGATTCAGCAGATAACCTTGAATCAGGGAGAGCTGACATTACCCACAACAGACGGCACCGGCAGTTTTGTTCTCGGCAAGAAATACACACGCAGAGAAATCAGCGCCGTGCTTGGCGGGAGCGAAGTCGAATATCTGCCATCTAGCAACGGGCAGGTGGTATGCGGTTGCTTCACGATGGAACACAACCCGGAAGCCCCAGACATCATCATCCCTGGCACTGGCAAGGTCATTGAGCGGGAGGCGGAACAGTTTTGCGCCCAAGCCAACCCCATCCCGGTGTTCATCAAGCGCCACGTCAACGGCTGGGAATACGTAGGCGATTACAAGGCCGTGAAGCACACGACCGACGCCGCAGAAATAGCCGCGCACCACAAGGGGTCGGTTACACGGCTCGATGAAGTTACGCGGGTAATTTATTTACAGAGAGTTGAACAGCAATCCACGACCTCAAAATAATTACCCATATAAGCCATGAAAAAACAAGCAATCATCATCGTAACTCCAAACCTTCCAGGCAGTGACAAGTTGCCGGGCGCGGCACAAGACGCCGAAGCATGGAGGTCATTTTTATTGTCTCCAGAAGGCGGAGCGTGGCAACTTGAAGAAATCAAAGTGCTGTCCGACCAAAGCACAAGCGTAATAGAGGGCGTTCTCACCTTGGAAAGTCAAAAAGGCTTGGATTATTGCCTGCTCGCATTTTCTGGCCACGGACATTACAAGGTTCTGCCCGATTCCACCAAAGAGACACGCCTATTTGTTTCCCACACCGAATACTTCACCGAGCGCACACTGTCAGTCCGCGCAAAGCGCGAATTGGTAGTTATGGACGCTTGTCGTGAATATGGCGGAGAAGTAATAACCGAGAATGAAAAAATATCCAGTTTTTCTGGTTCTCGTATGATTCGAGCTGAAGACCGATTTGCCAAAGCCAGAGAGATATTTGAAAAAGCACTTTTGTTGTCCCCAGAGGGACGAACTTTAATTTATTCTTGTAGCTTGAATCAAAAAGCGGGCGACATTTTCAGCTTCACTAGGTTTTTAATCTCCGATGCTGAGCGTCTTGCCGCCGAATGCAGACTACAACAAACAATTTCCGTGAAAGCGGCATTTGACGCGGCAGAAGCTAAGCCGCTAATACACAATGCCCCGCAAAAACCTGTTTATGACGCTGGAAGGTGTTTTACCCATCTACCATTTTCTGTGTCTCTCTAAACACTACCTGTTATGGCTGACGAAACCCCACAATTGCCAAATAGAAATCGTATTGATTACTACAAGATATGGGGACTCGATGCGGACAAAGACCATTTGATAATGGCGACTACCGACTATGCAGTATGGCTAGATAAAGAAGGCGACCTAGATTGGGAGACAACCGAAGGCTTTGACGCCCTGATTGTAGAACAATCAGCCACCGAGATGATTAGTGGATTTCTAAATCGTGCGGCCATCCTCCAGTCCTACCCGGTGGAGCATTTAACATCAGTGCAGCGTAAGAACTTCCGCATTATGGTTGGCGAAGGTCTAGCTCGCGCGTTTGATTTTGAAGAGAACAGCGCTACACAGATGCTAGACAAGGCGGCTGAATATGGAGCCGCGCGAAATCAGGAAATCGCAAGGTATTGGTATCTGTGTGGTGCAGTTGGAGCCGCTACAGTGTTTTTGTTGCTACTGGTTGTTGCTTTGCTCAAAGCTGATTATGGTATAGCATTGACAGGTGAAGGTAAGTTCTACATTGGGATTGGTTCATGTGTAGGTGCGCTGGGCGCTTTGCTTTCCGTTCTGCTTCGTGCTGGCAAAGTGCCGCTTGACCCATCAGCGGGGCGATTACTGCACCAGTTAGAAGGGGGAGGGCGTATTGTTGTTGGTGTCTTGAGCGCGTCGGTTATACAAGTAGCCGCGCATATTGGCATCGTTTTATCAGTCATAGCCCAAAAAGGCCATGCGGGTATGTTCATCATTGCGTTCGCCGCGGGTTTTAGTGAACAACTGGCTCACACGATTATTAAGCGTGTTGAAATGACGGCCACGACTACCAATAAATCTGGCGGTCGGAGGAAATAGACCGACTAAAAAATGTGAAAACATATTTCAGGGTATTGCACTCACCGGAACACATTGCGGCTTGGAACAGTGAAGATTATTTTAGTTACCATTTTTCAGTTCCAGGTGAGTGGTTAGAGCTTTTCTACAAGAAGAAGAACCGTGACCCAATGGCTTACTCACTTGACACATCGCTAGGCATATTAACCGCCCAAGCACGGAAACGGTTTCTTGAAATAGCCCCGTCTCACGAACCATCCGACCTATGGAGTGGACCGGAACGAAAAGAAGTTAGTCAGCTAGACGGGGTATGCGCGTTTGAAGATGCAGCATCGGTTTTTACCTATACGGAAGGAAACCGCTACGGCGGTATCTACGTTGTAACATTTGAAGGTTACTTTGTAAGCCTTATTCCTGAATCGGGCGCTGGAATGAAAGGTGTTCTAGTGAAACGGAATGGCAAGGGATTGATTGAAGACTTGGACACATTTAGGAAGAAACAATAGCAAAATGTTCACCACCGATTGATGTTCAATCCCTACAAAGGCTAGTTCAAACTTTTCACCGTCAATATAGGTAGATAATATGCACATTCCATCTGATACGATGCTTTCGCACATGGGCTTGGCCGAAGCCGGCTTGTGGGCAGCGCGAGTCAACGATGGCGGCAAGGTCGTCCTAGTCATCAAATTGGCCACCGATACGTTGAAATGGATTCAACGTGGTGTTCAGGTGAATTTACTCATCGGCCATGTGCAGATAGAAAATGCCATGGTCAGGGTTATTGGTTTGGAGGTGTTCGACTGTAAAAGCGACCCACTGATTCCAAACTTACCCCAAGTTGAAGCCTGGGAAATTGAAGAATTCGACCGCCTGCTCGGAACGAATCAATTCACTATTCATTTCCATAACGAACAACCTTCCGTTTCTGTTTTAGACGCCGTTGGTTCACTGCCCCAAGAAAAAGTCCAAGACTACGTTAATAAGACAAAGACGATTCGGTTCTATACGGCCCCGATGGTGACCGGCATATTTCGGAAAGCCCAGAAGGTGTTTGAGCGAGCAATCAGCAAAGAACGGCAGGAGCCGGTGGCTAACGTTGAACTGTTTCGATTCTCGCTGGCCATTAACAACCCGACTTGGAACTCTGTTGAAGTGTCAGACGCAGGCGAGTTTTCCCCTGACAATTCTAATGAGGGTCAAAGCCATGAAGCACTCTTGCTGCATTTGCTGAAACCAAATTTCGACGGCACAGTGTTCGCCTCACCCAAAATTCAGGACGGCAGCAAAACACGCGAATTGTGCGACGTGCTGGCACTCGGCAAGAGTGCATTTTTATTTGAAGCCAAAGCATTCTCGGTGTTCGACAAATCTACGGAGCAGACCGCAGAGCGCAAGGCGGCAACGGTCATGAAACATTTTGAGAAAGCCTTGGGACAGCTTCAAGGCGCAGCGAAACGAGTAGAAAATGGCGTTGAGATTCTCGCTGACGGTTTGCCGGGCACGTCAATAGCCGGAAGCCAATTTCAGACATTGCACGGAATCGTTGCGGTATCAAACACGAGTTTTGAATTGCCCTGGCTCGAAATTGGTAAGCATCTGGCCGAAGCCCAAAAGCCACCACGCCATTATTTCCACTTACTCCCGTTGGCTGAGATTCAACGGATGGTCGCCTTCGCCAAAGGCTCGTCTGACACGTTGAACCAAATGTTAATCAGGCGCGGTGAGGTTATTGCGTCATCAAAGGACGCTAATATCCAAAGTGATTACATCCCCGAAGTTTCATCGGTGATGAAATTAACCCAAGTCCCCGGAGATTGCATCGGTATTCGATTTGTTTGGGTTGGCGAAGACGCTGGCGATTGGCTCGTTCGACTTTTCCCGCTGGTTTACCAGCAACTTCGTCAGGGTGCATTTTCTGGA
>Ga0182027_10012951_pt1 | contig 11678 bp, 12 predicted proteins | sample 712E1DmetaG_FD_121300 | JGI IMG/M metagenome (GOLD analysis project Ga0182027, IMG submission 121300) | Permafrost microbial communities from Stordalen Mire, Sweden - 712E1D metaG (Illumina Assembly) | ecosystem: Environmental > Terrestrial > Soil > Wetlands > Permafrost | place: Sweden...
GATACGTCTTGGATGCGTCTAACAATACCTGCTCGAAGCAAATATCCATGGATATAGCAACTTCATCCTCTACGGCAAGCGTTTGGGATGCAATAATTGATTGGTTCAGCGGATGGTTCAAGTAATGTAATACGAATTTGCGAATTAGACCAAATCAGCTTCTTTGCCGGTAGTGAGCGTCTTAATCTTGAATTTACCAGTCTTTGCTTCTTCCTCGCCGACCACGATGACTTTCGGTATGCGATGTTTGTCAGCCCAGCCTATCTGGTCGCCGACTTTCTTAGCCGTCAGATTTACTGATACGGCGGTGCCTTTGGCGCGCAATTTTGTGGCCAGAGCTTTAGCGTTGGGGATAAATCTCTCATCCAAAGTGCAGATATGAATTTCCGTGGCACTCTTAAGAGTCGGGAGGAGTTTATGAGTCTCCAAGAAGTCTCTTATAGTAACGTCGCCCATGCCGAAGCCCACGGCCGGTACCTTGTCGCCGCCGAATAGGGAAGTTAGGTCGTCATATCGTCCTCCGCCAAAGAGCGATCGGCGATTTTCAGGATTTGTGTCGAATATTTCAAAAACCATGCCGGTGTAATAGTCGAAGCCGCGAGCCATGAAGGCATCAAAGAAAGTATTCTTAATGCCAATGACTGATAGTTTCTCCATTACTTTATTGACATAATCATTCTCCTGCACGATGTTTCCTTCTAATGGTTGAGAAGACAGAGTGGCCCACTTTTTGTTGAATTCTTCAGTTGATATCTTACTTCTTTTATCCAACAATCTGATGGCTTCACTGTAATGATCCTTGTTTGCGACTCTCTTTTCGATTTCCTTTCCAAGCAACTTTCTGTCATTTATCCTTATTTGAAAATCCCCATCTTTTGCCCCGAAATTCTTCATCACTTGGTATGCCAGTGAAATGATCTCCGCATCAGCCTCAACAGAATCAATGCCGAACAAATCGACATTTAACTGCCAATGCTCTCGCACGCGACCCCTCTGGGGCTGCTCATAACGGAAAAGATTGGGAATAGAGTACCAGCGCAAGGGGAGTCCAAGCTCGCGTTTTCTGGCCGCCACCATACGAGCCACGGTAGGCGTCATCTCCGGACGCAAGGTGACTTCGCGCTCTCCGCGGTCTATGAAGGTGTATGTTTGCTCATTCACTATCTCCTCGCCGGACTTTGCCTTGTAAATATCCGCCGGTTCAAGGACAGATGCGCCATATTGCTCATAGCCGAAGCTTTCAGCCGTCTTCTTCCAAGTATTGAAAATATATTCCTGTACGGCCATGTCTTCAGGATAAAAGTCGCGTACGCCCTTATATGGGTCTGTGGAGAGTTTTTTGTCTTTGGCCATGGGTGAATTGTAGCAAATAACGGCTAAAAACGAAATCTTCATCGTTTCTATATCAGATCTTCATCGTTTCTTGAGACTTTCTTCATCGTTTCTTTATCTCGGTCTGATAGGCTTGAGCGTATGACCGAAAAAATGAAGGAAAAAACGAAGGCGAATGACAATGCGAATGAGCCGCGCGAATACGCCTCTGCCGCCATGGCCGTAGACGGTATTCTCGGCAAAGCCGCTTCTTTACGGGCTTCCGATATACATATGGACCCGTCTGATAAAGGGGTGATTGTGCGTTTGCGAGTAGACGGAGGCATGGAATATCTGGAAACTGTGCCAAAACGCTTGCACGAGGAGATGATAGCCAGATTGAAAATATTGGCCGGCGCGCGCACTGACATACACGCCGTGCCACAGGACGGCCGTTTCCGTACTGATATAGACGGCGTTGCTTATAATATCCGCGCCTCATTCATGCCGACTTATTACGGCGAGAACGCGGTTATCCGTCTGCTCCCGGCAGCTGCCATTACCGATATATCATTTGCTCGGCTTGGATTCATTCCAGATCACGTATGCCTTGTCGACAATGCCCTGAAGAAGACGCACGGCCTTATTCTCGTTACGGGTCCGACTGGTTCAGGCAAGACCACAACGCTCCACACCTGTCTTTCCCTTAAAGCCAAGGAACCGATATCCGTCATCACATTGGAAGACCCTGTGGAGTACGAGATTCCCGGCGTGCGCCAGATCCATATCCGCCATACTCACGGCGTGACTTTCGCCTCCGGCTTGCGCGCCGCTTTGCGCCAAGATCCGGACGTCATCATGGTCGGCGAGATACGCGACAATGAGACAGCTCGTGTGGCCGTCCACACCGCCCTGACCGGTCACTTAGTCCTTTCCACACTGCATACCAATTCCGCCATAGAGGCCATTCCGCGCCTCATTGACATGGGCGTGGACCCTTATCTGCTTGCTTCTACTCTGACTCTGGTCATCGGTCAGCGTCTGGTCAGGAATATTTGCCGCGAATGTAACGGTGAAGGCGGCAACGGCGAAAGAGATAATGGCGGAAAATGTTCCGCGTGCAGAAATTCCGGTTACAAGGGCCGTTCGGTCATAGTTGAAGCTTGTGAGATAGACAAGAGGATGAAGGAGCTCATTGCCAGGAAAGAACCGGTATCCGCGTATCTGGAATACGCCAGATCGCAAGGATATCTCACAATGATGTCCGATGGTATGGAAAAGGTCGAATGGGGCGTGACGAGCAAGGAGGAAGTGTTGCGCGTATTGCATTCATGATGAAAACATCTTTATTGAAAAGTGCGCGAAAGTGGAACCGTCGCGACCTTATTATGCTCTTTGAGCGATTGGGCATGTACATATCAGCCGGGTTGGCGCCGACGGATGCATTATTCGCGGCCTGCGGAGGAGCTTCGAAGAAGCAGAAAGCGGCATTGGAGACGGTTAAAGGGTCGGTTGAGCAAGGTGGATTATTGTCTAGAAGTCTGCGCGAGCAAATGAAAATATCGCCGACTATTGCGGGCCTAATAGAACATGGCGAGGATTCAGGTGAATTAGCCAAAGCTTTGACCGCAGCCAAGACTATCCTTGAAAGGGAAGATGCTCTAGTGAAGACGTGTTTATCGGCAATGGCGTACCCCTCAATAATCGGCATATTTGCTATTTTAATGACCGTCGGCCTGATGAAAGGCGTTATGCCGCAGATCATTCCGTTATTAGAGAGCTTACATGTGCAGTTGCCGATCTTGACCATAGCCGTCATTTTCTTGTCGGAGAATCTCATCAAATATGGCGTGTATGCTCTGGGTGCGGCAATCATCATAATTCCGTCGGCGATTTTTCTGTATAAGAAAATTAGGCGTATTAGATTTGTATGCCACTCAATAATTCTCCGCATACCAATAGTTGGCAGATTAGCAAGATATTATTCGCTAGCTCTCACTGTACGCTCGCTAGGCTCCCTTGTCGAATCTGGAGCGGCTCTAGGAGAATCATATGTTCGCGTGGCCGAAACCATTCCTCTTTTACCATTGCGGTTAGTGTTTGAAAAGAAGTCCGTTGATATATCTCGCGGTGTTCCGCTCGGCACGGTCTTATCCGGCATGAAGCGCATGCCGTCTTATATTGCGCCGTTAGTTTCCGCCGGAGAAGCATCAGGCACTCTAGGCATATCACTCGTTCGCGGGGCCGACATTCTGGATCGCGACATAGAGCATGCCCTCAAACGGCTGACGGCCTTGGTCGAACCCGTCATGATGGCCGGAATGGGTTGTGCAGTCGGAGCTATCGCATTGTCCATAATGATGCCGATATATGATGTATCAAAAGCACTACAACATTGATGGCGCTTCAGCATTAGCATACATGAATACCAAACAAGGGATGATTCTCGTAGATATTTTGCTGGCGCTTTCTCTGGCAACTATCTTTACTGCCATCGTCACGGAGTCTTCCGTCGGTGCCAGACAAGTATTTGATAAGGCCAATGAGCGTGCTGGACTTTTGGATACATACGAATCATCGGCTTCCTCGAGTAGGCTTTACGGCAATGATCGAATTGAAACCGACATCATTGCTTCATCATCTCAACAGATTTCATTCACGCAAGTCAATGCTCGCGATCCATTGCATATCGCCGATTCAGCCGGTACGCCACTATGTTCCATCGATTTTTCCGACAAGGACATCGTCGTCTCCATTACTCCCATCATGTTGCCCATTAATCCACTCTTGCCTTTAACGGATCTTCAAGTAAGAAACGGTATCGCCTATGTCTCCGACGATTCATCCACGGCTTCGGATCCGGACTTATTCATAATCGATTTCAAGGATAAAAATAATCCCAAGGTGCTGTCGTCGATAAATACTGGTCCTGGCATAGCCGCTTTTGCCATTGCAGGCATGAGAATATACGCGGCGGCCGCCAGCGTGGCCGCACAGCTTCATATTATCCGCATGGACTCATTGAGTAGCCTCGCATTAGAAAGCAAATATAAATTATCGCCGCCATACGCCACGGCTACCGAGCCTATAGCAAGCGCCATCTTCTTTGACAAGGATAAGATATATCTTGGCACGGAAAAGTGGGACGGAGATGAATTTTCTATCATTGATGTTTCCAATCCGTTGGTGCCGATTAAAATCAGCAGTCTTGAGACCGGAAGTAAAATCAATGACATATTCGTGCGCGACGGATTTGCTTATGTCGCCGCTTCAGATGAAAAGCAATTACGAATCGTCGATATATCTCAACCGGCAATGCCAATGCTTACGGATTCATTCTCGCCGTCAGGATGGTTGCGCCAGGAAGGGAAGCGAGTATCGTCATTCGAAGGCGCATTGGATTTCGGCAGGACTTCAGGTGGTTATAATATTATTACCGACCATGAAGCATTCGAATGGGCATCTTCTTCGGCCCTATTGTCGATTAACGGTACTTACAATTCAGTAGACATCCCAGGCGGCGTATACGGCATAGTCACTGACAGATCTCATATTTATTTGGCGACACGACAAGTCAATAAGGAATTCCAGATATTCGACCGCTCGCTTTCTATCACGACCGCGCTCGCTTATTCATTGCCGGTTGCTCCGCAGGCTCTAACTTGCGACGGCGATCATTTGTACATCCTAGCCGCAACGGCTCCAGTCATATATGAAATATCATTCAATTAAAGGCATGACGCTCATTGAAGTCATCATTTACTCGGCATTGCTTTCCATTCTTCTGGCCGGTTTCATCCAATACGCTTGGACTATCCATTTCAATGATATTAAGTTAAGCCACGATATCGAAGATGCTTATGATAAATAACAAAGGCTTCATAGCCGTCACTGCCGTAATTCTTCTCGCCGCGGGCGTCATGACCTTTTCTCTGGTTGCTTTAGGCTCGGCAATTCTATATTCAGATGCGGTGTATAGGCGCGAATTACGCATTCAAGCCAATCTCAATGCGGAGTCGTGCCTAGACACGGCCGCATTGATGGCTGCCAAGGATAATTTTCTGGCTGGTCCTGTCAGTATATCTGAATTTGATTGCAATGCTACGATATCTCGCGATGGTACGGGCAATGCCTCTATAACGGCTCAAGTTAGCCTCGCCGGAGTTTCTTCATCGTTTCTATATCGGATCTTCATCGTTTCTTCATAACTTCTTGAGCGTTTCTTTATCGCCTCTCTGATACGCTTTGTGGATTATAAGAATTATCAATAATAATCATGAAAATACACAAAAAGAAAGGTTTTACCTTGATAGAAGTGCTCGTCGTCATCGGCATCATCGCCATATTGGCCGCGGTAGTGCTCGTTGCCGTCAATCCCGCCCGCCAATTCAAGCTGGCCCGCGATTCCCAGCGCGTGAGCAACGTAAACGCTATCCTGAACGCCGTTGGTCAGAATATGTCCGAACATAGGGGAGTGTTCACCTGCAATGGCGTGTCCAAGGATATACCACCTACGTTAATGGACATCAATAGTGGCCCGGAAAACGGCACTTCTACCAACTTGGCTCCGTGCTTGGTGCCGGACTATCTTTCATCATTGCCATTTGATCCTTTGGTTGGCTCTTATATCTCAACCAGCAGCTACAATACCGGATATGGCATCTTTCGCGACGCGAATGGCCGCATAACGGCGAGCTCAACCGGTGAATTGACGGCTATTATATCGGTGACGAGGTAGGCCATTCAATGGTAAAATGGTTTGACAATGCCGCCAGCCAATCAAATATCTCCCATCGATAAGTTGCCTCCTCCAGAAAACAAGACTAGGCTCCTGCTTCTCTTCGCCGCTTGTCTTACGATCATCGGCATAATTGCAGGCGTGAGAATCGAGCAGACCATCGAATCATCAGCCGTCCAGCCATCGATCATTGTTGAACCCGTCGTTCTCTCAACACCAACTCCTATAGCGTCTATTCCTGCGATTCTTCCGGCGCAAAGCGAGCAGATCCAACCGCAACCTGCGCCGCCAGTAGTCCCTTCGCCCAACGAGATCACCGCCAAAGCTTATGTCGTCGGTAATGTCATGACTGGCCATGTCTATTTGAGTTCTAACGCGGCTACGGTAATGCCCGTGGCATCTATGTCAAAATTGATCACGACCATAGCGGCAACTGACAATATGTCGCCGACCACGACTATTACCATAACCCCATCGGAAATGGATGTCCCGCCTGATGGAAGCAATCTCCAAGCCGGCGAAACATTCACCTTGAAAGAGCTTATCTATCCGCTCCTTCTCGATTCATCTAATGTAGCCGCGGAAGCCATAGCTTCTTCCAGCGACAGGATGGGATTTCTGGTGCTTATGTCTAGTTACGCATGGGAAGTAGGCATGCCTACGGCCTATTTCGCCGATCCGTCAGGAATTAATCCGCATAATCACGCTTCGGCGAACGACATGTTCGCTTTGGCAAAATACTTGTATGTATACAGGCCGGAGATTCTGGCTATAACACGCATAGCTCACGAGGGAGTAGCCACGACGACCGAGCATGGCTCGCACGTCTTCGACAGCATCCATCCGTTCGTGAATGATCCGCGATTCATTGGCGGCAAGACGGGCCGTACGCCGGAGGCCGGGGAGACCATGATGACCATATTGCACATGGGCACAGAACCCATAGCTTTCATCATCATGGGTTCGGATTACGGCAGAAGGGAAGCGGATACGGACTTGCTGATACAGAAATTCCAAACTATCTAAGCCACGCTTGAATCAATTGTTTCGTCTCTTCCGGCCCTTTGACCTGTATGCAATCCACGCCGGTAGCTTTGGCCGGATAATCATTGCCTCCCTGGTATAAAGCATCGCCGACAAAGACAATCCTATCCTGGCTGACCTTTAAGTATTCTTCGAGTTTTCTGATGCCATAGGCCTTGTTCACGCCGCGAGGGGTGACGTCAATGGAAGTAGTGCCGCCTATGCGCACGTCATATCGAGGTATCTTGGGCTGGAGGATCTCGACGATCTTTACCCGTTTGGTTCTTCCCGGATCCCAAGCAGACTTGAACATAAGCGGCGCGCTCTGACCAAGGGCTGAAAAGGTTATTTGCGAGCCGCGATCCTCCAAGATCTCTCCGTAAGTTTTTTCCGGACGGATATATCCCGCCGCGCGCAATGCGTCGCAGAAAGCTTGTTTGATATCGGCTTTTTCCTGCGGCGAGAGCTTCTCGTTGTATTGTTCGCACCACATGCCTTTCCATGCGTAGAGACATGTTCCCGAGGTCGGCAGCAGAAACAGATTGCTGAAATTCTCCGACGAGGAAGATGTCGGCAAACCGTTGAGGAATTGCGTGCCGAATTGCGGATAGCCTCCGCCTGATATGACGGCTACTTTTATCTTGGCTATGAGCTTTATGATGAGCTCCGCCATATCCGGTTCAAGCGGCGATTTCGACGGCGCCAGCGTACCGTCAAGGTCGAATATGATCAGGTCGTAGTTCGAGATGTTGCGAGGAGATGGGGGCATGGGAGTAAGAAGTAGGAAGTATGGAGAAGCTGTGAGGTAATAATAGCATGATTGGTGGATGATTCGCGCGGAGTGGTGTAATATTAGAATCGTCATGAAGAACATCTTAATCACCGGTGGCTCATCTGGCATCGGACATGAATTGGTCAAGCTATTCTCCACGCATTGCGCCTGGCATGTGATTACTTGTTCGCGCAGTGATATAAAGAATCAAATGCTTAGTTCGACGCTCGAATGTGTCAACGCAATGACCGTTGATCTTGGAGATCCAGAAAGTCGCAAGCGTTTCATTACTCGATTTGTAGACCAACACAGCTCACTCGACGCTCTTATTCTCAATGCCGCTGTTACAGGTGTATCCGATATTGATCAAAAAGAACATGATGAAAATTATGTACGAGAGGTCAATATACAGGCCAATAAAGAGATTCTTGATAGGTCATTGCCATTCCTTAGAAAATCGCATGGAACAGTAGTTTTTATTTCCACGGCTGTCTTTGAGGAAGACGACCGTGATCCTATCATCAATCTCTACGCGCAGACTAAAAAGGAATTCGAAGAATATTTCACTCAGTGCTCGAAGTTATCTGATAATTCATCCGTGAGATTCATTATCTTCCGGCCTGGCATGACGGCTACGCGATTGCATGAAAATATTCTTCAGATGGGCAACGGTAAATTATTTGAGCGTACGAAAGATGGCATTAGAAATCATTCATTGAAAAGTCCATATGTAGTCGCAAAGGCATTAAAGCATCTTATTGAATATCCTCAAAAGACGACTGATCTGATTCATAATCTGGCTTTAGATACTTACGCAGAGCACATTCAGAAGTGAGCATAAACGATGAACCCCCCAAGCCGGATGCTTGAGGGGGCGATTTTTAACGGTAGATGTACCACATCAATGTAACCAATAACCAACTTCCTTCGTTTGCTGATTCTGCCAGAAGCATAGCCTTAGTACCCTTGTCCCAGTTTGATTTGTGGCCCTGTATGCACAGGGTGGCTATACGCGCGAAAGCGGTTATGTTAGCCGCCCATACCGCACCAGGTGCAAGACCACGGCTACTACCAGCTAGAATTACACGGTAGGTCAGATATAGATGGGGGACCACCCGGAAAAGCCCTATGAGTATTCCGCGAATCACTGGATCTGCCATGCTACGGCTATTGGCGCGTCCCCAGAATGAGACTATTGTCGCCGCGACAATGATGAGAGTAAGTATCAGAGTGTCCTGTCCGATCCAAGCGCATTTTATGAACGCGATCGTTACCGTAGGGACAAGGAGTACTACCCACCATGCGTAGATGATCAGAGTCTGGAGTGCCGAATGGCTACGGGTTTTGCCGTACAAGCCTATCGATATAACCAGATTGAGGCTGATGAAGATCAATGCACAGAGGAGCCAATTTATGGTCATGCCCTGCACACTCACCATCATCTTGAGCATTTGTGCCTTGGCAAAGTAATACGCCAAGTACATCTGGATAGCGGTGAATACATCGCTTCCAGTAATACGAAACGATTTGGTGTTCACAGTTATCCTTTCTTTTGTTTGTGATTCGAAATGTGCTAACCCTATGGATTCGCGATCAGTTATTAGCAGATCGTAATCCCAATGAGGTGGGTAATGTCCGTAAACATTACCCGGTTGAATTTGTTCGCGTTACGGCGCGAGTGGATGTGCCACCATTAATGGCGCATGCCTGAAAGAAGTCCCGCGACTGGTACCCCATTCTCTCCGCCTGCTTCCGCTTTTTCGTGGAGGTAGCCCACGAAAGCATGGATACGGAGGATGTCGAAGATCGCGGCGACAACAGTCGTAGCCGCTAACCATTCGAGGCAAACCCCGCCGCTCAAGTCGAGATCGAGAGGCGTTCCGTACCATACGTCTTTCAACGTCGTGGCACGGAGTGGGATGTCCTTGGAGGTTTGACCTTTGCCAAGTCCATAGGCAGCGATACTGCCGAGGGTGCTGGAGTTCATTTCCGAGATGCGATGAAGCACCGTGGGGAAGACGTATCCAGAGAAGCTCCTCACATCAGAATGTGTCTCGAAATCTTCCTGGGTGATTTGAAGTTCACCCATGATGTTTCTCGTCACTTCGATGAAGTACCGTTGATCCATACGCTCCTGCGTGCGGATAACGGTTGCGCGGGTGGACAGTGGTTTCAATGTTCTCATGTCAATCTCCTTTCAAGAGATTTTTCATTACCCTTATTGGATCGCGCCGATTATCTCGGAATTCGCGATGAGAGCCAGAGAGAGGCTCTCTAATGACCCAACAGGCTTTCGCCGGTTGATGGGGGAATTATAGCACCCCCTCACCTATTTGTCAAGCAAAATCCAGCCCTTAAAATAAGGCCTATTTTGGCATTATTATTCCTATTTGAAACTACACCTCCAACATCTTCAAAATCGTCGCAAGCTTGACGGTGGCAACCCCGATGACGGAGTCGCCGGCGCCGTAGTACATATAGGCGGTGCCGCCGCGAACAACTAGTCCGCACGGGAAGACGACATTTGGCACGGTGCCTTTCAATTCATATTCTTCCTCGGGTTCAAATAGGGGAATGGCCGTACGAGCTTTGACGATAGTAGGGTCTTTAAGGTCCAGCAAAACCGCGCCGACACGATAGGTGGTGGACCATGATACGCCGTGGTAAAGCAATAGCCACCCATCCTTTGTCTTGACCGGAGGAGCGGACAGGCCGACCTTGCCGCCGTCCCACATGCCTCGGCGGGGATCAAGTATCTCTATGCATTCGTCTATGAGATCCGTGGTGAAATCCAGTGATGAGACGAAATCGGCGCATATGCTCTCGTGGACGCGGTGGAATATCATATATTTCCCATTGACCGTCTCCGGCAATATGGCCGCGTCCTTATTGGCGATCGATGGCGGCGTTATGACTTTTGGTTCCGACCAGGCGCTCCACTTCTTGGCCAGAAAATCTTTCGCGTCGATGGACGAGAAAGCTACGCGCGGAGTCGTGCCGTCGTAGGCGGTATACAACATGCAGACGCGGTTCTCGATGAGCATCAGCCTAGGATCTTCACAGCCGAAATCACTGTCACTTCCAGGTTTCATTTCGAACGGCGCGCGGGAGAAATATACCGGCTTGTCCGAGCGTTCATCTACTGAAAGACCGTCATGAGACGAGGCGTAGCCCAGAGTGGAGACATTTTTATCTGAGACAGCTCGATAAAGAAGATGTATCTTACCGCCGAGGTCTATGGCCGCCGGATTGATGGTGCCTTTTTCCTCCCAGAAGAAGCCGGGACGCGGGGCGATGATGGGGTTACCGGGGAAACGGGTTATCTTTTTCTCTTCTACTCCGGTCAAACTGCGCAACAGATTTTCCAAGGGAATGGTAGCCATGGCGCAGAAAGTGTCTGCCGCGCCATAATAGATCTCCAGCGTGCCACCGCCAAGTTTACCGTTGCGGATAAGCGCGCCGGTAGGGAAGACGATGTGTGGCACTAGTCCGGTTTGTTCGTAATATGCTTCCGGCGCCATGAAAGGTCCCTTGGTTCGGCCTACGACTGTGCGCGGATTTTCCAGGTCAAGGAGGACTGCTTCTACGCCGAATACCTGGTCGCTACGGCCGTATCTCTGTATATGCGAATAGACTAGAAGCCAGCCCTTGTCGGTCTTGACCGGAACAGCCCCCATTTCCAAGTGGTCACTAGACAATCGGCGGATGGATATCTTGTGAGCGTCGAGTTTTTTCATCCATTCAGTCCAATATTCCGGAGACCAAAAATCTTCCATGTTATCGGCTTCGGCATAGCAAATGTCTGACGGTGGACGGTCGGTATTGACCGTGAGA
>Ga0182027_10012952_pt1 | contig 11678 bp, 5 predicted proteins | sample 712E1DmetaG_FD_121300 | JGI IMG/M metagenome (GOLD analysis project Ga0182027, IMG submission 121300) | Permafrost microbial communities from Stordalen Mire, Sweden - 712E1D metaG (Illumina Assembly) | ecosystem: Environmental > Terrestrial > Soil > Wetlands > Permafrost | place: Sweden...
ACAGCAAATCCTCCAGCGGATGCAGATCCTCAGCCGAACGGTCATCTTCGGCACTCTGCCCAATCCCCCTCGACGCAAACGCCTGGGCAAAAAAGTCTTGGGCCTTATCTAACCGCCATTCCCTGTTTGGGAACAACTTCACAACACCGTTTCGGTAACCTTCACGCCATGTTCACCGCCAAACCTCAGAAGAATCGAGCCGCCGCAACGACGTATTTCGACGAGCACCTGTCGCATAACGATTACTACGCCCAAAACGAATCCCAAGCAGGTCACTGGATCGGTCAGGGAGCGGAACGGATGGGATTGAACCCAGGCGACCGTGTGACCCGCGATGTCTTCCTCAGACTCTGTGACAACGTGCATCCGATGACGGGGGAGCAATTGACCCCGCAGCAATTCCGACAGCGGCGTGTCTTCTTTGACTTCCAGTGCGCTCCACCCAAATCGGTGTCCATTCTCGGCGTCACGATGAATGACGGGCGCATCGTCCAGGCGCACCAGGAAGCTTCCGCCGTCGCTCTGCGGGAATTGGAGCAGTTCGCCGCCACACGCATACGAAAGGGCGGCATCGAGAACCGGGATCGTGTCACCGGGAATCTGGTCGGCGCGGCGTTCTTGCATACGGCATCGCGCGCTTTGGACCCGCAATTGCATACGCATTTCGTCCTGTTCAACGCGACGTGGGACGACACCGAACGCCGTTGGAAGGCCCTGCAAACCTCCGGCATGTTCGACGCCATCCATTACGGCACCGCTGTCTATCGCAATGAACTGGCAAAGCGGCTTCACGAGCTTGGCTACTCGCTTCGTCGCTCCGGCTCGGCATTCGAGATCGATGGCGTGCCCCAGAAACTCATCGACCAGTTCTCCAAGCGGTCGAAGCAACGCGATGCCGCCGTTGCGCGTGAAGAACAACGACTTGGTCGCAGGCTCAGTCGCAACGAAATCGCCCATATTGTCCACCAAACCCGGCCCAAGAAACTCAAGGGCGTCTCCGATGACCAGGTCCGAGGGCAACAACTTGGGGAAATCGGCTTCTTTGAGAAACGGGCGCTACGCAGGGTGGTTAGAGCGGCCAACGGTCAGCCACGGGATTCCATTTGGGTCAATGCCATCGAACACGGAGTCACGACGCGGGAGGCCGTTGAGCACGGTGTCGCGCATGTTTTCGAGCGCGCCTCGGTCGCGCCTGAACACGAGATTCTGGAAGCCGCCTTGGTCAAAGGCTGCGGCCAAGTGCACCTGCGGCTGCTCAAGAATGCGCTGGCGGAACGGTCGGAGCTGGTGCGCGTCGGCGCAGAGTTCTCGACGCGGGACATTCTCACCAAAGAACTGTCCTTGATTCGCATGGCAAACACCAGCCGCGACACCATGGCCTCGATTACAAGCCGTTACGAGCTGCCTGAACACCTCGGACCTGACCAGCGCAAGGCGTTGAAGCATGTGATCGCCAGTTCCGACCGATTCACCGGCTTCCGTGGTTTGGCTGGCACCGGCAAGACCACGGTTCTCGTCGAATTGAAGGGTATTCTCGACAAGGAAGGATTTGAGGCCGTGTTCTGTGCTCCGACCGCTGCCGCTACGGATACGCTCCGCAAGGACAAGCTGGAAGCGGTTACCCTTGCCAAGCTGCTGGTGGATCCGGCCATGCAGCAAAGGCTTTCAGTCCGCAGCGTGGTTGTCCTGGATGAAGCCGGCGCGGTTGGCCTCGATGACATGGTGAACGTGTTCGATCTGGCGATGCGCACAGGCGCTCGCGTGGTGCTCTCCGGCGACACCGGCCAGCACGGCTCCGTTGCTCGTGGTGATGCGCTCCGCATTCTCGAACAATACTCGTCCTACCGCTTCAGTGAATTGACGACGATCCGCCGGCAGAAACCTGCGGCGTTCCGTCAGGTTGTTGAACTGGCCGCTGCCAAGCATGCCGACAAGGCGTTTGCCAGATTGGTGGAGCTTGGCGCGGTGACAGAGGCCGGGACGGAGAATGGAGAACTGTACCAGAGGGCAGCGGATGCGTACCTGTCAGCCACAAAGCAAGGCCGGTCGGCGCTGCTGGTTTCGCCCACATGGGCGGAGATTGAAACGGTGACCGATACGGTGCGCGAAGTTCTGAAAGCTGAGGGCCTCGTGAGTCAGGATGAGCAATCGTTCGCCGTCTTTGATTCTCTGTCGTGGACAGAAGCGCAAAAGAGGAACGTGAATGAGTACGAACCGGGGCAGCGCCTGCGCTTCGTCAGAAAGACCCGCACGTTTGATCGGGGTGAGACGGTCGAGATTCAGGCCGTGCTCGAAAGGGGTTTGCGTGTTCGTCGCTCGGACGGATCGGAAGGGGATTTCATTCCGGCGAGTGCTGCCGCGTCGTTCGACGTGGGTGAGTCCCGCGAATTGAAGGTCGCTGCTGGAGACTGGCTCTTGCTGCAGGCCAATCACGGCAAGGAGTTCATCAATGGCGAGCGCGTCCAAGTGCGAGACAATCACGACAATCGCATCACCCTGACTGACGGACGGGTGCTGCCCAGCAGCTACAATGCCTTCACTCACGGCTACGCCGTGACTTCGCATTCGTCACAAAGCAAAACCGTCGATGACGTCCTCCTGGTCGCGTCGTCACGCTCCTTCGGGGCCGTGAGCCGCGAACAATTCTATGTGTCTATTTCACGCGGGCGCAAGCGAGTCCATGTGTTCACGGATGATGCTGAATTGCTCGCACATCGTGTGACAGATTCGCACGAACGCAAGGCCGCCATTGAGTTGCAGGCCCTGCGCGATGACCTGGCCAAGCTCGGTTTCTTGCGGCAGCCGCAACAAGAGCAACCTACAATCACACCGGCGTCCCCGGTGGACGAAGATTCTCGCACGGTGCGCCCGATGCGTCAGTCGCCACGAGTTTTCCGGGCGACGCGTTTGTCTCCGGTGCAACGGCTCGCTCAAGTGGTCAAAGACGTGCATCGCTGGCTTCGTGAAGGGATGGGCGTTGAACAGAAAGAAGCTATCACGGAAAAGATCGAGCGTACTGAGTCCATCAAACCAACCGAAGGCGTCAAGGCAACCGAGACGGTCAAACCGCCGCGAACGGTCGAGGAAGCTGTACAGGAAGAGCAGCCTATCCGCCGCAAGTTGGATCAAGGAATCCGTCCGCGTCACCCGGGCCACTCTCGCGGCATTCGCATGTGAATTCTCAACATCAACCATCAACCACAGACCACTCTATGCCTCTCACCAAAGACCAGTGCTACACCAGTTCCAACAAGTATTGCGCGTGCATCGAGTTCCATCTCGACGGTGAGCGCCGCCGCGGCTTCCAGACCAGCCAGTTGATCGATTATACGCTGGAACCCAACCCGGACGTTGGCGATGACAAGAATGCCCCGCCGCAAAAGCTCACAGTCGCGTTCTCAACCGCTGACGTGGTGATCCTCGGTTGGCGGCTCGGCCGGCTGGCCGACTTGCTCCGCGAGAATGAACTCGCCACGATTCATATCCTGCCCAAACGTTACGCCGACCTCGAATCCGTCAAGCCTTTTGTCGTATCCATCACCATCACGTCGGTTGGCAAGAGCTGACGGGGCCGCGTTCAACCGCCGGGTCAATCCGACAGAACCATCAACCACCTGACCCTGGGGCAGTTGTTAATGGGCCTTGATAGCCGCGACTGCGGTACATGACGAACGAGTCGCGCTCGCGACGAAAGCGCGCGGAGTGCAGCAGAACGGGCGTGGTCGGACGGGAGGCAGGGAGATGACCAATAGCCCGGGCAGCGGAACGCAGAGCGCCTTGGTCACGGCGACCGGAGTCGGGCCGTTGATACCAAAATGCGGATAGCTCAAAATTGAGTCCCAAGTATGTGAATAGGTGAGATGCACCCGTACGGCCGATGGCCCTTGTGGTGTAGACGGCTTCGGTCTGTCGGCGGCGGGCGGAAGTGGAGCGGCGACGGAGCGGAGCGTTTAGCGAAGTGGAGTCAGAGCGCAACGACGCTAACGAGCCACAGACGGAAGCGGGCGCGTCTGGCGTGAACCAAGAGACTTTTGCTCGTGACGAGCGCAGGCGTTGTGGAGCGGAGCAAGCGATGTCGAGGAGGGGGGACAAGGTCGAGACGGAAGCGTGTGGAGTGCAGCAACGCCCGCGTTGGTCACGGCGCTGACAGATGAGCACTTGTCTGCATGCTCGTCCGGTCGTCCGTGGTGATCGTCTAGCACCCGTGCGGGCTCACAACTCTTAGACTGGCTGCCGCCTATTATTGCTTGTCCGGTTTGCCAGTCGCTCTAAGAAGAATGTCTAGTCGATTTGTTCTTCCGAGGCTTTCGGGCGCAAGCTCAAACCGGTTTTCCTCATGGCCCTCTGAACTGGCGATCAGGCCGCGAATTTCGGAGAAATATGAAAAGTCTTGGAGCCTCAAGTGAAAGCCATCAGAGACTAGATACTTGGGATCAGACTGAATCGAGAACACAGATATATAATGACCGTCCTTGTCTATCACGGTTTGCCCCGGCCGCTTTTCGCCGTAGAATACCAAGAAAACGTTGAGACTTGGCAATGGCTTGCTAGAGGTGGCCTCTGTTGCTGTGCCTTCGAATATAATGCAATCGGTGCCGCCTCCGTACTCCAGGTCAAAAATCAGTGGCCCATCTGGCGTGCCTATCCAGACCATGTAGTGGGCGCTGCACACCACATCGAGCAGCGCGGCGAGCGGCATAGTCGGTATCTCGACACTTACACGTCGAGACTTGTCCACGTAAGCGCGGATAGAAAAATGCTTGTTGCGCCCCAAATGAGACCTCGCCTCCTTCTCTAGCTTGGCAAAGAAGTCGGAAACGCCGACGTCACGAAATGTGGCGTGAGAAATCATAACGGACTCCCAAGAATTGCTTTGGGAGGCAGAGGCGATATTGGTGATCGCAAGCGTCCATACGAAGTACAACGCGAGCGTAACACCTGGCCGAGCATTGGAGAGCTTCGAAACTCGACCGAGAAAGCTGGATAATTTCACCCGGGTTCGCTCCTTCCTATTCATAGCCGTTCCCAGGTATGCCCCAATAGTCTGGATTTGGATGCGGCTGTAAGTTTGGCGGCAGATTGTTCAAAGCGGGATTGGCATCGTCCTTGTAAGGCCCGCCCCAGCCTACGGCATGCGCGGCTTCATGAAACCCAGTTTTCGCGTATTGGGAGAGATCGTTGCCGATTTGATCTTGGCATAGCGTCGCGTTTCGCTTCCATGTCTTTGGGAAAAAGTGTTCTACAGGTCCGTATGGAGTCGAGGTAGGGATCCTGAGATCGCGCAACGTCCCGGCACCACCCGGCACCAAGCCCCGGCGAGTATAAATGTCCGCACCATTGTGTCCCGCGCAATCCGGGCTGCCGTTATCCTTGCACGTGAACACCATATTATTCCAATTCGCCTGGATTGCCGACCGGAAAGGCTCTCGCACGCGGCCCAAGTACATGCTGAATTGGCTCTCCAACGCCTTCTTTACATCCTCTTTCTTCACGCACCCGCAGTCCTTGGGCACTGTCACCAAACCCAGGCCGTCGATGTAATCGATTGGATCGCCAAGCACAAACTGATACAGATTGCGCCCGCCTCGTTCTTCAATCGGGTCTCTCGACAGCCAACGCCCGATGTCAGTCCGGAGCAGACGATTACCGTAATACAGCAGCCCTGTCTCCGCATCCGTGTACTTTGTGCTGAACCGAAATGGATTGGACTTGGCTGCGGGGCCGTCCGCTCGAACCGCTTCCCCAAAGGGGCCATACGCGTACTGAGTCGTATTCGATCCCGTGTTTGCATCCACCAGCGCGACCACGTTCCCGTTCCCGTCGAACGCGACGAAATCATTTGTGGGTTGCGCGGCGTTCTGAGCAAGCCACAACAGGCCCCCGATGCCACCGGCATCTTGTGGTGTGCCGCTCAAGTCAGACCCCCAAACATACGAGCGCACTAAGCCATTGGTGCTATTGAGTTCCGCTATCAGTTTCCAGCCGTCGTAAACGGATTTTAGATTCGATATTGCAGACCATGTGCTGCCGTTGAAGTTGGAGACGACCTTGCTCACTCGACGCCCCTGGTAATCGTACGCGAACAGTAGCTTCTGCTGTGGCACGCTCGCGGGTAGATTCGTCACCGTCTGCGCCTGAATCAGCCGGTTCTCGCCGTCCCAACTGTAAGCGAACCGGCCATCGTTGGTCAGGTTACCGTCCAAATCGTAGCCAAAGATTTCGGGCGACTGCGCCACGAAGACTTTGCCGGTGGTCGTGGTCACGATGTCCATTAGATTGCTGCCGCCGTTCTTTAACACGCCGACCGTCACCAACTGTGTGTACACCGCGCTGCTGGAGTTGTTAACGCTCAGTTCCTGGGAGAAATATTGGCCCTTGCGGGTGGTTGGTTGCAGGTTCACCGTGACTGTGGCGTTACTCGCGGCGTTGCCCAGTTCCCAGACGTAGCCGGGGACTGTGCGCTGGGTGTACTCATTCAATGAATTCTCCGTGTACGTGCCAGTGTTGCTATTAAAAGTGGCCGTTTTCCGGTTGCCGATCGTATCGAAGTTGTAACCGAATTGCTGACCAGAGACAAGCGAGCCGTCCGACCAATACTTGCTACCGCCGGTGATCTGGCCGAGTGAATCGTATGAGTAAATCCAGTAGCTGCCATCAGCCAGTGTGACCTGCGTGCGCTGGTTGGCCAAGTTGTACTGATAAGTAAACGACGAGATGTTCGTAGCATTTGCGCTGCTGGTGATCGTGGACAAGCGATTCAGATTGTCCCAAGACTTCGTCGTCGTCATACGGGGCGTGCCACCGCTCTGGAAAACCACATTACTCACTAGTGAAGAATTCGGCAAGTACGTGTACGAGGCGGTGTAGCTACCGTTGGTGACCGCGCTCAAACGGGAGGCGGCATCGTACCCATACTGGACAGGCGAGACGCCTATCCCACTGAGAGATGAACGACGCAGCAGGCCATCATAGGAATTCGTGACGACCACGCCGGAATTTGGGAACGATTCCGTGAGTAGTTGTCCCGCGTCATTGTACGACAACCCGTGCACCCCGGCACCATCGGTTACGCCGGTGGCCCGGCCTCGGCGGTCAAATCCAAAGATCACGTTCGGCGTTGTGCCATCCGAATAGGTGATCGTGCCTAGGTCACCGGCTGGGTTGTAGCCGTAGGTTGTCGTGATGCCCCGCACCCATCGGCGCGCGAGCAACCGCCCGGCGGCGCTGTTGCTGTACGTCACACTGCTGGTGTCTGCATAGGCCTTCGATGTGACAAAGCCGCGCTGCGAATCATAGTTCCAGGTTGTGGTAGCGCTGCCGGTGTTGCCGGCGTAGTTTTGCCAGGTCGTCATCGTCTTCATGCGTCCCGCATAATCGTAACCGTAGGCGACCGGATACGTGCGCGCGCCAGAATTGGTCGCCAGTTCTCCGGTGGAATAATACGCATTGGTCACCACGCCACTGTCCGGCAGCGTGACCAGAATTTGTCGCCCCATCGTGTCGTACTGGTAGGACGTGGCCTGCACGGGCAAGCCCGGCGGAATCAAGGTGGTTGACAGGACCTCGTCGGCTTTGTCGTAACTATTCGTTGTCTGTGTGCTTGTCCGGTTGTCCGTCGTGATCGCCAACCGTCCGTGCGGGTCGTAACTGTAGGACTGGCTGCCGAGCGTCAGGGCACCGGCAGAGCTTACGGACGAAGTCAACCGCCCGTTCTGGTACGTGCTAACCGTCTGACTGCCATCCGGGGCAGTCCCTACCATTGTTCGACCCGCACTGGCCGGATTATACGTGGTCTGTGACTGATTGGTCGTCCCATAATTGATCGTCCACGATTGCAACCCGTTAATGCTGGTATCGACTGTTGAAATCACATTCGACGAGTCGGTGTTTAGGGTGGGCCACACCGCCGTCGTGGTCCGCTGCACTGTGGTGCCGTGCGCGGAAACAACGGTGTTCTCGGTTTGGGTGATCCGATCTGTCCCGCCGAAATCAATCGTGCCATTGTTGTTCATGTCAATGGCAGTGGTCTCCAGTTGGCCCTTGGCGTTATATGTGTAAAGGGTGGTATCGCCATCTTCATCGGTCTGTTGAACCAATTGCCCCTTGTTGTTGTAGACCGACAGACTGTAGGAGTTGTCGGCGTGGACGACCTTGTAGGGGCGACCGAGCATGTCCATGTAGGTCTTGGTCCATTCGCCGGTTGGTGAGCCATTGGAATTGAGGTCGATTGCTTGCGTAAACGCGCGCGGAGTGGAGTCACCCGGTGGCGTATCCATGCCATAGGCGTAGGTGATGCCGTGCACCGCCGTGCCTGTCAGACTCAGCAATTGTCCGTCCTGATAATACGTCTCGACCCGCGTAGATTGATCCGGATTGATCGTCGTGCGAACCAAATGATTACTGGAATCTCGCGATTCCGTATAGGTCGTCGGGTAGTTAAGCGCGTTGGTGGAGTACGTCAGCCGCCCGGCGAGATCGTACACAGAGGTGTTCAGTTGGATGGCACTACTGTCTGAGCCGATGCGCACAGTCCCGACGGTTCTGCCGTCCGCATCAAGGCTGTTGGTCGTGGTGATCCCCGCGACGGTCGTGGTCGTCAGTCGCTTGAGCGCGTCGTACTGATACGATGTCGTGATGCCTTCCGCTGTTGTTATGGAGCCGACAGCGCAGCAAGTGTAGCTCGTGTAATTAGTTCCTCCCAACGAGACGACCGTGGTCGGTCGCCCAAATGGGTCGGCTTGGGTTACCGACTGCTGGGAAACCAACAGGCCGGACGCGATGTCAGTGCTTGTCTGTGAAATGAGATTGCCAGCCAGATCGTTGACGGTAACCGTGCGGGTGCCATCGACAACGGATGTCGCTCCCATGGAGGGCACCCCGGCATCAAGAACGGTTGTAATCGCTGTCCCGCTATTCGTGTAGGTGTAAAGATTGAGCGTTCCGTCCGGCTGGGTGATGCTTTGCGTGAGTCCAGCAAACGCGCTGCTTGCTGGATACGTCACGGTTGTCGTCACCAGATTGTTTGGATCGTTGGTGGCTGCTCCCGGCACTTGGGCCTGGATCAACTGGGTCATGTTGCCGCTGTCGATTTCGTAAGTCCGCCCAACCTCCTGGCCAAGCAGGTACGTGACCGTCTGTTTCTGGAACCCGTTCACGTTCTGCGAATAGGGATAGTCAAGGGTCGAAACCACACGGACGCTGGAATTGGGCGCGGTGGTTGGGGCATCCATGAACTGGCTCACCTGATTCGTAACCTGGCCGAACGCGTCGTATTCGTACCGCACCCAGTAACCGTTCGGGTCGATGCTCATTTGCAGTTGGCCGTACCCGGCATTGTTGGTGTCGGTGTAATAGAGCCACTGATTGGTCAGAGGATTAGCGCCATCCGGGTCGGCAATCGACTGCACCAAATTGGTCGCTGTCAGAGTGGCCCGAGTGACTCCGCTGAAGACGTTCGTCGCGCCCGGCAATATCTGATAGGTGAACAGGGTCTTGGTGGCCACTTTCCCGGTTGCGTCGCTGACAACATCTGTCTCAGTCAACGTGCTGCCCTGCCATTGAACGCTACGTGTTTCCTGGCGCAGGCCGCTGCCTGTGATCAGCGTCCACTGCTGGTTTGCCTGATTCCAGGTATAGTCGGTTTGAACGCCCGTATCGCTTTCGATAATCCGGAGATGGTTGTAGTCGCTCGCGCCATCCACGTTTAGAATGGTGACCGTCTTGAACGCCGATCCGGTGGGCTGGTATAGCCCGCCCAACAGGTTCGTACTGAAATTACCAGGGCTGTAGAAGTTGATCTGATACTGATAGGCGTTGTTGGTAACAATATCGGCTAGGTCTTGTGGGGCGAGAACCTGCCGGACGCCCGCAGCGTTGGTGATGACTTGGACGCCGCTGGCCGTGAACGCCTGCAATCCTGCCGGGGTCGCCAGTTGCGGGGTCGGCGTTAGGCTGTACAACTTTAACTGCCCGGCGGAAGCCCCAAACGCCGTCTGGCCCAGGCTGAACGAGGAGTTCACGCATTGGTTCTGATGCTGGCTGGTGCCAGCTGCGCCGCACGCGCCGGAGCCGCACTTGTCGCACTTGGCAATCCAGGTAATGCTGACCCCGCTATAGCCAATGAGGTAATCAACGGGCGGGATTACATAGGGGTCCCACACCCAAGTGGTGCATGTGAGAAAGCCAGGAACGCAGGTGCCATTGACGTAACAGGTGTAGTGGCAGGCCGCCGCAGAAATATTCACCTGGAGCCGATTACCGACGACGGTAATCTGGCTGGTGGGAACTTCGTATCCAGTAGGGAGACTGTCAGGTGTGGTAGATGGATCATTAAGAAGGCAAGGATACGACTCCGTACAGGGAAACCGTCCTACTTGGGGGCTGCTCCAGCCGGCCACACGACCATAATCGGTCCATTGTCCGCCGTTGATGATCGCCCGGTAATTGCCGGGTGCTGGCTGGAACCCGAAGTCGTCACTTTGCAGCTTGTCGTACACATAACCGCTGGGAAGGGTGCTCAACAACGCAAAATGATTGTAAATCTTCGGTGGCTGCGTGATCCACGCAGGGTCGTTTCCGCCTCCCGCTTGGGCGTTCCCGGAAAACGTCAGCAGTGCCGATACGGCTAGAATGACTGCGAAGAGCGAAGTGTCGAATGTATTCGTGCGCATATGTTGCAGAAAGGCGATGAAGAGCGGGCACCGAAATTGTTGATGCCGATGAGCGCCTGTCGGATCGGGCGTGGAATTGTCGATATCAAAGCTTGTCAGAGGGTTTGTCGTCATGGTGTTGTTCTCCTGGTCGTTTGCGGTGTGAGCTACTCGGTCGGAGTAAAAACATCCAACGCCAATAGGCCTGAGGTGTCCGGAACCGCTGCCTTGGTCGGGTCTCGGCCTTCCAGATACTTCTCCTTATTGCTCACGCCGTCACCGATGTACGAGCAGGACGCGCACGTAAAACTGTTCGTTGTGGTTCCGCTGCCGAAGTAATACTGACGCCACCAGTCGGGAATGCCGTCACCAATGCTGTCCCCCAACCACCAGCGGTCCACCCGGTAGAATCGCGCCCGAACGTTCGTATTGACCAAGCTGGAATCGGTCCAGCCCGTGGTTCCATCCAGACCGGGCACGATGGCCGCTACGTAACCCCACGCGGTCGTGGTCGAAAGTGACGATGCCGAGGCGATTAAGTAGGCATGGTCAGAACATGACTGAAAGACAACGCCGAATCCGTTCGTGCCCAGCGTCGTGCTTACGATCTGGAAGCTGGCCGCATTGTTGGTGATCGTACAGGTATCGGCCTGTGTGATCGGCCAAATGGCCGCCAGAAAAAGAAAGACCAGAAACAATCTGCTTCGCCCTAACCCGCCATAATCGCCCACCGTTTTCATGACCGCTTCTCCTTTCCGGAATGCCGACTACGGAAATAAAAGGGGCGCGCACTCAACGCACCCCGCTCAAGGCACCGCGAAGCGCCCGTCACCAGAGTACGACGAGCCGCGCCCTTTCGGGCGCGTGCTCGGTCGGCCTGGTGACAAAAATTCGCGGTTTTAGAGCAGACCGTAGCCGAAGCTGATATGGTTTCCGACGTTGTTCAGCGCCGAGCGAAGCGGAGCCCCCACCAGGCGCAGCGTAGCGAGGTGGTGAACAACTCGGCGGCGCATTATAATCAGTGCCGCG
>Ga0182027_10012953_pt1 | contig 11677 bp, 6 predicted proteins | sample 712E1DmetaG_FD_121300 | JGI IMG/M metagenome (GOLD analysis project Ga0182027, IMG submission 121300) | Permafrost microbial communities from Stordalen Mire, Sweden - 712E1D metaG (Illumina Assembly) | ecosystem: Environmental > Terrestrial > Soil > Wetlands > Permafrost | place: Sweden...
GGGAACTGCCATCGATTGGTAACATCGTAGGAGGTGGAAGTCTCGCCGGGTCCAATCCCTGACCGGCGAACTTTGGCAAAATAAACAAGTCCACGAAAGTGGCACTCATCATCGCATAGATAATCGGAGGGATACCGGATAATATTCCAGTTGCCCATCGAACCGCGTCGCTTACAAAACCGAACGAAAAGTCATTGGCAATTATGGCCAACATCAAAGAAATCGGGGCGGCAATTAACATCGCTATCAGTGTTACCAGAAAAGTGCCCCACAACGCCGGTAATAATCCAAATTGTTTTTGAGCATCAAAAGAAGTGGAGAATAACTTCCATCCTTCCAGGGCAATAGCAAGGTGACTTTTCAAGACCAGATTTAAGATAATCAGGAGCAAGGCCGCTAATGGGATTATAGCCAATACAAAAGTGGCTATTTTCAAAGGTGACACGGATTGTTTTATTTTTGACCTTCCAGTTAGTTTTTGCATTTCATCAATTCCCTGTTTGAGGCGCTATAGGAAGATAGCCGGCGTTCGTGATAATTTTCTGCCCGGCAGAGCTCAATAGATAATTTGCCAGGGTCTCCGCAGCAGGGTCATTATCCCTGACTAAAAGATGTATTTTCTGGCTGAATTTATAAGTTCCATCATAAATAGATTGAATATCTGTCATTGGATTAATACCATCGACCGACAATACGCGAACGGGAACATGTTGTGGGGCAATCGTCATTACCTGCCGGGACGCAAATCCCAATTTGAAAGCATATTTTTGAGGCCCAAATTTGGTGGCAAAATAGTTAGAGCCTAAATATTCCCAGGATAAAATTTCGTCTTCCTGATTCAGCTTTGTATCAAGATAACTACCGCGCTGTGAAAGGATGTCTTTTTCGTTCAATCCTAAATTCTGGTAAAGCACTGTTTGACTATCATATTTACCTTCAGGGAAAAAGAAATTAAAATTGACGGACACAACACTTTTTTTCCAATACACGTCCGGGAGTGTAGCGAGCCAGCTTCCGGGGTCCAGTCCTCCATTTGCGACGTAATAATCTCCGGTCCACTGCCAACTTTGATTAGGATCAGTCGATAATATACCCTTTAAGTCCCCGCTGGTTAAGTTTTGCAAACCGCTATTTTTAATTAACGGCGCACTGCCAAACTGCGAGTACGTCCCACCATCATACGAATTTTCATCGATGATAATACATACCGCATCGTAGCCGATTACATAATCTTTAAGGCCTTCCAATTCATCCGCGGTAGGCTCCCTTTCCAATACCACTGCATCGCATTTTCCATTTTTAAGTTCACTAATACTGTTGGGCGAAGGCACCATATCTACAGATGGAGTTTCCGCTTCCTGCACCGCATTTGCGTCTATAGCGGCAGACATGGAATATAAATCCCAGGAGCCGGATATTTTTAAGCCCGTACTATTCGAATTATCTGCCGCACAACTGCCGGACAGCACCGGAACAAGCAAAGCCATTACCACTACCAGCAATCGTAACCAGGTTAGTTTTATTTTTACCATTTCGTGACAAAATGTTCCTTTTTAGCAGTATCGACTATCTTCGATTAGAACAATCCATTGGACAACCGGCTATAAGATTAATAAGATTTATTTTGTTCAGTGTATCGTTATTTGGCTATTATTCACGGTGGCATTAAGATTAACCGGCGGGTCGCTATTATCAAACAGCTCCACCTGTGATAACGTTAAGGGCACTGTTCCGCTGACCCCGGCCATGGCTGCCATGTGCAGAATAAAAACTTGCCCGCTGCCTTTAGGGCCCAAAAGCGAACCATCCGCTGCATAACCCCCCATCATCGCAATTCCTGCAGGATAAACACGAATTCCGGGAAGATCGGTACCGGCAGGGAATTTTCCAAGGGTATTATCGAATGTCAGGGGATTAGGTGTCAGGAATTCATTAAACCCATTGGCTTGAACAAAACTTTGATAGAATGAACCTTCTTCCACCGAATTACACTGTACCTTTGTGTGGTCCCAATTCAATTCACACTGAAACTGGCGGGTAGGAACACCGGTATTAATACTGATAACAACATCAAAGGTACCTCCCGCAGCGACCGTTGAAACCGAAGGCGTAACACTTACGGCCGCATTAGCTGCAGCCACAATACTCGATGTTTCTGTTGTAGCGAGAGTCGAGGACGGGGGTACGATTACCTTGGTGGTACCGCCGCTGCAACCTGACAATAATAAACTCACTAACACGACGACAAGACAAACAATTCCCCAGATTTTCATATTTTTCATTACCGGTTTCACTTCTCCTTATCTTTTATTCTTATAGATTCCTGCACTGAGCCAAGAATCACAATTTTAGCGGACCCTTTGGGATGTAATTCAGGGTCGTATTCCAGAGAGATCATAATGTGCGAGTTAGGCATGTTCACTAATTCGATTTCCGATGATTTATCATCCCTGGGTATTAAAACTCTACCGCCGATTATTTCCAGAGTGGTTTTAAAAGGAACTCCTTTGTTCTGGCTTTCCTTTAAAAGGTCATCCCAGACTACCCGTGCATCCTCCTCATTTCTTCGGGTACTTGTTTTTAATGGCTCGACATTTGAATTACTTTGGGCTTCGGCCTGTAAAGATCCAGCCGGAACCGGGGCGCGTCTTCTACTCAGCAGAAAAAAGGTTAATAACAAACCCGCCAATATCTCACCCGCGATTACCATCCCGGCTGTACTCCAACCAACCCCCATTCCGCTGACATTCTTCATCAAGATTGCATACTGACTAAAATGGCTCAGGTTCGCCGTAATTTGATGATTTTGAGTATCTACCGTGTAATCGCAGTTGATCCATTTATTAGCCTGGGTATCAAAATATTTCACTGATAAATTCTTAGCTGCGGTACCTTTGGGCACCTGTGTCGTGTCATATCCGAAAACTACTATAATTGGGGAACTAAAAGTTGCTCCCGTCGGCCCGAACTCGACGCCGCTAATAACCGTTTCACCTGTTGGGGGCAAAGGTATGATGTTATCCGGTTGTACACTAATAGACTCGACCGGGCTGCCGTCGCTCGCCGCGAGTCTTGTCCCGTTATTAATCTCAAGGCTAATAATCTGGTTGTTACCGCCTAAACTGATATTTCCCTGTTTGAAATCGTCATGTAAAATCCCGCTGGTGTCCATTGAATTACTGACATCGAAATTAGTTGTTGATGCCCCTGTATTGGCAGCCGGAGAGGTTACTGTTTGACTGGGCGGCTGCTTCGTGGTGGTTGTCGTTCTGGTTGTCGATGTCGTAGTACTCGAGGTTGCAGCGGCCGGCGTCGTAGCGGTTGTTGTAGTTGATGTCGCGGCGGTTGGCGTCGTTGTTGTTGACGTTGTCGCCGTGGTAGTGGGTGTTGTGGTTGAGGTCGTGGTGGTTGACGTCATCGCCGTTGTTGTCGTCGATGTATCAGTTGTGGTGGTAGTAGTGGTTGTTGTTGTTGTGGTCGCAGCAACGAAGGTAAAGCTATTGGAAGAATTAGTTGTGCCGGCCGTTGTGCTAACCGCTACCGCACCGGTCGAGCCGTCAGTACTGACAACGGCAGTAATCTGAGTCGCCGAATTTACGGTATAGCTTTGTGCCGCCGTTCCTCCAAAACTGACCCCCGTCGCTCCGAGCAAATTAGTTCCCTGTATCACCACGTGAGCCCCACTCCCACCGGAGGCTGGAGTGAAGCTGGAAATAGAGGGAAGAGTGAGAAAGGTAAAGCCGGCCTTTGTACTCATACCTCCCGCGGTATTTACGGTAACACTGCCGCTGGCGCCCCTGCCTACGGCTGCCACGATTTGAGTATCGGTGTTTGAAACAATTGAAGCAGCTGCGGTCCCCCCGAAAGTGACCGAAGTCGCTGCTGATAAACCGGTGCCGTTAATTGTAATATGAGCGCCCGCAATGCCGGACGTGGGGCTGAAGGAGGTGATACTGGGAGCAGGAGTTGATGCCGCAGATGAAATTGTAATCTGACCGTTGACACCGGTGGCGTTCAAACTAACAGGAGTTGTGCTGTTATCGTTTATTACTACTTGTGAAAAGGTGAATGTGGCTGTTCCGCTAGCGCCTGATTTTGCCGTCATGTGTAAAACAAAAGCATCACCGCTGCCTGAAGGCCCGAGAAGAGTACCGGACATTTGATCCGCAACGTCTCCCCCTAACATCGCTATCCCGGCGCTGGTCGGAGGATTGCTGCCGGCAAGCACAGTAGGGAATGTTCCGTGTGTATTATCAAATGAAGGGGTATCATGTGGCAAAACCATTACCTGCGCGTTATGTGCCGCCGCGAACGATTGATAAAAAGTGCCATCCGACACTGAATTACATTGCACCTTGGCGGGATCCCAGGTCAAAGTACATTCCATCGAGCGCGTTTGATCACTGGCTCCGACATTAACTACAATATGAAGATCAAAATTACTTCCGGGACTGACGGTTTGCACGGATGGTACCGCGCTAAGAGTTGCACTGCTATTTGCCGCGGTTACCGGATGAGAGAAAACCAGAATACTGAGCAACCAGATAATCACCGCTCCGATTTTAACTAATTTAGCTCGCATCCCACTCCTTTGTATTATTAATATCGAAATGGGTCTCAGACCCCGCTAAACTGAATAAACTATCCCTATGTCTTATCAAGGTTCCGATGTTTCGCCTCCTGCCTTAATTATTTTAAAACCATTCAGTTATCAGCTTGTTTCATTCTGGCATTCCTCACAATTACGATAATCAGTCCGCCAATGACTAGAGTTGCGGCAATCACTATGCCGACTAAGGACCAACTGATACCGGTACCCATTGAGGCATTGTTATTGTTAATCACAGGCATGCCATTCGCACTTTTCAGTAGATTACCGCCCAGACCGATAATATTGCCGGGCAACTCGGATATGGGGATGTTCCCGGATACGGTTTTGTTGTCCGTCGATATGTTGATATTTTCGAAAGCATGCCATTGATTACCGCTGTAATAAAATAAAGCGAGACTATTCGCGTCAAAATTGCTGATTTCGTCATCGGTATAATGTATCGTTGCCAAGGCTGTGCCGTCGGCGTAGCCTTCGATACTGACACCAATATATTTAACAGCTGTTTTACCCGTGCCGCCTTTAATCGTCCCGGCAGAGAATGCGACCTTATTTGAAGGCTTACCATATTTAGCAGCAACTATGGAACCGCTGCTGCTAACGCCGGTCAGGCTTACTTCGGTATCGGCTTGTTGTATCGCATCCAGGTAAGGGTTGGCCGCATTGTTGAAACTTAAGCCCACCAGACTTGAATCGATAATAGCAGGCGGTAAACGGTCCGCGGAAAGGTCCGGCTCAGCGGTTGTAACGACCACAGATGAAGTCGACGTGGTTGGAGTGGCCGCAGTAACCGTTGTCGGCGTCGTTGTAGTGGTTGTCGAAGTAGTTGTTGCCGTAGATGTTGTGGTGGTGGAGGTGGAAGTTGCCGTGGTAGTGGCACCTGCTAACGTCGTAAAAGTCATGTCCCCTCCGTTAATCACAGAGACACCTCCGGCATTAGCCTGGAAATGATAAAGCGTATTGGGAGTCAGGCCCGTGATGCTGGTTTGAAATACTCCGGTAGTTGTCAGCATTAAAATTGTTGTCGAAGTCCCGTAACTGGAACTTGTGCCGTAGGAAAAGTTTACTTTTATCATCCCGGAACTACCCAGGGATGTTAATTTACCGTTCAAAGTTGCGCTGGTAGGAGTGATATCGCTGGCATTGTTGGTAACTACTGCCGCAGCGCTGTACGTGCCGGAAGTCTGAAAATAGAATGTATTTGAAGCATTACCCGTGCCGCTGGCATTAGTGGCGGTCATTTGCCAGCAATACTGCTGGCCGTTGAAAAGATAACCGGCCGGCAGCGTAAAAGAAGTCCCGGTCAGTTGGTCGCCGGTGTAAACTAAATTACCGGTGCTGTAAGGTACCCGGCTGACATTTATAGTATAGTAATCCGCTCCGGAAACCCCGTTCCATTGAAAATTGGGAGTAAGTGTGCTGATACTCGTCCCGGGGGACGTTGCGTTACCCGGCGCGACCAGAGTGGGCACCGAGGGTGTCGGCGGTGGATTGGTAACAGTAAAACTGATTGTCTTTGAGGCTAATAAAGTCCCATCGGCCAAAGTAACATCTGATTCTACCGTGTAGTTGCCCGCACTTAATCCGACGGTATATTGATTATCGATAATTCTGGGAGTTTGAGGCAGCAGAGAAGGCGCGGGCACTGCCATCTGGTTCTGCCATTTGGTATTTCCCGAACTATCTTTAACTGTAATCTTGTTTTGGGTTCCGGCAATGCGGCTATTCCCGGTATTATTAAAGGTGGTATCGAAGTCGACTGCCCTGCCCGTGTAGACATTGGTGGCACTGGGACTGGAAAAACAGGATAGGCTTAAAATCGCGCCGTTTTGTGAAGATGTGTATCCAGAGGTGGTGATTATTACCGGGATCAGAATACCGGTAACACTGGCCACCCCTGTCACACCAGGTTGACTATAAAAATAAATCGAAGCATATCTTTCTCCTGGAGTGGTGTTGGATGGAACGCTGATGGTCGCATTGACAACCTGCGAACCGCCGGCATTCAGATTAATTGCGCTTTTATCAAGAGTGATAAACGGACGGGCGGTGGTTGTGCCGGTATCCTGCTGGGCTTGTACTGGCCCGGAAGTTCCATCTGTAGTCTGTGTTAGTCCGTCGGCTTCTATAGTTAGGTTCGCGCCGCTGTTGCTGCCGATGGTAATCGGCACCGTTGTAGAATGACCGGCTGGGATCGTCATGTCGATTACAGTGACATTGGTAGTCAGGTTAGTGCCACCATCAGCGGCAACTGGCAAAACTAGAAAAACCGTTAACAGGCTGACTATCGCGCAAGCTGTAAAAATCTTAAACAAGATTTTCTGCATTATTTTCCTCCCCGCACAAACTGGTTGGTGTATTAGGTTTTGCCGGGAGCGACATCAAGGCGCTCCCGGCAAAACATTCGTAAACTCTAGTAACCGTTAAAGGTGCAAATGTAGGTGACAGTCATGTGGTAGTTATAGCCTGTGGCCAGGGCTTTATCGCTAAAAAGTACGTTCTGATTGAACGTCACGGGTATGTCCCGGCTGTAACCGGTTACGCCATTCAGTCCGGTGGGATCGCCGGTGGCAAGGGTCTGAGGAGTAGCTACATTAACGTAGTAGCCAAGAGAACCCTGGTTCGAACCGGCAATAACGAGGAGCATATTGGACAGCTTAACCGTTGTGTCGTAGGTACTGCCGTTATATTTGGTCAGATAGCCGCCGTTCTGTCCGGAGACTTGAACTGACCACATCACATTGGAAGTAACATTCATGGTATTGGTAACGGCATTTACATTTAATTGTCCGGGAAAAAAGAAGGGAGAAGGCGTGCCGGTGTTACCGGAATAAGTCCAGGAAGTAACGTCGTTAGGGCCGGTGAATTGTTCAACGGTAGTGATGTTGCCGCTGACATCATTATGTTGGGTGATACCGGGAGATTTAAAATAATAAGTGGTCGAAGCGCTGTTGTTGTTCTCGGTCCATTCGTGGACAACATTTTGGTAATCCGCATTAACGGTGATATTATCCTGGATACCGTTAACTGTCTGGACTGCGGTTGTCTGAGAATTGAAAGCGCCGCTTGCCAGCGCCGGGCAGGCGATAACGATCGGGGTGCTGTTGCTATTGATGACGATGGAGGTATTGCTGGCGGCCGCTGCACCCGGACCGTTGTTGGTGATAGTGCAGCTGATAGTGTACTGCTGAACAGTTGACGGATTATTAATATCATGGCCGTCCGGGCTGGTGCTAACGGCCGAGACGACCAGGTCGGGAAGAATAGTATAGCTGATGCTGCGGGTATTGTTGCTCTCACCGTAAAGATTACCGGCATCGGCTGTGACGACGATTGCATCCGTCCCGGAGGAACTGACGGTCAGGGGAATAGAGAAATCCTGATGTCCGCCGACAGCCAGGGCATTAACGGACTGGGTGACTGCGGTCCCGCCATTGATTGTATAAGAAACGGTGGAAGCGGCTGCAGCCGCGTTGGCATCCGTCACGGTGAAGTTAAGGCTATAGTTGGCGGACGAACCGTTGGCAGGATTGGTAGAAATACTCGATACGCTCAGTGCAGGCAGGGTGCCGATGACGATGTTCAGGGTGCCGCCCAGGGTTGAGGGAAGTGCAGTGACGGAATCGCTGCCTGTAACATAGGAGGATTGGGCACCTGAAGTCCCGAAAGTCAAAGGAATCATACTGTTGTTGGCGGCAGCGGTCGCGGTGAAGATGATAGTCGCTGCGACAAACGGGGTGCCGTTACCGGTCGGGCCGTATCCCGGGTTACCGCTGATGGTAGTACCGATTAAGACGTTGGATGTGGTAATTAAAGGATTCGGTGTAGTCATAAAGGCTTGTCCGCTCGGGTCGGCATTTGCCGCATCGCTCCAATAGCTGCCCATGGCGATGTTGGCTCTGGTTGTGGTCAGAGTTCCGGTCGGGAACTCGACAGCGGCCTGGAACCCGCGGCTGATAACAGTGCCGGGATTGACGTTCAGGGTAATGCTGAATGAACCGCCGTTCGGGATTGATACCGTACCGACGCGCTCCATGTCCATTGATATGCCGTTGGCCGGGGGAGTGGGCGGAGCGGCATAGACCGGAAAGACAGATACTACTAGGGTCCCAACCAGCGCCGCAATAGCGGCTAAGCCGGCGAACGCCATTTTTTTGGTTGAAATTTTCACTCTCTTTCTCCTATTTTTTTAATATTATATTTTGATTACTGCAATGGTTCGCTGACGGGATGCGGGTAGTCGGCTAAATTGACACCATACCAGTTGCCGACGTCACCGATATCGCTGACATCGACGTATGAGCGTCCCAGAACGGCAGCCCGGGGATTCCAATGACTGCCATTTGGGCCATCAGTGGTGGTACTAAGCCCGTAATGGTTACCGACTTCACCGATATCGGAGATGCCAATCGAATGGGTGGAATCGATGATGACATCTTCTGCCGGTTCCAGCATCAGGAAACCCTCCTGCTTAATGGTGGCTTGAGCCTGGCCGTCGACTAGGGTCATCCAGGTGACAAGGGTTTGAATGGCAGGATTAGAGTCGGCGGTTAAATTAACCAGGTAGAGGTAGCGGGAAAGGGGATAATAATAAGAATAAGCATTGATGGCAGTCGGATAATAGGCGTTCCCGTCCAGCGGGTTGACGACGGGAATATCGCGGATGTTGAGGCCCAACGTCCCGGCGTCGGTAGTGTGACCGAAGCCCAGGCCGACATAGCCGATAGATGCGCCGTTGGCATCGTTATCAATGAATGACTGCTCGTCAACATTGGCATCGATACGGTTGGCATCACTGATGCCGGAGACCTTCTGTTCCAGCGCGTAGTTAGAATCAGCGGCCGCATCAAGATTAGTGCCGTTTTTGGCGAAGTTGCAGCCGAGGACGGCACCAGTAACTGTATCGATTGTGACGGAAGGAGCGGAAGTATACCCGGCGCCCGGGTTAGTGATGATGAAAGAACTGATATGGCCGTAACCGTCATATTCCGCGGCAGCCGTAGCATTGGGTCCGCCGCCGATTAAAACAACTGTCGGAGCCGAGGTGTAACCGGTGCCGCCACTGGTGACGGTGAATCCGGTAACAACACCACCGGAAATAGTCGCGGTAGCAGTGGCGCCTGAAGCTCCCTGGACGCCCTGTAATTGTACTATTGGAGCAGAAACATATTTGGCACCACTGTGTCCAGAATTGACCGTCACAGCGGTAACAACTCCCCCGGAAACAGTAGCCGTCGCGGTAGCCAGATCCGATGCCCCTTGTTGAGGAAGTGGAGAGGTACCAATTGTAACCTTAGGCTGAGCATTGTAATCTGTGCCCTGAATTACAGGTGTTATTGCAGTGACCTGGCCGCCGCTAATGGTTGCCGTGGCGGTGGCTGTCGTACCGCCGAAAACAGCGGTATCACCGCTGCCGATAAAGGAACGGGTTCCTGAGCCGACAATGCGGGATTTGACCACGATTGCCGGGCCGGTTCCCAGACCGTCACCAAGCTGCGGGAAAACATAATTTTGATCGTAATATGAAGGATTAGTCTGATTATCGGCACCTTGTATTCCATTATAATTGACGGTAACCGCCGGGCTGTCCCAGGTAGTGTAAACCCCTTCAAAAATTCCTTTAATCTGAAGTTCGGTTAACGAGGTGATGGTTAAAGGGACGGTTTCATTGACGATAATGCACAGGGCGTCTTTGGCAACCGGGGCGCAGGTGGTCCCGTAATCTGTTGATTTGAGGGGACGGGAAGACATCGCCAGGTCGCACAATTGGCCGGAGCTTACAGCTGATGTCGCCGTTGCTTGTGTACCGCTGGCGGGCGCTGCGATTGTAACGACAGGAGCAGCACCAGAATAGCCTGAACCGCGGGTGGTCACATCGACCGAGACAACTTTACCGGCGTTGACTCCGGTACCTAATGTTGCCAGAGCTTTAGCGGTGGTACCGCTGGCGGGCGCTGCGATTGTAACGATGGGCGCTGCTGTGTAGCCGGAACCCCCATTGGTGATAGTAATACTTGCTATTACGTTGTTAGTGGCGTTGATAAGGTCGGCGATTCCATTGGAGGAACCGTTCTGGACAATATTATTGATATCGATTTGAGGATTGCCGCTGCCTAAACTGTTTTCGTACGAATTAAACTGCGACGCGGCCGCTACCATTGACGGGCCTAAAGTAGTGGAACCGTGCAGTATCAGCGTATTGTTGCCGATAGCGCCCACTGACGTAGCCGTTGCTAATGTGGCGACGCTTAAAGTCAATAAAGCGGCGCCGATAACTAGCTTCTTGCCGGTGAAAATATTTTTCACTTTTTCTCCTTTTAAAATTTTGAATTCATTTCGGCCGGGGTTATTTATTTGCCCGTATTTATTTGGTTTTTCTGCGTTTTTCTTTTTACGCCTCCTGCAATTTCACGAGCACACCAAGCTTGACAAATTGAGGTAAACAGGAGTAAAATCAACTATTGCTTGGGTTCGACCTGAGCCACGGGGAAGTCTGTAAGTGACGCCAGTCTCTGAATAGGCTTCCCCTTGCTTTTGTGCTCTTTCTGTGTTTGTCTGTTTTTGAATATGCCGGGTAATCCGTGGCGGAAATAAAGGTTTTTTGACTCTGTGGTATTCTGACCGTTTCTGACTTTCTCAATGATTTTCCAAACACATCCTTATCATAAAGCCCCCTTGTTAAGGTTCTTTTATCCGGACATTATAGAGTTATGAAGGGTTTATTAAAGATGTGTTAAACCGATAGTTATTTTGTTGCGGTTGTCCGGGGCTGTTTGGCAAAATATTGGTCTCTGTGGATAACAATTACGGGTGTGGAATATCGAGAGTCCCACACCCGTAATTTGTTCGATTTGGTTGTTCCCAGAGAAGCTAGCTATGCTGCAATTGCTGACCGTTGCATTTCATTGAGTTAATTTCATTCTCCGCGACGGTTACCGCCCCGGCCGGCAATGTCGGGTAAGTCAGAGCATTATTATATTGTTGCCCGCTGTGAATCGCCCACCAGAGCATGTTTACCAGTTCCTGTCCTTTGGTTTGATCCGTTTGGTTTTGATATACCAGCAACCA
>Ga0182027_10012954_pt1 | contig 11677 bp, 10 predicted proteins | sample 712E1DmetaG_FD_121300 | JGI IMG/M metagenome (GOLD analysis project Ga0182027, IMG submission 121300) | Permafrost microbial communities from Stordalen Mire, Sweden - 712E1D metaG (Illumina Assembly) | ecosystem: Environmental > Terrestrial > Soil > Wetlands > Permafrost | place: Sweden...
CGTCGTCATGGAGTTCTACGGACTCCCACCCATCGGACAAAAAACAAGAACGTCCGATGGATGGGGCACAGTTTCATTCCCCGTGGGTAGGCAACGCCGGTGGGGTACTAGAAATCGATTGGACCTGGATTTGAGCGATTAGCGGGAAGGTGCGGCGAGGATTGTGCTAATAAATTCAGCAAGTTAGCGTCCGCTCGGCGGACATGGCAAGTTGGCGAGTTGGCGGCGGCATTGCGAACCCACCCAGTTTCATCCTGCGCGGGTCGGCGAAGCCGGTGGAGGACTAACAAGAAGCCATTGCGCGCGTCTCTACGTCCTTTTGAGTGGGCCGTCATTCAGGTGGGAAGAAATATGGAGCCGAAAGTCGGACTCGAACCGACGACCTGCTGATTACGAATCAGCTGCTCTACCAACTGAGCTACTTCGGCCTGCACCTTCGATTGTATCGTTGCGCCGGTGGAAGGTAAAGTTAGGTTTTCAGACGAGGTGAGGCATGACCATTCTGGCACAGACAGTCCAACTGGCGTTCAGGGTCGCAATTGTTTGGGCCGCGGGGTTTGTTCTGGCTGTAACCATGAACGCCTTGTTGCCCGACAAGGTGGGGCTGAAATTCTATGGCAAGGCGACCGCTTTGATGGTTCCGTTCAATCGCATGGGATTCTGGACCTGTCTGCTGGCAGCGTTAACGGTGACAGCACTGGTGGTGGTCCGCGAGATGGTTGCGGACCTCGGGTGGCGTTCGTTGCAGTAGGCCTGCGTTCGCCAGGGTGAGGTTATACTTCTCCCCATGCAGATAGACCCGTTGGTGGAATGGCAAAGGCTCACTGAGACCTATGGCAGGATGTACGACGCTGAACTGCTTGAATTGGCCGCCGATTCAGGCAATTTGACCGAAACGGCGCAACAGGCGCTCGGCGATGAGATGAGGAAGCGCGGCCTTGCATTGGCGCGTACGGCGGGCGCGGCCCGGAGAATGCCTGATCCGATGCTGGAGCGGGCAGCCACCGCGCTGGGTGCCGATCCAGGGGCACCGCAGCTTGTTGAGGACACTCCGGACACGGCGGACGAGGCCGATGCGCCGCACGAGTACACATGGAAGACGCTGCTGTGCGAGTGCGAAACAGCGGAAGAAGCTCTCCAGTTGGCAGCGGCATTGGGGCATTCAGGAATCGAGAGCTGGATTGAGGGGCGGAGGGGATCGTACTCGCCCTATTCTCAATTGGACCAGGGGCCTCCACGCATCCTGGTTCCCGCCGATCGGCTTGAGGAGGCACGCGAGGTCGCCTCCAGGCCGATCCCAAAAGAGATCGTGGAGCAAACCGAAATGGAGGCGCCTGAGTTCGAGGCCCCGGTTTGTCCAAAATGCGGTGCGGGAGATCCGGTGCTTGACGGGGTGGATCCCGTCAATACCTGGTTCTGTGAGGCGTGCGAGAACGAGTGGACGGATGGGGCGGCGGACGTGAAGGACGACCATGAAAAGGCCTAATTATGCCGCCAAAAACGGAAAGAGCCGCCCGGCAACAGGGCAGCTCTTTCCTCAGGGAGAATAGTTCCAACGGAGGCAAAACCATCAGAACTTTCTGGCTGCATAGTAGGAGCGGGGGGGGCGAGTGTCAAGGACAAATCTCGACCGAAATAAGTGATTCTATTTCATAGAGTTACAGGGGGCCATCTGAAGAGGGGGCGGTAAAACTCTTCGACGTATGTTCGCCTTTATAACTCCGTTATTTTCCGGCATTTAGGGGTGTTTCTTCCTATTTATGTCCTTTTTTCCACAGGTAAGACCAGCAGTTAACCCTTCGGATGCGGGCCTTTGAGCGGGGTGGGCGTTTCGTCCCATTCCTCGCGCAAATTGATACTTATGAACTCTTCGTCGAAGACCGAGGAGGCCGGTTTCCCTCGCGCAATGCGGTACAGGGCCCTGCCTCCGCCGAGGAAAAATCCGAGCAGAAGCGCGGCGCTGACGCCGACGATCACGATGGCGGCGATACTGATGAGCAGTTGGGCGGTCTTCTTGACCTCGGAATCGGTTGGCTGGGGAATGGCCGTGACGTCGGCTTCGTAGTGGACCATCTCAATGAGCTTGTGGCTCTCGTCGGGGATGGCGTCGCCGCTGACGATGGCGACCAGTGGACCGCTACGCCGAACCTCAAGCGAGGCCAGGTCGGAGTTCTGAAGCGGCTTGGGCCAGGCCGGTTGTGCACTGCCCCCCGCCTTGATGTAGTCGCGGATTTTGGGCTCCATCGCTTCTGCCATCTGCGGCGTGGGGTAGTCGATGACGGTGAGTACGGCCGCCCCGGAGTTGAGCGAGTAATTTGCGGTCACCGCCTCGGCGCCGCGATCGAAGCCAACGAGATCCGGCGGCAGCACTCCGCCAGCACCCGCATATCCTGCCGGACCGAGTGCATAGTGCGTCGTCTGGCCGTCAAGCGAGCTCTGGGGCAAGTTGGCGAGGATGGGCGGCATCAGCGCTTTGTTTCCGCGAGGGCTAGGCAGGTGACTGGCAAGTTCGCGCATTTCGCCGGCCGACATGGGGCCGATGTGCGAGAAGGTCGCGTCCACGACCGTCTCACCCTTCCAGAACAAGACACGATTGTGGTTTGAGGTTGCGCCAGCTCCGATGTCCTCCTTGGGCCACCCATTCTGGCGGTAGAATGAGTATGCGCCGTAGGCTCCGCTTGCATCCTGGAAGCGGAGCGCGCGCACGTTGAGGGTCTCGCCGTTGCGCTTGTAAGTGGCGGAGGCGCCGCCGGTGTAGTCGTACTCCTTGAGGGCGGCTGAGTTGGCTGGATCAGCCTGTGCAGGATCCGTGAGAGATTTTGGGGGCTCGGTTTCGGCCCATCCGTCCAGTGCTTCGGGGAGCAGCGCCCTCGGCGACGGAGGAAGCATCACCGATGTGACAGCTTCTTTGGCTACGGGCTTGCTGCTTGTATTACCTGGCGCGGCTGCTTTTGCCGGCGCGGTTTGCGCCATGGCAGAGGCAGCGCTCCCGGCCAGCACGGCCGAGCAAACCAGAATTGGGGTCCAACGCATGAATGTGCTCCGTCTTCAGGGTACACGGGGACACCCTGCGGCGTTCGCAGGCGCGCCCCCCTCTTGCATTTGACACTTGGCAGGCCGGAAAGGTTCCTAAACTGATTTCTCACGTATGGCGCGTCAACCCGAAATTCGACGTCTCGCTGGGTCTCCGAGGGCCGGGAGGCCCTCAGGACAGCCGGTCTGGAGACCGGCGCTACGAATTTCGGCGACCTGTGAGAAATGCCGGCTGGACCCAGCTTTGGCTCGCGTTCCAGAGCGTGAGGCGCTGGGACGCCATGAACAGGCACCCACGGATTGCCTCAGGCGATTGCCGGCGGAACGGAAGGCGGGTAGAGTGTGTCGCCGAGTTCCTTATAACGGCCACCGTAGAAGACGAGCGCATACTCGCGGATTGCCGTGCTCACTGGCCCTCCAAGACAGATACCGGCCAGCAGCGCTAAGCCGAAGGCAATAAGGCCAAAGAAGACCTCGAGAAGATTGCCGACAAGTGCGGAGGCTCCCGTCGCATCGGCGAAGGTTGAGTGAATTCCGAATTCAACCGCGGCAATCGAACCGGCGAGGATAAGCCCCGGGATCATGAAAAGGATGAACAGGCCGATAGTCGCAATGATCGGAAGCGCAATACGCAGCAACGCGTAGACAAGAAACTGCCGCCTCTCGGCCTTGATGCGCGACCAGACCTGAAACCAGGCTTCGCCGGCCGATGCGTCATCGAGGGCAAAATGCGGAAGCATGCCGTCGCGCAGGATCAGGTCGGCGAGCATCGCGACTAGCGCAACCAGAAGGATGATGGGAATCAGCGGCAAAACAAGGGACAGCAACAAGGGGATGTCGAGTTGGCCTCCCTGTTGACTCTCCTGGAACAGGCGCCAGAATCCGGATACGAATGGGATAGCGATCAGGCCCACCACTAGCAGGAAGCTGAACGCCACCGCCAGGTTTAGCCAGAAAAAGCGCATCGCCTGGGCTTTGTAGATCCACCAGCCTGGCCGAATCTCCGTGGTGTTGTGGACGAGACAATGGAAGTAAGCGAAGCGCAGGCGCGTGACGAGATAGAACACGAAAAGCGACACGATGAGTGCCAGCAGCACGGCCGCCACAGCCGCGGCGATCCATACGGGAGGGATGTTGAAAGGTGGACTGATCGTCGGCCCGTGCCCCGATGGGACATTACTGTGCGTCGAGGAGTTGAAGTTGCTCCCGAGGCCTTCAGTGACGATCGCGACCAGGCCGAGTTTCAGATAGGTTCCCCAGGTGAAGGGTCTGAAGAGGAATTCTCTGGTGCGTTGAACGGCAAGTGAAACAGCGTCGGCGGCGGAGATAGCGCGCATAGATGACCTTTCCGGGGGCAGGCACAGCGTACCACGGAAGTACGCAGAACTTATCCTCGAAGTTCCGTAGCCGGATGCGGAACGGTGGCCCACCAGGCGTCGAAGGCGGCCAGAGAGCGCTCGCACTGGAGGCGGTGGCGCTCTTTCTTGTCGCGGACCTTTTTGCGCAGGTCCTCTTCGAGGGGCTCAAGAAGATCGAAGGTGATGTTGGCAGGCTGGAAATGTTTGGGGTCGGCGTGGGTGATGTAGTGGACCAGGGAGCCTAGACCGCTGGCGCGGGGAACGGGGACCGGCTCCTCTCCACGGACTATTGCGGCGGCATAGATGGCGGCCAACATGCCCGTGGCGATGGATTCTGTGTAGCCTTCGACGCCTGAGAGTTGGCCGGCAAAGAGGATGGTCTGTTGCTGTCCCACCCTTTCCACAGAAGGCGTGGAAAAGATGGGGCACCCGGAATTTGTCTTGAGGCGAAGCGTTTCGTCGATCAAGGCTGGGGCGCAGATGTAGGTATTGCGATGTATCTGGCCGTAGCGGAGGAAGCGAGCGTTTTCGAGGCCGGGAATGAGGCGCAGGACTCGGGCCTGCTCGCCAAATTTGAGATGGTTCTGGAAGCCGACGAGGTTGTAGCTGTCGGCGCGAAGATTTTCCTTGCGCAATTGCACAACAGCCCAGGGTGTTTTGCCGGTGCGTGGATCGCGCAGGCCTACGGGCTTCATGGGGCCGAAACGCAAAGTGTCGCGGCCGCGGCGGGCGAGCACTTCGATGGGAAGACAGCCTTCAAAGTAATCGCGCTTCTCCCACTCTTTGGCTTCAGCGGCTTCGGCGACCAGAAGCGCGTCAAGAAAGCGATCGAACTCCTCGCGGTCCATGGGGCAGTTGATGTAGTCGGCGCTGCCTTTGTCCCAGCGGGCGGCCAAGTAAACGCGATTCATGTCGATGGAATCGGCGTCGACAATGGGGGAGATGGAATCGTAGAAGGCGAGGTGGCCGGAGCCGGTGAGGCGCTCGATCTCGCGGCTGAGCGCGTCGGAGGTGAGCGGGCCGGTGGCGAGAATGCTGAGCGCATACGCCGGGTCGGGCGCGAGGCTCGTTACCTCTTCGCGGATGACGCGAATGGACGGCTCAGCGGCGATGGCTTCGGAGATGAGCCGGGAGAACTCGACGCGATCAACAGCGAGGGCGTGGCCGGCAGGGACTGCGGTCTGGTCCGCGATGCGGAGGAGGGCCGAACCGGCGCGGCGCATCTCCTGCTTCAAAAGCCAGGGCGCGGTGTTGGGCGATTCGCTCTTGAGCGAGTTGGAACAGACCAGCTCTCCAAATTCGATGGTCTCGTGGGCAGGGGTGAGGCGCCGCTTTCCGTCCACCATGGCGCGCATCTCGTAGAGATCGACCTGGCAGCCGAGGCGTGCGGCGGTAAGCGCGGCTTCGGGGCCGGCCAAGCCGCCGCCTATGACGCGAATCTTCACTTTGAGAGTCCCGGGGGCAAGGACGTTGACGGAGAATTCCGACTTCCCACCCTTTCGCCAGAAAGAAGACGAAAGGATGGGGCACGGGAGGTATCCTCCGGGGTCCCAGCCAGGCGGTCAAGCGCTTCGCCACTGACACGCACATTGCGCCACTCGTCGAGGAATTCGGCGCCCATGGCTTTGTAGAAGTCAATGGCCGGCGTATTCCAGTCGAGGACTTCCCATTGCAGACGAGGACAGCCCTTCTGGACGGCGATGACGGCGACCTGCTGGAGGAGGGCCTTACCAATGCCCTGGCCTCGGAACTCGGGATGGACGAAGATGTCTTCGAGGTAGATTCCGGGGCAGCCCTTCCAGGTGGAGTAGTTGAAGAAGTAGAGGGCGAAGCCGGCGGGCCGGCCATCGTGGTCGGCTATGAGACAGTAATAGATGGGGTTAGGCCCAAATCCGTCGCGCAGCAGGCCTTCTTCGGTGGCGGTTACAGCGTCCGGCTCCCGCTCGAAGGCGGCCAGGGCGCGAATAAAAGCGAGAATCTGGGGGACGTCGATTTCGGTCGCAGTCCGGATCGTCGTTGCCATGGTTCTATTTTAGGGCCTGAAGAGACAATGGTCTTAGGACCACAGGGCTGGCATTCTAGTACTACAGTTGTATTTGCCTTCTTCCGCCCCGATCCGGGCCTGAAGGCCGTGCTGATTGGGCTTTTTTCAGGGGGTTAGAACCCCCTGCTCCCTCCGGGAGCCGCAATCTACAACTGTAGCACTAGTGTGATCTGGGCCACACCGGGCAAGCCTCCAGGCGCACTACCATGGATCGGTGAACTCCATTGGTGCGTTGAGCTTGCCCGGCAGCGGGGTTTCGGGCAACGGGAAAAGCAACCTGCAGCCCCTCTCAGACGTCACTCTATAGGAGATGAGCGCAGCCCAATGGGTGGTCAGGGCAAGCTCAGGTTTGAGGTTCGTTTCATGACCCCCTTGTGCCGGGTACTCGATTGGATTTAACGTTGGTTTTGCCATGAAATGCAATCTGCGCGACGGGCATTCAAGCCACACGGGTTGCCCGCCCGCAGAGGATACCCAAGACCGGGACTTTGCGGAATTCGCGGCAGATGTTCAAACATACGATTTTTGAGCGCGCGGCATGGTTCGTGGCGCTCCCAAGGAGAAGAAAATGAAACGCAATTTTTCACTTTGGCTGGGCCTGCTGGCCTTCGCCCTGTTGCCAGCGATGGCGCAAACCCCAGCTGGACCCACGGGTAAAATTCACGGCCGCGTGATCAATCCGACCGGCGAGCCCCAGGGCAGCGGTACGGTGAGCCTGTCGACAGACGGCGGCGCGACCCTGAAGTTCACGTTCAATGTGGGCGCGGACGGCAACTATAGCGGCGAAGCGGCTCCGGGCGCCTATTCAGCCATTTACCGCGCTGCCGATACACCTGCGGGCAAGATGGTCGACATGTACCGGGGCGTGAAGATCGTGGAAGGCCAGGACATCGTGCAGGACATCGACATGTCGCGCGCGGAATTCGTTGAGAAGATGTCCGCCGACCAGAAGAAGGCCCTGGAGGACATCAAGAAGCAGAACGCGGAGGCAATCAAGGCCAATCAGGTCATCAACAATCTTAATGCCGATTTGAAGATCGTGAACCAGGACATCAAGGACGCCGAGGCCGCGCGCAGCCAGGCGGTCACTGAATTGGGAGCGACTGCTACCCGGGATGCGGTTGAAGCCAAGGCAACGGAGATCAGGACCGCAAAGTACACCGAGATCGAGACCCTGATGACGAAGGACATCGCGGTCATGCCCGACCAGTCCATTCTTTGGACGAACCTGGCGCGCGCGGAACTTGGCCTTAAAAAGTATGACGATGCGGAAACCAACTACCGGAAGTCGCTTGCGTTGGAGACCAACGCAAAAAAGCAGAAGCCGGAAGTAATCGGCGTTGCCGACGCCGGTCTGGGTGAAGTTTACGCGCGCCAGGGCAAGGTCACCGAGGCGAACGCTGCCTTTGATGCCGCAGCCAAGGCCGATCCTACAAGGGCTTCTTTCCACCTGCGGAACGAGGCGGTCATCTTCTTTCAGGAGAAGAACGCAGACGCGCAGGTTGCGGCCGCAAACGCGGCGCTCGCGGTCGATCCCAACCAGCCGATTCTTTATTACATCAAGGGCCAGGGACTGATCCAGCAGGCGACTGTCGATCCAAAGACACAGCGGATCGTTCTGCCTCCCGACTGCACTGAGGCATACCAGCACTACCTTGCGCTGGCGCCCACGGGTCCCTATGCCACCGAGGTCAAGGGGATTCTGGATCAGGCAGGAGAGAAGATCAACTCCAATTTCAAGGCTCCCAAGAAGTAGTAGGCCGTTTGACCTGGTTCTCTCGTGAAGGCCGCGTCCGCTTGCCGGACGCGCCCTTCGCCGATTCTGAGCGGCCTCAGTGACGGCATTGAATACCCTCGCCCGCTCTGAGCCTCTACAATCCAAAGCATGAGCCTGGAACTGCCCAGTTACGACGAAGCAGCGGCGCAGGTCGGCGCCTGCGCGGGACGACTAAGCCGGCTTCGGCCTTCTACGGAGCGCGTTGAGCTTGGCCGGGCACCAGGCCGTGTGCTTGCGCGGCCACTCTGCGCCGATCGCGATCAGCCGCCCTTTGCCCGCTCCACGCGTGACGGCTTCGCCTGCCGGGCGCTGGAGGCCGCTGCGCATATTCCTCTTGCAATTGCCGGAACCACGCGTGCGGGCGACGCGCCCGCGGGAGAACTGCCGCCGGGGTCAGCGTGGGAGATCATGACCGGGGCTCCGGTTCCACCAGGCGCCGATGCGGTGGTGATGCTGGAACATGTGGAGACCGGGAACGGCCAGGTGAAGTTGGCGGCGAAGCGCACGGTGGCCGTGGGAGAGAACATTGTCGCCCAAGGCGCCCAAGCGCGCAAGGGTGATGAACTGCTCCCCGCCGGAACGGCGATTGCCGCTGCTCAGGTGGCGCTGGCTGCGGCCTGCGGTCATGCCGCCCTCGAGGTTTTCAGCCGGCCGCGCGTGGCCATTCTCACAACAGGCGACGAGATTGTGCCGATCAAGTCCTCGCCCGCTCCCGGCCAGATTCGCAATTCCAGCGGCGCCATGTTGGCGGCCATGGTGGTGGCGGCAGGCGGCGAACCGTGGATTTTACCCACCGCATCGGATAATGCGCAAGCTCTCGACACCGCGCTTGCACAGGCCTCGGAAGCGGACCTGCTGCTGATCACGGGCGGCGTCTCGGCGGGAAAATTCGATCTCGTCGAGCCAGCGCTGGAGCGCGCAGGAGCTCGATTCCAATTCACCGGCGTTCGCATTCAGCCGGGCAAGCCACTCGTCTTTGGAGAGATGGCGAGGTACCGTAACGCAACAAGGAATGCGAATGGCAAGATGGGAGCGAGCACGACCATCGCGGAGCGTTCATTGCCGTTCTTCGGACTGCCCGGAAATCCAGTCTCGTCGGCGGTCACGTTTCTGCTGTTTGCGGCGCCAATGCTGGCTGCGCTTTCTGGCAACCTTGAAGCCAGTCCACGCTTTGCGCTGGCGCGGCTTGGTGCTGGAACCCATAAGCACGAGAAGGCGGGCCTCACGCGATTTTTGCCTGCAAGGTGCACCTTCGGAGCGGCTGGCCAGTTGCCGGAGGTGGAGCTTATTCCCTGGCAGGGCTCGGGGGACCTGGCTGCGATGGCCCGCTCCAACTGCTTTCTCGTTGTGCCGGAGGAACCGCTTCGCCAGGAGAACGGCGGAACGGTTCGAATACTGCTTTATTAGGGTACCCAATGGCCAAGTCTTCGCAGACCCAGCTTTCGCATTTCGACGCAGCAGGCCAAGCCTCGATGGTGGACGTGAGCGGCAAGCAGGCCAACCGGCGCACCGCGACGGCGTCGGCGTTTGTCGAACTGTCCGCGGCCGTGCTTGCGGCATTGCCCTCCAATCCCAAAGGGAACCCGCTCGAAGTTGCGCGCATCGCCGGCATCCAGGCGGCCAAGCGCACGTCCGACCTGATACCGATGTGCCATCCTTTGCCGCTTACGCATGTGGACGTGCAGACGGAGATAGCCGCGGGAGGCGTGCAAATTACGGCAACCGCGGCCACCACTGGTCCTACTGGCGTGGAGATGGAAGCGCTCACCGCTGCCGCCGTCGCCGCTCTTACGGTCTACGACATGACGAAGGCGCTGGACAAGGCAATTGTGATTCGCAATGTGCGGCTTGAAGCGAAGACGGGTGGCAAGAGCGGGGATTACCAGAGGGGCACAGGTTAAGGCGGGCGCGGGGCAACCGGCCTTTCGCCGGGCCCGAAAATGCACTAGGATTCTCCTTCCGTTCTAAGGAGGCATCATGCAGCGCTGTGGGTTTCTTCTAGCTTGCCTAATCCTGGCTACCATTACCGGCGCCGGCGGTCAGTCGATCTCTGTTTACCAGACCACACCGGATTTGCTCGAAGCACTTTCACAGCGGGAGACGCTGAAGTTCTCGGCAAAGGTCGATCCCCGCCAGACGGCTCCGCTCATCACCGTGGACGATGGGCAGCGCTTTCAGGAAATCGACGGCTTTGGCGCGTCAATGACCGATTCGGCCGCGTGGCTATTCGCAAAGAAACTCACTTCCGCACAGACTGACGAAACCTTCAAAGCTATTTTCAGCCGCAAGGAAGGCATCGCTCTGAGCTTTCTGCGCCAGCCCATCGGCTCCTCGGATCTGGCGGTGACGTTTTACTCCTTCGACGATCTTTGCCAACAGACCGATAAGGCCTGTACTACTCCCGATGGCGCGTCGGACCCCGATCTAACCCACTATTCGCTGGCTCACGATCAGGAGTACATTCTGCCGCTGCTCAAGAAGGCGCTGGCGCTTAATCCTGCAATTCACGTGATGCTCACGCCGTGGAGCCCACCGGAATGGATGAAGACGCCGGCATCGATGCTCGGGTCGAATCCCGACACCAAGGGGCCTTCAAGCCTGCGACCGGAGTTCTACGGGGCCTTTGCCAAGTACCTCGTGAAGTCGGTTGAAGGCTACCAGGCTGCCGGTGTGCCAGTGTATGCGCTGAGCGTGCAGAATGAGCCGCTGTACGCGCCGCCCACCTACAGCGGCATGCAGATGTTTGCCAAGGAGCAGGTTGACTTCTTCGCGAACGCTCTTGGCCCGGCGATGACCGCCGCGGGGTTGAAGACCAAGGTGATGGCTTACGACCACAACTGGGATCGGCCCGAATATCCGGAGGAAGTACTGAAAGATGCGAAGGCCGGCGCGCTGGCGGCCGGGACCGCATGGCACCACTACGCGGGCGATCCGTCTGTGATGACCGAGTTTCACAACAAGTTTCCGCAGAAAGACGAGTGGGTCACGGAATCGAGCGGAGGCGCCTGGCAGAAAGGCAACGTGCTGGCGGCTGAGGCGGCCGAGCTGATCGCCGTGACCCGCAACTGGGCCAAAAGTTACGTGCTGTGGGCACTGGCAACCGATCAGAATTACGGCCCCCGTGTGGGAGGCTGCGACACCTGCCGAGGTCTGGTCACCATCGACCTGAGCAAGCCGGGAAATCCGGTCAAGCTGGAGCCTGACTACTACGTGCTGGGGCAGGCAAGCAAATTCCTGCTGCCAGGCGCGGTTCGCATTGCTTCAAACGAACTGGCTGGGACGCAGGTGAAGGACGTAGCCTTCAGCAATCCCGACGGAACGATCGTGCTTTACGCGTTGAATGCGGGAACTACGAGCCAGACGATTCGCATTGGTTTCCACGAAAAAACAGTGGCCACTATCCTGCCGTCAGGATCGGTGGCGACATTTGTGTGGAAACTCAGATCGAACTAGTGCTCTGACCAG
>Ga0182027_10012955_pt1 | contig 11676 bp, 6 predicted proteins | sample 712E1DmetaG_FD_121300 | JGI IMG/M metagenome (GOLD analysis project Ga0182027, IMG submission 121300) | Permafrost microbial communities from Stordalen Mire, Sweden - 712E1D metaG (Illumina Assembly) | ecosystem: Environmental > Terrestrial > Soil > Wetlands > Permafrost | place: Sweden...
ACTGCTCGACGGCTGCATCGCCGCCTTCGAAGAGACGACAGGCTGTGGCCCGGGCCAGGCGCTGCAATGCCTCACCACGATCACGACGTTCGTTCGTGGATTCGTCCTCGACGAGGAGGCCGAGTTGCTTCGTTCACACGCCGAGCCAGTGGCTCACCCCCACACCGGGGCCGCGCAGATCCCGAAGCACGCCTCGCAGCCGGTGCCGCATCTCGATGCCGCGATCGAGGACATCGAATCACCCAATGGCGAGGGCACCTTCGAGTACGGGCTGGGCCTGATCATCGATGGCATTCGCATCGCACTGGGTTGTCGCTGATCACGACGCTCGGACGCGGCGACGAACCCTCTCGCCTCCGGCGGGCATTGCCAAGGTAGGGAGGTTTGCGGTCGAGTTAGCGTGAGGCCCCGGACCGGGCCCTTCGCGTTGCCGCGTCGCACGTGCCGTGCGAGGAACTAAGCCCGTGAACGATCCTTCTGAGCCTCGGTCGTCGCCGAGATTGCTACCAACAAGCTCAGGTAGACCAACCGCGAGGACAATGCCTCGCGGCGCTCAGTAGTGGAGGGACTGCGCCGGGCAGAGACGGCCCAGTCTGTTGTTGTTCTCACGCGCCCGGCACCCTCCGGGCGCGCCACCTTGCGTCCTTCCGCTCGACCACCAGATCGTTCTTTCGACTGATGTAAACGAGCCCGAGGGGTGGCTATGATGCCCTCGGACGCTCCAATTCGTGGAGCTGGAGGGCGGAATGCGGCAACATAGACCGAGCGCAAGATGGGAGAAGGGCCGTCCATCGGCCGCGTCCCGCTGGGCAGAGCGCCAAGTCGGGACGGGCCAGATTCTGGAGCTGCCGGACCAGGGCAACCTGCCGCGTCGGGATAGGCTCCAGCTACTGGAGGGCGAGTGGTGGGTGCAGAGCCGGCCGCCTGCTGCCCAGATCGTGGACGACCGGCTGGACGGCCGCCGCGTCTACCCGGAGCCGCCACGTCGTGTTCGGGCTGCGCACCGCCTCCGTCGCTTGCTGGATCGAGTCTCTCCCCCGATCTGGTTCTTCGTTCTTCTCGCCTGTGCCCAGGCGAGCACCGCGCTCGTGGACGCCCGGTTGTCCGGCGATTGGTCCGCATCGTCGGTCGCGGACCTGGCTCTCCGACTGGGATATACCAGCGCCGTCACGCTCCTTCCGGCGGGAGTCCTGATCTGGCGTTCGGATGCCTGGCGCTCGGTCCGGCTCGTGCTCGTGGGTGCGATCGCGTGGACGACTCTGCCGGCGATGGCCGGCCTGGGTTGGTGGATCGTGCGGCGTTCTCCAGGCCTGATGGACCACTTCGGATACGCCTGGGCGGTCGTCGTGGCCGTCGTCGCCGTAGTCGCGTACGTCGGTCCAGCCATCGTTGCCTTCGGCCTGGAGCGCGCACGCAGAAGAAGGACGACCTGGCTGGTGTACATGGCGCGACGGGCCGCGGCCGTGACGGCCGTGGTAACGCTCTACAACGCCTTTCTATGGCTGCCACTTGCTGGCGACATGTCAATCCAGCCATCGGGCGGCGGCCTCGACCCGATTCATCTGGCCGGATCGGTCAGCGGAGCGGCCCTGCCGCTCGAGCTGCTGTGCCTTTTGATCCTGGCCTGCTCATGCCTGTCGGCCGTTCTGGTAGAGGAGGCACAAGGTCGACTCTGGCAGTGCGCCGCGGCAGGGGCCACCCTGCTGGCCGGCGCCAGCCTCTACGAGCTTGTGGCCGGCGACCTGCTGGGGAGCGTGGCGACGAGCAGCCTGGCGGGCGGAGGCTGGGATGCCGCGGCGGCGGCGGCGGCGCTGGCCGGCAGCGTTCTGATGTTGCTGGCCTTCGCCTCGCCGGTCTGGTCGGCTGCCAGGGATGCCGAGGGGCCCGGGCGCGCAGCCCCAGACGGGATCTGGTACTGGGGCGCTGAGGCAGAGGCGAATGGCAGCGAGCCGATCCCGATGAGCACCATCGTGGCCGTCGCGGCCGGCACCGACCACGCCCTTGCCCTGGACGCGGAGGGTCACGTGGGCGCCTGGGGAGACGATTCCGTGGGTCAGACGGACGTTCCCGACGGGCTGTCTGGCGTGATCTCTATAGCGGCCGGGGACGGCTTCAGCCTGGCCCTGCGCTCCGACGGGACAGTTGCGGCCTGGGGCGCGAACAAACTTGGCCAGACCAGCGTTCCGGACGACCTTACGGGAGTGACCGCCATCGCGGCCGGCAGAGGATTCGCCCTCGCTCTCAGGGCCGACGGAACGGTTGTTGGCTGGGGCGACGGGAGCTCTGGGGCGACCCCCGTGCCGTCCGGGCTTGCTGGGGTGACCGCCATTTCAGCCGGCGAGTACCACGCTCTGGCGTTGCGCCGGGACGGGTCGATCGTGGCATGGGGCGACAACAGCTACGGCCAGTCGGACGTCCCGCCCATATTCGGGTGCGTGACGTCCATTTCGGCGGGGGGTGGTTTCAGTCTTGCCCTGCTCACCGACGGAACAGTTGTGGCCTGGGGCGACCAAAGCTACGGCCAGCTCGACGTTCCGGCGGGGCTGGAAAACGTGATCGCAATCTCGGCCGGAGCCTGCCACGCACTGGCCCTGCGGGCCGACGGGGATGTGATCGGCTGGGGCGGTGGAGGCCAGAAGCTGGGCGAGGCGACCCATCCGTGGCGTCTGGTCGACTTCAAGGCGGTCGCCGCCGGCGACGGGTTCAGCCTGGCGATCCGAGCGGCGTAGCGGGCGCCCGCGATACCGCCCGTCGGCGGAGCCGATCGAGCACGGCGTTCATGCGCACGCCGACGGAGCCGCGCCGCTGAACTCCTCGGCCTCTGATCGACTAGAAGTCGGCGCTGCCAGGCGTGCGCGGGAACGGGATGACATCTCTGATGTTTGCCATCGCCGTGGCGTAGGCCACCGACCGATCAAACCCCAGCCCGAACCCAGCGTGCGGCACGGTGCCGTACCGGCGCAGATCGCGATACCACCAGTACGCTGCGGGATCGAGCCCCGTCTCGCGAATTCGGGCATCGAGCACGTCGAGGCGCTCCTCGCGCTGGCTGCCGCCGACGATCTCGCCGATGCCGGGAGCGAGCACGTCCATCGCCGCCACGGTGCGTTCGTCGTCATTCAGGCGCATGTAGAACGCCTTGATCTGCTTTGGGTAGTTGACGACCACCACCGGCCGCTTCGCGTACTCCTCGCAGAGGTATCGCTCGTGCTCAGCCTGAAGGGCGACGCCCCACTCCACGGGGAACTCGAACGCACGGCCGGATCGCTTTAGGACCTCGATGGCCTCCGTGTACTCCATTCGCGCGAAGCTCGACGTGACGAAGTCCTCGAGCCGGCGGACCGCCTCCTTGTCGACCCGCTCGGCGAAGAACGCCATGTCGTCGGCGCGCTCGTCCAGGACCGCTTGGAAGCTGTACCGGAGCAGCTCCTCGGCCAGATCGGCGTCGGCAGCTATGTCGGCGAAGGCAATCTCGGGCTCGACCATCCAGAACTCGGAGAGATGCCGGCTCGTGTTCGAGTTCTCCGCCCGGAAGGTGGGCCCGAAGGTGTAGACCCGTGACAGCGCCAGGCAGTAGGTCTCAACGTTGAGCTGGCCGGAGACCGTGAGGTAGGCCGGCTTGCCGAAGAAGTCCTGGGCGAAGTCGATCGCGCCTTCGGGCGTGCGTGGCAGGTTGGCCAGGTCGAGCGTGGATACGCGGAACAGCTCGCCGGCACCCTCGGCGTCGCTGGCGGTCAGGATCGGCGTGTGAACCCAGAAGAAGCCGTGCTCATCGAAGTAGCGATGCATGGCCATGGCGAGGCAGTGGCGGACCCTGGCGACCGCGCCGAAGGTGTTCGTTCGCGCCCGCAGGTGGGCGACCTCACGGAGGTATTCAAACGTGTGCCGCTTCTGCGAGATGGGGTAGCTCTCCGGATCGTCCACCCACCCGACCACGGCGACCGAGTCGGCCAGGAGCTCGACGGCCTGCCCTTCGCCCTGCGAGGCAGCGACCGTGCCGCTCACCGTGACGGCGCAGCCGACGGTCAGATGCAGGATCTCAGCGTGGTAGTTGCCAAGCGTTGCCGGGGCCACGACCTGGAGGGCGTCGAAGCAGGACCCGTCGTGAACATGCAGAAACGAGAGGCCGGCCTTCGAATCGCGACGTGTCCGGATCCAGCCCTGGACCGTCACGCGCGCGCCGACCGCCGTCCGGCCGGCGAGGATATCGACGACTCGTTCTGCCTGCGGCATGAGGTTCTCCTTCCGGCTTCGAGGAGGACGCGGTGTCGGGCGGTGATGGAGGAGGCGAGTGTTCGGCGTGACCTGTTCAGGTAACCATAGCGAGCGGGCGTGCGGCGGCTCCCAGGCCCCGGGGCCAATGCCCCGACTATAGGGCGTCGCAGGCCCCGTGGCCCGAGAATCGCCCCGCGCCACTCCCGCCCGCGTGACGCAGAAGACGGGCGAACCGTAAGGTCGGCCCGTCTTCCAAACTTGACTACCGTTTGCTGGCCCGGGCGGCAACCGCGCCACGTTGGCGGGCCGGTCCCAGACCTGGTGGCTGACCCCGCGCTGGCGCAGCGCGGTTCCCGCCTACTTCGCCAGGACGAGCACCGCGCTCGTGTCGACCACAAGTTTGGACGGGGAACCGTTCGGCATCGGCGCGGACAGGTCGACGCCGTGGATCGCCTTGACTCGGGCGAGGAACCAGACGGTAAACGCGTCCTTGGCGCTCACCATCTGTCCGAATGACCGCTCTGGATCCTCGGCTTCGATCGTCAAGATCACCACATCGCCCATCGGGGTCGGCTGAAGGAATGTGCGCTCCTCGGCCCCGGCTCGCCTTCGCGATTCGACGAATTCAGCGCGGCGCGCGCCGTTCAGCTCGCCGATGAATTCTCGCCACTCCGCCGTCTTTCCGGGCAGGATCGGGAACACCACTGCGTTCAACGCCACGAGAACCTCCACGGGCACATACATGCCCGGCATCGGGGGGCGGGCTCGCCATTGGCCCTGCGCGACGGTCTAGGCGACCGTATGGGGACGCCGCGCGGGTGGGAGCCTGCGGCTCCCGTGCCTCTCCCCGTTCATCGAAGTGTGGGCGCACCGGCAGCACATTTGATGCGACTCCGGAATCTGTCCCGGCACGCGAACGGCAGCACGGTCGCGGCCATCGGGAATGACCGTCGCCGTTGACCTCCGGGTCAGCCGTCCCTGCCGTTCTCGCGCATCCGACGGTCACCACCGCGCCACTGCGTCGCGACAGGTCAAACCACCCCTCCTTGGCGATGCGGGCGATACCGGATGACCGACGCCGTCTGGAAAACTCTAGTCCGCAGGACCGCATCGCCATCCACCGACGTGGATTCGATAGAGGGGGTCGAGGCTCATCTACAATCTCGTTGCGAGAACAGATGCGGATCTTGTTTCCGTTCGCTGGTAGAAGAAACGCCGTCACAGGACTTGCGCAGACGGGGGTCTCGCTCATAGGTCAGGCGTTCATGAAGACTAGCGAAGGAGGGTGATCGCGGGGGAGCAGCCGGTGGTGCTAACTGATGGGGTCGTGAGGCTGCGAGCCTGGGAGCCGGAGGACGCACCCGCGGTTTGGGCGGCGTGCCAGGACGCACTGATCATTCGCTTCCTGCCGGTTCCGCAGCCATACACAGAGACCGTTGCCAGGAAGTATGTGGCGGCCCGCGCTCTCGACTGGGCCAGTGAGGACGAACGATCCTTCGCCATTACTGACGCTGCCATCGGCGAGGTCCTCGGATCCATTGCCCGACATCGTCGGGCGGAGCACCGGGCGGAGTTCGGCTACTGGCTTGCTCCCAATGCCCGTGGTAGGGGCGTCGCGACGCGCGCACTGCGTCTGTTGGTTGATTGGTCCCTCGAAACGTCCAGCCTGATCCGTCTCGAACTCTATACACACCCCGAAAACGACGCCTCGGGTCGTGTGGCCGAACGTGCTGGCTTCTCGCGCGAAGGCGTGCGCAGGGCCTGGGACCTCGACCGCAACGGGAACCCAGAGGACGACGTTTTCTACGTTCTCGTGCGAGGCGATCCACGCCCTACCATCTGACCCGCACTGAGACAATGCGCCGCCGTGGTGTCGGGGTCAGGCAATAGCGGCCTCGCGCACGGCGGCGATCTGGGCGAGATCCTGCGGCGTCTTGGCGTCACCCTTGCCGGCGAGCTCAGCGCGTCGCGGACAGCCCGAGGCGACGACGCCCGTCCGTGAGTTGATCCTTGCCCGCCAGATGTGAGTGTGGTAGCGATCGCATTGCCACCACGCGTATTGCTCGGAGCCGTAGGAGAAATCCTGCGGCTTCTTCGTGCCGTTCTCGGTCGGATGCCACTGGGCGGCAACCGCCGCAGTGGCGAGGTCACGAGCTCCGATCTCGCCGATCTCGTGTCACGCCCCGTCGAAGCGCTCTCCGAGCATGCGCTCGCCGGCGCCTGCCGGAGGCCGCGGCCATCGGCTACATATGCTCACCTTCAAACTCCTAAGATGGATGCGCTCGTCCGCCATCGGGCAGGAGGCCATCCCGACGAGCAGGAACCGACCGGGCGGTACCGTCCGATCCGGCTCACTGGTGGGGTGTACCAACGTGGATCGGGCGTCGCCATAGTCGGTCGATGCGATCCGTTGCAGATCCGGGCAGGAGCTCGGATCTGGCGGTACCGAGAGGAGCGGGGTTCGGTGAAGTCATTCACGGCAGCTGGGATTCCCTTTCGCGGTACCACTCCCGCTTCGCGCCGGCCGCTGGTCCGGCTCCTGAGCCTCGGCCCGGCGGCGCTCCTGCTCTCTGGCCTCTTGGCGGTCTGGGCCGGGCCGCTGGCCGCGCTTGTGGCGGCGGCAGGCCCGGCGTCGACATCGGGCTCGGCGTCGGGGACGGTCACAGCCTGGGGTCAAGACACCTATGGCCAGACGAACGTCCCAGCCGGCCTCCTGGGCGTCAAGGCCGTTGGTGCCGGGTACAGCTACAGCCTCGCCCTCAAGTCGAACGGCACGGTCGTTGCCTGGGGTGCCACCGGCGAAGGCCAGACGAACGTGCCAGCCGGCCTGACGGGCGTGATCGCGATTGCCGCCGGCGACAATCACAGCCTCGCCCTGAAGTCGAACGGCACGGTCGTCGCGTGGGGCTGGAATTACTACGGCCAGGCCACCGTCCCGCCCGGCCTGACCGGCGTCGTCGCGATCGCCGCCGGGTACTCGCACAGCGTCGCCCTCAAAGCCAACGGAACTGTCGTCGCGTGGGGCGACGACTTCTTTCACCAGACCGAAGTCCCGGCCGGCTTAACGGGCGTCATCGCGATTGCCGCCAGCGACAATCACAGCCTCGCCCTGAAGTCGAACGGCATGGTCGTCGCCTGGGGCAGCGACGGCGAGGGCGAGGGCGATGTCCCGGCGGCTGCGCTATCCGGCGTCACCACGATCGCCGCCGGTGCGTACCACAGCCTGGCCCTCAAGTCGAACGGCAGCGTGATCGCCTGGGGTAGCAGTGCATACGGCCAGACCACGGTTCCCTCGGCCGCTCTTTCGGGCATCGTGGCGCTTTCCGCCGGGGCCTTCGACTCTCTCGCCCTCAAGGCGGACGGAACGGTCGTCGCCTGGGGCGCGGACCTCAGCGGTACGCATGTTACGGTCCCGGCCGGCCTCTCGGGCGTCACCGCGGTCGCCGCCGGAGGAGGCCACAGCCTCGCCCTGGTGTCCTCGGCCGGGCGTGGCCCCGTCGCTGCCTGGGGCTTCGATGGCTACCACCAGGCAGATGGTCCGACAAGCCTGTCGGGCGTCAAGGCGATCGGCGCCGGCGAGTATCACAGCATCGCTCTCAAGACCAATGGCACGGTCGTGGCCTGGGGCTTCGACAACGTCCACGAGACCGACGTCCCGGCGGGCCTGACGGGAGTCGCCGCGATCTCCCCCGGAGGCGACCACAACCTCGTCCTCAAGGCCAACGGCACGGTCGTCGGCTGGGGCTACGATTTCCTCCACCAGACCGACATACCGGCCGGCCTCTCAGGCGTCAGGGCTATCGCTGCCGGGTACGACTTCAGTCTCGCGCTCAAGTCGGACGGCACGGTCGTCGGCTGGGGCGATGACGGCGACGGCCAGACCAACGTCCCGGTCGGCCTGTCGGGTGTCGTCGCGATCTCAGCCGGGTACGACGACAGTCTCGCCCTCAAGTCGAACGGCACGGTCGTCGGCTGGGGCGAGAACTACAACCACACAATGGACGTCCCGGCCGGCCTGTCGGGCGTCAAGGCGATCGCCGCCGGGGAGGAATTCGACCTCGCCCTGAAGTCGGACGGCACTGTCGTCGCCTGGGGCTGGGATACCTACAGCCAGACCGACATTCCGGCAGGCCTTTCGGGCGTCATCGCGATCGCCGCCGGCGGCGACTTCAGCCTCGCCCTGAAGTCGGACGGCACTGTCGTCGCCTGGGGCTACAACAACCACGGCCAGGCCACCGTCCCGGCAGGCCTGTCGGGCGTCACTGCGATCGCTACGGGAGGCGCTCACAGCCTCGCCCTCGTTGCCCCGGCCACGCATCTCTCCGTCTCGGGGATCGGGTCGCCGCGGACCGCGGGGGTGGCGGGCTCGGTGTCCGTCCGCGCCCGGGATGCATCCGGCAATACCGCCATCGGCTATCGCGGCACCGTCCACTTCTCCAGCACCGATCCGGCCGCGGTATTGCCCGCGGACTACACGTTCACCGCCGCCGACAAGGGCGTCCGCTCCTTCAACGTCACCCTCTACTCCGCCGGCACCTGGTCAGTGACGGCCACCGACACGACCGCAGCCTCGATAACGGGCTCGCAGAGCGGCATCGTGGTGATCTTGCCCGCTTCGAGCTATACCGCCATCAGCCCGCGGCGGGTCCTGGACACCCGCCCGACCGGGAGCGGCCACACCAACATCGGTCTGTCGAACCCGTTCGTCGCCGGCACCGTCCGTAAGTTCAGCATCGCCGGAGCAGAGTACGTGGGGGGTGGCAGTGCCCCAGCGGTCCCGGTCAACGCGGTGGCGGTGACCGGCAATCTCACGGTCGTGGGTGAGACCGCGACCGGTGTCATCGATCTGGGTCCGGCCGTCTCCGCCGGCGGTACCAAGTCGAGCCTGAACTTCGTGAAGGGCGACGTCCGTGCCAACAACGTGACCCTCGCCCTGGCGGCCAATGGTTCACTCTCGGCTGTCTATCGCTCCTCCACGTCGGGTGCCACCACCAATCTCATCTTCGATGTGACCGGCTACTTTCTACCCGGCACGTCTGGAGCTACCTACCACACCGTCACACCAGGCCGGGTCCTCGATACCAGACCGACCGGCGGCGGGGTAACCCATATCGGCCCCCTGACAAAGCTGCCCAACCGGACCGTGCGGACGTTCCCCGTGGCCGGTGTGACGCCGCTCGGTGGGTCGAGCGCTCTGGTGCCGCCTAGCGGGGTCGCGGTCACAGGCAACCTGACCGTGACCGGCGCCACAAGCGCTGGCTATGTCTCTTTGGGACCGACCATGGCCGCCTCACCCAGCACCTCGAGCGTCAACGTGGCTGCCGGCTCGACCGTGGCCAACGGGGTCAGCGTGGGTCTCTCTGGCGGCAAGCTATCGGTCGTGTGGTGCGGCACCGCCGGCTCAAGCGCCAATGTCATCTTCGATGTCACCGGCTACTTCACCGCAGGTGCCGGTGGTCTGTCCTTCTATGCCATCGCACCGGTCCGGGTCCTCGATTCCTCGGTGTCCCTGGGCCTGTCGGGCACCTTCGCCAGCCGGACCTCGCGGCTCTTCACCATCGTCGGTACTGGCGGTGTCCCCTCGGGTGCCGCCGGCATCAGCGGCAACCTGACCCTCCTTACCCCTTCGAGCTCCGGCTGGGCTCTGGTATCACCTGAGATCGTGGCTACAGCGACCACCTCTACCCTCAACGCCGCGGCCGGGCACTCCGAGGCCAACGGCTTCGATGTCGCTCTCGGATCTGGCGGTCACGTCGCTCTCGAATGGGCCGGCACTACCGGCTCCACTGCCAACATCGCCCTCGACATCACCGGCTACTGGAAGTAGGGGGAGACGCGGTCCCGATCCAGCCTTGCAGACCGATGGCGGACCTCACGATTCCAAGACGTAGCACGCGTACGTGACTTGACGCCGGAGGTTTGGCGGCGCGAGACGACTCTAATCGGGATGGCCAGCGGCCCGTCCGCGACGCTCGCCGCTCGCGACTCAGGCCCCAGGCGCGAACACCTTCACTGCGTTCGCCAGGCCCTGCTCGTAGGCCGCGATCAGGCGATCCCACCGGGCGTCCATCTCGGCGTCCACCTTCTGTCGGGCGGGGTCCGCGTCGAACCAGGCGACGGTCCGCCGGATCCCCTCCGAGTAGGGCGTCACGGCGCGGAAGTCGGGCACGAAACGCTTGATCTTGGTGGTGTCGAAGACGGCGCTCACCGCCTTGTCGCCAATCAGCGTCCCGGTCATGTCAGGGATGCAGGCCGTGATGAAGTCGGACGCGATGTGAACGATTCGCGCTTCCACACCCGCGGCGGCAGCGGTCTGGCGATAGATCTCGTCCCAGGTCAGGACTTCGTCCGACATGATGTTGAAGGCATGGCCGATCGCCCCGCGTCGACCCAGCAGGCCCACGAAGCCCACTGCGAAGTCGCTGTTGTGGGTCATCGTCCACAGTGACGTGCCGTCGCCGGGCACGATGAGCCGCTTCCCAGCGCGCATCCGCGCGATCGCCGTGAAGGGTTGCTCCCAGCTGTTGACCAGCAGCGGCACCTGCGTGTCGCCGTAGGTGAGCGACGGGCGGACGATCGTGACCGGGAAGCCGTCCTCGCGGTACGCCCGCATAAGGCGCTCCTCGCAGGCGATCTTGTTCTGCGAGTAATCCCAGAACGGATTGGCGAGTGGCGTGTCCTCGCGAATGATCCAATCGCCGAGCGGCTTCTTGTAGGCGCTCGCGGAGCTGATGAAGATGAACTGGTCGGCCCGGTCGCGGAAGAGCCGCAGGTCGCGCTCGACGTCCCCCGCGGTGTACGCGATCCAGTCAACTACGACATCGAACCGGTGGCCGGCCAGCGCTCTCTCGGTCGCCGCCTCGTCATGCAGGTCGGCGACGAGCGTCGTTGCGCCGCGTGCCCGGTCCGGATCGCTGCCGCGATTGAGGAGGAAGAGGTCGAAGCCGCGCTCCACGGCCAAACGCGAGCAGGCGCTGCTGATCAGGCCGGTGCCACCGACGAACAAGACCTTCATGCCCGGTCTCCCATGCGAGTGGATCCAGCGTAGTTCAGCCCGACGGTTCCTTGTCTGCCGTACGTCCGGGATCGTCCCCCGCGGACCGGCGTCTGGGCTACCCGGTCTTTCGGCGGCGGGGGCCCGGCGTCGGGTTCGGGATCGTGGCCGGCGTGGCTGGCGCCAGCGCGGCCGCGGTCGGTGCCGGCGGGCCGGGCGTCGGGGTCGGCTTTGGAGTCTTCGCGCGCCCGATCTGCAGGAGTCCGTCGACCTTGCCGTAGTGAGAAACCCAGGTGTCGTGATGGATCACCTTGCCGGTCGAGTCGGTCACGGTGCGGGTCCTTGACGTAGAGAAACCGGCCGTCGGGTACTCCGCGCGGTTCTCCTGGCCCGGCTTCAGCGTGGTCACGTACTCCGTGCGATCGACAGCCCGCACGACGTTCGCCTTGTACGCGGCGCTGAAGGTG
>Ga0182027_10012956_pt1 | contig 11674 bp, 11 predicted proteins | sample 712E1DmetaG_FD_121300 | JGI IMG/M metagenome (GOLD analysis project Ga0182027, IMG submission 121300) | Permafrost microbial communities from Stordalen Mire, Sweden - 712E1D metaG (Illumina Assembly) | ecosystem: Environmental > Terrestrial > Soil > Wetlands > Permafrost | place: Sweden...
AAACCTTACGGCTATTCCATCTTTCAACTCGACAATATGGCCACACTTTGTCAGGTGCTTTCGACGCCGAACGACAATCTGTGGAATTTCGAGTTGTCCGACGGCCGGGGGATTTGCAGAGCCATGGAATTCCTTTACCCGTATCTTGCGGACAAGTCGAAGTGGCTGCGGCCACCGGATGTTCAGGCGTGGGACAGCTGGCCGGCACGGCAGCCGGGCCTGCTGTTTGCCGGGCTTGCGTTCAAGGAACAAAAATATCTCGACCTCTGGAAAAGACTTTCCGCAGACCCAACGAACGAGGAAGTCCGGCGCAACATTGCCATCACGCAGCCGATTTTGTGGCTCACCAATCCCGGCGATGACAAATTGCCTTAACTTTTTTTGCGCCGGCCGTGCTCGCGCTGGAAATCCGTGTCGGTCGCGCGCGCTTGGGCGCCAGCGATGCCATGCCCATCGGCGCTGAAGGCAGCACCAAAGGCAAACGCTGCATACTTACGCATGCCACATTATACGTGACGCCGGCAGTTCAAGCGAACTCAACCCACGAACAGCATTACTTTGGCGCTGAAGTCCGAGGCTGTATCCAAGCCAAATCTTGGGAAGGACCAGGAAGGTTAAAATTTGAAATTGGTGTTGCACTTCCGCCGCCGGTTACGACCGTAGGAGTCTGTAAAAAGACATCCATCCATTTATGCACTTCCGAGTGACCATCGGCGCAATGCGCCCGCCGGTCCGTAATTATTTCGGGGCAGAGGTGAGGGGGGCTAAAAAGAAACAATCCGGGTTGTCGGGCGACTGGAGCGTTGAACCGCTGCTGCCCATGCCTGGCTGGATTACCCCTTGTGGGGTGTAAGTGCGAGAATCCTTCCACTTATGAACGATCGAGTGACCATCGGCAAATGCCATGCCCGCCGCATTTCCATGGTAGCCGGAAGGGTAATCTATGAGATAAGTATTTCCTGGCGTGGCAAGGGCTGAAATGGCCATGGACGCATCGTTGATCGAGTAGGGGTTCTCGTCAATGATTACCCAGGTAGCACTCGGGCCTGGTCGCGTGAATGAACTCATCTTCTCATAGGTTAGCCAGTCCGGATTCTGACCATTAATGTAGGCTTTCCCGCTCAACCATCCGCCTTGAACCGGTGCGCCGAGTGGCGGCGTACCGTTATGGTAGAAGCTGTAGCAAGTGCTTCCGACAGCCGAATTCATCGAATAACTGCGCGCATGAACTTTGTGTGTATTGGGGTCAATGTATGCGTCGCTCGGACAATGGTATGTTGACTTGCTGGGCATGTAGGGGGTCAGCGCGGTGCCGACAGGATCCAAAAGTTCGCTGGCGTTGCCCGCATCCAAGGGCTGCTCCATGGTGCCACAAACCCAGTTTCTATATTGGTACTTCAGGTTAGCGGCAACGGTATAGTAAGCGGTGGTGTAGGGATAGTCATTGGGCGGCAAAATATCGTGGTTATCACTGGCACACAGGTTCCATGCAAGCATCAATTGCTTGGTGTTGTTCATGCAGGAAATGCTTTTCGCTCTTTGCTTGGCCCCGGCCAGTGCCGGCAGAAGGAGAGCTGCCAGAATGGCGATAATAGCTATAACCACTAACAGTTCAATCAGGGTGAAGCCCTTGCGGTTTGCAAGGTTGTGCTTCAATTCATTCTGGTTCATAAAAAAACCTGCTTTCTCTTCTGTTAAATCAGGCCGATGGCCAACCAGCAAACAATCAAATCCGTTCTGCGGTCAAGTGATTTTTTGTTGTGTGGTTTTTACAACGGCAACCAACCGGCAATCTGGGCGATTTTTACAAACGCATAGGCCGTCACTCCGCTCGCTGGAATTGTCATAATCCACGCCCAGACGATGCGTTCAACCACTTCCCAATTGAGGTGATTGAGTCCCCTGGCACAGCCCACACCCATGATGGACGTGGAGATGGCATGCGTCGTGGAAACAGGCATCCCAAAGTGCGCCGTCGCAAAGAGAATGCTTGCCGCCGTCGTTTCCGCCGCGAACCCGTGGACCGGATGCAGCCGCACCATTTTGTGTCCGAGTGTTTTAATGATGCGCCAGCCGCCCACGGCAGTGCCGGCGCACATCGTTAGGGCGCAAAGAACTTTTATCCAGGCGGCGATTCCCAATGGCTGGCTCCCTTCCGGCGGAGCGGTGCGCAAAAAGGAAAGCCAGCCGGGGAGATGGTCGAATGAACCACTGCTGGTGCCGCTCAACAACGCCAGCGCGATGATGCCCATGGTTTTTTGCGCATCATTCATGCCGTGGCTGATGCCCATGTAACCGGAACTAAACAACTGAAGTTTACCGAAAGTTTTGTTGACGGTGGTTGGACGCCAGTTGCGCAACAGAAAATAAAGGGTTCCCATGACCAAAAAACCAAGCACCAATCCCAAAATCGGCGAACTGATCATCGGCACGATGACTTTCCAGAGGATTCCCTTGCTCAGCCACCAGTGTTCATGACTGGGGATGGACCAGACCAAAACGCTCCAATTGTTATGCGCAGCGGCCAGGCACGCGCCGCACAAGCCGCCGACCAGCGCATGGGAAGAACTCGCCGGCAATCCAAACCACCACGTCAGGAGATTCCATGCAATGGCGGCCAGCAATGCGCAAATCAGAACTTCGGACGTGGCGACTTTTGCATCAACGAGCCCGGAGGCAATCGTCATAGCGACCGCAGTGCCCATGAAAGCGCCAATCAGATTGGTGACAGCAGCCAGCACCACTGCCTGTCGCGGCGACAACACCTTGGTGGCGACAACGGTGGCGATGGAATTGGCGGTGTCGTGAAAGCCGTTGATGTAGGTAAACACCAACGCCACCAAAATGACGGTGAAGATGAGGGTCATCGTGCGGATTAGGAATTTTTCAACACGATGTGCATGACCACGTTGCCGGCGTCGCGGCAACGGTCAATGACCTTCTCAATCAATTCATAAAGGTCGCGAATCACAATTGCCCGAAGGGCATCGTAACGCCCGCTGTAAAGGTCTTTCAACAGATTCATCATCAACTGGTCCGCCTCACCTTCGAGATATTGCAGTTTGTCGTTCACCTCGCGGATTTTTTCCAGATGCTTCATGTCGCGAAGCTGCTTGACCATGACCAGCACAACGTCGGTGGCCTGTTCCATGATTTCAATCTGCCGGGTGAAATCCACGCCTTCGAGATGCTGCTTGCTGAGCATGATGTGCTCCGCCAGTTTCTCGACCGTCTTGGGAATCTTGTAAAGTGACAGCGCCAGCGCCTCGATATCTTCGCGTTCGAGACCGGTCACGAATGTCTTGACCAATTCGGCACTGATTTGCTCGGCGATTTTTTTCTCCTTGCGACGCGTGAGCACAAGGTCGTCGAGACCCTTGACCGTGTCCGGCGCTTTGATCAATCCGACGACCAGCCGGACGCTTTGATGAGCCTCACCCGCGGCGGCTTCGAGTAGATCGTGGAATTTGTCGCCTTGGCCAAAAATTTGCTGGAGGGAAAACATATCGCGCACATTTTGCACAAGCGCGACAGGAAATCACGAAAAAGTTTAACGGTTAATGCCGCACAGCTTTTGTCCCTGCAAAGAACGAAAAACCGCTGGCTTGGGAAGTTTGTCACGAGCCAGCGACGAGATTGGCAGCCGTTACATCACCGCGCCAGCGGTAGTGTGAAGAAAAAGGTCGCACCACACCCCGGTTCGCTTTTCACCCAAACCGCGCCACCGTGGCTTTGCACGATGTGTTTGACGATGGCAAGGCCAAGGCCGGTGCCGCCCTGCTCGCGGGAACGCCCTTTGTCCACCCGATAAAACCGCTCAAACACGCGTTCCAGCGCTTCGGCGGGGATGCCGGGACCGTCGTCCTGAACAGACACCTCGACCCTCCCCTCCTCCACTGTGCGACCTCCGACGGTCACCGAACCGCCGTCTCGACCATACTTAACCGCGTTGTCCAAAAGGTTGGAGAACACCTGTTGCAGCCGATCCGGATCGGCCTGCGCGGTCAAGTCGGACAACGCATTGACCAGTTTGATATTTCTGGCTCCGGCACGCTCCTTGAAGTTGGAGAAAACTTCCTCCACGATCGGTCGCAGCGAAACCGGCTGAACGTTCAACTTCACCCGTCCCGATTCCAACTCTGAAATCGCGAGCAAATCCTGAATCAGCAAATCCAGCCGCTGGGCGTTGCGCCCGATGGTCTGTAGAAATTTCGTGGCAACTTCAGGATTGTCCTTTGCGCCGCCGAGGAGCGTTTCGACGTAACCTTTGATAAGCGAAAGCGGTGTGCGCAATTCATGGCTGACGTTGGCCACAAATTCCTCACGGGTGCGTTCCAGCTGCCTGACGCGGGTGAGGTCGTGAAAGACGAGTATGGTGCCAAGACGCCGGCGATCGTTGCTGGAAATGGCGGCGGCATTGACTTGCAACCGGCGTTCCTCCGGTCCGGGCAACTTCATTTCGTGCGCCAGCACACGTCCTTCAAGGTTCACGCGACTCACCAGTTCCGCGACCTCGTGCGAACGAATGGCTTCCAGGAGCACTTTGCCGCGAAGGTCGCCCGCTGTGTTGAAAAGTTCCGCAAACGCGCGATTGGCCACCTGCACGCGGCCATCGCCGTCGAGCACAAGCACGCCTTCGGCCATGCTGTCGAACAACACATCCTGTTGGGCGCGGATTTCGGCGGAAATGATTTGCTGCTGTCCTCGAAGCTTTTGGATTTCAACGCGCCCTGCTTCACGCTCGCGCCGCAGTTTGCCTCGCCACCACAAATGCAGCACGATCAGACACGCAACGGCAAGAATGGCAAGCGCAGGCCACACGGCGGATTCAGGATTCGATGAAGCGATAGCCCACACCGCGGACGGTGTCGAGATGTTTCCCGGCAGGGCCGAGTTTTTCACGCAGCCGGCGCATGTGCGTGTCCACTGTCCGCGTGTCAATGAGGCTGTCATATTCCCACACGTCGCGGAGCAACTGGTCGCGCGACTGCACGCGCCCGGCGCGCTGGACCAACACCGTAAGAAGCTTGAATTCGGTGGCGGTCAGGTCAATGGATTTGCCGCGCCACGTCACCAGATGTTTTGCCACGTCAATCTGCAAATCGCCCAAACGGATGGTCTCGTGTTTCTCGGCGGCGGGTTTGCGGCGATCCAGAATTTTCCGGATGCGCAACACCAGTTCGCGGGGACTGAACGGTTTGGTAACGTAATCATCCGCGCCCAATTCCAAACCCAGCACGCGGTCAATCTCCGCAGCCTTGGCGGTGAGCATGATGATCGGAATGCCAGCGGTGGCGGGGTCGCGGCGCAAAAGTTTGCAAACTTCAAGCCCGTCAATCTCCGGCAGCATCAAGTCGAGAAGAATCAACGCAGGCGAAACGGCGCGCGCCTTCTTCAATGCTTCCGCACCATCGGCAGCGGTGGCCACGTCGAATCCGGCCTGTTTCAGGTTGAACTCGACGAGCTCGACCGCTTCCGGTTCATCATCCACCACGAGGATTTTGGGTTTCATGGCGGGGTTTCGTAATCAAGCTGCGGTTTTGCCAGCGTGCCGGATATCTTGCGCTTCGCAGAGATAGACAACCTCCTCGGCCACGTTTTTGGCGTGGTCGGCGATCCGTTCGAGACTGCGCGATGCAGTAATCAGGTTCAGACAACGCGGGATGCTGTCCCGATTTTCCATCATGTGCAAAGTCAGTTCGCCGTTGATTTTTTTATTCAGGGCGTCCACCTCCTTGTCACGCGGGATGAGGGCGCGGGCGGCGGCGGAATCGTGATTTACAAAAGTGTCGAGCGCGGCCTTGAGCATGCCAAGGGCCAGAGTAGCCATTTTGGGAAGTTCGAGGTTGAGCTTCAACGGCGGTTCCTTGGAGAGGTCGCGGGCGCGTTTGGCAATCTTGGTGGCTTCGTCGCCAACGCGTTCAAGGTTCTGGGAAATTTTCATGGCCACGGTGACAAGACGCAGGTCGCTGGCCAGCGGCGCTTTCGACAGAAGATGAATGGCCAGGTCGTCCACTTCGATTTCAAAGCGGTCGAGTGCGGCGTCTTCTTCCTTCACCCGGACGGCAAGGTCGTAGTTGCGCGTGACAAGCGCCTCGACGGCGCGGTTGACGGCGGTCTCCGCGTGACTCGCCATCAGCAGCAGCTTTTGCTTCAGAATGTCCAATTCCATGTCGAAATGTTCCATAATTTTAATTTCGTTCCACCATCAGATTTCAACCAAACCGGCCTGTCACATAATCTTCCGTTCGTTTCTTCGCCGGGCTGGTGAAAATTTTTGCCGTCGTGTCGAATTCAATCAACTCGCCCAAATAAAAGAACGCGGTGAAATCCGACATGCGCGCGGCCTGCTGCATATTGTGCGTCACAATGACAATCGTGTAATCCTTTTTCAATTCCAGAATCAAATCTTCAATCTTCGACGTGGCCAGCGGGTCGAGCGCGGACGCCGGTTCGTCCATAAGCAACACTTCCGGTTGCACGGCTAGCGCTCGCGCGATGCAGAGCCGCTGTTGCTGGCCGACTGAAAGGCTGGTGGCTGGCGCGTTCAGGCGGTCTTTGACTTCATCCCAAAGCGCGGCCATGCGCAGTGATTGTTCCGCGCGTTCAGCAAGCAGCTTGCGGCTGCCAATCCCGTTCAGGCGCAAACCGACCGTCACGTTTTCAGCGACAGACATGGTCGGAAATGGATTCGATTTTTGAAAAACCATCCCGATGCGGCGGCGCACAATCACCGGCTCAACGTCGCGCGAGTAAATGTCGTCGCCGAACAAACGAATCTTGCCCTCGACGCGCGCTTCAGGGTTCAACTCGTGCATCCGGTTCAACGCGCGCAGAAAGGTGGATTTGCCGCAGCCGCTCGGCCCAATGATGGCCGTGACGGCCCTGGCGGCGATGTCGATCGAGACATTCTTCAGCGCGTGATTTCCGCCGAAAAACACCGAGAGATTGCGGATGGTCAGAGCCGGGGCGTTTCCGGATTTTTTTTCCGGCGTTGTGTCGGGCATTTGATTTAAAGTTGCGGGCATGGCGGTTTCAAATTTCAGGCGTTGCGACGGAACCGGTCGCGCGTGAGCAGGCGCACGCTGATGTTGATGACCAGCACGAACATAATCAAAACGAGTGCGCCCGCCCATGCCTGCCGGTGCCAGTCATCGTAGGGCGAAATGGCATAGGCGAAAATCTGCAGCGGCATCGCGGAGATGGGGTCAGTCAACTTGTGCGTCCAAAAGTGGTTGCCGAACGCGGTGAACAGCAACGGCGCGGTTTCGCCCGCCACGCGCGCCAGCGCGAGCAGGACGCCGGTAACGATGCCTTTGAGCGCGGTGCGCACGACGATTTGCACGATGGCACGCCATTTGGCGATGCCCAGCGCGAGCGCGGCTTCGCGGTAGCCACCGGGCACAAGTTGCAAAACCTCCTCGGTCGTTCGCATCACGAGCGGAATCATCATCATGCCCAGCACAATGCCGCCGGCCAGTGCGGAAAATCCTTTCATCGGTACGACGACAAGGGCGTAGACGACCATGCCCCAGGTAATGGAAGGCACGCCATTGAGAACATCGGCGGCAAAGCGTATCCACCTATTGAGACGCGACGAGCCGTATTCGGAAAGGAACACGCCACCGAGCACTCCGACAGGCACGCCGAACACTGCGGCTTGTGCCAGCAAAATGAACGTGCCGACGATGGCATTGGCCATGCCGCCGCCGATTTCACCGACGGGTTTTGGTAATTGGGTGAAGAAAGCCAGGTTGATTGAGCTGAAGCCTTCCTTGACCAGATGATAAAGCACCAGGAACAACGGAACGACGACCAGAATCGCACACGCGAAAGTGATCACCTGCATCAGTGCGTTCTTAAAATTACGCCAGCGATGGTTGGGGGCGGTCATGTCAGTGTTGTGGTTTCACGCCCGGTCCGGCGAATGTTTTCAATAATAATTGCGCCAGCGCGTTGACCACCACGGTCACACCGAGCAGGACAAGGCCGATTTCAAACAAGGCGCTCGTATGAAGATCCGTGGTGGCCTCCGTGAACTCGTTGGCGATCACACTGGCCAGTGTGCTGCCGGGTGCGAAAAGCGATTTGACGAATTGCGGCGAATTGCCGATGACCATGGTCACGGCCATGGTTTCGCCAAGCGCGCGGCCCAGGCCGAGAATCACCGCGCCAAACAAGCCTTTTTTTGCATAGCTCAACACGGCGATGCGCGTGACTTCCCAGTGTGTCGCGCCCAGCGCATAGGCCGCCTCGCGTTGCAAACCCGGCACGGAACGCAGGATTTCGCGCGAGACCGACGTGATGATGGGAATAATCATGATAGCGACGATGATGCCGCCGGCCAGCATGCTGACGCCGTAGATCGGGCCCTTGAAAAACGGTAGAAAACCAAAAGTCTTCTGCAGCCAGGGGAATAAATATCCGCTTAACCACGGAATCATCACAAAAATTCCCCACAGACCGAGGATGACGCTTGGGACAGCAGCCAGCAATTCGATGAACATGATCAACGGCTGGCGCAGCCACAGTGGCGCGAGTTCAGTGAGATAAACCGCAGTGGCAATGCTGATGGGCACGGCGATGACAAGGGCGATGGCTGATGACACAAGCGTGCCAAAAATAAACGGTAGCGCGCCGAAAACCTCATTGACTGGGTCCCAATTGCTGGATACCAAAAAGCGCCAGCCGAATTTTTGCAGCGCGAGTTTCGAGCCATTGGCGAGCTCAAAACCGATAAGCGCGATGAGAACAAAAATGGAAAGCGCCATGAACAGCGTCAGCCAGCGGAAGGCGCGGTCGCCGAAATGGGAGCCGCCGTGCGTTCGCACGGTAACAGTTGGTTGCATGGCCAAAGGCTCGTTCATTTTCTATTTATCATTTCCATCCCGGAGGTAGGACCGACCTGCTGGTCGGCCTTGGACGCGCGGCAGCGCGTCCCTACCATTTTTAAATCAAGAGGACGAAGAGCGGGAGGAACTGCGCTCTTCGTCCAGCTCACGCCGATAAAATTACCGGGCGGCGGAGCGAAGTCAGTATTTTATTGTTTTGACCCGCTCCAGCACACGCTGCTGGACGGCAGCCGGCAACGGCGCGTAGTCGAGCGACGACGCCATCGCTTCGCCCTTGGTCAAAGCCCAATTCAGAAACTCGACCAATTTTTTGCCCTTGTCGGCGTTCTTTTGCTTTTCATAAACCAGCAGCCATGTTGTGCCGGAAATTGGATAGGCGTTGTCACCCGGAGCGTTCACCATCGAGAAACGGAAATCGTCGGGAATCTTTGCCGTGGCGAGCGCCTCGGTGACCGATTCAATCGAAGGCGTGATAAAATTGCCCGCCGCGTTCTTTACATCCGCGTAAGGCATTTTGTTTTGTTTGGCGTAGATCAGTTCAACGTAGCCAACCGCTCCCGACAATTGCTTGACCTGTCCAGCGACGCCTTCATTGCCCTTGCCACCGAGACCTGCCGGCCATTTCACGGAAGTGGCTTTCCCAACCGAATCCGCCCAAACCGGGCTGATGTTGCTCAAATAGTCGGTGAAGATGTAGCTCGTGCCGCTGCCGTCGGAACGATGCACCACCACCACCGGCATATCGGGCAAATTGACACCCGGATTAAGCTCGACGATCCGCTTGTCATTCCACTTGGTGATGTTGCCGAGAAAAATTTCAACAAGCGTTGGGCCGTCGAGTTTGAGTTTGGGATTGTCCGGAAGGTTGTAAGTGATGACAACCGCGCCGGCAACGGTGGGAATGTGCAGGATTTTGCCAGGCACCTTGGCAAGATTTTCATCGCTCATCGGGCCGTCGGACGCGCCGAAGTCCACGGTTTGGGCGGTGATTTGCTTCTGCCCGCCGCCGGAGCCAATGGATTGATAGTTGAAGCGAACCGACGGGTCCACCTGTGTGTAGGCGTCGAACCACTTCGAGTAGATTGGATACGGGAACGTCGCACCCGCGCCGTTGATGAGTAATTGCGCCTGCGCGCCGGTTTGCGCGGCGAACAAGCAGCCGCAGCCGAGAAGAGAGAGAATTAATTTTTTCATATTCGAATGGAATTTATCAGTTTTGCATTGTTTGATCACGTTACGTTCCGGTTAGAATTTCCACATGATGTCGGCCATCGCGTGAAGCGTGTCAGTTTTCGCCGTCGGATAGGGATTGTGAATCAAATCATTCAGATAGCACGTGAATGTGAATGTCAGCGAATCAAAGATTGAATAGTTAAATTTGACCAGATGACCTTTGATATTTGTGCCGCCTGCCAGTCCCGCGGCCGTGGCAGAAGTCGGAAAGGCCGCTGCATTGTCATCATCCACGACTTGATCCCACCAAGCGTCCGCTTCCAGATATTGATACCGATAGGAAATATCCCAAGTCCCTTTTTTGCCCGACTTGCCAAGCGTGAAGCCGCCCCAGCAACCCTGGTTTCTGCTGGGCGCTCCGGGGTTGTTCATGTATTCACCGGCGAGTTTGATCGGAAACGCCCCAGGGTAGAGTGGAAAGCTATCCAGCGTGTAAGTAATGCTGCCACTGGCAACAATGGGATTATAGTTATACACAAAAGAGCCGCCGGAGAGGGTATTACCCAAGTTTGTGTCGTAAGGTGCAGCAGTGAAGCTTTCCTTGTTAACAATGTCGTAAGCCGAAACGCCGAGTGTCGTGCCAATCTTTGGTGTCCACTTTGAATCCAACAACAGTTGACCGCCATACATGAACGGGTCGCGGGCTGAAGTTTTAATTTCGTCCAACACAAAAGCCCCGGCGTTGAATCGGAGCGACTGGTTGTCGTTGAACTTGTAACTCGCCTGCAAGGCGCCGCCTTCCGGTGTATAATCAGGGTCAAACACCATGGGCGAGACGTCGAAAGGCTGGATCATTTTGCCAATGGTCGCCGCCAGCTTCCAATCGTCATTGTGAATGGGCGTCCACTTGCCATAAGCGGTGTCTATATAAAGCAGCTTTTTGCTCGCATTTCCCGCCAGGGTTTGGTTGTTGGAAAGCGGGCTGCTAGGACTGCCCTGACTACTATCGCCCGATGCCAACCGGAACCCGACTTCAAGGTCGTCCTTCATGTTGACCTGCAATCCCACACGCAGGCGATAGCGCAACCGTTCACGATCCACTATGGCGGCATTGTGCGAGTTCATGTCGTCGTACCGCCCGCGGAAATCGCCGCTCAATTTATAACTCGTCACCCAGTCCGGCATTTGGAACTTGGAATTGAACGCCTTGTCCATGTCGGTTTTGAAGTCCTGTTGATTTTCAGTCTTCAGCGCCTTCGCCTCGTCCACCGTGAGAACGCCTTTCTGCTCCAACTTGTTGAGCAACGCGTCCACAGACGATTGCGCGTGGGTGTTTGGGGTTAAAGCCATTAACGCTGCCGCGCCGGCAAACAGCGCTGTCCTTGAGGAATTTAGTTTTTTGATTTTTTTCATGGTTGTTGTTTCAGATTGCAATGGCAGACTAAAACAACACCGTTACAACCAAGCGGCGGGGATGTTACATTTCGGTGACAAACATGGAAGTTTCCCGCCCTGTAGACCTTGCAACTTTTGGCGCTGATTTCATTAACACCGGGCTTCAGCCCGGTGTTAAACGACTACGACCCACAAGCCGTTTGAACGGCTTACCGGAGCGGAAAACCGTTGAAACGGTTTTTTCTTTTTCTGGT
>Ga0182027_10012957_pt1 | contig 11674 bp, 13 predicted proteins | sample 712E1DmetaG_FD_121300 | JGI IMG/M metagenome (GOLD analysis project Ga0182027, IMG submission 121300) | Permafrost microbial communities from Stordalen Mire, Sweden - 712E1D metaG (Illumina Assembly) | ecosystem: Environmental > Terrestrial > Soil > Wetlands > Permafrost | place: Sweden...
TAAAATAAAAGTGGCCCGGCAAGGGACATGAGCCATATCCAGCGGTCGAGAGCCGCTCCGGGCCACAAAAAAAACCTCGTAAGGCTTTCGCCCGACGAGGATTTCATTTTCTTTTTGTTGGCTCAATGTCATACTTAGTTCGCCTCTCGAACGAACACTTAAGATTATACTCCGATACTCGATTCTGTCAATACCCCATCTTCCTTAACGGCGGTGAAGACCTCCTCTTTGATATTCCCATAAATGGCCTGCTTGATCTCCGGCTTGAGCCGCCACAGGCGACCCTCGGTGACAAGCTCCTGCGCATCCCGGAGGCAACGGTTGTGAAACATGACCTGGCACAGCGCGATTACGTCCGAGGTCTTGGCCTGGCCACAGACCCTTGATTGGATGTGCAGGAGAACACGATCTTTTTTTGATGTTTTCATAGGATCCTTTCAAAAACCCCCGTACCCTTGCCCTCCTGGGGATCTCCGCGGTGAACCCCCCTCGCGTAGGGGTGCAAGGCGCGGAAGTCTTACTTGGCAACGACCTTCTCGGCCGTGTACTGCCGCTCTCCCTTGAACTCACCGACCTTGACCTCAAAGAACGTACACAGGGCGCCTTTGACTTCTTCCTTCTGCGCCCCCCACTTCTGGATGATGAACTGTGCTCCGGCCGCATCATCGGCTTTGTAGAACGTCATGCCGGACTTGCCGCGCTTGGGCTCGAACCGGATGGCCTTGACCAAAAGTTCGACCTCCGGGACGATCTGGCCGACCGCGGCCTCCAGAAGGCTTGTTTTCTCCCCAAAACCCGGGACCAACTCGCCATTAAAGGCTTTTATAGCCTCATCTGCCTCATCAAAGGGGTCAGAGGTAGCTTGAGCCGGGTTCGTGGCAGGAATGGGCTGTTTTGCCGCGCCGTTGCCCTTCTGTAGGGCTTCCTTGACCGCCTGAACGGTGTTTACGGGCTTTATGGCCGCATCCACTGTGACATTCGTTGAATCCGGGTCCTTGCTGTCGTCAATGGCAAAGAGCCCGTTGAGCGCGTACTTTCGGGCATAGGAACTGGTCGCCCCGGTGATCTGGCTGGCATCCATGCCCTTGCGGTCAAGCGGTTCCCTGGCAAAGGCCTGACTGCTGGCGATCACCTCGTTATCTCTGAACAAATAGGCCGTTGCCTTGACATAAAACCGATCACCAACCTGAACGACCTCATCTGAAACCACCACCGAACACCCAGTTTCGGCCAGAAGCGGCTTCAGGGCCTCGAGGATGTCCTCACAGTTCCGGTATTTGTAATTCCCAAAGGAATTAAACTGGCTTTTTGGAGCCACCAGCCGACTCTGAATCGTTTGCAAAACATGAACAACAGGTACAGGTTCCATATTATTTCCCCTTGTTTAAACTGATTCGCAACACCCTGGTCCGGCTCTCCTTTGTGTACCCCTCATACACGCCGTCCAACTTCATCGCATCCACATCAACAACGGCCCGGACTTGCTCTTTCCAGGTCACTTGATACTGGCTGGTCTTGATACCAAGGTTGTCCCCAATGACCGCCTTGATCTTGACCTCAACTTCGTCTAGTTCCAACTTAAGAGCCCCTATCTGGCCGGCAATCTCCTGACGCCGCGCGATGGCCGTATTCATGTCCTCGACCAAGGCCAAGTCCTCGTTGGACTTGGGATAAAGGGCAAGCAGGGTTCCGCTGTCCCCCGCGATCGCCGCAGGCGGCGTCTTGCTTTCGACCATACGCCAGAACGTCACGCACTGGTCAACCAGATTGTCATAGAACTCCTGGTCAAAGACAATCTTCTTCTCGATGTACTTCTGGCCGCCGCACAGGCAGGCAACCCAACCGACCTTTCTCTTGGATAACCCCAACTGCATCATAACCTGGGTGATAACGTATGCCGGGAGCTGGTCGGGGTTTTCCCAAGCCTTCCAAGCCCAAGCGTTCACGGTCTTGATCTCAACCAGTTCATCTGTCCCGGCCACGATGTTATCAAGCTCACAGGACAGCCATTCATGTATGGGATGAATATACCGGGATTTCCGGGCAATCAGCTTGACGCCGTGTTTGTCCATGAACTTGGCCGAAACCACGCGCTCAAGACGGGAACCCCACTCCACGGCTTCTACATCATCAAGGTTGTCCGGCTGGACCTGCCCGGTCTTAATCGCCCAGAGCTTGAGGGGGGTCATAAAGGGATTAATCCCAACGACCGCGCTCACCTCCGAAGCCCCTAAAAACGAGGTTCTATTCTCCACTGACCACCTCCCACTCCGTTGGATCAACAGTCCACCATCTTTCGTTAATATTTACCCTGTAAACAACCCCATTCTTGATCGAACAGCGGACCGGTAGGTTTGTTTTGCCACCAGACCACGTTGATATCCTGTCGCCGTTCGATATGTATGCGGCCGCACAGGTGTTATAAAACGCCGGTTTAAGTCTTGCCTGTATCATCGGTCCTCCAACGGGTACGAATCGGGTTTTGCACAAACGCAATGATCTGGGTAGTTTCCGCAAACAACGCACTCAAGGTCCTTCTCGGGTTCAGGCGCATTGGGCCGCTCCTGCGCGGAAATTGACCCCCCCGGACAACGCAAATCAAACTCGTTTGGCATATTTCATTCCTTTAAAACTTTCCTCCGATCAATGCCCCGAAAACCACGATAATCAGCGCCAGGGCGCAACACGTTACAACTGCGAGCGCGGATTCAAACTGCTTCTGGTCGGGATTCATTTTCCCTCCTTCTTATTCCACCCATAGCTTTTACAGGCAGGACAAGCCAACGGCGCTCTTTTCTGACGAGGAACCCATTCGTGACCACAACGGATACATTTCATATCGGCCCCCTCCTTTGAAGGCTGATTGAATATTATCATATTTGGGTAGTTTGTCAAGAAAATAAACAAAAAAAAGACAGCCCCAGCCAAGGGGGGCCGGGGACTGTCGTGAATCGCGGTCGGAGGAATGACCGCAGGGGAATTATCCTATTGCAAGATAGCCAATCGTCGCTATCCCCGTCGGGGTGCCAGCTTTTGTCCAAGTTATTGTAAACCCATCGGCGTCGAAGGTCTTTACTACGCCCGACTGAACATCACTTATTGTAATTGCTATTGCAATCGAGCAGGTGTTGTCAGAATAAAAAACAAGGCCACTGCTATAAAGTCCGCTGACCCTGAACTTTGAAGTGATGGTATCCATGCCCCATGTCACACCGTTTGCCGCGCTCAACGGGGATCCCAAAAAGATTATTGCCTTGGGCTTAAATCCTACGCCGGTATATGTCACGTCAGCAGAACCAGCCGCGGAATCCCGTGTAAAACTTCCAATGAAATATTTGGATGCGGCGATTCCCGTTAAAAGGCTCCCGTCAACCGCGGGCAATCTTGCAGAAGTGTCCAGGGTCACCACGCCTGACGCTGTATTCGTGCCGGCTGTGGTGCTGGTGCCGCCGTTCGCGGTAGACAAAGGGAAACCGACAACATTGGCCAGGGGTATTGCCACCGTCCCAGAGTTCTGGACTTCGGTTTTCACCTGCAACGCGGTCATATATCGAACGTCGTCCGTTCCTGCGGCCGCATCCGTAGGCGTTGCTTTTACTAAGGTAGAGGGGTTGGGGAGGATAAGGTTTGCCAATTTCGTGCCCGTAGCGTCCCACCCGATGAAAGCATTGGCCAAGGGGGTCGGTAATTGTGCGGTCGATGCCGTTGAAGTGATTGAATATTGCAATGATCGTGATACAGCTTCGGCCGTTTCCTGGGTCAGACAGTGGATTTTGTCCAAGTCCTCGTCCAGCGTGGACGCCGGGAATTGGTTGTAATCAACGTACACTGATTCTTGGGTGTCTGTTGTCTTGCGGTAAACCGTCACTGTGTACGCCGTGCTGACCGTGGGGGCCATCGTGACCGTTCCACCTACGCCGTTGGAATTGACCGCAACGGTATAATCAACGCCATATGTCAATGCGGTATCAAGCCCGGTCGCAATCAACGTTTTTGTCACGTTGATATCGCCCGGCGCCTCTACAAGGGCGCGGAATGTAAACACAAACGACGACTGGCCGCCTGCGTAAATTTGTTTTCTCGTCGAACTTTGGACTGTCATAATTGCCTCACAATTTTATTCCAAATTCCTCAAGTTTTTTCTGCTCCTCTTTGGCCTTCTCCATGCTGTCAGGGAAAGTTTCAACGGAAAAGCCTTCAACCTGTTCAGCGATTTCCTTGACCTTATTTACCGCCTTTTCCTGCGTCTGGCCCGTGGCCACGACCGCGCCGATCTCCGGCAACCCGACCGAGGTTGGGACGACGTAGTATTTGCCGTCAATAATGGTGAGGTTGCGAAATTTAAGATTGTCCCTTATCTCTGCCGGGAACTCCACTGGTTGCCAGTTCTTATCAGCCCAGACCGAATGAAGCAGGAGCTCCGCGCCGAACGGGGCCTCCGCGATCGGGTCAATGCATCGGCCCTCTGCGCCGTACCAGAGGATATCCGCAAGATTGGTGTACATATTCTGGACCAGTTCCCCTGGCGGCGATCCGAACCGAGTCATGGGGTCGATCACCCATGGTGTTCCATCCCGCGTAATCCGCATTTCGCAACAGAAGAAGTTCTTGTACCCGTATTCCTTGAGCGCCGGGGCCACCTTTGCGTTGATGTCCAATATCTGCTTGGGCATCTTGGCATATTCCTTGAAAAACCCGATGTAACCCACGTCTTTGACCTCAATACCGCACATGGCGTGTTCAGGGAACACCCCGTCAACGCAAAACCCGTCGTAGCCGATTTCCACGGCATCGGGTATCGCGTCCTCGACGATGAACTCCATGATTTTCTTCTTGGCCCCTAGGGTGTACTCAAGCTCATCCAGCCGCGGCTCAATCAGCTTGTAATTCTTTGACTTGAAGGTTTCAAAATCCCCTCTGGTCGTGCTGACCTTTATATATTTCTCTTTGTTTGTCTTAAGATATTCTCGGAGTTTGTCCAGCCCAACAATGACTTCATATTTCCCGATGGGGACGCCAATCTTCTTGAGGTATTTCTTGCTTACTATCCGGTTAGTTTCAAATTCATCCCCATGGCGCGATCCCCAGACCCTCTTGCCCTGGGCCACCAGTTCTTCCTGCAAGCCGCCCATATAAATGTCAGGAAAAATCCACAGGTCCACCTCGTCTTTAACAGCCCAATAATCGTCAACGCGCTCGACACCGGGGATGCCCTTCCCGATCAACATGGAATTGCTCTTGGGAAATGACCCGACCCACGGGGTCCAGTAGTACACCTTCCCGAACGACTTGGCCATCGTCACGGCCAGCTCCACAAAGAGCCCATTGTCGATTATAAGACAGCACTTATTGGAATAGTCTTGTAGCATTATAAGCTCAATTCATGTGCGTTGTTGTCCATTATCTCATACCCATGAGCCCGGACCTTCTTGTTTACCTTATTCAGGCTGATGGTCTTGCAGGAGCATATCACCAGATAAGCCCCGTTGAAGTCTGGCCACGCGTCAAAAGCAATGAACGACTCCGTGATTGGGGCAATAAAAGTAAAGCCCTTGCCACCTGCATTATTCACCGGGTAATCATAGCAAATTGACTCGTGCGCCGGGCTCATCCCCAAGACTGAAACAAGCCCTTCGACCAAGTTCATCGCCGCCAACTTGGTCGTGTTGCCTTGAATTGCCATGGAAACAATATCCATCCGTTCACCGATCTTCAACTGGAACCGTCCTTTCGATGTCGCCCAATGAGTTCTCATGTTCGGCCGGGTCCTTCCCGGCCGCGGCCACCACCATGTCGCTGACCTGCTTGGCGAAGTCGTGGCTCTTGTCGTACTTCAAAAGCATCTTGTCATCCACCCCCTGCAAGGTACAAAGCACCATTTCGATTAGTTCGTGACAATGGACATCCAGAGCGGTCAGGTCGTCCAGCCCGGACCACGCCTGAATTTCCTTTTTTTCTACGTCCCAATCGCCGATCGTCTGAGAGCGCATTTTGTCGCATCGAGTAAACCTCCATTGCCTTAAGTCAATAAGCATGGTATACTCCAAGCATGAAAGAAATAGCCGAATTCATTGCTTGCTTACTTAGCCCCTTTGGGGTCGCATATATATATGAAAAAACAGCGCCACATCCGAAACTTGAAAGAATGGGGGAATGCCTCGTTACCATTTCCATCGCTGTTGGGATCGTGCTGACCATTTTATTCATCCCGTTTTCTATTTTATTCCTCTGATATCGAATAGCGTTTTGATTTCTTTTTCTTAGCTGGTTTGGAATACCTTCCGATGCCTGAGAAAGTCGCGGCCTCTCCCAACAAAGTTTTGTCCTCATTTTCTGGAGTCCCGATTTTAGACTGAAATGAAAACGGCAACGGGGTGATGCTCGACGCGAGGTTCAAGATATAGTTCACGTTGTGCATCATTATGTCGTCGCCCTTTTTAACCTTGAAGGGTACGGTCTCTATGCTTTGCCCCTGATAATTCTTGCCGGATTGAATCATCATTGCGAACCTGACCAACGGGGCGCTCTTGCCTTGGAAATATCTTATTGCTCCGGGCAGTCCGTTGTCCTCTAGCACGTTGGAAGAAAACTTAACAAATTCACCAGTGGCGCCACCGAATAAATTCATGTACACGTTGGGGGCTATCTGCGCCTCCATCTTGTGGCCTTTTTTGTTCTCGTCGGTGAAATGGCCCGTAGCCAAATGGTTCAACAGTTGCGTCCATGCCGTTCCGAGCAATAGCCCTTTGACGAGGTTGGCTCTGGCGATCTTCCCCGCAGGTGTCTTGTAATCAATAGCGGCATCTTTTGTGTGAAGGATCGCTGACATAAGCCAGTCGGGGGCAAACAGGGCAAGCCTCAACATGGCCGTCCGTGTCTTATCAATGCCGAGCATCTCCCAATTCTGGCCGCCATAAGTGTTATTAACAGCCCGAGCGACACCCCTCCGCGCCTCAACCGCCTCTTGTTCTGTCGCCTCTGGATGCTTCCCAACCCACTCAGCAACGCGATCGCCATATACCATGACCTTAAAATACCGTTGCATGGTGTCAAAAAGAAACTTGTTGTTTGCATCAACGAGTTTTTCAACTTGTTTTATGCCAGGGACTTTCTTAATCTTATCCAGCCACTTTCCTTCGACCTTGTTTATGTCAGCCATAATATCGAAGTTGGCTTGCTGAATTGATGTGCGGAGGCCGTCTTTTGCGCCCTGCTGTTCCATCAGCTTGAAATCTTCTGTTTCAAAAGGGTCTTTCCTTGTGGCGATATCCTTAATAAAACCTGCAAGAATCTTTTCGCCGTTCTTTGAAGAAAGCGTCTGCTTAACGAACTGGTGATGATGAAAAAATGACAGCGCGACATTGAAGCTCTTTACGAATCCATTCAGCTTTCCTATCGCCGTAAGCTCTTGGATTTTTCTTAAATTGTTGGGGTCAGTAATGGCCGTCAACCCCTTTGAAATCAGCTCCGGGGACGCAAACACTTCTTGACCTTTGCGGAGATCCCCAACCTGCTTATACCCCGCAGGGATGTTTTCCCTCTCGACCCACTTCCCAAGCTCAAGTCCTGCCATCTCATCGAGCATGGCCCGGGACGTATTGACGTAAGCCAGTTCTTCGTTGTGCACGGTAAGAGCATCAAAATAATTTGTAGTCGCAAACTCTTTGCCACCCAACACAGCATCAAATGGCGTTTCGTAGAACCTTTCCTTTGAGTGCTTCGTCGTGGTTCCAACTCGTCTTTTCCCTGCGGCAACAACATCTTCGGGTGGCTCTGGTTTGTAGATTCTCGCCGATTGGTAGTTCTCACGGATGGTCTTAATCGTCCCCATCTCCTTGGCAACCTGACCGGCCTCTTGGTAATACTTGCTCCCTTGCTTCAATTTCTCAATGGCTTTGGGCGACAAATCAAGAGCCTTCTGCATCTGTGGCTTGAGTTCTTTCTCATAATATTCTTTTATGGGATCACCTTTCGGCAGTTCCTCCATCTTCATCATGTAATCAACAATCTTGGCTTTATTTCCACTTGCCCCGGCATACCAGAACATTGCCTGCTGTTCAAGTCCATCGGGTATTTGTTTCTTCCCGGTCTGCGCCCATTGATTGACGACCGTCTTTTGCTCATCGACCGCGCCGACCATTCTAGCCCGTATTTCGTCAGCCGTTGTTTTTGATGTTTCTTTCGTAAACAGCTTTAATTCTGGTTTTTTGACAAATTCGTTGCGCACAGTTGCCCCAGGTTGAACGATCTCAGTATCGGAAGGGGTAGCAGTAGGCTCTTTCCCGTCAGAAAATCCCATCGTAATAGGCGGCTCTGGCGCTTTCGGTTTCAATCCCAAATCTTCCTTTGCCTTCTCCCAGTTGTCGGTCCGTGCTAAATCTATAACTTTTTCAACCGGCACTTCAACCGGTGTCTGGCTGGCAATGGCGGATTTTGCGTGTTCGGACGTAATGCCTAAAGGCTCGGTGATCGTTGTTTTGTTCTGTATTTCTTTGACCTGTTCGGGCTTTAGAGTTACTGATTTCGGGAGATTAAGGTTGTCGAATCTATCAAGAATGAATGACTTTCCAAACACACCTGCCATCCCAATCGCCGCCCCTTTTGCCGCCATGTCAAAAATCTCTGCCAAATCTTCTAATGCCGGAGGTGTTTTAGGCGCATTCTCGTCAATCCATCGACGGGCATTAAAGAAATGGTCAGCCACCGTAAATGCGCCGACGGCTAAAGCAGTCGCCGCTGGTGCCGCGACCGCACCTTCACCAACAGCCAACATCATCGGGCCTTCTAATTGGCGCATAACACCTTGGGCCCCGATTTGTTTTTCCCTGTCCTGCATACCCTGGCTGACCGTTTCCTCAGGCACATCTGAGGGACGGGTCATTGAATCTTGGATTTTCTTGCTTTTGATTTCGCCACTATCGTTTGGTTGGATACCTGCATACAAATTAAGCTGTGCCGCCGCTGTGTCCATCTGCTCAATAGGGGAGTTTTTGAAGATATTCCTTAAAAAAGAGCCAACAGGAGAAACCTTTTCCTTCGGTTTTTCATCAACGGCGCGAGCCGTTTCGGGGTCAAAAGATGTGGTTGGAATCGTCTGTGCGCCTTCGTTCACCGCGACAGCACTATCCATGTCGAAATTCATTTAACAACCTCATTGTGCCCATCAGGGAACCAACGGAGTTTGTTGCCGTTCTTGTCCACCATGATCTTCCCTTCTGACGGCAACGTGGCAACCCACTTGAACGACTTGACGTTGTAATCGTTCATGGCCTTCTGTTTTGCTTGATCCGGCTCCATCCCATTTTTTATGTTCGCATGGAAATCCTTTTGCACACCGCCATCTTTTTTTCCTTTAAAGAAATCAGAGATGGACTTGGTCAAATCACCTATCTTGCGTTGAACCTGGTCGAGAAAGCCATCACCACTGGCCTTTGTGGTTGACAACCCTTTGGCCCGTTGGCTGGCCGCGTTAATCAGAATGGACAGACGATCTTTACTGATATTCCTGCTCGCGTTCTCATCAAGTAACTTTGTAAGATGGTTGCTTAATTCTTCTTTGGTGTCTTTGGCGAAAATGTTTTTTATAAGCTCAGAAAAATACTGGTTTTGTTCTTCATCTGATTTGTATTCTTTTGGCGGCCACTGAGAGTCGGCCTTAAAAACATTATTTAGGGCTTCGCCCAGCTTCATGTCTTTTTGGGCGATTTTGCTTATCTGGTCGGCGTCCCGCCAATTCACTTCGTTGGAGGCAATTTTCCCAATTAAATCAATTCGATTCTGAATGACATTCTTGATATCAATTTCTTTGTTTTCCTTGATTTTTGTCTTGAGCATATTGGTTGCGGTTTCGGTTTCCTTTAGATCAAGCCCGTATTTATTACTATTAATGTCTTTATATAATGGAGAATCGGAAAGGTTGGTGGCCGGATCCTTGTTGATATCGTTCTTCACAACACCCAGTTTATAACTCCGCACAAGCTGTTCAGCGCGGGCTTGAGATATCAGCCCGGAATTGACGTTCTGGGTGATCGTGTCCATGAAGTTCGCTTCGTCTTGAAGTCCCGCGGCCTCACTCACCGCATTGGCCTTGTTGTACGCCGTCGTCGTTGCCAACTGGTCGAGCTTCATGTCATTGGCGAACATCTGCTTTTTCTTGAACATATCCTGGATTTTTATGCCCGAGAGAAATGCCGTCTGATGAATCTCGGCCCCGACTCTTGCGGCGAGTTCCTGATTATCAATCCCTTTGGTGGCATTCTTGGTCAAATCTTGAATGCCCTTGAGGTGTTCTTCTACGTTATCGGCATTGGGGTCAAGCTGTGCGGCCTGTTCCTTTTGAACAAGAGCCATTTCAATGTCCGTTTTAGCCTTGGTTTCCTGCATCACGTCGTTAACCTTGGATAAATGATCTGTCAAATCCTGCACCGTATCCACCATGCCTGAGATTGCCTTCTCTCTCTGTCCGGCCATGTGAAGCTCGGGAGCGACTGGGCGAGCATCAATATTCTGGTTGCTTTCGTAAAGAGGCATCATTGTGGGCATATTAACCTTTCGCTCCTGCAAGGTCGAAACCGTTTGGATTCATTGTCATTGGTCCGTCGCCTGTATTTATTCTGCCGGTATATGCTCCGTATCTTGCCGCACCAGAAAGTATATCCGAGAACGCGCTTGAGTACCCGGTAAACGTATCCTCCGAAGCCTGTCGCTTGAAGGCTTTGGATTGTGCTGTGGTGTAATTCTGGCCCATCTCTGTGTTGAACTTGGCGATCGCCATGTCCGTGTGGATCTGGGTCTGGGTGTCGAGCATGACCGCCGCGGCCGACCCGGTGGGCTCAAGCCCTGCGCCGGCCACTGCCGCGGTCTGTGTGGCCGCCATCTGCCCGGCCTTGCGCGTGTACTGGCCCTGGGTGATGTCCCCCTGGACCCCGATCAGTTCACCTTGGAGCCCCGCGAGGGTCGCATTGTATTTGTCCTCAGCCGCTTTAGCGTTCCCGGCAGAAATCGATGTGATCGCCTGAACCGCGCTCAAAGCCAGCATAGCACCGCCGAACCCCATAAATCACCTCTATTTATCAAACGTTTCCACGGTTGTCGCAAGACTCAAAATCTCAATGGGCAACGGGTCGCTGTTTTCGATCAACACCTGCGCCCCGTACCTGTAATCATCTCCGAATGTGATATTCGGTAATGTCCCGGTGAACAGGAGTTCCGGCGTTCCCATCAACGTTGACGGGTTTCGGAATGCCACGGTCCTCAGAACAAACTGTGAGTTTGGAATCGTGCCGACATAAATGGTTGACCCGCTGATCGAATCAATATAAGACAAGCTATTGAGCGAGCTAGCCGCGCCGCCCACGCTGAACCCCTTATACGAATTGTTGAGTACAAGGGCGATTTCGCTGATGCGCTGTTTCTTGCCCGTGGCCGTCCCGCGCTGGCTTCCCTCTGTCGGGTGCAGGGTCTTGAGGGTTGACGTGTACGGGAGCCCCACCGTGACAACGAAATAATCGTATGCCAGGGTGATCGTCCCGTTGGACACGACCTTTGCGGGGTAATCCGTGCCGCCGTCCGCGAGGACCGTGACAGTCGCCGCCTCGAGGTACCCGAGATTTGAGATCGTCTTTACCGATGCCGCCCAGTATCCAGAGGAATAGGACACCGCGTTAAAGGCATA
>Ga0182027_10012958_pt1 | contig 11674 bp, 6 predicted proteins | sample 712E1DmetaG_FD_121300 | JGI IMG/M metagenome (GOLD analysis project Ga0182027, IMG submission 121300) | Permafrost microbial communities from Stordalen Mire, Sweden - 712E1D metaG (Illumina Assembly) | ecosystem: Environmental > Terrestrial > Soil > Wetlands > Permafrost | place: Sweden...
AGTTTCATGGGCGCAGAGAAGGGTTAATGGCGTAAGCTTGAGCAATAACCCACGAACCTCGGAAAAGTTACGGGGAAAACCGGAAGAAGGAGAAGACGGGGAAAACCCGGAAGACTCAGAGACGAGGGTTGCGATCTTGTAGCCGCGCCGGTTACAGCGCGGGGTCTGATAGGCGTGCGCGGGGGCCTAATCACCGGGCGGTTCGACATTGGGCACGACATGCACCACCGAGGCCGGACGCGGCCTGAAAACCGGAGTTGAACCACAGATGCACACGGATTCACACAGATGCGGCAGGAATTCGGGGAGAATAGGCCGGCATCGAAGCGTCGCATCGTTGGCCGCCTGAGTTCGGTAGCCCGTGTCCATCTGCACTGCCATATCTGAAGATGATGTTTTCCTGCGTGCATCTTCGGTCGGCCGTCTGATTTTTTCGTCACAGAGGGCACGGAGTCCGAAGGAGGTCACGGAGGCAGATGCATTCCTCTGTGAACTCGACCCAAGCCTCTGTGCGCTCTGTGGCTCAACTCCGTTGCCTCGGTTGCGGCGAAGTCGCGCCAGGTTCATCTGTGGTCAATCAAAGCCATTTTCACCTTCACTTTCCCTTTCACTCTGCTCTCAGCGCCTCCACGGGGTTGACGCGAGTGGCGCGGCGGGCGGGGAGCCACGCTCCGACCAAGGCGGTCAGGAGCACCAGGACTACGCTGAGCACCACGCTGATGCCGTTGTAGGGGCTCGCCCCCTCCAGTACGTGGCCCATCGCGCGCCCGAGCAGCCACGCCAGCACCACGCCAAACGCCGCGCCGGTGCCGACCCAGATGAGCGCCTGGCGGAGGACCAGCGTGACGATGTCGCGCGCCGAGGCCCCCAGCGCCACGCGCACCCCGATTTCGCGCCGGCGTTGCGTAAAGTGAAACGACAGCGTCCCGTAGAGCCCGAGCGCGGCGAGCCCGAGGATCGCGACCGTCATCACGTCGACGAGTGAGGTGATCACGGTGAAGACGCGGCTTTGCTCGTCGAAGTGGGCCGCCATCGTGCGGATTTGGGCGAGGGCCAGATCGGGATCGAGCCGGCGCAACTCCTCGCGGATCGCGTCGACCGGTGCGCGTACCCCCGGGGCCATGCGGATCACCAGGAAAAAGTCCTCGCGCGGCGCCAGGGCGAAGGGGGCGTACATTTCCGGTTGCGCGGGCCGCTCGGGCGTTTGCGCAATGTCGGCGATGACGCCGATGACCTCATCGGTGGTTGTGGCGCCAGGCGAGGCCGGCCGGATCCGGTGGCCGAGGGGATTTTGTCCCGGCCAGTAACGCTGGGCCATCGCCTGATTGATCACGAACACGTGATGGTCGACGCGTCCGTCCTCCTCGGTAAAAAGGCGACCCCGCAGCGCCACGGCGCCCATGGCGGGAAAGAATCCGGTCGTTACCTGCGTGCTTTGCACCCAGCGCTGCCGCTGCGCGCGGTCAAAGGCCTCGTCGTCGATCAACACGGTGGTCATGTGTCCGCCGTTGAACGGCAGCTGGGACACGATGCCGGCCGCACGCACGCCGGGCAGCCCCGCGACGTTTTCGACGAACCGCTCGCTCAGCGTGCGCCGGGCGTCGACCCGGTAGTTGGGGCCCTTCACCGACACGGCGGCGGTCAAAATCTCCTCGGAGCGCAGCGGATGCGAACTCGCGAGCATCGCGCGATAGGTGGCGGAGAGCTGCATGGCCACGCTCACCAACAACAGCGCCACCGCGATCTGGCCGACGACGAGCGTGCGAAGCTTGCGTTGCGTGCGCTGCCCGCCGCTGCCGCCCCCGCCGCTTTCCTTCAGACTGGTGACCAGGTCGGTCTTCATCGCGAGCCAGGCTGGCGCCAGCCCCACCATTTGCGTCACGAGCATGATGAGCGCGACGATGCAGCCGACGGACCAGCGATCGACCGTGAGACCGGAAAGGGGCAGTACCTCGGGCGGCAGATGTGCGCCCAGCGCGTCGACGCACCACAGCGTGAGCACGAGGCCGCAGCCGGCGGCGAGTGTGCTCAGCAGCAGGCTTTCGGTGAGGAGCTGCCGGGCGATCCGCCAGCGGCTGGCGCCGAGGGCGAGCCGCACCGCCATCTCCGTTTGCCGGCTCACCCCGCGGGCCAGCACCATGCCGGCGACATTCTTGGCCGCGAGCACGAGAAGTATCCAGCCGGCAGCGAGCAACACGACCACGCGCAGTGCCGCGATGCCGCCGATCTGGCGTTCGAGCGGCATCAGCCAGAAAGTCCGGCGTGGGTCCGCCCCGGGAGCCACTTTGATCACGTCCGCCGCCACGCGCCGGACATCGTCCGACGCCTGGGCGAGCGTCACGCCGGGTTTCAAGCGCGCGATCGACCCCAGCCACCAGTCCCCGCGATCGCGGGCATCGGGCCGCAACGACAGCAGCGTCCACAGGGCGAGCGGCCGGTGACGCGTCCACGAGGATAGCAGTTCGAATTGCGGCGGCATCACGCCGACGATCGTGTAGTCACGGCCGTCGATCCGCGTCGTTTGCCCCACGCAGTTGGGATCGGCGGCGAAGCGCTGTTTCCACAAGGTGTGGCTGAGGATGACGACGGCGGTGGCGTTGCCGGCTTCATCGTCGCGGTTGAACCAGCGGCCATGCAGCGGCGGGACTTGAAACGCTTGAAAGACACCCGGGGTGCAGCGTGCGCCCTCGACCGAGTCGGGCTGGTCGCCGCCGAGGTTAAACCGTTCCACATCGAACACGCCGAGCGCGGCGAAACTCGAAGCGCGCTCCTGCAGATCGAAAAATGCGCTGGTCGACAGCGGCGAGTAGTCGAGCAACTGGTCGCGGTCCTTGGTCCAGATCTGCACGAGTTGCGACGGTGCGGGGTAAGGGAGCGGATCGAGCAACAACGCTTTGACGACGGTGAACATCGATGCCGTGGCCGCGATGCCGAGGGCGAGCGTGAGCACGGCGACGGCGGTGAAACCGGGCGATTTCGCGAGCTGCCGGAAGGCATAACGGAGGTCCTGCATGGGGAAAAGTGACAAGTATCAAGTTCCCAAGTAGCAAGGCGGAGGCTTCAGGCGCATAAGAGTAAAGGCTTGGGTATTCTTGTTACTTGATACTTGGAACTTGTTACTTCGCGGAGCTACTCTGCCCGAAGCGCGACGATGGGATCGACGCGCGAGGCCCGGCGGGCGGGGAGCCACGCGGCGAACACGGCCACTGCGAGAAGCAAGACGGCACCAGCGACGAGAGTCAGCGGATCGGCCGGCGCCACGCCGTAGAGCTGGCTTTTAATGAGCTGTGCGAGGGCGAGCGCCGCGGGCACACCGATGGCGAGGCCAGCCGCGGCGAGGAGCAGGGCCTCGCGCAGGATGGGGCGGGAGATGTCGCCGGGTTGGGCGCCGAGCGCCAGGCGCACACCGATCTCACCGGTGCGACGCGTGACGTTGAAGGCCATCAGGCCGTAGAGGCCGATGCACGAGAGCAGCACCGCGAGCGCGGCCAGGCTGCCGCAAAGCGTGGCGAACATGCGCTGCTGCGTGATGTTCTCATCGCGCAGTGCCTCCTGGGTGGTGATGTCCGCCAGCGGCACATCCGGATCGATGGCGGCGACGGCCTTCCGGGCGGCGCCGACGATGGTCAGGGGCGACAGTACGGTGCGCACGGCGAAATAGGCGGCGCCCGTGTTGTTCTGACGATAAGTATAATAGACCGTCGGCGTTGGCCGGCCCTTCAGATCGGTGTAGAGCGTGTCGCCGCAGACGCCGATGATCTCCAGGAGCGTGTTGTCCTCTTTCATTGTCTGGCCGACCGGATTCACGCCGGACAGAAACGCGCGCACAAACGCGTCGTTGACCACGACGACCTTCGAGGCACCGCTGACATCGGCGGCGGTGAAACCCCGGCCGAGCCGGAGCGGAATCCGCATCGTGTCGAAAAAAGTGTCGCCGACGGTCAACTTGTCGGCGCCCCGGTCGGCCGACCGATCGCCGGGCAGGCCCGAGTAGCTGCTGCCGGACATGGCGTGGCCGAGCATCGCATATTCGGTGAGCGTGGCCGAGCGAACGCCGGGAATCCGGGCGAGTGCAGGCAGCACCTGGTCGTAAAACAATGCGAGTTGTGCGCCCCGGTGGCCGGCCGCGCGGGGATTCAACCGGAAGAGCAGGAGGTTTTCCATCGCGAAGCCGGGGTTGATGCGCACGAGGTTGACGATGGTGCGCACGTACAAGCCGCCGCCGACGAACAGCACGACGGCCAGCGCGATTTGCGCCGCCACGAGCACCCGGCCCGCGCGGAGCCGCGGCGACTTCACCGCGGCAGACGACTTCAGCCCGGCGAGCGGGTCGACGCGACCGGCGCTCCAGGCTGGCAGCAGGCCGGACAGCACGGCGGTGACGACGGCGACCGCGAGCGTGAAACCCAGCACGCGCAGATCGAGCGATGTGTCGTAGTGCAGCCCATCGGTCGTGCCGGCCAGCAACTGGCCGAGCACCGATTTGGTCCAGAGCGCAACCAGCAGACCGAGGCCGGCCCCGGCGACTGCGAGGACGGCGCTTTCCGCGAGGGCTTGCCGCACCAGCCGCCAACGGCCGGAACCGAGCGCAGCGCGCACGGCGTACTCGTGCTCCCGGGCGGCGCCGCGCGCCAGCAGCAACCCCGCGAGGTTGGCGCTGGCGACCAACACGACGAGGCCGACGATCCCGGACAGCAGAAACAACGATTTGCGATAATACCGCTGCTGCCACTCCGGCCCGGCGTGGCCGTCGGTAACGATGAGCTTCGGGGTCTCGATCAGATCGCCGGTCACGTGGAGGAAGGCGACCTCGGCCGCGGCCTGGAACTGGGCAGCGGGCACACCCGGCTTGAGTCGGGCCATGATTTTAAACCACGCGTGGTTCGTCGCCGTCAGCGAATATCCGCTGGCAAATTGCGGTTTGGCGGAGAGGGCGACGTAGAAATCGATGGCATCGCCGGGATGCACACCGCGGAACTCGCGCGGCAGCACACCGACAACGGTGAAGGCGTTGCCATTGAGCGTGACCGTCGCGCCGAGGACGGCCGGATCGAGGGCGAATTGTTTTTCCCACCAATCGTAGTTGATGACGATGGCGGGGGCGGCGCCGGGCTTGTCGTCGTCGGGTCCGAGGGCACGGCCCAGCAGCGGGCGGGCGCCGAGACCGGAGAAGAAGTTGCCCGACACGAGCAAGCCATCGCCGGTGAACGGCTCGCTTCGCGCGCGGACGGTCACATTGCTCAGATTGTAGTAGCCGAAGACGTCGGCCTGCCCGGCGCATTGCTCGCGCAAGGCGGTGAAGGCGGGAAACGAGAACGAGTCGGCGGTGATGAGCGGGCCGCTGCGGTCCTGACTGCCGGAGTAGCGGTTGAACTTGTGGTTGGTGCCGGACCACTGGAGGACGCGCAACTCGTGGGGGTTCGGCACGGGCAGCGAGGAAAGCAGGATGCCGTTGACGAGCGAGAACACGGCGGTGTTGGCCCCGATGCCGAGGGCCAGCGAGATGAGGGCCACGGCGGTGAAGCCGGGGGATTTGGCAAGCTGACGCAGGGCGAAGCGGAAATCGGAAAACATGGGAGACGGGCAGAAGACTGGGAAGACGTGTGAGACGGGGGAGACGCGGAAGAAGGGAAGACGGGAAAGATGGGCGGAAGACTTGTAAGACGCGTGAGTCGGGGAGGAGGGGGAAAGGACGAGAATTGGTTTTGCGTTCTTTAGTGTCTTACATGTCTCGCGTTCTTTCTTCCTACTCTGCTCTCAGCGCCTCCACGGGATCGACGCGCGCGGCGCGGCGGGCGGGGAGCCAGCAGGCGAGCAGCACGCTGGCGACGATGACGGCGGCCACGACTAGAAAGTCGCCAGCATCGGCGCGGGCGATGGTGCGGAGCATCGGAATGCTTTGCAGCGGCCGGTTGAGCGCCCAGCCGAGGGCGAGACCGGCGGTGAGGCCAAGGCCGAGCTGCCAGAGACCGCGACGCAGCACGAGGCCGAGAATCATCTGCGGCGACGCGCCGAGCGCCAGGCGCACGCCGAACTCACGCCGGCGCCGTTCGACGAGGAAAGCGGTGACACCGAAAATGCCCACTGCGGCGAGAAGGGCGGCGGTGGCCCCGAAGACCAGGGCGAGCGCGCCAAACAGGCGCATGAGCCGCAACCGCTGGTCGATGAGCGCCTCGAGCGTGAGCATCGACTGAAACGGCTGATCGGGCGCAAGCTCCTGCAGGAGCTGCTGCAACGGCCGCACGAGGACGAGAGGGTTGCCCGCGGTGCGCAGCAGCAGATTGATGCGGGTGGCGCCGGTTTCGTGCAGCGGCAGGTAGACGCCAAGCTCATGGCGATCGATCGCCACGCCCGCCATCGGCAGGTCGGCGACGACCCCGATCACGGTATGCCATTGCGGAGTGTTCTCGGTGTCCTCGAAACGGCAACGTTGGCCGACGGCATTCCCGCCCGGCCAGTAACGGCGGGCGAAACTTTCGTTGACGATCACGACGGGCGCGGAACCGGAACGGTCGGCTGCAGTGAACAGGCGGCCACGCAGCGGGGCGATCGCGAAAACCTGAAAGTAGCCTGGCGAGATCAATTCGGCGGAAACCTGCTCGCGGTCTTTCACCGCCACGACGGGCTGGCCGGCGATCTCGACGGGCATCCACAACGCGCGTTTGTCGGGGTCGCGCGTGGTGAGGGCGGCGGCTTGCACGCCGGGGAACGCGGCGGCCCGGGCGAGCAAATCCTGACGGAGGCGCTGGCGCGCGGCCAACTGGGTGGCGGCATCGGCCGGCGCGCCGGTCGATTGCATCACGGTGGCGGCGACGAGCACGCGCGAGGCATCGCCGGGGTAGCAATCGGTGCCAACCTGGTAAACGCCGCGGCTGAGCACGGTGGCCACGACGAGCACGCTGGCGGAGAGCACGATCTGGCCGACGGTGAGCAGCCGGCTGAGGCGACCGAGGGCGAGGCCGGTGCTGCCGTGGCCGCCATCGCGCAGGGTGGCGAGCGGGTCGATGCGCAACGAGCGCAGCGCGGGCAGCAGGCCCGCGCCCACGCCGACGATCAGCGTGAGCCCCACCGTGACGGCCAGCACCCAGCCATCGAGGGTAAGCGCGATCCAGTAGGGTTTCTGCGGATCGGTCAGGAAATGGTTGACCACCGGCACCGACCAGATGGCGAGCAGGATGCCCCCCGCGCCGCCGAGGCCGGCCAGGACGGTGCTCAACACCAGCGCTTGCCGCACCAGCCGGCCGCGGCTGGCGCCGAGCGCGAGGCGCACGGCAAGTTCGTGGCGTTGGCGGACGGAGCGCACATAGAGGAGATTGGCGACATTGAGGCCGGCGAGCACCAGCACGGCACCGACCATCGCGAGGAAGATCCAGAGCACGTTGTTCATCGCGCCGGCCTGGCGGGCGGCGAACGGGGCGATCGTGAGGCGCGCCCCGAAGTTCTCGCGCTTGGGCCCGTCGCGGGCGATGTCGGCGGCGAGTACGGCGAACTCGCTGCGGGCCTGGGCGAGGGTGGTGTCGGCGCGCAGTCGGCCGATGAGGTCGACGTAGTCGTTCCAACTCTGGATTGCGGTGGGCGCGACGGGCAGGTTGGTCCAAACCTGTTCCTGCACTGGGAAGGCAAAGCCGGCCGGCATCACACCGACGATCATGGCGGGCTGGCCGTCGATGCGCACGGCGCGGCCGACGATGGCGGGATCAGCGGCGAAATCGTTGCGCCACACCTCGTCGCCGAGCACGAGCACGCGCGGCGCACCGGGACGGTTGTCCTCGGGCTGCAAGGTGCGGCCGAGTTGCGGGGTCACGCCGGTGAGGGCGAAGAGGCCGGCGGTGCACTCGACGCCGGGGTAGCGGCGCGGGAAGAGATCGGCGGCGCTGACGTTGATGCCCTTGCCGCGGTAGGCGGCGAGGAACTCGAACGAACGCTGCCGCTCCTGCAACGCGGCGAAGTGGCGCAGGGTCGTCATCACCTGGCGGGTGTCGGCGGCGTTGCGCGTTTCGATGGCCTGGATGCGCTCCGCGCCCTCGAAGGGCAGGCCCTTGATGAGTGCGCCGTAGATAAAGCTGAACTGCACGGTCACGAGCCCGATGCCAAGCGCGAGCGTGAGCACGGCGACGGCGGTGAAGCCGGGCGATTTGGCAAACTGACGCAGGGCGAAGCGGAAATCGGAAAACATGTAAGAAGGGGAAGACGGGGAAGACGGGGAAGACGGGGAAGACGGTCTTCTCTATTGCAGGGGCAGTGCCAAACTTGGATCAAGAATGCAACGCGTTGGGGGGCATTGCCTAAAAATTTGCCGCAACTACCGATGGATGCATTAGTTTTCGAAAACGAAATAACGACGTCCCACAAACGGGATGCCCGTCGGAATGCCAGGACCGGCTGTTGCTGCGCATACCCGTTTCGCAAACCGTCTCGGAACGGCAAATCATGTCGTGCTGGTGCGAGCCGGAGCGCGGGCACTCTTGCCCGCCAAGTCACCGTCTGGCATTCCTGTCCGGATAAAATACTGCCGGCAAGAGTGCCCGCGCGCCGAACGGCAACAGGTTTGTCCTTCTGTGCGACGTTACTTGGGAGCCGATAGGCGCAGGCTGGACGTGATGCGAGTTCCGCCCTTCAGCATGGCCCAAACCGGACAGATCTGTTCCTCGGACTGCGCCAGCGCCCGTGCCACCACGGCCGGATCCAATCCTGTGCCGTGCACGACGAATTCCATCGCGATATCGGTCAGCACCGTTGGGTGCTGGTCACGGCGCGAGGCGCGCACGTTCACCTCTACGCTTTGGGCGGGCTGCTTCAGCTTGCGCAGCAACACCACCATCGATCCGCCGGCACAACTGGCCAGACTGGCGAGCAGGAGCTCCAAAGACCGCATGCCCGCACCCGCTTCGCCCGGCTGCAACGGATAGTCGGTGGTGACGGAGTGCTCGCGGGCGGTCATGGAAAAACGCAGGCCATCTATTTGGGTGGCGCGGACAGAGAGTTCGGTAGGCATGGTGAAGTGAAAGGGAAAGTGAAAGTGAAAGGGAAAGGGAAAGGGAAAGGGAAAGTGAATGAGAAAATGAGGGACTGAGGGGGCAAGAGAATAAGGGACTGAGGGAGTAAGGGAATGAGGGGCGGAAGGAGTTGAGGTTTAGGTGGTGTCGGACGGTTTTTGTTACTCACTTGAGAGTGCCGGATTCGGAGGTGGATTAGGCGGCGAGGCATTGGAGGAACCCTTGGGCGACGAGTCCGATTTGGATGTGGCGGTGATAAGCGGCGAGCTTGCGGCGGACGGCGGCGCGGTAGGCCGCGGATGTGTGATGAAGGAATTGGTCGCCCTTTGTGAAATTCATTGCCGGCTTGGTTGCGGCTCACGCCTCTGTCGGCTCGGCCGGCGATTCTTCGGCGGGCAGCGAAAACTCCCGCGCGAAGCTGACGAAATCGATCCGGCGGCGGTTGTGTGACAAACTGGGAATTTCGCCGGCACGGGCGTTTTCCAAGCTAAGTCAATGGACCTGGCAACTTTGCCGCTATAAAAATGGTCGGGGCGGCGAGATTCGAACTCGCGACCTCCTGGTCCCAAACCAGGCGCTCTACCAGGCTAAGCTACACCCCGAAATCGTATTTTCTAGTCACGCAGACCCCCGGTGCGTGTCAACTTCTTCCCGGGCGGACTGCGTGCGACATTCGCCCTTGGCCGCGTTTGTGAACAATCTCTGCTTGCTTCGATCAATGTTTCCGCTAGTGCTCGGCCCCTAAGCTTCTTCCTCCATGGACACTATTTCTTCCCGTGAAAACAGCAACATCCTGCCGGTGGCAGGTGTTATTATCGGCGTAATCGCTCTCTTACTTTCGATTATCGCGTTCGTTAAGGTGAACAGCGCGAATGCGAAAATCGCCGCGCACGACGAGAAATTGACGGCACTAGACTCGCAGGTGTCCAGCGCTTCAGCCAGTGTGGAAAAGGCCAACAGCGTCCTCACTGGACTGCGGACCTCGACCCAGGATGCGGTGACCCAGCTCAGCACCATGATCACCGAAGCCGGCGGTCGCATCACCAAGCTCGAAGAGGCCCAGAAAGCCCGGCCCGTCGCCAGCGTCAAGGGCGGTTCCAAAGAGGCTGCCGTCGCCGGCCCCGGCGAATACGTCGTCAAGAAGGGCGACACGGGTGCCAGCATCGCCCGCGCCAATGGCACCTCGTTGACCGATTTGAAGACGGTCAACTCGGACGTTAACTGGAACAAACTCTCCGTCGGCCAGAAGGTGAAACTGCCCAAGAAGTAACCGCCGCCGGTTCACGAATTTTCCGAGTGCCTCCTCGACCTCGCGTCAGGAGGCGCTTTTTTTTGCCCAGAATGAGTGCACCTCACGAATCGGGTCCGACGCGCTGGGAGCGGCTGGGCGAACGTTCCCTGGCCACGACGCGCGTGCTGGAACTGCGCAGCGTGCGCCTGCGCCATCCGCGGCGCGACACCGAGCGTGAGTTCGTGGTCGTGCACGCGCCCGACTGGGTCAATGTCGTCGCACTTACGCCCGACCGGCAGCTCGTGCTGGTGCGGCAGTTTCGTTTTGGCATCCATGATTTCTCGCTGGAGGTGCCGGGCGGGGTGATCGAAAGCGGCGAAGATCCGATGGCAGCCGGCGTGCGCGAACTCACCGAGGAAACCGGCTTCGTCGGCGGCCCGCCGCGGCTGCTCGGCTCCGTGCATCCGAATCCGGCGATCCAGGACAACCGCTGCCATGCCGTGCTCGTCGAAGGCGTGACGCGTAGCGCGCCGCTGGCGTGGGATCCGGACGAGGAGATCGAGATCAGCACCGCACCGGTCGACGAGGTGCTGGCATGGGCGCGCACCGGCCGGATCACGCACAGCCTCTCGCTCAACGCCCTGATGCTGTTCGAGCCGCGCTGGGCGGAGTTGCGGCAGGAGCGGTAGCGGCGGCCTGTGGCCGCCGCTACCGCTCCTGGACCGTTTGACTTCGGGGACCGCCCGGCTTTGCTGCGCGTGTCTTTCATGCTCGCGCCGTCCTTTGCCAACAGTCCCGCCGCCTTGGGCGGTGCCACGAACGGCTTCCTCCCGGGGCCGCTCGAGGCGGAGATTCGCGCGATCTACCGGCGCAGCCCGCTCTACGGCACGCGCTTTCCACTGCACGCGGAGCCGTTGCGGTGGTCCTGCTATCGCGAAATCCCGGTCCTCTCGAAGCGCGAGATCGTCGATCGCGGACCCCAGGCGTTTTTTGCCGACTACCGCGAGATCGAGCGCGGCTTGCAGGAAAAGCGTTACGAATACGAAACCACCTCCGGCACCACGCAAAGCCCGATGACCGTGATCATGGAGGAGGGGTGGTGGACCGCGCAGACGGAGCGCGCCTACCGCGCCTCGCCGATCCTGCGGTCGTTCGCGGGCCGTCCCTACCGCAAGTGCGTGCTCGCCCCCGTCGGTTGCTCGAGCAACCTCTGCCCCTACGAGGATCATCCGTTTCCGCACCGCTATTACGACGGCACGGTTTATCTCAACCTCACGAGCGATCCGTTCCTGTTTCCGGAGAGCGAATGGGATCGCATCGTGCTGGAATTGCAGGCGGTGCAGCCGGAAGTGCTCGAGGGCGAACCGGTCTATCTCGTGTTGCTGGCCCGCGCCGCCGCCCGGCGCCGGGTGCGGGTGCCAAGCCTCCGGGCCGTGATCCTCACCTA
>Ga0182027_10012961_pt1 | contig 11672 bp, 12 predicted proteins | sample 712E1DmetaG_FD_121300 | JGI IMG/M metagenome (GOLD analysis project Ga0182027, IMG submission 121300) | Permafrost microbial communities from Stordalen Mire, Sweden - 712E1D metaG (Illumina Assembly) | ecosystem: Environmental > Terrestrial > Soil > Wetlands > Permafrost | place: Sweden...
ATCGGCAACGACGAGGCGGTCGCCGGGCCGTACGGCGTTAGGCGCGTGACATACGCCGACTACACGGCGTCCGGTCGCTCACTTTCGTTCATTGAGGACTACATCCGAGACGCTGTGCTCCCGCTGTATGGGAATACGCATACGGAGTCGTCCGGGACAGGCCTCCAGACGACGCGGTACCGAGAAGAGGCGCGATCGATCATCGCCGGGGCGGTCGGTGCAACGAAGACGGAGCATGCCGTTGTCTTCGTCGGCTCGGGATCGACCGCTGCAATCAATCGGCTCGTCGACGTGCTCGGGCTCCGCCTTCCGGCCGAGTTGGACGAACGCTACGCGTTGCGCGATCGGATCCCGGCGGAAGAGCGGCCGGTTGTCTTCATCGGCCCGTACGAGCACCACTCGAACGAGCTGCCGTGGCGCGAGTCGATCGCCGACCTGACCGTAATTGGCGAGGACCAGGACGGCCGAATAGACCTCGAACAGCTGGAGCGCGCTCTCGACGCGCACCGCGATCGGCCGCTCAAGATCGGCAGCTTCTCCGCGGCTTCGAACGTGACCGGGATTTTCAGCGACCATCGGTCGATCTCGATCCTGCTGCACCGCCACGGCGCACTCTCATGCTGGGACTACGCGGCCGCCGCGCCGTATGTCCGGATCGAGATGGGCGGCGACGACGGCCCCGACGGCGACCTCGCGTACAAGGACGCGATCGCCCTGTCGCCCCACAAGTTCATCGGCGGGCCTGGCACCCCCGGGGTCCTAGTTGCCCGGCGCGACATCTTCCGCAACCGCGTGCCTTCGATGCCGGGTGGCGGCACGGTCCTCTACGTCAACCCGTCCGAGCATGTCTATTTGTCGGAGATTGAGCAGCGCGAAGAGGGTGGGACGCCGGCGATCGTCGAGTCGATCCGCGCCGGTCTCGTCTTCCAGCTCAAGGAAGCCGTAGGAGTCGAGGCCATCCGAGGCCGCGAGGAACGGTTCATCCGGTGCGCGATCACGCGCTGGGACGCGAACCCGGACATCGAGATTCTCGGCTCGCACACGGCCGAACGTCTCTCGATCGTCTCGTTCGTTGTGCGTCACGAGGGACGCTACCTGCACCACAACTTCGTGGTGGCGCTGCTCAACGACCTGTTCGGGATCCAGGCGCGCGGCGGTTGCTCGTGTGCCGGCCCGTACGGGCATCGGCTGCTCGGCATCGACATCGAGCGCTCGCACGAGTTCGAACGCGAGATCGCCCGGGGCTGCGAAGGTATCAAGCCCGGCTGGGTCCGCGTGAACTTCAACTACTTCATCAGCGAGGCTGTCTTCGAGTTCATCCTCCAGGCGGTCGACCTCGTGGCCAGCGAGGGCTGGCGCCTGCTGCCGGGCTACCGGTTCGATCCGGCGAGCGGGCTGTGGCGACACCGACTCGGGTCACCCGAGCCTCCGCTCAGCCTTCACGACATCGGCTACGGTGGCGGCCGGATGGAGTACCCGGCGCACCGGCACCGTGAGCCCGAGACGCGCCTGACCGGCTACCTCACCGAGGCCCGCGAGAGGATGGCGGCCGCGGCGAGGCAGGAGCCAGCGACCGATTCGGCCGAGCCGATTCTCGTCGGTCCGGACTTCGAGGCGCTCCGCTGGTTCTGGCTGCCTGGCGAGATCGAGGCGTAGCTCCTTCGGCCAGAAGGTGAAGCGCGATTGCGTACTTGCGCAAGTGCGCGAGTAGGTCTACCATGCAGGACGTTGCGAGTTTGCGCAACCACGCTAAGAGTTGGCTGGGATCCCAGACCGGCCGTCACAGGAGTCGCCAAATGGCCATTCAGCATGCAACCGACGAGACATTCGAAAGGCTCGTCCTCGAAAGCGAGAAGCCCGTCGTAGTCGACTTCTGGGCGACCTGGTGCGGGCCGTGCCGCAAGGTGGCACCTGAGCTCGAGAAGCTCGCGGAGAAGTACGAGGGCGTCGTGGACGTCGTGAAGGTTGACGTGGACGCGAACCCGATGATCGCGGGCACCTTCGGCATCCAGAGCATCCCAACGATCGCCTTCTTCAAGCCCGGCGAGCAGCCTCGCGGCGTGTTGGGCTTCCTGCCTCTGGCTCAACTCGAAGAGGCGTTCGGCCTCGTCGCCCTCGTCGAAGCTGCGTAGGCGACGTTGCAGCCGTTGGCGCCGGCCACCAGGTACAGCCCGTTCCAGGATCGATCCCTGACAGTCTGGTCGGCCGGCTGGACGGTGGCGATCCTGGCGGCCTATGGCCTGGTCTCGGCGATCATCCCCAACCCGATTTTCGCTCGCGGGTTGGCGCCCGAGCCATTCGCGGTCGCGGTCTGGCTTCTCTCCGCGCCGATGATGGGCGTAGTCATGGCCACGTACTTCGCCCCGCTGCCGGCCGGCGTGCCGGTCGCCCTGAACCCGCCCACCACCAGGGACGGGACGACCGCTGGGACCGTCGGTGGCTTCGTGGCATTCCTCGCCATAGGCTGCCCCACCTGCAACAAGATCGCCCTGGTGCTGCTCGGTACGAGCGGGGCGACAAACGTTTTCGGTGGCGTTCAGCCCATTCTCGGGGCCGTATCTCTCGCGTTGCTGGCCGGCACGCTCATCTGGCGGCTGAGGCTGCGGGCTCGTGGTGGAGCTTGCGCGGTGCCGCGGCGAGGCTCTGCGAGCGCATAGGGTGCGAGGGCGATTTCGACCAAACGGAGGGGCGATCTCCCCGCCTCACGGCCGCCCGATCTGACCCTCCTTGAGATAGCGCGGCGGTGCTTCGAGTGGGTAGCGCCTCCTGCGCTACATTCGCCCGCCCGGGTGCATCGGCCGCCCGGCTCCGTGTGTCGAAAGGACCAGCGTGGATTACTTCCAGGCGATCGTTCTAGGTCTCGTCCAGGGAGTGACCGAGCTCTTTCCCGTCTCGAGCCTCGGTCACTCGGTCATTCTGCCCAAGCTGCTCGGATGGGACAACGTCGTTGCCGCGGAGTCGGCCAAGGAATCGTTCTTCCTGGCGTTCCTGGTTGGCCTCCACGTGGCCACGGCCCTCGCTCTGATGACCTTCTACTGGCGTGACTGGATTCGCGTAATCCACGACGTGCTCGTATCGGTGTCGACGCGACGGATCGAAACCGCCGACGCCCGGCTCGGCTGGCTCATCGTCTTCGCGACCATCCCGGCCGGCCTGATCGGGCTGCTCTTCGAACACACCTTCCGAACCATATTCGCCAGGCCGCTCCTCGCCGCGGGGTTCCTGTTCGCGAATGGCCTAATCCTCCTCGCCGGCGAGTGGTTCCGGCGTCGAGCGGAAGTCCGGGCGGTCGCCCTCGTTCACGGTCTCAACGCCGAGGACGCGCGGCGACTCGACACCCTGGAGTTCCGCGAGGCCGGCGTCGTGGGCGTGGCGCAGGTTCTCGCCCTCCTCGCAGGCATCAGCCGCTCGGGGATCACCATGGTCGCGGGTCTGGTCCGCGGCCTCGACCACGAAGATGCGGCTCGGTTCTCGTTCATGCTGGCCACGCCGATCATCTTGGCCGCCGGGGTCTACAAGCTCCCGGACCTCCTGGGGCCCAACGGCAACGGCGTGATGGGCCAGGTATTGGCCGGGAGCGTGGCCGCCGCGATCGCTGCGTACCTGTCGGTGCGGTTCCTGACGCGCTACTTCACGACCCGAACGCTGACACCGTTCGCGATCTACTGCCTGATCGCGGGCGCCCTGGCGGCGGCGAGATTCACTCTGCAGGGGTAGGGCGGCCGATTTGCGGCGTCGAGACGAGAACGCTGAGAAAGCCGCCTAATGGCCATATTGCCGGTCCACGTCACAGCCGTTGGGGGAGCGGCCACACTCGGACGCGGGCATGCCAGCGACTACCGCGGGGTAGGTCGTACCTACCCGAATGGTGGGAGCGAGAGGATTAGAGCCGACACACCGTCACCATCGCTGCTGATCCCCGTGGTGAACGTTCCCAGCCATGTCCAGCCGGCATTGGCAACTGCCTAGAGGTGTTCGCCTGCCAGAACGAAACCGCCGAGCATCATCAGCGGCGACAGGACCCCCTGCTGCATCCGTCGACCTCGAGCAGCTTCACCCCGCCACGATCGCGACCACAAAGACGAAATACCCGGCGATGATGATCGACCCAGTCCAACGAGTGAGCCCGTGCCCACGGAAGGCGAGGGCAAGCGCCAGGCAGGTCAGGGCCGCGTAGGACAGGGCCACAACCAGACCACTCCCTGCCTCTGATGCGATCCCGAGGATCGCACCCGGCAGAAGCAGGCCAATGATCACGTTGAAGACGTTGCTGTTGAAGGCTTCGCTCAGGGTCGCTGCGCCGCGGCCACGCGAGGCGAGGTAGACCGCCGCCACGAGGTTCGGCAAGCTGGTCACTGCGGCGAGGATCAAACCACCGACGATGGTCTGCGACCATCCCACGCGCGCCCCGATGGTCGTCGCCACCTCTTCCATTGTCACGCTCGCGCCGATGACTACGGCCAAGGCCGCGAGCGCTACCAGCGCGTCCCGACGGTCCCCTCGTTCGGGTCGGATCGCCACCGCCAGCTCGGCCTCCGCCTCGGCAAGGGCCCGAGCCAGCCATTCCGACCAGCGCGCCGGCAGCCGTATCCGGGCTCTGGCAGCGGGGCTTTCGGCGCTTACGGCCACATAGGGCACGAAGACGACCAGGGCGAGCAGCAGACCCACCACTGCCGATAGGAAACCGGCAACGACCGCGACGCTAAGGACCGCCATCCAGATGCCGACTGCGCCTTCGAGGGCGATCTCGCGTCGGTGGAACCTGATGCGACCCGCGACGAGGGCGCTGATCCCCAGCAGCGCGGCGAGGTTGAAGACGTTGGAGCCAAGCGTCACACCGATGCCGACACTCCCGTGCCCACCGGCTATGGCCGTGACCGACGAGGTGATCTCCGGACCGTCGGCAGCGAGAGCTGCAATCAGGCCGAGCAGCGCCTCGGACAGGCCGAGCCGCTCGCCGACCCTTTCGAGGCGCGAGACGAGCAGAACGCTCGCGCCAAGACTCAGCGCCGCGCTGAGGCCGAAGACCGCGAGTTCCACCTGGCTCCCTCTGAGTTATGCCCCGGAGATGTCGCGTTTGGCGATCGCGAATACCCCGATCGCCGTCAGGATGACCGACGGGACGGCTAGCGCCGCGTAGCGCCACAGCTCCGTCGCGTTCTCGAGCGGGTTACCTCCGAACGCCCAATTCCAGGGCGACACCTGCTGCCACGGCGACAGCACATCGCTCAGGGGGAACAGCGAGTTGACGATCAAGCCGGCGAAGGCCACGCCGAGACCGATCGCCAGGACCAGCGAAGGACGGCCACGCAGGCCGGCCACGGCAACGGCCAGGCTCCCGTGGAAGGCGGCGAGAAGCCCTGACAACACGATCGTCGAGAGCACGAACCTGGTATCGATCTGCAGATCGAACGCGGCGTCGCTGGCGAACTGGGCCAGCAGCACAACGATCGTGACGACCGCCAGAGCGATCAGCGCCGCCCCCACTCGACCGACCAGGATGGCTTGCCGCGAAATCGGCTGGGCGAGATACAGCTCCATTCGACCGCTGGCCTCCTCGCCGGCTGTCTGGCCGTTCACGAACAACACCGCCGCGACCGCGAGCAGGAGCGGCACGAAGAAGTCATACAGATTGCCGCGCAGGAACCCGGCGGGGGTCCCGAAGTCCGCGAGGCCGAACGCTTGCACCACGCCGGAGGGCAGTTGGTCCATCGCCTGAGAGATGCCGGACGAGCCCTTGGAGGCAGGCCAGACCGCGATCGTCATGGCGATCAAAGCGGCAAGACCGAGCGACCACCAGAAGATTGCCCGCCGGATGGCGCGCAGCGGGCCGCCGACCAGTTCGAGGATGCGCGCGTTCATGCCGGATCTCCGTCGTATAGATCGAGGAATGCCTCCTCAAGATCCGGCTCTTCGACCAGCATCGAGCCGACGCGATGGCCCGCGAGGAGACCGAGCAGCGGCTGGATTGAGCCCGAGAGCGTCGCCGTGAAGCGGTGGTCGTCGACGATCAGGTCGACCATCCCGGGCAGGGTCTTGAGTTGCGCCTCCGGCGGGTCGTCCTCGAACCAGACCTCGACGCGCTGGCGGGCGCGTCCTCGAAGCTCGGCGACCGTGCCCTGGGCCACGACCTTGCCTGCGCGCAGGATGGCCACACGATCGGCGGCCCGCTGGACTTCGCTCATCACGTGTGAGGACAGGAAGACCGTCGCGCCCGCGGTCCGTGCCTCGCGCACCATCGCCAGGAACTCACGCTGCATCAAAGGATCGAGGCCGTTTGTCGGCTCGTCGAGGACGATCAACTCTGCCTCGAAGAGGAACGCGAGCAGGAGCGCGACCTTGCGCCGATTGCCGGTCGAGAGGTCGCGCAGGTGGCGGTGCAGGTCGAGTCGGAGTCGCTCGGCTAGCTGGTCGCGACGCGTCGGATCGAAGCCGCTCGGCTAGCTGGTCGCGACGCGTCGGATCGAAGCCGCTCGGCTAGCTGGTCGCGACGCGTCGGATCGAAGCCGCCTCGCAGCCGTCCGAAACTTGCAGCCAGTTCCATACCGGTAAGTCGATCCGGCAGCCTCAGCTCACCGGGCACATAGGTGAGCCGGCGCCGGAGCGCCACCCCGTCGCGGGTCGAATCGAGGCCGAAGGCGCCGATCCGGCCAGCGGTGGGCCGCAGCAGCCCGAGCAGGCAGCGAATCGTGGTGCTCTTGCCCGACCCGTTGGGGCCGAGGAAGCCGAAGACCTCGCCGCGCGCGACCTTGAGGTCGATCCCACGAACGGCCTCGACCTTGCCATAGTGCTTCACAAGGCCGTCGATCGCGACGACCGGACTCCCAGAGTTCATGACGCCTCCGCTCCTGTGGCGATGCGGCTCGCAAGCAATGACTGAAGTGCGTCGCGCGCGCCGGGCGCGCTGAAGACGGTCAAGTGGTCGCCGGCTTCGAGGACAACGTTGCCGCGCGGCACGATGACCTTGTCGCCGCGCATGACCGAGACGAGCACGCTGTCTCGCGGCCAGGTGGTCTCCGAGACGGGCTTCCCGGCTAGAACCGAGCCCGGACCGATCTCAGCTTCGAGCAGGCTGCCGGTCGAGCCGACCGTGTTGACCTGGCGAACGTTCGCGGCCAGGGCGCCCCGGTATGCCGCGACCACATCGCGCGTGGAGAGGATGCCGACCAGGCGATCGTTGGCCACTACCGGCACCCACGACTGGTGGCCGTCCGCGAGAACGCCGAGGACATCGTCGAGGGAGTCGTCCGCGGAGACGAAGGTTCGGTCCAGCGCGAGATCGCCTACCTTCGCCGCCTGATCGGCGGCCACGAGAGCCACAAGATCGGCGCTGCCACGCAATGAACCACCTCGGTCGACGACCGGCGCGCCGGGCACACCGGTGGATTCCAGGCGAGTCCGTGCGGCCGCGACCGTCTGATCCGGGTCGAGCACCACGCGGGGAGATCGCGCGGCGTCGCCCGCTGGAATGGCGTTCATGAGCGGGAGCGCGAACCGGAACCTGTGCGCCGGCGACTCGGAACGGTTGCGCAGTTGAGACGCGTAGATCGAGCGATCGCCGACGACGAGCGTCGCGATGCCGATCGCGAGCATCGCCGGCGCCAGCATCGCCAGACTGTCGGTCATCTCGGCGACCATGAGCATCACCGCGAGCGGAGCTCTGGCCGTGCTGCCGAAGAGGGCCATCATCGCCACGATGACAAAGGGCGAAGGATCGGTCGGAACACCTGGCGCGATCGGTTCGAGGAGCCGCCAGATCCCGGCTCCCAGGAGGGCGCCGATGAACATCCCCGGGCCGAAGATGCCGCCCGAACCGCCGGACCCGATGGAGAGCGATGTCGCGAGGATCTTCGCGAACGGAAGGGCCAGGATGGCCCACAGAGGAAGGCTCAGGAGCGTATTGCGGTCGAAGCCCGCCTGGACCCAGCCGTATCCGGTTCCGAGAACGCCCGGGAGCGCGAGGGCCAGGCAGCCGACCGCGACCCCGGCCACGGCCGGCCGCAGCTCGCGTGGCAGAGGCCAGGTCTTGAACCAGCGGGTGATGCCGTAGAAGGAGGCGATGTAGAGCCTGCCGACGATGCCGCACGCGAGGCCGATCAGGGTGTAGTAGATGAGTTGGCGGGGGTCTGTGAACCCGGCTCCGCCTGCCCGCCCGAAGATCGGGCTGAAGCCGATGATCGCCCCGAAGATCGAGAACGCCACGATCGAACCGACAAAGGCCGGCACCAGAGCGTCCGACTCGACGTCGTCGCGATATGGGATCTCGACTGCGAGAACCGCACCGCCGAGAGGGGCTCGGAAGATCGCCCCGATTCCTGCGCCCATGCCGGTGCTCACCGCGATCCGAGCATCGCGGGCGTCGAGGTCGAGGAGTCGCGCCAGGAACGAGCCGAACCCTGCGCCGATCTGGGCCGTCGGTCCCTCGCGGCCGCCGGAGCCGCCGGAGCCGATCGTGATGGCCGAGGCCACGAGCTTGACGAGCGGAATGCGCGCGCGGATGCGCCTCGGGCCATGGTGGAAAGCCGCTATCGCCGCGTCGGTGCCGTGACCCTCCGCCTCGGGCGCGAGCCGGAAGACGATGATGCCCGCGATCAGCCCACCGAGGCCGACCACGATCGGCAGCATCCAGGGCCGGGCCGCGTCGGTTATCGGTTTGGCCCCTTCGCCCAGCGGTGAAGCCGGGACAAAGCCGGCGAGCCCGAGGAAGAGCTGAGCCGCAAAGTCCAGCGCCACGAAGAACAGCGCAGCGCCCAGGCCGCTGATGACGCCGATCACCGCGCCCAGGACGATCGATTTGCGAAGGTACGCGGTCGAGCGGATGCGGATCCGGAGCATCCGAAGCAGTAGATCGCGACGCCGCCGGAAGTTCATGCGAACGGCTCGAACGAGCGGGCGAGTTTGGCGATCGTTTCGGATTCCGCGGGCGTCATGGATGCCGAGGCGATGACTCGGGCGATGTCCTGACCCCGTAGTCCCAGAACCCGAGCGCGCAAGTCCCGGCCGGCCTCGGTCAGACGAACGCAGACCACGCGTTTGTCTGGGCCGCTCTTGTCGGTCGATACCAGGCCACGGCGCTTCAGGCGCGAGACAACGCGGCTTGCCGGCGAGGCGTGGGCGCCAATCCGCGTGGCAATCTCGCCGACTGACTGCCCCTCTCCGCGTTCTCCGACCACGAGAAGGACGCGCCACTGCATGAAAGTCAACTCGGCGTCCGCGGCCGCAATCGCGCGCGCCGTGATCGCGACCGAGCCGACCACCAGTCGTTCTAGGACGCCCGTCAGATCCTCGCTCATGGATGCAGTGTAGCGCAGGTATGTTCCGACCGGAATATAATCACGTTCGCCGGCGGGTTGACCGGAAGCAATCAGGAGGCATCGTGTCCTACGCGCAGGCGATCATCCTCGGGCTCCTCCAGGGAGTGAGCGAGCTATTCCCTGTGTCGAGTCTCGGACATTCGGTGATCGTGCCCCAACTGCTCGGCTGGACCGACGTTGTGGCGGCGCAATCGGCCAGCGAGTCGTACTTCCTCGCGTTCCTCGTCGGCTTGCATGTGGCCACGGCAACGGCGCTCGCGATCTTCTACTGGCGCGATTGGCTCCGGATTATCGGCGCGATCCTGGGTTCGTTGCGGAGCCGCCGGATCGACAGCCCCGACGCCCGACTCGGCTGGTTGCTCGTGGTGGCAACGGTTCCGGCGGGGATCATGGGCCTGCTCTTCGAGCATGCCTTTCGGACCGTGTTCGCGAAGCCGCTGCTCGCCGGTGGATTCCTGTTCATCAACGGGCTGATCCTGCTCGGCGGAGAGTGGCTTCGCCGGCGCGCCCAGGTTCGGGCGGTGGCCGTCTCCCACGGGCTCAATCCCGAAGGTGCTCGCCGTCTGGAAACCCTCGAGTTCCGCGAGGCGGGCATCGTCGGCATCTTCCAGATCGGCGCGCTGCTGGCCGGGATCAGCCGCTCCGGCATCACGATAGTCGCCGGACTCGTTCGCGGGCTCGACCACGAGGACGCCGCCCGCTTTTCGTTCCTCCTGGCCACGCCGATCATCATGGCCGCAGGCGTTTACAAGCTCCCGGACCTGCTGGGTCCAAATGGCAACGGCGTTATCGGCCAGGTCCTCGCTGGCAGCGTCGCCGCGGGCATCGCCGCCTACTTCTCGGTCCGGTTCCTGACGCGCTACTTCACCACTCGGACGCTGACGCCGTTCGCGATCTACTGCCTCGCGGCCGGTGCTCTCGCGATGGTCCGCTTCTCGCTGTAGTCCTGGCCCTCGAAGCGCGGTGCACGCTTTGGTGTCACCTAACTGGTGATGTTCCTTCAGCGCAAATGAGACGACCACCGCCGAGAGCAGGTTGGGAGAAGCACAACGTTGGCCGAATCGCTAGGGTTTAGATCGATCTATCCAGACAGCGAGGACCATCACGCCCGACCCGCGGCTTGTCGAGAGAAAGGCCGATTGACATGACCGACGCCAAATCCACGAAGCAAGACAAACTGGCGCGAACGTCCAGCAACCTCTTGAGCGCGGAAGAGCGCGCCGCGATGCAAGCGACGCTGAGGGAGCGCAAGAGAGCGGCAAAGCTCAGCCCTGAAGAGGCGCGCGCTGCCGGTGAGGCGGACGTCCGGGAGGCCATCGCCGCGATGCCCGAGGATGATCGGGTGATGGCGGCGCGCATCCACGAGATCGTCCTCGCGGCCGCGCCGGACCTCGGGCCCCGGACGTTCTACGGGATGCCGGCCTACGCCAAGGACGGCAAGGTGATCTGCTTCTTCCAGGCGAAGCTGAAGTTCAAGGTCCGCTACTCGACCCTGGGCTTCCAGCCCGACGCACGGCTGGACCAAGAGGAGATGTGGCCGGTCGCCTTCGCCGTTACGAGCCTGACGGCGGCGAGCGAGGAGCGGATCGCCGAGCTGGTCAAGAAGGCCGCCGGCTGACGGGACTCGGTCGGCGATTCGCGCAGATCGAGGAAGGTTGGCGGCTTGCCGCCCAACTGCGGCGCCCATTGATCGCCGGGTCGAACCTTCTGCTGGGGCGCATGACTCGGATGGCAACCGCGGAGAGAGGTCGTTGTCAGCGCCAACTGGATGAATCAGGGCAAGGCCCGTGAGCCGGTCGCGGTACTGGTTTCGGTCGCGCCTGGACGACTCGGCATCGGCTGGGTCCTCGCGACGGGTAGGCGGCTCCTACTCGAATGGTCGGGGCGAGAGGACTCAACCCGACCGTGGCGACCTGAATGTCCCACTCCAGCTGTCATGCGAAGTGCGGGGCCGGGACCGCTGGAGGCGCGTCGCCGCCGGCTAGGGTTCTACGCGGTGGCGGTTGGGCACGGCTGACAGGATTCGAGTTACCGGACGCCATACGGCTCGAGAAGCGGATTTCCGATCCGGGGAGCGGACGCCTGGCGAGCGCTGGTTTGAACGGCTTGATGGACGGTGAGCCGTTCCTTGGGCTACTGGTCGCTCGCGCTATGGACGGAAAAGGACATCGTGCCGGTGACGTCGCCGTCCCCGCCCGCGGCTCGCCATAGCGCGTCACGAGCTTCCCGGTCGCGAGTCAAGAGGCCATTCACAACGGCGCTCAACGCGCGGGCCAACTCCTGCTCGTGGGCCGCCGCCTCCGACAGCCGCTGCCCGTGCTGCGAGATGTCGAGCTGCAGCGTCGCCTGGATCAGGTA
>Ga0182027_10012962_pt1 | contig 11672 bp, 12 predicted proteins | sample 712E1DmetaG_FD_121300 | JGI IMG/M metagenome (GOLD analysis project Ga0182027, IMG submission 121300) | Permafrost microbial communities from Stordalen Mire, Sweden - 712E1D metaG (Illumina Assembly) | ecosystem: Environmental > Terrestrial > Soil > Wetlands > Permafrost | place: Sweden...
CTCACCGGGAGCGGGGCGGTCCCGTCCTGGCGGGCGCGTAGCTGATCGAGCAGCTCGTCGACCATCTCGACTGCGAGCGACGAGCCAGCGTCCTCACGACCGGTGCTCGTCGCTTCTAGGACGAGCCGCTCGGCCTGGTCAAGGGCGGCATCGACGTCGGAGGTAGGCGTCGTGCCCAGCTCGACCAGCTCGTGCCCAGCCGCCACGAGTCCTCGCAGCCTCGCGAGACCTCGGATGCGCTCGGCATACGCGGGGAGATGTGACGCGACAGGGGCGTTCGCCATCGACGAGACGAGGTCGCCCGCGGACGGCTTGTCGACTCCGGTCGCACGAAGCTCGGCGGCGACTGTCAGGTGGTCGGCCGGTTCGCCGCGCAGCGCGAGCGAGCAGATCGCGGCGTACGCGTAGCTGTGGGACGGGACATAGAAGTCCTCGACGGCAAGGCCGGTGGCGAGCACCTCGTCCAGAGACAAGTTGAAGACCAGGAGTCCGCCGATCACGGCGTCCTCGATGTCGACGTCGTGGACCGGGCCGCGAGTCACGGTTGCCTGCCTCGGAAGGCGTCGAAGGCAATGTCCCGGAGGTCTTCGTCGGCGAACTCAGCTTCAAGCATCGCCTCGGCCTCGTCGGAGAAGAGCTGCTCGTTGTTGACGAAGTCCGCGAGCGTCTCCCCGCGACCCGCAGCACTGCCTCTCGCGGCCCAGGTCGCTCGTTCGGCGGCGTCCGCGCTCAGCTGGCGACTGAAGACGTGCGCCTCCACCAGTTCTTCGATCCGCGAGATGATCCCGCCGTAGGGATTGCTGAGGCCGTTGAGACCTCCGCCCTCGAAGACGCCGTCGACGACTTCCTCGGCCGTCATCACTTCGAGGGCTGCCGACGTGACTGCCTGGAACTTGCGCGCCCTGATGAACAGGACAGCCTTCAGGCCGTACTCCTTAGCGATCTCGATGGCGATGTACTCGGCGTCGGTCATAGCTGCGCCTCAGGCCAACCGCGCCAGTCGAGATGCTGCTCGTCGAGCCAGCGCGTGAACGCTTCCCAGGCGTCGGCCGCTTGCTCGCGACTCTCGGCGAGGAGCCGGAGGAAGTCGGCCTCTGAACGAAGCATCGCGACCTGACGGTCGATGAAGTTGTCCGCCGGTGGCTCCCACTCGATGACGCCGATCTGTCGCAGGCGCTCCTGGGCGATGGCGTGGTGGTTCAGGCAGAGCACGCAGACGGCGACTGGGTCGTTCGCCTCTAGCCCGACATGGTGGCCGTGGAGCACCAGGGCGATCAGGTTTCGCTCGCCGCAGATCGCGCACGCCGCGTTCGGGCCGAGCCTCGCCACGCGACGCGCCAAACGGCGGTCGTTCGCTGCGGGGTTCGGCGCGGCCATCAGGACTCCACAACCAGGTCGGAGAGCTCACCCGAGAAGGCCAGCTCGGCGATCTCGTCAAGGTTCGTCTCCAGTTCGAAGCGGTACGAGCGGCCGTCAGGCAATGTGCCGGTCACCGACTTGCCTTCCAGCCGGCGCAACGGCTCGTCGTCGCCGGTGCCGAGGTACGTGGCGATCGCCGACAGGTGCTCGCCGACGAGCGAGGCTTGACGAGAACCGCGGACGGCGACACGCGGGTAGACGATGCCGCCCGAGATGACCGGCATGACCCGGACGTCGCGATCGGCCGCCTTGACGCGGTAGCGGCCGGAGGGCTGGCGTTCGATCGCCGTAGGTGAGTGGCGGGCGACCGCGTCGACAGTCGTACCAGCGCGGCGTGCCGCCCATGACAGGCTCTGGTGGGGATTCTGTCGAGCAATCGAAAGCGCCTCGTGGACTCGACCGCGGGCTTCGCGTTCGCGTTCGGAAATACCCAGTACCTGACGGGTACCCGCGCGCCGTTTCCCCATGCGCCCATGACCGCGACCTTCCGCCCGGGACTTCCCCTCAGCCTCGGCTTTGGCGATCCGGCGTTGGTACTCCGCCCGCGTGTCACGTGCCTGGCGCGCCATGTCACGTCTGGCTCCGCGTCGAAAAGTCCCTCTGAGGTGCGGCGGGCATGGCTACCTCCGACCTGCCAGGCGGTAGCGGCCAAACTGATCTCGACACTGCCGGAAGCGAACGACGTCCTCGCGGGCAACGAGCCGGCCGAGAGGAGTGCGGATGGCCGGCAGATGGCCGTCATCGATCAGTGTCCTCACGCGCTGGGCCGACAGCTCCAGCTCTCTCGCCACCACGCTGACCGGAAGTAGTTCTGCAAGATCGTCCTTCACGGTTACCAGTATTACCGTGTTCCTACAGCACATACCACGCTCACCCCCACTCAAGCTGGTGTAAGATGGTGTCGTGCCCGAAGCCGAGCCTGGTCAGTGGACGCATGAAGCCGGCACGATCGACGACCTGATCGAGGACGCTCACAACCTCGGCTTCCGAGCGACCAAGCGCATGATCTACGACTGGGTCGGCCTCGGACTGCTGGACCACCCGGTACGTCGGACGCGCGGTGAGGGCGGATCCGACAAGGCGCTTTGGAGCTGGCAACAAAGAAATCTGTTCCGGGTGCTCGCGTCACACCGGTCACAGACGAGGTCGGTGGCTCAGCTCGCCAAGTTCCCGATCGGCTTGTGGCTCTATTTCGGCGACGACTACGTGCCGACATCGCAGGCCGCCAGGGCGGTGCGGACATGGGCAGTTCGGGAAGCGAACCCGAGCATGCGGGCGTCGCTCGTGTCAGCGCGAGAGCTGGTCGAACTGCTACACCAACCGGACAGTGATCTGGAGTGGCTGCGGTATCTCGTGGAATTGATCGCAGAATCAGCTCATAAGGGGACATTCGACAGAGACGAGTTGCTCCAGGCGGTCTGGGCGGTCTTTGACAGCCCAGACGAAGGTCGCGTGCTCGGCGTCGCGCCGCTCGCCATCTCGCCCGAGCGGTTCGTTGACTTCTTGGCGGCGCGCCTGGCTGGCCTGCGTGTGGCGCAAAACGTCACGGAGGAACAGCTCGTCGCTGTCTGGCGTGCAAATCAGGCTGCAAGGCCCGGTTGGGAGACGATGCGCCCCGATATCGAGCCTCGAGTGACTCGGGAAGTTGAACGGCCACTCTTTGCGGCAGAAACGAACCAACAGTTGTTCGACAACGCCCCGACGACGGTGCTGACACTCCTCGGGATGTTCTTCGGAGGCCAAGGGAGACAGAACCAGGCTTAGGTCTAGAGAAGACAAGGTGCCCCGGGCGGGCGGCAACCCACCCGGGGCTGACACCAGGAGAGGAAGCCTCCCGATGCAAGAGAAAAAGCTACAGGCGCAAGCAACATCCGACCGTGACGACCACCTGTGGCTACACGATCGGCTCGCAGAAACGTTCGCCCACGACACGCCAAACCCTGCGGTCTGCGTGGCTGACGGCTTCGGTGTCCGGGTCGGTGTCGACCGGGGCCGTCTCGTCATCGCTGATGGCCTCGGTACCCATCGCCGAGAGCGCCGCTACTCGCGGGCGACCCACGGACTTTCGCGGCTCGTCGTCCTCTCATCAGCCGGGACCGTCGGTCTTGACGCGCTGCGCTGGTGCGCGGGCGTTGGGATCGGCGTCGTTGTGCTCGACCCGTTCGGAGGCGAACTTCATCTCACGTCGGGGGGTGCGGGCAACGACGACCCGCGACTCCGGCGGGCGCAGGCATTGGCGATGGCAACACCCGCGGGCTTCGAGGCGACGCGATACCTAATCGCCTCAAAGCTGGCAGGCCAGGCGTCGGTCGCGAAGGGCCGCCTCTCGGAGACGGGTGCGGCCGAAACGATCATCCGACTGCGCGACCAGCTGGAGATAGCCGAGACGCTGGAGGAGGTTCGCCACGTCGAGGCGGTCGCGGCCAACGTCTACTGGAGCGCTTGGGGAGAGATCGAAGTGCCGTTCGTCCGAAAGGACGTGCCCCGCGTGGCGAACCACTGGCGAACATTCGAGGGCCGGCGTTCTGCCGTGAACGTCGGGACCTCTCGGTCGGCAACCGACCCCGCCAACGCGCTCTTGAACTACGGCTACCGGTTGCTCGAAGCCGAGGGTCGGCTCGCGTGCCTTGCCGTCGGGCTCGACCCCGGTCTCGGCATCCTGCACGCTGACCTGAAGGGCCGCGATTCGATGGTGCTCGACGTCATGGAGGCTGTCCGACCGGTCGTCGACGGCTACGTGCTCGACCTGTTCCAGACCCGACCGCTGATGAAGACCGACTTCGCCGAGGACCGCCGTGGCGTGCTCCGTGTGCTCCCGCCGCTTACCCACCGGATCGCGGAAGCGATGCCAACCTGGGCTCTCGCGCTCGGTCCGGTCGTGGAGCACGTCGCGAGGATCCTGTCGGCGAGCAGTCCCTATGACGTCTCCGTGCCATCCGTGCTGAGCCGCGACAAGCACAAGGTGGCGGCGGCACGGCGGGTCGCCGGGTCGACTGTTCCGACTCGTAGCGGCGTGATCTCTCCAGGTCCGAACCCAGGAGGCCTCACGCCGCGTGGCAAGCAGCGTCAGCGGCCCAATGTGTCTTCACAGGCGCCTCTGCCGCGTCGGACGTGTCGGGGGTGCGGACGGGTCCTGCCGGCCTTGGAACTGGACCACGCGGGGACGAGACGCTGGTGGTGCGACGATTGCAGGCCCGAGCGCCGCGCCGAGCTAGACGACCGCATGCGAAAGGCAGCGAGCGTCGTCGCTGAGCAGCATCGTGCCGAGACCGGTGTGCTTCCTTCGCACACCGACGAAGCCCAGAGTCATCGCCGGGAGACGAACCGGCGTCGCCAGCTCGCCCGCCTCGCGTGGGAAGCCGACCACGGTGGTTCGTCGCCCGATGTCGCCTGGTATACCGAACAGATCGCCCCGCGCCTGGCGAACCTGTCTCTCACAGAGATCGCAGGCGCACTCGGGGTCTCCACGTCGTCCGCGAGCAAGTTTCGGCGTGGGTTGCGGGTACCGGCGTCTCGACACTGGAAAACCCTGGCCCAGCTCGTTGGTGTCCCAACAGCACCGTAGCCTGACGACACGGTCCTTCGTGTCACTGCAGACCTACAAATCCACTTCGAACATTTGTGGTTCGAGACTCCCTGCCGATGCCGGGGTCGGGCGTTCGTCAACCATCAAGCCGCCTCGCACGAGATCATCCACCGTCACAAGTGGCCCTTTCACAACTCGATCTAGGAGATCTGCTTGTGTCGTCTCGAGGTCGATAAGGAGAGTAAGCACGGTCAAGGTCTCAAGCAGTTCCGTGGTCCAGTCGGGGTCCCATGTCTTGCTGACCACGGCGTCCAGAGGCGAAGAGCGACCCCCACTTGGTTCGCGCTCCCGCCGTTCGAACCAGTGCCTTAACACTTTCATACCTGAGACCTCGTATGACCACACCGCCGGTTCAACCGGTCCGATTCGACCCGACCCGATCGACAACTCCCGTGTTGCGGGATCGTAAGCGATGAGTTCGGGCATGCCGGCCTCATCGTCAGGGATGGTGACAACGACTCGTGGACGACGACCCTCCTCGAGGTGAGGCAGGCCAGTGGAGCGACCTGCCATCGGATCAGCGAACCGATCGCCGTATGTGAAGAGCCACAAGATTCGCTTGCCGAGAGCCACGCACTCGTCGAAGAGTGTGCGGTTGGCGGTTAGTGGAACGCGCAGACCTGGCCGGAGAAGATCGTCGGCAAATCGGTGGGTGTAGGCCGAGTTCGCGATGATCGCGGCTAGGTACGCGAAGAGATCTTCCCCACTTACCGCCCGCTGGAGGCGCTCACTAAGCAGACCGAGCACACCAGGAACGACATTCGGAACCGTGCCTTTGGTGTCGAGCCAGAGCGGCCAGACTCTGCCGCCGCGCCCGTGGTAGTGGTGCATGTCGGGAACGAGCGTCGTCGCTGTCAACGCAGGTCCGTTGGTAGGTGAGAAATCCATCAGGCCGGTCAGAAACAGCTGACCAGGCGCTGCGCGAACTTGCCAAAGGGGTCGACGGGGATCATGAATGAGCCGAGCATCGGCAATGATCCACTGACGGTCGAACGATCGCCATCCGTATCGGACAGGAGGTTCGAGGTCCTTCGATACGTCCGCTTTTAAAGAGACAGATCCCGCAGCTGAACCTGAAAGCGGCTTTCGAGTTGTGGCGAGATCTGTGTCACGAGTCTCATGCAAGAGGCGCGCCCGTTCAACCAGGTCGGTCGTCTCCATGAGTATCTTGGCGCGCCGCTGTAGGAGACTTGGCGATGTCCCAAAGACCCAGTTGCGATGGGCGGAGACCCCGGGAGAACTCCATGAAAGCAGATTATCGATTGATGGAAAGCTAAGCCAGATCGCTCCGCTAGAGGGTAAGAACGAAGCTCGCCAATCCGTTGGGCAGTCGACCCAGCCATCGTCATTGAAATCGATGTTGGCAAGGGCAGCGAACTTTTCCGCACGTCTCCCGGCAATGGACCGGAACCTAACGGGCGCGGGCGTCTCTGGGTCGGACGAGCCGTCACGAAGGGCGATCGTGATGCATATGGGCTGTTGCACCCCTTGGAAGATCCGCGTCGCAACTTCCGGTTGATGACCTTCGGGGGAACAGTCGATGATCCAAATCTCATCTGCGGTTCGCCGAAGGTAGTCACGCATCCGTTCGAACCCCGGCCCATTCAAGAAGCCAGCGACGGTGATGAACGCGATCACGCCCTTCTCGGACGGGTGGCCTTCAAAGACCTTCCAGGTGGCCCACCTCCAAAAGTAGACGTACGGGTTGTAGAGGTGCTTGGTGTGTGCCCCGACTTTCCAGTCGCGGGGTGCGACGAAGTTGGCCAGCGGAGCTGATGCTCTCGCTTCCAGCTGAGCTCGTCGCACGGCTCGCTTCGCGGCTCGCCCGTCAGCGTCAGGATTCGTTCTGCCCGGCAGCTGAGGATTCCCTTGTTCGATCCAGCCGCCTTCCCCGTAGCTGCGTTCTCGATACGGGGGATTGCCGAGTACGACCATTACCGGCTCGGCCCGCTTGACGAGATTGGCCCCGGTCCTGCTCTCTGCAATAGGGGCGTAGATCGCAGGCAGATGCTCTTCGGCTTCGTACGGGCTCGCAAGGGTGTCTGTTAGGTAGATCCGGAGTTCCCGCGGTCCCAGTGGAACACCAAGGCGCAGGAACTCGGCCGACAGTCGCACCTCAGCTACGGAATAGGGGCCTGCTTGCAGCTCGAATCCGATGATTCGCTTTACCGCCTGGTGCAATCTCGGGCCGACAGCGCCGACTCCCTCTTCTCTCGAGACTGTCTCGCTGATGCGATCCATGACTCGAAAGAGAAAGGTCCCTGTTCCCATTCCCGGGTCGACGACAGTCACCCCAGGCGAGGCGAAGCCCCGCTGCTGGCCAAGCCGGGAACGGAGCAAGTCGTCGACAAGGCGGACGATGGGGTCTACTGCCTCAACCGGGGTGTAATAGCTTCCAGTCGCGCGGCGGAGCCTCGGATCGTATCCTTCCAGGAAGGTCTCATAGAAGTAGAGCCACGCCGCGGGGTTACCGCCACTCAGTTTCGGCCAATCAACAACCGAAAGAACCCGCTGGAGCGTACGCACCGAAATGGCCTGGTCGCGCAGAACCACCGAACTCGTGAGGACATCCAGGGCCTGTCCCATCAGAGTATGTCGAGCGCCTAGGTCTTCAGCGATGTCGTGAAGCTTGCGGCCAGTGAACTCGATCCCCTCCGTCCGTGCCAACAAGAGGGCGAACGTTACCGTCTGTGCGTAGCCGTCCGCGAACTCAGAATCGGACGCCTCGGGAAAGAGCAAACGCCTCCAATCCTCAGCCAGTGCCTCTAGCGCCTTCTCCGTCGTAAGGAGCTCCTCGACCTCGGCCCGAAGTAGGCGGCAAAGGCGCGCGGCTATCACTGCAAGCTCGCGCGGTTGGCTCGGTGGAATGGGCTGCCAGGATAAGAACTCGCCGACAACGGTGACGAGCGAATCACCATCAACTGCCAGTTTCGCGCCCGAAGTTTCGACGTCGCCCACGAGACGAGCAACGGCTCCGACACGCTCACCGTTTCGGTAGAGAGCGAAGGATTGTCCATCGGTGTAAAGCACATTTGGCAGGCACGCCAACCGCTCCCACTGCTGCTTGTCGTGGCCGCGAAATCGGGACGTGTCGACGCCCCTCCCGGGTGCCTTGAGCTCGACGAACCCGATCAGCGCTCCGCCCACATGAACGCTGTAATCAGGGCGCACTCCTTCGTCCGCGAGGTGGTGCTCCCCCGCAGCAACTACGGGGCCAACGCCCGCGAGAGATGCGACGTCGTCGAGGAGATTCTCGAACGGACCTCGGAGGTGGTCCTCTCGCTCGCCTACACCGGTCGCAAAACGAGGGGCCAACGCAGCACCGAAGTGCTAACGGCTTCGCCGAGGCTACTTGCGGGCACGGATCGAGCCTAGGGCAGCGCGCCCGTGAAACCAGGGACATTGGTCCCCAAGTACGCCAGCCGGGGTTCGTAATCCGCCTTCTGTCTAGGAAGTAACCTGTGTCTGAGGTGACGAGAGCAAGCAGTTTGATTAAGCAAATCCGACTCGTCGTGACGGTCAAGTCCTACCCGCAACCGAGCAGCCGGTATCACGAGTCTGTCTGCGTCGCGGGGATACGGACAGACACCAGCGATCCAGAATGGGTGAGGCTGTATCCGGTTCAGTTCCGTGATCTGCCCGAGGAGAAGCAATTCCCGAAGTGGTCGGAGATCGAGTTAGACGTGTCTGACTCCTCTTCGGACAACCGCCTGGAGTCACTACGGCCCATCGAGTCCTCGATCGAAGTCGTCCGGAAGATCGGCACGAGCGCAAATTGGGCTGAACGTATGCAACTCCTGGAGCCGCTTCTCGTCGGCTCGATGTGCGACGTAGTCCGTCAACAGCAAGCCACGGGTGCCTCGCTCGCGGCGTTCCGGCCGCACTCTGTCTCGTCTGTTGAGGTCAAGGCCGAGAGGTCTCCTGACTGGAGTGAGTCGGACAGGAACGCCCTGGCCCAATGCAATCTATGGGCGCAGGACAAACGGATCCTGGAGAAGATTCCTCTGAGATGGAGCTACCGGTACTCCTGCGGACCGGATTGTTCCGGCCATCGCCAGAAGATCATTGACTGGGAAATAGGAGAGGCATGGCGACAGTGGCGTCGGCGCTACGGTCCGACTAAGACCGCGGATCTTGTCGGGGAGCACTGGATGACCTTGGCAAGCGCACCCAAAGACCCCGTCTTTCTTGTCGGAAACCTTCGCAGATGGACCAATGTCTTCCTAGTGCTTGGAGTCTGCTATCCCCGAAAGGACCCGCTACGCGATCTCGACGGTCTTCAAGGCCGGTTGGATTTCGCAAGCCATCTCGGTGATGACCTGACGGTGACAAGACACGGCGAATCTCTCGACACATAGAAGGGCGATGTTCTCGTTCTTGCTCAGCTCAACCACACGTTGGAGTGCGGCACCGGACCCGTTTTCGAGGCGAGTTCGCATACGCCTTCGACCTAGCTCCCGGTCTCCGGTGCGAAAGTTCTCTCGGTTCTCCGGAGGATTGCCAAGCTCGGGCTCGTGCACGTAAGCGATGCCGGCTCCAAAGAGGGCGCTCTCTAGCTTTCGTTTCGAGAATCCCGGCTTCCTGCTGGCTGCATTCATACGGACGTCAACCAGCGTCGTCACGTGGTTGTCGTCGAGTCTCCGTAAGAACTGCTCGAGGGTGAGACCCTCGTAACCGACGCTATAGATGGTTCGCGGGAGCCTCGAGCGAGCAACGGCCACATGAAAAGCTTAATGCGCGCCAAACACTCCACGCGGTCGTTCTCGCGCGGAGTGCGCGAATGACCGCGTAGAGTGTTTGGCCAGATCGATGCCTCATACCGGCAGATTGTGACGGGTGGCAAGCTTGGAGCGGTGACTCTCACCCCCGACACCATCGTTCCGTGCGGCTGGCCCGGCTGTGAGGTCCAGGTGCGACTCGGGAAGCTGGTCTGTGCCGCGCACCTCGACGAGATGAATGTCGCGGCGCAGCTCAGCAGGGACAGGCGGTTCCCGGACTGCGGAGAGCCTTCACCGTTCGGGCTGGTGCTGCATGAGTGCGCAAGAGACGAGGTTCCTGGGTAGAGGCTGATCGCACAGTCATCAATGAATATGAGGTATTCTCATACTGCCGTGGGGATCTCAGACGTGGACTTAGGCGGACGTGTCACGCGCTGGCGTGTAAAGCGTGGGTTGACCCAAGTTCAGCTCGCTCGCCTGATTGGACTGGATCAGTCAATTCTCTCTCGCATCGAGAACGGCCGGCGACGAGTGTCAACTACTGAGCTCGCCGAATTGGCGGCGGTACTAAAGATCGATCCTCTTGAACTCCTTGAAGAGACACCGCTCTCAGAAGCCGTAGTTGTGGCTGCGCGTGGAGCTGTGACAGACGTCGAGGCCGATGTCGACGCCATCCGCTTGGCAATTGAGATCTTGCGGACCTGGAGGTCTGTTGCTGCTGATGGATTCGAACCGAGACTAGGGCGCCGGCCCAAAATGCCTCGACTCTCATCAAACGACGTGGCAGCGGGAAATAGAGCTGCGAATTTCGTCCGGGAGCATCTCGGTCTCTCCACAGAACCCCTGGGTGATATGTCGGCGCTGGCCGCAAGTCTCGGTCTTGCAGTGGTACTGCGGCACTTCGATGGAGACTTCGATGGAGTCTGCGTAGCAGATGGTCCCCGCGCGACTGCGATCTTGAATAGCAATCATTGGGGCTCCCGACAGCGGTTCACCACAGCTCATGAAATCGCTCACTGGATTCTGGGGGATGTCGATGGCGGCCCTTGCTCGGACATCGATGTATTTCGACCGTCGAATGCTCGCGAACGGAGGGCTAATGCTTTCGCGGCCACCTTTCTTGTCCCAGATGAAGCGCTCGCGCATCTCCACGAATTCGCAAGCGCAATCAGCCTTGGCTTCGAATATGGAGTCAGCTTGAAGACGCTCGGGTGGCGGATAGAGAACGTACTGCATGAGACTGAGCTTGCGGAACACCTCCGGAACATCGAACCGTGGCGAGCCTCAGAACTCGTTGGATGTGAGGAGGCGTATGAGCGCGACGGAGGCGCCCGCTTCAGGGAAGGGATGTCCTTCCAGCTTGAGGTTGCCTTTCGGAAGGCGGCTGCGGCCGGCGCGATCTCTGAGCGACACCTCGCTGCTCTGTTGCCGTCACTCGGTGAAGAGTCAGGAGAGTCCGAACCCCTGACGTAGCCTTGAACTGGTGATTATTGTCACGGATACCGGCCCTTTATGGTCCTTTGCGGTCGTTGGTCGCCTCGACCTTCTCGGGCGGCGACTGAAAGGTCGCGTCGAATGGTGTTCGGCGGTCGCCGACGAAGTCCGGCGAAACATCGGGGTTGAGCCGGCTCTAGCAGAGGTCTTCACTCAAGACTGGCTCCCGGTACCCATCGACCTATTTGACCTTGGCTCGAGTTACGTAGCAGAGGCGTTTCGCATTCGGCATTCCATGGCGGGGCCGGAAGACCACCCGAAAGCACACCTGGGTGAGGCAGAGTCCATCGTTCTCGCTCGAAGCCTAAAAGGGTCCGTCTTGTTGACCGAGGACTTAGCCCTGATCCACCGAAAAACATTTGGTGATCGTCTCTGGGGTACTGAATCAGCTCAGATGAACCGGAGCTACCGTCGAGGTGTCTGATGAGGCTCCGGGGCGACAGAGGGTGCGTGTC
>Ga0182027_10012963_pt1 | contig 11672 bp, 5 predicted proteins | sample 712E1DmetaG_FD_121300 | JGI IMG/M metagenome (GOLD analysis project Ga0182027, IMG submission 121300) | Permafrost microbial communities from Stordalen Mire, Sweden - 712E1D metaG (Illumina Assembly) | ecosystem: Environmental > Terrestrial > Soil > Wetlands > Permafrost | place: Sweden...
AGGCTAGCAGCCGATGCGGCGCCTGCGAGGTGTGATTAACAGTTGAACGGACTCTGGCGTCAAGCCATCCTTCGTACTCGCCAACGCCCCCGGAGTGTATTGCATGCCTGTTCTTGAGATTGCACCGTCGATCCTGTCTGCTGATCTCACACGCCTGGCTGAGCAGGTGAAAGAAGCCGAGACGGCGGGAGCCGAACGTATCCACGTCGACGTCATGGACGGACGCTTCGTTCCCAACCTGACTTTCGGGCCGATCATGGTGGAGGCTGTTCGCCGGTCGACCAAGGTTGTGGTCGAGGCTCATTTGATGATCGTCGAGCCGGAAAAGTACATCCCCGACTTTGCCAAGGCGGGAGCCGACATCATCCAGGTGCACCAGGAAACCTGCCCGCACCTGCACCGGACGATTCAGCAGATTCACGAGCTGGGCAAGAAAGCCTGCGTGGTGCTCAACCCCGCCACGCCGCTTGTGACCATCGAGGAAATCCTTGGTGACGTGGATGAAGTGCTGATCATGACGGTGAACCCAGGCTTCGGTGGCCAGAAGTTCATCGAATCCACGTTGCCCAAGATCGCGCGCTTGCGACAGATGCTGGATGCGCGCGGCCTACGCTGCGACCTTGAGGCAGACGGAGGCATCGGCCCGGCCACGGCAGGGGCCGTGGTCAAGGCCGGCGCCCATGTCCTGGTCGCCGGCGCTGCTGTCTACGGGGCCAAACAAGGCGTGGCCGCCGCGATCCAGGCGATCCGGGCAGCCGCGCAAGCCGTGTGAAGTGGAGTTCATCCGCGCAGCCGCGCGCGGCTGAGAGCACAAACGGGAGAAGCGAGGGCGCAGGGCAGGCTTGCGGCCCGCCTGACACGATCAACTGGCGCTGTCCGTGGCAGTGTCAGTGCCAAAACTCGTGTTCCTTCCGCGGCCAGTGGCAGTCCCTCGGCCGGTGAACGTCCCGATTCCACTGAACGTACCGACCCCGGTCCGCGTCCCGCTTCCGCTGAACGTACCGACCACGGTCTGCGTCCCGATTCCACTGAACGTACCGACCCCGGTCCGCGTCCCGCTTCCGCTGAACGTACCGACCACGGTCCCTGTCCCACGGCTGGTGAACGTCCCGAAACCAGTCTCCGTCGCGCGGCCGGCCAATGACCCGGTGCCGATGACCGTCCGTGTGCCGGTGCCCGTGCCGCTCCCGGTGTCCGTCGGTGTACCGGTGTCTGTCCCGCTCCCCGTATCTGTCGAAGTGCCGGTGTCGGACGGCGGGGTGGTGAGCGGTGACGCCCCGCCGGTCCCTCCCGTGTCCGTGACACTGCCGGAACTGATGGCTTGCCCACCTTGACTGCCAGCTTGCCCAGATTGATCCCCGGTGCTCGTTTCCTCACCCCCTGCCCCAGTCGCAGCAGTGTCGGATCCTCCCTGGCCGCCAGTGGCAGCCGCGCTGCTCGTCGTGCCGCCCGTGCTGGTTTTTCCCGAGCCAGGGTTCTCTACCGGCGCCAAACCATCCATTTCCGTGCGTGCGCAGGCGTGCAACAACGCCAGTCCCGCGACAAGCGGCCAGCCAAGCAGAAGCAAGCGTCTATTGGTCTTCATGGTTTTCTCCGTAATGCTCGAAATCGGACGTCGGCAAGTTGGACGAACGCAGGCCTTCCTCTGCACTCAGCCGTGGTCCGCAGCGCGCACGTGTCCCGACGTCGGCGGTGCCGTTGCGAACCCCGACCTTCAGACCACTTCATCTTCATACACCTTCCGCCGCTACAGGTTCTCCAAAATCGCGCGCAGCACGCCTGCGTGGCGACCCGTGGGAGCAAGTTCCAGATATTTCTTGTAGGCAGCCTTGGCCTCGGCAGGTCTTCCCATCGCTTGTTCCGCCCCGCCCAGGAAGACGTAGGCGTCGGCCAGATTGCGGTTGACCCGCAAGGCCCTTCTCGCCCAATTCCGCGCCTCGCCCGCGCGGCCGAGATCGATCTCCGCGCGGGCCAGCATCACCAGGATATCGGCCGCCTGGGGCTCGGCCTCAATGGCTGGTCGGCACGCCGCCAAGACAGCCGACGGCCTGCCCCGTGCCCCGGCGTTGACCTCACGGCAGCGCTCGACCAGCGCCTCCGTCCCTGCCGTGGCGGCACCTGGTGTCTGCTCAGCGGTGTCCGCCTCAACCTGCGTCGAGGCTTCGTCTGGCCGTTGTGTCGTGACCGGCACGGCGCTGGGCTGCAAACCGGCCGTCTGGTCGACTGCCGGCACTGCGGCTTGGCTGCCGACGCCTCGTCCTGCCGCAACCATGGCTGGAACACTGCCGGCCGATACTCTCACTGCCTGCGGCACAGAACGCGAATGTGCCGAGGTTCGGCCTTTCGGACCGAGCCGCATGGCGTACGAACCGCCGGCCGCGACGAAGATGAGCGCCACTGCCAAGAGCGGCCATCGGCGCGCGTGGCGAGCGGCGCTGCCGTCCCCCTGGTCGAGGATGGGCCAGTTCTTGATGAGCTGCTCCTCGGCGGCCGAGTTGCACTCCGCCATGTCATCCTCGGGCTCGGTCATGTCGTCCGCCTGCTGGGCGGCGGGAGCTTCGGCACAGATGTCGGGGCCCAGCGCGGCGGAACCTGCCGCGCCAGGTGGCGGCTCGGTTGCAGCGCCGGCCGGCGGCTCAACCCAACCAGCTTGCGACAACGGGCGTTCGGTGGATGGCGAGTTCATGTGTTTCTCCTCGCTTGCGACGGGCTGTTCTGCTGTCCCGTCAGTGTGCAACATGCCACCTGTGGTATTCGGGCGTATTTCCGGAAGGTAAAGCTATGTAAATTGATGGGCTAGTGCGAAGCGGTCACGGTGCCGGCCAGGGTGCCGGTCACGCCTTGGAATTCGGCCGTCACCGTGACCGGGCCGGCGCTGACCGCAGTGAAGAGCCCGCGCAAGCCAGCAGCGTTTGCAACTGTCGCCGTGGCGTCGCTGGACGACAGCCAGGTCACGCTGGTGGTGATGTCGCGGGTCGAATTGTCGGCCCAAGTGCCGGTGGCGGTGAGCTGCTGAGTTCCCTTGACCACCACGCTCAGAGGCGACGGCGTAATGGCAATCGAAGTCAGCTTCGAGCCGTTCACCGTGAGCAGCGTGGTCCCCGACACGCCCTGGTAGGTTGCGGTGATGGTGGTCGAACCGGCCTTGATCGGCGCGGCCACGCCCGCGCTGCCGCCGCTGGTCCCGATGCTGGCCACTGTGGTGTCCGGAGACGTCCAGGTCGCGCTGCCTGTCACCGTTCCGGTCGAGCTGTCGTCGTAGATGGCCGTAGCCACAAACGCCTGGTTGATGCCAAGAACCGCCGTCGGATTGGTGGGTGCCACCTGAATGGTGGTCACCTTCTTGGAAACCACAGTCAGCACTGTGGAAGCCGACATCCCGCCGTAGCTGGCCGTGATGGTGGTGGTCCCGGCGGCGAGTCCGGTAGCCCGGCCGACCGTCCCACCCGAGTTCGAGATGACCGCCACTGCGGGGCTTGACGACGACCAATCAGCGGACGTGGTCACGGTGGCCGTGCTGTAGTCGCTGTATATGGCCGTGGCCACAAAGGGCTGGTTGGCAGCTAGCAAGCTGACGGTTGGGGTGGTCGGGGTGATCTCGAGCGACAGGAGCGGCGGGTTGCTCACGGCTAGGGCGGCTGTTGCGCTTTCGCTGACCCCGTTCTCGGTGTAGCTCGCGCTGATGGTCACGCTGCCCACCGCCAGACCAGTTGCCGTGCCACCACCCGTGATTCCTGCCCCGCCCCGGCCGCCACCTGCGGCGGTCATGACCGCGACGGTTGCGTCGCTCGAACCCCAGGTGGCACTTGCGGTTACGTTGGCTGTGCTGCCGTCGTCGTACACGGCCGTGGCCACAAACGTCTGGTCTTGCCCGACGAGAATCTTAGCCGTCGCCGGGGTTATCGCCAAACTCGTGAGCACGGGCGCAGTCACGCCAAGCTTCGCCGAGGCGCTGAAGCCACCGTAGCTTGCGCCAATGGTCACGTTTCCGGCGAGTAGGCCAGTGGCAAGTCCACCTGCACCTCCGCCCCCGATGGCGCCTCGCCCACCGCCGGCCCCGGCGGTGGTGATGGAAGCGATGGTTCCGTCGGAGGTGCTCCAGGTACAGTTGGCATTGTTGGTCACCGCCGTGCTCGTCCCATCACTATAGGTGGCATAGGCCGCGAACTGCAGCGTCCCGTTCACCCGCACCGACGCCGTGCCTGGCGTGATGTAGAGGCCCACCTGCGTGACCGGCGCTGTCACGATGAGCGCCGCCGTGGCGCTGAAGTTGCCGAAGGTTGCGTTGACAGTCACGCTGCCAGCGGCCACACCAGTGGCAAGGCCTCCCGCACCACCGCCTCCGATTGCACCTCGGCCGCCGCTGGCCCCGGCGGAGGTGACGGTGGCCAGCGTCCCGTTCGACGTGGTCCACGAGCAGTTGGCATTGTTGGTCACCGCTGTGCTCGTGCCGTCGCTGTAGGTGGCAAACGCCTCGAACTGCTGCGTCCCATTCACCTGCACCGAAGCCGTGGCTGGCGTGAGGTACAGGCCGACCTGTGTGGCCGGCGCTGTGACGGTGATGCTCGCCTTCGCTGTGAAGGTCTGACCGCCGGCCGTGTAGGTCGCGGTGACGGTCGCAGCGCCTGCGCCCGCGCCCGTGACTGCCAGACCGCCGCCAAATCCGCCGCGCCCGCCCCCTGCCGCGGCCACGGTGGCCACCGTGCCGTCGGACGTGGTCAACGTGACCCCGGTCGTCAAAGGTGTGGTGGTTCCATCGCTGGATGCCAGCACGACTGTGTACGCCTGATTGTCACCGACGTTGATGGTGGCCGTCGCTGGCGTAATCCGGATCCCGGTCGGCGTCACGGGTTGGGTCACCGTGAGCGTCGCCGAATCGCTGAGCTTTGTGCTTCCGCTGATGTAGGTCGCCGTGATGGTGGTGGTTCCCGCAGCCACGCCCGTGGCCGTGGCCGCGGCGGCAGGCCCGCCGGGGAAGCCGCCATCAGCCACGCCTACCGCGATGGTGGCCACGGTGGTCGTCGACGACAGCCAGGTCACGCCGGTTAGGGTCGTGGTGGTCGTCCCATTCTGGTACACGCCGGTGATCCGGTACGCCTGGGTATCACCCGCGCTGATGGTGGCGGTCGCGGGTGTCACTGTGATCGACACCAACGCCGGTGCGCTGACGGTCAGGGTCGCGGTCCCGTTTGCGCCCGAGTAGGTCGCGGTTATCGTTGCAGTCCCGGCGGTCAAGGAGGTCGCCACGCCGTTGCTTCCCGCTGCGTTCGACACTTGGGCCACTGCAATGTTGCTCGACGACCAGGTGACCTGCGTCGTGATGTCCAGGGTGGTCGAGTTGTCGTAATTCGCTGTCGCGGTGAATGCCTGCGTATTGCCTGCGCTCACCGTCGTAGTGTCTGGCGCCACGCTGATCGACACCAAATTGGGCTGAGCCACGGTCACGGTGGCCGACCCGTTGAGCCCAGACAGCGTCGCAGTCACCGTGGTGCTGCCAATTTTCACGCCGGTGACCTGGCCAGCCGCGCTCCCCGCATTGCCCACTGTTGCGACTGAACTATCCAACACGGTCCAGGTTGCGGTTGCTGTCACGTCCTGCGTGCTCTGGTCTGCGTATGTGGCCGTGGCCTTGAGTAGAAGGGAAAGCCCGACGGGCAGGCTGAGCGGATTGGGAGTCACCGCGATGCTGACCAACCGAGGTGCGGTGACTGTGACAGCGGCAGTTCCTGTCACTGTCGAGAGCGTGGCCTGGACGTTGGCCGTGCCCAGGGCCAAGGCCGTGGCCTGACCCCGGGTCCCGGTCGCGTTGGAAAGCGACAACACGGTGGTGTCGCTGGAAGACCAGGTCACCGAATCAGTCAGGTCGGCGGTGCTGCCGTCGGCATAGCTTCCCTGTGCCGTGAACGAGCTGGTGCCGCCCACGACGATGGTGGCGGTAGCCGGGCTGATTGTGATGGTGGTCAGCGTCGGCGCGGTGACCGTCACCGAAGTCGTACCGCTGATGGTCCCCAGCGTAGCCTTAATCGAAGTTGTCCCCGCGGCCTGCGCCGTGACCAGCCCGGCTGTGGCCCCGCTGGCGACTACAGTGAGGACGCTCGCATCGCCTGTGGACCAAGTCGCCTGCTGCGTCACATCGCCGGTGGTATTGTCGTCGTAGGTCGCGGTGGCCAGGAACGGTTGAGTGACGCCCTTCTGCAAGATCGGCTGCGTCGGCGTGATCTGGACACTGGTGACCAGCTTCGTTACCACAGCCACTTGAACGGTTCCGCTGATCGCCTGGATTGTGGCTGTCACCGTGACCGTGCCCGCGGAAACGCCGGTGACCTGGCCCCTGCTGGTCGCCGTGTTGCCTACCGTCGCAATGGCCGCGCTCGACGAAGTCCAGGTCGCCTGGGCCGTCACGTCCTGCTTGCTGCCATCGGCGAACACGCCTGTGGCCACCAGATTCATGGTCTGGCCGACGGGCACCGGCGCCACCGCCTGGATGCTGATCGACTGCAAGGTGGTGGCGACCACTGTGACTGTCGCGGTCGCGGTCTTGCCCTGGTCGGTCGCCGTGATAGTCGCAGTTCCCGCCTTCACGCCACTCAAGGTGGTTCCGGACACGGTAAGAATGGATGTCGAGCTTGACGTCACCGTCGAGGAGCTGGACACATCCTTGGTGCTGCCGTCGGAGTAGACTCCCGTGATTTCCAGCAAGAGGGGGACTCCGATATTCACCGTGGGATTGGGAGGTGAGATCTCGAGGCTGGTCAGAGTCACGGCGGTGCCGCCGCCACCGTCGCGTGGCCCGTCCACGGGCGGCGCCGCCGCGTCGAACCGGGCTGCGTCGACCGGCGCGGCATCCTTCCCGCCGCCTGACCCATCGGCCACTGTGCCGACGTCTGGCATCCCGCCCCCGATCATGGTGTCTGCTGCCCCAACCTCGGCCGGGGCTTCCGATGAAAGACCGCCATCCAAGTGCGCGCTGGCACTGCCGTCGCGCGCACCACTACCGTCGCCCAGCACGCTGAGTCCGCTGTGTCCGCCACAAGCCCCTATTGCGCCGATCAATGCCAGGCACAGGACCAATCTTGTTCGCGTGACAGCTCTTGCTTCTCCTGGCTCCCGACACGAAGAAGTCAATAGCGACAAGGCATTCTTCATCGAGACCATGGGTTCCTCCGGGGTTGAGATCCGCGGTCCTGCAATCCCGCCCATGTGAGATGACGCGTGCCTATTGCTGGCGTCTTGCTCGGAGGTAAAGCTATGTAAAGCGTCACAAGACAACGCCGCCCCGCGATGAAGCTCAGCCCGCATCGCTCGACGGTGAAAATGGCCCAGCCCAAGTGACTGGTGGACAGTGGGGATGAATAGTGCGGGCTAGTGCGAGGCGGTGACTGTGCCCGGCAGGGTGCCGGTCACGTTCTGGAATACCGCCGAAACCGTGACCGAACCGGCGCTGACACCGGTCAGGTACCCACGCGAACCAGTGGCATTCGACACCGTGGCGCTGGCGGTGGCGCCGCCGTCGGCGTTGGATACCAGCCAGGTCACGTTGTTCGTGATGTCGGCGGTCGTCGGCGGGGTATCGGCCCAAGTGCCAGTGGCGGTGAGCTGCTGGTGTCCGCCAACCACGACGCTAAGTGGATTGGGCGTGATGGTGATCGAGCTGAGGGCCGCGTTGCTGACCGTGACCTGCGAGGGCCCTGAAACCGAGGCCCCTGAAAGACCCTGATAGGTCGCGGTGATGGTCACCGGGCCACCACCCTTGACCGGCGTGGCCAACCCGGTGGTGGCCCCGACAGCGACCACGGTGTTGTCCGAAGACGTCCAGATTGCGCTTGTGGTCACAGTCTGGGTGTAGTTGTCACCGAGGGTAACCACGGCCGCGAAGGGCTGGTTGATACCGAGATGCATGGTGGGATTGGTGGGCGTCACAGCGAGCCCGGTCGGCGTCGCCGCGGACACCGTCAGGGTGGTGGAATCCGTGCTCCCTTGGAACGTGCCGGTGATGGTCGTCGTGCCCGCGGTCAGCCCCGTGGCGCGGCCGGTGGTGGCACCTGAGTCTGATATGACCGCCACCGCGCCGGCCGATGACGTCCAGTCGGTCGAGGCCGTGACGGTCGCGGCGGTGTTGTCTGAGTAGATAACCGTGGCCTGGAACTGCTGGGTGTTGCTGATCGCCATGTGGATGGTCGGGAGGGTCGGGGTGATGTGGAATTCGGTGATACTCACGGTGTTGACGGTCAGCGGGGCTGATCCGGCTTTCGTGACCCCATTCTCCGTGTAGCTGGCGTTGATACTCACGCTGCCAACCGCGAGCGCGGTTACCGTGCTGCCGCCCACAACTGCCCCAGGCCCGCCTCGGCCTGCTCCGCCTGAGGTGCTCACCACCGCGCTGTTTGCGTCTGACGTCGTCCAAGTGGCAGAGCCGGTCACTGCGGCGCTTGTCCCGTCGTCATAGTAGGCCGTGGCCACGTAGGTTTGGCTCTGCCCAACGTGAAGACTGTTCGCGGCTGCGGTCACCACCAGGCTCTGCAGCACAGGCGCAGTCACGGTCAGTTGGGCTGTGACGCTGAAGCCGCCGTAGGTGGCATTGATGGTCACCGGGGTGGCTGGGTTGGTAGGAGTAGGCGCCAGGCCAGTGGCAAGGCCTCCGGTGCCGCCTCCGAAAATGGCTCCGCGGCCGCCGACGTTCCCGGCGGTGGTAATCGTGGCCAGTGTCCCGTCCGACGTTGTCCATGCGCAGCCGGTGTTGTTGGTCACCTCTGTCTCGGTGCCGTTGTCATAGGTGGCATAGGCGTGGAACTGCTGCGTCCCATTCACTTTCACCGATGACGTAGATGGCGTGATGCGGAGGCCGATCTGCGTAGCAACGGGGACCGCCGTGACGGTGAGTTGCGTCGGATAGGTGTAGGTCTGACCGTTGGTCGTGTAGCTGGCTGTGACGGTCACGGTGCCGGCGGCCTGGCCCACGACCTGCAAAAGGCCGCCGAACCCACCGCGGCCGACCGTCACCACAGAGGCCACCACTCCATTCGACGTGGTCAACGTGACCCCGGTCGCAAGGACTTCACTGGTTCCGTCGTCGTAGTTCAGGTAGGCCGTGTAGGTCTCGGTGTCACCGACCTGAATCGAATCGTTCGGATTGTTCAGCCGGATCCCTATGGGCAGCGGTTGTCGAATCACGCCTAGCGAAACCGAGTCGGTTAGTGCGCTGCCACCGGCGGGGGTATAGGTCGCGCTGATGGTGGTCGTTCCCCCAGCCACGCCCGTGGCGGTAGCCCCGGCAGCCGCCCCACCACGCCCGCCCGGGTTGGCCGCGACAGTGGCGACCGCGGTATTGGACGATTGCCAAGTGACGCCGGCAAGGGCGGTGGTCTCGGTTCCGTTTTCGTAGACCCCGGTTACGGTGTACGGCTGCGTGTCGCCCACGTTGATGGTCTGTGCCGCCGACGGGGCGATCTGGATCGACACCAAGCGAGGCTCGGTCACGGTCAGGAGTGCAGTTCCTTGCTTTCCCTGCAGGGTCGCCGTGATGGTGACGACCGTGCTTGAAGCGGCCACGCCGGTCGCAACGCCATTGCTCCCGGCCGCGTTCGAAATCGTGGCGATGGTCGCGTCGCTGGATGTCCAGGTAACGTCGGTCGTGATGTTCCTGGTGGTGGTGTTGTCGAATGTGCCTGTGGCTTGGAACGGGTAGGTCTGGCCCGCCCGAACGCTGGCGGTGGGTGGTGACACGGCAATAGAAACTAGCTGGGTAGTGACCACGTTCACTGTCGCCTGCCCGGTCTTGCCCGAGAGGGTCGCCGTCACTGTAGTGTTGCCCGCCTTGACGCCGGTGACTTGGCCCGCCGTGGTCGAGGAGTTGCCCACTGTCGCGACCGTGTTGTCGACAACCGACCAGCTCGCCAATGTTGTCACGTCAATTGAGAACTGGGTGGCGGGATTACCGGCGACCCCATAGAGCCCAGTGGCCGCGAGCGAGCTTGTCAGTCCGACGATCACGTTGTTGAGCGTATCGGGGGTCACCGTGATGCTGATCAATGGTGCCGCAGATACCGTTACGTTGGCTTGCCCGGTCACGCCAGAAAGCGCGGCCCGAACCGTAGCCGTGCCTGCAGCGATACCCGTGGCCAGGCCAGGATTGGTGGCCGCGTTGGAAATCGTGAGGGCGGCGGTGTTGGTGGAAGACCAGGTCACCTGGGCGGTCAGGTCGGCTGTCGTGTTGTCGTTGTAGGTTCCCAGTGCGGAACATGACTGGGGGCTGGTCACGATAATCACGTCTGGGCAGGTTACCGTGATGGTCCTCAGCACGGCTGCCGTGACGGTAACCTGGTCCGTGCCGCTGATTGCGCCCAGCGTGGCGGTGAGCGTGGCTTGCCCCGCGGCCACAGCGTTGGCCTGGCCAGCGTTGGCTCCCGTGGCGACCACGGTGAGAATGCTGGCAGCGCTCGACGACCAAGTCGCCTGCTGGGTCACATCACTGTAACTGTTGTCGTCGTAGGTGCCGGTGGCCACAAAGGCTTGCGTTCGGCGCACCTGGATGGTGGGCTGCGAGGGCGTGATCTGGATGCTCACAAGCTTCTTCGATGCGTTCACGGTCATCTGCCCAGATGTGCCGACGATGGTGCCCACGGTGGCTGTCACGGTGAACGAGCCCGCGGCCACGCCAGTGACCTGGCCCTTTGTGGTGCCGGTGTTGCCCACGGTCGCGACCGTCGCAGCCGACGAAGCCCAGGTGGCCTGAGCCGTCACATCCTGTTTCGAGGCGTCAACAAACACGCCCGTGGCCACCAGGCTCACCGTCTGGCCAATAGCCAGCGGCGAGGTCGGCACCTGGTCGATGCTGATCGACTTCAGAGGGTTGTTGCCAACTACTGTCACGGGAGCGGTTGCGGTCTGGCCCTGGTAGGTCGCGGTGATGGTCGCGGTTGCGGTCGCCATCCCCGCGCCGACCAGGTTGGTTCCCGAAATCGTAAGAACTGCAGTGTTGCTGGAGGTCACCGTGGCAGAGCTGGTCACAACCTGCCGGGTGCTGTCCGAGTAGATCGCCGTGACGGTGAACGAAACTGGCGTTCCCACGTTGACGACAATTGGACTGCTGGTACTCGAGATCTCGATGCTCGACAACGTCACAACAACAGCGTCGGTGGTGCTGTCACGTGATGCATCGGTTGGCGTCGCTACGTCGGGCCGGCCGTCAGTCACCGGAACATCAATGGCGCCATCTCTGGGGACATCGGGCCCGCCGGCCTCGGCGCGGCTCCCCTCGGCCGACGCCACATCTCGGCCAATATCGAGCCCGCCAGCCTCAGCGCGAACCTCAGCAGCCGCGTCGGCAACCCTGACGTCCGAGATTCCGACTTCGATCGTGGCGTCGGAAACCCCTACCTCGGGCCTGGTATCCGGCGTCCCGCCTTCGTGCCTGGTATCCGACCCGAGGCCAGCTTCGAAACGCCCGTCGGCAAGGCCGTCCCCAGCGTCACCTCCATCGCCGTTCGCCACGCGAAGCCCGCTGCGGCCACCACAAGCGCCGAACGCGCCGATCAATGCCAAACAGAGTACCAGTCTTGTTCTCGTCATAGCTTCTGCTGCTCCTGCTTCGGTTCGTGCCGTTTCAGACGCCGCTCGACTCCACTCCAGGCTGTGTATGCCCCTGACCCGCATGTAAGAGTGTCCGGCACCCG
>Ga0182027_10012966_pt1 | contig 11670 bp, 9 predicted proteins | sample 712E1DmetaG_FD_121300 | JGI IMG/M metagenome (GOLD analysis project Ga0182027, IMG submission 121300) | Permafrost microbial communities from Stordalen Mire, Sweden - 712E1D metaG (Illumina Assembly) | ecosystem: Environmental > Terrestrial > Soil > Wetlands > Permafrost | place: Sweden...
ACGGGACTTGAAAAATCATTGGCGGTAACCGCGCTCACTTGCGTGACAGACCCGATATCAACCTTTACGCCCGTAGCGGTGAACGTCGCGACAAGCGCTTTTACATTGGTTCCTCTCGGCACCGTGACGCTGACGGTTTTCGTGCTGTCGTTAACAATGCCAATAACCGCGGGGCTCGAAAATGAAAAACTCGTGATTGACTTTTCGCCGCTTTGCGGCGCCTTGGTCGATTTACTGCAGGACATGGCGATGAGCGCCGCGAATGAAACGGACAAAACGACGATGATCAGATTCTTCTTCATGAAACACTCCTTCTGAAATGAGAGTATTTTGATTATGTTAAGATGTTTATTACGCAAATTTTTTCCTCGTTTAATTGTCGACATGTTAGGGAACCAGCGAATATCCCGACGGCAGGCCGATTCCTGGCGCATAGGCGCCGCTGAACGTCCACATGATCCAATCCATCGATCCGCTGAATGAATTATTTCCAGACAAATCCCCTAACCGTATGTAGAGGCCCGTAGCGACGCTCGTCGCGATGCCCGACGCGGCGGAGCGGGCCGACCCGTCGACATATACTTTTATTTGCAAACCCGTGGCGACCATTTCAAATGAAACAAGATATATGTGCCACGCCGAGGCGCTTACAGCGGCCGTACCCAGCGATGCGGTGCCGTTCAGCAAATTTATTTGACCGTTTCTTATTTCCAGTTGGCCCCGATATTCGTTTTCAAAATCCAAAACCCAGGCATATGACCCGGCCGTACTATCGGCTCTAGCTTTAAAAACGATCGTCATTTTCGATCCGAGCGTAAAGGCGCTGTCGAAATAAAAGCGATAATGGGCTTCGTTAATGGCGGCGCCGGAACTGAAGGATAATATTCCATTATCCACCGTGCAGAAACCGTTCATTAAGTTTTCCTCAACCCAGCCAGTGGGCGGCTGGACAGTGTCGGTCCAGTCATAGGCCACCCATGTGGCCGGTTTTTGGACAATGATGGTATAATTCGCCGTTGTGCTATCGGAGCCTTTCACGGCATAAACAACCGGATCGGTAAAATCATTCGACGTAACCGCGCTCGTCTGAACCGTTGATCCCACGGAAACATCCACTCCGGTAGCGGCAAATGTAGCTATCATAGCCGTAACGTCCGTTGACGTATCCGGTAAATTAAGAACAATCGTTTTGGCCGAATCGTTAATGACCCCGGTCACGGCCGGGGACGTGAATGAAAAGGAGGTAATGGCCTTGGGAACGAGCACAACCGTAACGGTTACGGTGTAATTCACCGTTGAATTGTCCGCGGCTCTCACGGTGTAGGTGACGGGACTGGAAAAGTCGTTGGAGGAGGACCCGCTATTCTGGATAATAGAGCCGACTAAAACGATCTGGCCCGTCGTTGTGAAGTTGGCGACCAATGCCTTCACATTGGTCCCTTCGGGAACGTGAAGGACGATGGTCTTTGTTGATTCATCGATTATTCCCGTATCGGCCGGATTACTTAATGAAAAGGCGGTAATCGCTTTATCGCCGCCGGGGCCCGTTGGATTTGACTTGCATGAAATTCCGCAGAATACCGCAATCAAAGCAAACAAAAAGACCTTGAGAACATTTTTGTTCATCCTGTCTTCCTCCTTATGGTTGATATTATTGGACCTGATTGACAAGTGTTGTTTGCGTTTTTCCATTGCTTGTGATTTTTATTAAAACGATTCCGTGCGTAACCGGCAATTTTCCTTAATGTTACTGCTGTTGGCCGATATGCATCTTGACGATAAAAACGCCTTTTGCCTTGAGACCCGCCCGCAAGGATGAAGTGGAAATTTTCCTTCCGTAAATATCGTAGATATCTCCAAAGGCAATTGCATTCCTTCCGCCAAGTTCGACGCTCGTGCAAGCAACCACGGATTTTCCCATTGCAGGTTTCGACAGTGAAGGCGCAATGCCCTTTCCGTTTTCAATCGATACCGGCAATGACGAACCAGGAACGCCCGAATTCGGTTTAACGATGGTTTCAAGCGACGCGACCGGGTCAAGCGTGTAGGTATATGGCAGCATGGTGGAAGTCCAGAAATCGCAGCCGCTTTGCGAAATCACGTTCGCGCCGCACGTACCGGTAAAGGTGTTGCCGGTTTCGCAAATGTAGCCGTTGGGCAGCCCGGTGACCGGAAATTCGTCGGTCGACATGGGAAGCGCCACGTTGTTATAGTGGCAGTTTTCGGCCTTGACATGTCCGCCGTCGCGGGCCGCAACGCCGTAATCGCCGATGTCTTCGTAAATGTTGTTGAACATGTGCACGGCGCCGAAACGCAGGCTAGGGTTGCGGCTGTTGGTTTTGTAAAACCAGTTATGATGGTACGTGACCCTGATCTGGCTGTCTTCAGTCTGTTGACTTACATCATCGGTATGCCCGACAAGTGAACATTTCATGTGATCATGCAAACGGCACCAGGAAACCGTCACCGCGTGGGCACCTTTCTTAATATCGAGCAGTCCGTCATAGGTGTCCACGGTTATTCCCGCGCCTATTTTGCTGTAGAGCTCACATTGGTTAATCCATATATGGTGCGAAGCGTCAATGGTAATGGCATCATTAGGATACGCGACCTGATGGATCGTCATGGACTGGACGATCACATTTTTATAATCGACAAAATTGAAACCTACATTATTCATGTCCTCGCCTTTGGCTCCAATGATCGTCAGATTCGCCCCATGTTTGATTGTAACGGGAAGTGACGATGAACTGGTAAATTTCCCGTCGATGGTAACTATTTCCGGAGTTGTGTTTTTTTCACGTCCCGCGGCCCAGGTCTGCAGGTCGGCAAGGTTCGTTATGGTTCTGGACGTTCCTCCGGCGCCGCCGGTTGTTTTTGCGAGGCTGTCATCTTTTACCGTCGCGTACCCGATCATGCTGAAATCGGGTGCGGCATACACCCCGACGGCAATGCACATCATGAATACACAAATTAAAGAAACTTGAAACATCTTCATAAACAGTCCTTTCTCTGGAAATGTTTTTTGGTCGGCTATCGCGTTTTATCTATTGTTAATTACCAGGGTGCTCCTGACGTTTATGGAATTTTCCATGATGTTTAAACCGATGCAGTATGATTGACTGCAAGGATTTTGCCTATATGCCAGAGTTTATCTAGATCCTTTCCTTAACGCACTCGCGGCACCAAAAAAGCGCGCTCGACTCCATTGGTGAAAATCCGCACCGCCAGAACCCCGGCGGCTTTAGGAAGTGCCATGGTCTCGCCCGAAGCGAGCCGTGACTTCTCACTCAAAATCCGTCCCGACAAATCGGAGATCCGCACCGCCACGCTGCGGAGTCCCCCGTTGAACAGAAGGGCTGAACCTGTTCCGCTCGTGGAGAGACGAACGCCATCCAGCAAACGTATCCCTGACTCAGCGAGATCCACCGAAGTGCCGGAGCAGTTTCCGTACTTTCCGTCCCAGCAGTCGATGGTCGCGCCGGCGCCGGTGTTGGGATTGGAGAGCTCCGCCTGTATGGCCGATGCGTCTTCCAAGGTGTACTGGTAAGGAGGCGTGAAGCCATGTCCATCACCAGTTGTGTCGCCATCTGAATTCTGAAAGAGGTTATTACGCATCGTGGCCACGCCCGGAGGATATTTCACGGAATCGACCGTGTAGTATTGGATCGGGTTGTGAGTGCCGACAAAGGCGTTTCCTTCAACCAACAGGCTCGCCTTATAGGCGACCCGCACACAATAGCTGGCCTGCTTGCTCGTGTACAGATTGTTGTAAACGTGGACCTTGCCGAACCGCACACGGGGCATGCGTTCGAAGATGCTGTCGGCCCACCAGACGTGGTGCATGGTCACATTGATTTTGCCGGAATCCGTCGACTTGCTGTCTGCGTTGCCCAGCAGGTTACAAAACTGGTGCCAACCTTTTCCAATCCCGTTAGTGTCGGCGTGCTGGTAGGAAAGAGCGGTATAGTGGAATTTGGTCCATGAAACCGTGACAAGGTCCGATCCGTCAACAATGTCGGTGTTCCCGTCCTGGCCGTCGGCGATGTCAAGGTGATCCAGCCAAATATGGACTGAGTTATGTTGAACGGTGATGCAGTCGTCGCCGTTGACGTCCACTGCGCCCGACATTCGGATGGTAATGTTACGTACGATGACATTACTATCATGGGTGATATCAAAGTGGCCATTGAGCTGCGCTCCGGGCAGTCCCAGGATGCTCTTGTTGGACGAAATTTCGACAACGTTGGCGTCATTAAGGCCATGGGTGCCGTATGACCCCACGGTTCCTTTGAGAAAAATGATGTAAGGAGTATTCTTCACCTTCGCATATTTCATCAGGCTATCGATGTTGTCAACTGTCACCACGGTCCCTCCGGCGCCGCCCGTGGTTCCTCCCTGCTCGGAGGCCCAACCGGTTGGCTGTTCGGCGGACGAGGCCGCGTGAAGCTTCGAGACGAAGACTACGGTGAGGGCAGCGGCAACCAATATAGTCGCCATGCGAAAAGACGGAATTTTTATGAGCATGGTTTGTTTCTCCTGAGGAATGAAAATCAATTTTATTTTCAAGATTTGATATTCGAATATGACTAAGTGACATTCTTTTTTAACTTGTTGTAGTTTTCTTTAGTGAACATAATATACCCTAATTTTAATTATGGGGCCGGCAGGGGAAGTTGACAATTTCATTATCTTTTAATAAATTTGCTTGTTACTGTGCCGTCATTATCCTGCATTTTGACAATATAAACACCGGTGTTGAGCCCGCGAATATTTGGTTTTGCATTTTCTTGCGCATTTATATTCTTTGAAAATGAACGTACTTTATTTCCATTCATGGAATAAAAAGATATTACGGCGTTGGCGGAGCTTGATGCGGGAAAATTGACATTCAAATAATTATCAATTATAATCGGGTTAATGTTTTTTGCTTTTTCAACATTCAAAGAGACGTCCGTAGTAGGACAGCCTGAAGAAGAGATAACGCCTGCTGACGTTACTTTTAAGGTAGCGCCTGCGCCGCATGTTGAGTTAGAAACCATGCCTGCAACGCTTCCAACGGGAGTAGAACTCCAGGAATACGTTGGCGCGGATACGGACCCTGTATTTGAAGCTCCACCGGTGCAGTTTACAAAAACAACATTGTTATTGCCCGTTTTTTCAAAATATAAGACGTCGCCTGAACTTGCAAACACGCCATTTGCCACATAGACGTACGTTCCATTGGTTCCTGGGGATAAATGGATGTCTTTCAATGCAATGCTGCTATTCCAGTAACAGTTGAGCATATCGATCTGCGCATTTCGCGCGCGTACCATTCTGTCAACGCATCCGGTGGTCCACCAGCAGTTAAGCCAGGTAATACTGTACAATCCGTCATCCGGGGTATCCGAATCCGAAGCGCCGACAAGATTTGAAAAACGGTGATCATCCGAACCGCCGGAGCCGCCCGCTTTAGGGGGTTTTAAATAAGTGAATTTACACCATGAAACCGTAATGTTATCGGCTGAATTCGTGTTGTCAAAGTTACCATCCATGCCGTCCTGAAATTCACAATGATCAACCCATAGCTTTGTACATCCTTTGTTGGTAAGATCATCCCAACCATTCTCATCATAAGCTCCTGGTCCCACGAAAATAAGGTTACGAATAATAATATTTGAACCCGATTTTAAATGTAAAATTCCAGAGCCGTCTTGTGTCTGATCCAGATTGACAAGTTTTGCTCCCGGCAATCCGATAATGGATTTGTTGGAAGCTGTACATTCTATTCGTGATGTGGTAATTGAGCCGGATACTAAAATTACCGATTTGCTGCCGGAAAGCGCCGAGGTGAGATCCGATGCGCTGGTTACCGTTACAATGTTTGAAGCGGTCGGCGTGCCGCCGCCGGTTGTTCCCGCACCATATCCAACCGGACTTGTCATATAATAGGGAGTTTGGGACTGCGCATGGAAGCTGCTTAATGCAATACCCAGACAAGGAATTACAACAAATTTCCAAAATCGTTTTTTCATAAAACACCACTCCTTCTTAGAACAAACAATAACATTTCTTTAGTGAACATAATATAACCTAATTTTAATTATTTCGCTTATTATTAAAATATTTATGTTCACTTCAGTGAACATGAGCGCCAGAAAGATTAGTAAGCATCCACCAGCAAAGCTGGTGGATGCGCATGCTCTTGCGCAGTTCCTTAGACTCTTTTTGATCCGCTCCTCAGCGTATCTGGGGCGACAGAAATGCGCGCTCAATGCCATTGGCGGAAATGCGCACCGCCAAAATACCTGAGGTTTGGGGAAGGGCCAGGACCTCGCCCGGACTCAGAGAAGGTGCGGCGGACAGTATCCGTCCCGCCATATCGGAGATCCTCACCGCAACGTTGCGAGGTTCCCCGTTGAAGAGGGCCGCACCCGTTCCTTTTGTGAAAAGGCGAACGTCATCCAACAGACGGGGTGCTACCTTGGACTTAACGGAAGTGGCCGAGCAATTTCCGATCTTCCCATCCCAGCAGGCAATTGTCGCACCGGCGCCGGTATTTGGATCAGAGAGTTCCGCTTGGATCGCGGAGGCATTTTCAAGGGTGTACTGATATGGAGGTGTGAAGCCATGTCCATCACCAGTTGTGTCGCCATCTGAATTCTGAAAGAGGTTATTACGCATCGTGGCCAAGCCCGGAGGATAATTCACGGAATCTGCCGCATAATATTGGATTGGGTTGTGCGTTCCGATGAAGGCGTTTCCTTCAATCAGCAGGCTGGACTGATAGCAGACCCGCACGCAATAATTGGCTTGCTTGCTCGTGTACAGGTTGTTGTAGACATGGACTTTACCGAACCGCACACGTGGCATACGCTCGACGATGCTGTCGGCCCACCAGACGTGGTGCATGGTTACGTTTATCTTTCCGGCATCCGTCGATTTGGTATCGGAGTTGCCGAGAAGGTTGCAGAACTGGTGCCACCCTTTTCCGACCCCGTTGGTGTCGGCATGCTGGTAAGAGAGAGAAGTATAATGGAATTTGGTCCATGAGACCGTTACCAGGTCGGTTCCATCGACGATATCGGCGTTTCCGTCCTGGCCGTCGGCTATGTCTAAATGGTCCAGCCAAATATGACGGGAATTGCCCTGGATGGTAAAGCAATCATCGCCGTTAACGTCCACTGCGCCCGACATGCGGATGGTGATGTTACGCACGATAATGTTGCTGTCCTTGTTGATGCTGAAGCGGCCGTTGAGGCGCGCTCCCGGAAGTCCGAGGATGCTCTTGTTGGAAGAGATGTCGACAACGCTGTCGTCCTGAAGGCCATGTGTACCGTAAGACCCCACCGTGCCCTTAAGGAAAATGATATATGGAGTGTTCTTTACTTTCGCGTATTTTTTAAGGCTGTCAATGTTGTCGACGGTCACCTCGGTCCCTCCCGCGCCTCCCGTGGTGCCTCCCTGCTCCGAAGCCCATCCCGTGGGCTGTTCGGTGGATGATGCCGCATAAAGCGGCGAGATGAATAGCGCGCCAACGGCAGCGGTTGCCGTCAATAGCGCAAGACATTGACGCGGTAAAGTTGAAAATTTGCCAATTAGTTTTTTCATGCATGCCATCCTATTATTTGATTGTTACAATTTGCACTATTATCTGATCGCTGCGCTGGTTTTGGTAACACAAACGTATCCATTCGGGACTCCGGGCATTGTTTTCAACGCGCGCTTCGTCAACAATTCCGTCAAACCATTCCGACTGGTCGTCGGATTGGCGGCCAATGACGAGATCGTAAAAATTATTGGAAATATTCGGGTTGGCGCCCGCCGCCGAAAGGGTACTGTCGACCGGTATGCCGTTGACATAAAGGTATTGTTTCAGGCCGTTTCTGACCCCCGTTATCATGGTCCAGACGTTCGCCGAGGCCGGAGCGGTCGTGGTCGTATCAACGCCGTATCCGGGGAGCCCGCCATAGAATTCCCACCGGTTCGCCTTATTGATCATGAGGCCGTACTGCGCGCTTCCTTTCGAAAGGAAAACATGGAGGCCGTTATCCAGCGTGCGAGCAAACACCCATGAAGAAACCGTATAGATGCTGTCGGTCTGGACGTCGAGGAAACTGTTGCGCGCATTAAGAACCGAGATGCATTGCGACGAACCGTCGAAATCCTGTGCGCGCGCGATGATCCCGGTAACATCCGATGAACCGGTCATGGCCTCGGGCGTTCCATCAAATTTGTTATAGGTCGCGTCTTTTTGCGTTGTTCCGCCGGATTGTTCCAAATGCCAGACGCCGCGGAAGCCGTTTCCGGTGTCAAACACCACGGCCGGGTTTGAATTTGTTTTAGCGGACGGATTGCCCCAGAGCATGGAAAAATACTGACTGTTGTTGTTCCCATAAATCGTGTCCGTTTTGACCCATATTGTCGCTGTTGCCGTTGCCGAATCCCAATCCTCAATTTCGAAAGCAAGAGCGGAGTTACCCGTCTTGAAGAACCTCACGTCTTCACCGTTCGGCTTGGCCTGGCTGAAATTAAAATTGCCTGAATTCAATCGGACCAGGACGGGGAAATCTAAAATATTCTGGGATATATTCGCACCCGATGCGGTAGTATTAAGCATGACCTTAGCGGTATGCATCCATTGGGTCAATATAACGGTGTCCGATGAGGCGATGACGATATCATGAAACAACACTATCGCAGAGGTCGAGCTTGTCTGCTGAAAAACAATGCTCGTCAATTTTCCCTGCGGAATTGAATCGAATTCAATGCTGGCTGTATTGGGTTGCACCGTCTTCCAAAAAAATGTCCCGGAAATTGACAAATATCCTGAATATTTTGTCAAGCTGTCGGGAAGCCAAACGACGAGCGTAGCCGGTTTTTTAAGCGTGTCGTCGGGAATCCGCACCACTTGGGCAGTTCCAATGATAATTGAATCAATAAGCGATTTATTTCCATCGACCTGGCTAACTGGGTAAACATTATAAACTCCCTGTTCAATATTATATAAATTAAACGCGCCAAAGCTGTCGGAAACCGCTTGATATTTCGGGGACAATGCCGCGTCAAAAGCCGGATTGTACCCGGAAGGAACAAGCGCAATTGTCGCTCCCGGCACGGGCTGGCCCGAAACAGCAACAGTGCGTCCGGTAATGGTGTTAAAGGAATTTAAAACTATTATGCCTGAAGAATCTATGGCCACGTTTCGGAATAGCACCGTCGAATCGTCCCTGGTTTTTTTGAATTGAATGCTCGGAAGAACGCCTTGCGGAACCGAATCAATTCTGAAAATGCCGTTGGTTTCGGTAAGCAATTTCGAAAGCAGCGTACCCGGCATTGTAACAAAGCCTGATGCATTGATCAAACTATCGGAGAGCACGATATCGAGCGTTGCGGTTTTTTTAAGCATTTTATCGGGAACAGTAATGATTTCCCCTGAATCAACTGCAATGGAATTGACCAGAATTTTGGTCCCGTCGCTTCTCAGCTCGGCCTGAAGGTTATAGACTCCTTGATTGAGGCTGTCGAAACGGTACTTGCCGTTCGCATCGGTCAAGGCAATCATTTTAGAAGACAAATTTCCATCAAAAACAGGATCATGGTTAGGGGGAATAAGGGCAACAACCACGCCCGCTTTGGTCGTACCGTCTGCCGCAAGGATCTTACCGCTCACTTCAGTATCGGAGCCGCCGCCTGAAAGCTGCAAGGGCGAATGCGTGCACGCGTCGATGAACATCGCGGCAACGGCCGAGAGCAACCAAATCAGAATCCGTCGGGAATGGGTTTGTTTCATAATTTTCTTCTTTATTTTTTATGAATGTCCTTGCTTAACGGAAAAAGATTAAAAGTAAATTGAACGACCCGCTCAGGCTCATTGTCGAGCTTGGCGATTTCAAGCAATTCCTTTCGAAATTCCCTGGTCCTCATTTTAAAAAGGTCAAACGTTGCCTTGGAAATACTGAATGTCGTGGATGCGCTCATCCTGTCGGAACGCGGGACCTTATCAAAAGATTTAATGGCCATTTCAAGCATTTCGGTCTGGAACTTTTCTATAATGAAGGCCTCGTGCGGACCGGGTTTTACGCCGATGATCGTGTCGGTCTGATGATACAGCCCGGTATCGTCGCGCTCGATAAAGCCCAGACGTTCAAGCAGAATAATGGATTCATGCGCCTCCCTGGCCGAAATGGCCGGGGATAGCTGTTGTCCGAGCAAGGCATAGTCATCTTTGAAATCAAAGAACGTCACCGCTTCACGAATGACGCTATGATACCATTTGGAATAAAATTCATAGCGGTCCTTATTGATTTTTTTCACGTCGAGAGGTTTACGACATTCCACAATCCGGGAATAATACATTGTCTTTTCGGAAATGGTTTTCGACTGGTTGAAGAAGACCAGGTTTTCGAAGTAATCGTTTTCCTCTTTTGAATGGCCGATTGCGGTGGAAATTTTATCGATGCTTTTTTTAGTGAGGTTCCTTTTGCCTTCAATGACATAATATAAAAATGCGGACGCATTAATTCCGGCCTTTTTTGAAAAATAGCGGTACGAGAAATACTTCTTTGAGTCTTTCTGCTCGTTATAATAATCTTTGAGATAAAGCCGGAAATTTTGATACTCGAATAGGTTGATCATAATGACCTTAATGCAAGTTATTTATTTTCCTGTGAACATAATATAATCAAATTCAAATAATTTTGCATATTTTTTATAAATAATCTTAGTGTCAGTGAACGAAAATGTTTCTTACACCACATAGGAAAATCGAACGATCAGAGCCTCTTCGCACCAGATAAAGAATTTTTTAAATATTTTGGAACCAGATCATAATACTAATTTTATTCAATCTCTGCTTTTTTTAATTGAAATATGAAAAAAAAGACATAAAATGGAACCAATTAATTAATAAATAATCGAAAATATTTTTGCGGAAAATAGTTTTGTTAAGTATATTTAAAAAAAGTAAGCAATTTTGAAAAAAAATAATCTAAACAAATAGATTCTCAAGAATCAATAATATCAATAACTTACAGGTCAATGCATATATTTTTAAAACAATATCGCTAAACATTTTTTGACAAATCGTTTTTTTTTAATTATTATTACATAGTTTGGTTTAATTTGGTTTATGTCCATTTTCTTTAATCTATCAAATATTTAATTTCAATTAAGAAGCTAATTCATAAAAAATATTCTTATAGGCGAGCCTTTAATTTTACTATATTTAAAAGGTCCCGCAATAAAAGTTCTGACGGCAATAAAAAAGGACGGTTTTACAAACAGCATCTAATTGTTTATTTTATTAACCATTTACAAAGGAAAGCAGGAGGGCAACTATGTTGCATCGTTCAAAAGGTCGATTGTTGGCAAGCGTTTTTTTAATCGCCGCGGTGTGGCTATGCGGCGTCAGTTACGCCTGGACCACTCCCGGTTCAGAGAACGAAACTAACTCCGGCGGAAACTATCCGCTCGGATGCCCCATGGGTGGCATCGGCGGCGGAAATTTCAATTTTCTGCCCAATGGCACGTATAACACTACCTACTGCCTTGACGCGGCGGACGCCGGCGCCATGCCCACGTGTTACGCTTTCCAAAAGCGTGGGGCAACGGTCTTTTCCGCGACTTTACAGAACGCGGGAAGCATGACCACCACCTATACCGGTTACTGGCCGACCGTGACCATGC
>Ga0182027_10012968_pt1 | contig 11669 bp, 12 predicted proteins | sample 712E1DmetaG_FD_121300 | JGI IMG/M metagenome (GOLD analysis project Ga0182027, IMG submission 121300) | Permafrost microbial communities from Stordalen Mire, Sweden - 712E1D metaG (Illumina Assembly) | ecosystem: Environmental > Terrestrial > Soil > Wetlands > Permafrost | place: Sweden...
CCCACCTGCACGCGAAGACCGACGACGCCCCGAAACCGCCTCTGGCACACAACACGGCCGGCGAGTCGGCGGAGAACCAATAGCCGGTCTGGTAGATTGTTGGGTGATGAAGTATCGCGTCTACCTGGAACAAGACGAGGATGGTATCTTCGTGGTCACTTGTCCGGCTCTGCCAGGCTGCGTTTCCCAGGGCCGAACGCGTGCGGAGGCCACGGATAACATCCGGGAAGCGATCGAAGGCTACCTAAAGAGCCTGAAGAAGCACGGCGATCCGGTGCCTCCGAGCATCAGTGCTCTGACCGCGAGGTCCACTCCCTGACGGTCGTGGTTCGGTAACCCGGTCCTACCGAACCGCGCGCGTTAGCGAGCGGACTTCATCAACTCAATAACCGCCGCCGTGGTCGCCAGGATGCCCGTGCGAAGCGCCGGCTCGGCCTGAGGGTAGAACAGGCTCGAGTGCAGCGACGGCAGGGGCGTTCCGGTCCGCAGGCTTTCCGCCAGCTTCTCGGGATCCGCGGCGCCCAGGAAAAACATGACCGCCGGAATCCGCCGCCCTTCCAAGCCGAAGAGGCCGAAGTCCTCGCTCACCATCAAACGTTTCGGCTCCACCACGTTCCCTTCCCCAAGCGCGGCCACGAAGGCGCTGCCGAGCCGCGCCGCCAGCTTGGGATCGTTGTAGGTCACCGGGGCCGTCTCCGCCTCGTTCACTTTCACGATGGGCGCCCGGTCGTCCGGCACGCCCGCCGCCAGCGCCACGCCCCGTGCCTCCCGCTCGATCGCGGCCAGAATCGTCCTGCGGACGTCGTCGCTGTACGACCGCGTGGTGAGCTGAAGCACCACCTGGTCGGGGATGATGTTGTGCTTCGACCCGCCGTGGATCGAGCCCACGGTGACCACGGCCGGCTCGAGCGGCGAAATCTGCCGGCTGACAATGGTCTGAATCGCCAGAATGAACTGAGCCGCCATGACGACGGGGTCCTTAGTCAACTCGGGCCGCGCGCCATGCCCGCCCAGGCCGCGAATGGTCACGTCGACCGACGTGGAACTGGCCAGCAGCGGTCCCGCCAGAACGCCCACCTTGCCGGCTTCGATGGACGGCTCGTCATGCAGGGCGATGGCGTAATCCGGCTTCCCGAGCCGCGAGTAGAAGTCGTCGGCGAGCATCGCACGGGCACCGGCGACCACCTCCTCCGCCGGCTGCCCGATCAGCATCAGCGTGCCGCTCCAGCGGTCTTTCACCTTCGCCAGGAGCCGTGCCGTTCCCAGGAAGGACGTCATGTGCAGGTCGTGACCGCAGGCGTGCATGACTCCGGCGTTCTGGCTGGCGAAGGGCAGCCCGGTTCGCTCCTCGACCGGCAGGGCATCCATCTCGGTGCGGACCAGCACCATCGGCCCGGCGCCGTTCTTGAGGATCGCCGCGATACCGAGCGCCGCGGTGCCGTCTGCGTACTTGCCGATGTGTTCGGTGACCGTGTAGCCGGCCTGGCGCAACTCGACCGCTAGAAACGCCGAGGTGCGCTCCTCATGCTTCGACAATTCGGGATGCGCGTGCAGGTCCCGGTAGGTGGCCAGGAGCGATGGCAGCTCCCGCTCCACCTGAGGCCGCAGATCGTCCGCCGGCGCCGCTAATGCGGGCGCAAGAGTCGCTAGGAATAGCAGTGCAAAGGTTCTCAAGACAACCCCTTATCCAGATGTGGCAAGTATAGCTCGGTTTCGCCGCTGAGGTCGCCCCTTACACGTACACCCGCGCCACCCGCGTCCGGATCCCGCACAGGATGTCGTAGGAGATCGTCCCGGCCGTCCGCGCCATCTGCTGCGCGTTGATCGATACGTCGCCCTCCGAGCCAAGCAGCGTCACCGCGTCTCCGGGCCCGATCGACGGGCACTCTGTGAGGTCAATGGTGGTCAGGTCCATCGACACCGCACCCAGGATCGGGACCAGGCGTCCCGCCGCGATCGCGTGGCCGCGGTTCGACAGCCGGTGCGACAGCCCGTCCGCGTACCCCACCGCCAGCACGCCGATCCGCATCGGGTGCGGAGCGCGGAACATCCCGCCGTAGCCGACGAGCGCGCCTTCGCGGACGTCCTTGGCCGCCAGCACGCTCGCTTTCCAGGTGAGGGCCGGTTTTACGTTCAGCACCCGCGCCGGCGCCGGCCCGCGCGCGTGAGCAAAATACCCGTACAGCAAATGCCCGGGCCGGACCATGTTGTACCAGGCGTCGCGGCGGCCGTACGCAATCGCGTTGGTGCTCGAAAGGTGCCGGAACGGCGGCGCGATGCCCGCCTCGGCCAGAGCGCGGCCCAGATCCTCGAAGGCGCGGCGTTGCTGCTCCGTCTGCGTCCTGCTGTAGTCGGCCGAAGAGGCCAGGTGCGACATCAGTCCTTCGAGATCCAGGTGTCCGGCCGCGCGCACCGCCGCCGCGATCTCCGGCCCCGCCGCCAGCGTCCCCAGCCGGCCCATCCCGCTATCGACCTTCAAGTGGTACGGCAACCGCGCCCCGCGCGCGGCGGCGAAACTGTCCATTCCGCGCAGGTCATCGAGCGACAGGATAACCGGCGTCAGCTTATACTCCAGGACCGCGTCGCGCGCGAAGGGCTGGCAATCCGCCATCACCAGAATGCGGGCCGCGATCCCCGCCTCCCTCAGCGCCACGCCCTCCTCGGCCGAGCTCACCGCCAGCCACCGGGCGCCCTCCGCCACCAGGGTTCGAGATACCTCAACCGCGCCGTGGCCGTACGCATCCGCCTTGACCACGCAAACCGTTTCGACTCCCGGGCCCACCGCCGCGCGCACCGCGCCGTAATTCTCCCCAATCTGCCGCCGCGAGATCTCGACCCAGGACCGATATGGAAGTGCAGACATAACCTCACCGCGCCGCGGCCAGCGACCGCAGCAAATCCTCGTACGCGCTCGTCACCGCTTCCCAACTATATCGCTCGGCCACCCGCGCGGCGGCCCGCCCACGCCATTCCTGCCGTTCACTCTCCGGCATCGCGAGCGCCTCCCGAAGCGTGCGGCCCAGGCTGGCGGGCTCAAAGGGAATGCCTGCGTCCCCCGCCACCTCGGCGTTTTCAGGCGTGTCCAGATAGAGCACCAGCGCGCCCCGGCCCATGGCCTCGATCAGCGCCGGGTGCGTCCCGCCGACTTCGGTGGCGTGTATGTACGCGAAGCTGTGCGACTGTAGCTCGTGGTACCCGTCTCCGTAAATGGCGCCCGGCATCACGATGCGCGGGTCGCGCGTCTCGCGCACCCGGGAGATGTAAGACTCGGCGTACGGAGCGTCGCCGATCAGCGCCAGTCTCATGTCCGTTTCCAGCGCCTCGAACGCCTCGCGCACCAGCAGCGCGTTGTTCTCCGGCTCCATGCGGCTCACGTAGAGGAAGTAGCGGCCGGGCTCGAGCCCCAGCCGCGCCAGCGTTCCAGAGCACTCCGTTTTGCCGGTCTCGGCGCCGTAAGGGATGAAGTGCGTGCGTTTCCCGTAGCGCTCCTTGTAGTAGGCGGCGATCTGCTCCGCGTCGCTGACCACCGCGTTCGGACAGATGGTGGCCAGGCGCTCCGAGGCCAGATACCAGGCGCGGGCCAGCCAGTTCCACTTCTTCCGTTTGCGCTCGAGGCCGTCCACGTTCAGCGCCACCGGAATGCCGGCCATCCGGGGCAGCCAGGTGAATACGGCGTTGGCCGCGTTGCAGTAGAGCGCGGCGTCGGCGCGGTGTGCCAACAAGTGTAGCGTCGAAAGAAAGGTGTGGACCACGGTGTCGAAGTACTTGTGCCGGATCGTAGGAAGGTAGCGCAGGTGGACGCCCCGATAGCAGGGCTCCGTATGCCGCTGCCGCGTGTAGACCGCCACGTCGTGCCCGCGCGCGGCCAGACGCGTCGAAAGCTCCTCGGCAAAGGTCTCGAACCCGCCGTAGCGTGCCGGAATGCCGCGCGTGCCCAAAATGGCGATCCTCACAGAGTCTCAGGATAGCGTCCAGAGGAGCCGTAGCGCATTCTTCCGAACCGCGACCGTCAGGGAGCGGACCTTGCGCGCTAGTACTCGAACAACTCCGCGTGCGAGGCAGGCTGATACTGCGCCCGCGCCCGCTTCGAGAGTTTCGGCGCCGGCTTGCTCACGGGCTGGTATTGGAACCAGGTCGCCATGTAGTCGTCGCTGACGCGGCGCCGCTGCATGATCTCGCGCCGTTTCGCCAGGATGCGCCTATAGTTCTTCACCAGGAACCAGAAGGCCTTCAGCGACGTTTGCTCCCGCACCATGCAGCACGAAAGCACCACCAGGTCGCGCACCGTGATCGGCAGCCAGTAGCGCTTATACAGGTCGCCGGTCATGTTCTTCATGCGCATCAGGAAGCGGTTCTTCACCGAGTGCATGTTGATATCGGGCGGCAAAGCGCGCCGGTTCCCCGGAAGCACCGTGCGGACGTGATAGCCCCGCGCGTGCGGTGTGTACACGCAGCGCCAGCCCATCAACTGCGCCCGCCAGGCGACGTCGGCATCCTCGCGGTAGACGAAGAAGTCGGGATCGAAGAACTCGCGGTCGATCGAGACGTCGTCCACCATCTCCCGCCGGTACAGCGCCGCCGCGGCCGTGGCGCCGAACACGTACTCGTAATTCAGATAGTGCCCGTTGTCCACTTCCTGGCTGCCGCGGTCCAGGTGCCGCATCATGGGCGTGAAGTACATCCCGGTCGAATCCACCAGCGGGTCCGCCGGAAGCGTCAGGTTCGAACGCATGGTCAGCAGCTTTCCGCAAACCGTGCCCACCTTCGGATCCGCATGCCCGGCATCGACCAGCGCGTCGATGAAACTGGAAGTCAGCAGCACGTCCGGATTCAGCGCCAGAACCCAATCCCCTCGCGAGAGCTGGATGGCCTGATTCTGCGCGGCCGCAAACCCGATGTTGGTCTCGTTGAACACCAGGCGGCACCGGTCCTCGAACTGTTCCAGGATCCCCAGCGTGCCATCCGTGGAGGCGTTGTCCACGACAACGACTTCAATATCCGGATAGCCCTGAGCCAGCACCGATTGGAGGCACCTCTTGATGAAGCGCCCGCTATTGTAGGTAACGATGGTTACGGATACGAGATCAGTATGGCTCATACGAATGAACTTGAGCACCAATAACGGTTACCGCCGCGCCACCCTACTGTACCGCAAAGGCTGACGAACTGTTATGAGACCTTAGACCTGCCGGACAGAAACCTCGCTCCGGCCAGCCGCATTATCCTAGCACAGCTATGGAACGCTTCCAAGGGCCTTTCTCGCGAAAGGGCCAAAACCATTCGGACAACCGAGCCCACTACTACGGAAGCGCATACTAAGAGCCTTCCGCCTCGGGCGAAATGTTTGCCCGCATACACCAGAAGGCTACCATACCAATGGAGGTCTCTGGTGGGGCGGGGGAGTTGGTTGACCGAATGCCCACCGCTGTGTTTTGCAACAGTCGAGGGCGAGTACCTCACCGTGTACCCGGCCTCGGCCAGACGCCTGGCGAAGTCGACATCCTCGAACCATACCGGATAAAAGCATTCGTCAAATCCGCCAAGCTGCCGCCACACGTCCCGCCGGATCATCAGGAACGCGCCCGGCGGTTGCTCGACCGAGGCCTCCGCATCGGGGTCAAGATCGAAACAGCGGTAGCGCCGGTTCACCGGGTTGCCCGGCCAGAGGCGATTCAGCCCCAACGTCTCGAAGGCCAGCGTCAGCGGTGTGGGAAGGCGGCGCACCATGAATCCCGCCTGCCATTGTCCGTTGTCGCCGAGCAGTTTCCCTCCCGCCGCGCCCACCCCGGCGTGGCTCAATTGAGAGACCAGCGCGTCGAGTCCGGATACCAGTTCCACGTCGGGGTTGAGTAGCAGCGCCAGTTCGCAATCCAGCGCGCCGATGCCCTGATTCGCCGCGGCCGCGAAGCCGCGATTCCACGGGTTCGCGATGAGCCGCACTGCCGGCCGGGCCGCGACCTCCCGGCAGGTGCCGTCCCCGGACGCGTTATCCACCACCACGGTCTCGAGGCCGGCCGGTACCGAATCCAGACACCGCCCGATCTCGCGCTCCGAATTGTATGCAACGACGACGATCCCGATGCGGTTCATGTCAGGTCAGCGCGAAATACAGCCGCCAGTACAGGTCGAATCCCGTGCTGCGTTGGAGGCAGAGGATTTCGGCCTCGCTTTGTTCCAAAATCTCCGAGAGGCTCTTCTCCCCTGGCCTCGCCGCGGCGGCCTCGCGGCGAAAAGACCGGAACTGCGCCACACCCTCGGCCTTCCCGCGGAGGAACGAAAGCAGGCGTCCGTGCCGCAGCGCCAATCCGCCCCACAGGGCCTGCGAGACCAGGATCGGCCAGCCGTACCGCAGCAGGTCGCGCCTGGAGTAATGCTTGGCAACCAGCAGCACCTGGTTCCGCGCGATGCGCGCCACCACCTCCGGATGCCAGCGCCCCAGTGTGGCGCTGCCCTGGTGTACGGCCACCGCCGCGGGAACATATATTCCGAAGCAGCCCTGGCGGGCGGCGCGCAGGCAAAACTCCACGTCCTCCAGATAGGACTCAAATCGCTCGTCGAGCGGACCGACCTTGGCGAACAGGTCGCGGCGGAACAGCGTGGCGGTAAAGGGAGCGAAGCGAATCGGCGCCGGTCGGTCCCAGGGCTTGCCGTCCGTACGGCCATGGCCGGCACGCCACGCGCAGCCGCCGCGCGACAGGGCGTCGTAGGCGCCGTCGAGCAGGCCGGCCTGGCCGGGCGACAAAAGCTTCCCGGCCGCGAACCACACCTGCGGCTCCTCGAGTGCCTCCACCAGCCGCTCCAACCAGGCCGCGTCGGGTTCGACGTCGTTGTTCACCACGGCCACCAGTTCGGTCGCCGCCTCGGCGATCCCGCGGTTGACTGCGGCGCTGAAGCCCGCGTTGCGGCCCATCTCGAGAACGCGCGCGCCCGCCTGCCGTGCCGCCTCTACGGACCCGTCCTGGGACCCGTTGTCCACCACCACGATCGCGGCAATGGGGTGGCTTTGCCCGCGCAGTTGCCGGACCAGCCGCTCGGTCAGGTCGCGACGGTTCCAGTTCGGGATGACGACTGTGACACCGGGCATGAGTCTTCCGATCAGCCTACCACCTACGGCATGCGGCTTCCGAACCGCGACCGTGAGGAAGCGGACGAGGCCGCGTTGGTCCGCTTGCTGACGCGCGCGGTTCCGTACCCTGCGGATTTACCGAACCGCGACCGTGAGGGAGCGGACCCGGTTTTTGCCTGACGACTTTTTCGGCTCTTCGCGCGTCCTACCAATGACGGATCGCCGGCACAGCGCCTAGCGGCCGATCGCTTATTATGGTACCTGCCATGAAGTCGACTATCGCCCTGCTGTTTTCTTCGCTCGCCATCGCGCTCGCGGCGCCTCCTAAGGCCAATCTGGCCCAGGTTCACAAGGTCTATCTGTTGCCCATGGCCAACGGAATGGACCAGTTCCTGGCCAACCGGCTCACCGGCCTGGGCGTCTTTCAGGTGGTGACGGATCCGAAGAAGGCCGACGCGATCTTCACCGATCGAATTGGCGAGGCATACGAGGCTCGCCAGGCCGAGTGGTTTCCCCAGAAACCCGTAAAGCCGGTGAGCGACGAGCCGGCGCCCCCCGCCGCCCCGGAACCTGCCGCGCCACCAGTCGCCGCGCCACCGGTCGCCGCGCCGCCGGTCGCCACGCAACCGGCCGTCGCGCCACCGGCCCCGCCTCCCGCCGAGCCCCCCGTCGTCGGCACTCCGCTAGCGCAACCGGCGGCGGCGCCGTCAACGCCTTCTCCAGTAGCTGCTCCCGCCGCGACTCCGCCGCCGCCGAAGCCAGCCAGCGAACCCGAGAAGCCGGCCGAAACCGCGGGTGGACTCAAGGGGGACAGGGCCCCGGCCGTCTCCTCGTTCCACCGCGCCAAAGGCACCATGTTCCTCGTCGATCCGCACTCGCGGCTGGTGCTGTGGTCCATCTACGCGGAGCCGAAGGACGCCTCGGCGGCCGAACTCGACCGCACCGCCGCCCGCATCGCCACCAAAATCCAGCACGACTGGAAAAGCCACTAGGCTCCCGTGGGGCAGGCCGTTTGGCCTGCCCTCGCAGGCGGAACCGCCTGCCCCACAAGCGACGCCTACCCCCCGCCCGCCTTCCGACGCGGCGCGGAGGAGCGGAAGCGGGCGCGCTGAACCGGGGTCATCTTCTCCGTCGCATATTGGAAGATCAGCCGGGGCGACCGGTCTTTCCACTCCTTGAGGAATGCCTCGACCGGCTTGGGGGACTGTTTCCAGGCCTCGCGCAGAAACCAGCCAACGCCCTGGTGAACCACCCGCTCCTGGTCCAGCATCAGCGGACGCACGAACTCGAGCAGCGGGCCGACCGCCGGCTTGGCCTTCAACAGCCCCAACATCGCCACCGGAACCGCGCGGCGCTGGTACTTCAAATCCGAACCCCTCCAGTCCGCCAACTCCGCCAACTCGATCCTGCCGGCTGCGAGCAGCGGCCCGATGATCTCCCCGCACAGTACGTCCGTGTGGCCCCAGTTGCGAATGCCGGCTCGAAAGTACCCGGCGAGCCGGAGGGCCATGCGGTCGTCCCACTGCTCACGCAACTCCTTGAGGAACCGGATCGCCATGCTGCTCTCTTCGTACTTGCCGCTGGCCAGGAGCAACTCTCCCGCCCGGGCGAAGCCGTCGAGCCCCAGGCCGCGGTACCGTTCCATCCATTCCCTCTGCCGCTCGTTCCAGAGCGGGTTCTCTTTGTCCAGAAGCCCCCAGGCGTCGTAACCCTCTTTGAAGTAGCGGGCCCACTTCAAGGCATTCTTCGGATCCTGATGGGCAACGCAGTACGCCCGCACGTCCGCCGCCAGCTCTTCCGCCGTGTTCATTGTGTTTTGGCCTTTGACCAGTGCGCGTGAATGAGACGCCACGCCGGGTCCTTGTGCTGGTAGACCTCGCTCGCGTAATAGCGGGAAGTCGTGGTCCCGTTGCGGCATTCGAAGGTGAACGTCAAAACAGCCACATCCCCGCTGACCTGCACCTTCGGGTCGATGATCTCATAGCTGTCGAACAGGGCCCTGCCGCGGTACCTCTCGAAAAGCTCCGTCAGCGCGGGCAGGCCCTCCAGCCGTCCGTCCGCGGCGGGATGGATGTAAACGACCGTGGCGTCGGAGCGCGCCAGGTCGGGGTCGGGATTCCCCTTTGCCCAGCCATCCATGGCCTGCCGCTCGAGCCCCAGGAGCCGGCGCGCGATGTCCGTCTCCGAATCCGCGGCCGCCAGCGTAGCCGAAAACGCAGCCGCAGCCGCCCAAACCGCCAGCATCTTTCTCAAGGTAATCCCCTCCACCAGATTGGACAACGGCCGGGCGGCGCTGTGACAGCTCACGCCGGCGGTCCCAGAGAAACCGTTTCCAGCGCCCGCCGCAGGATCGCCGCCTGTTCGGCCGGCTCATAGAAAGGATGGTTGCGATACACGTCGGCGGCCACCTTCATGTAGGCGTCCGTCAGCTCGCCGGCGCGGTCGTCGGCCACTTCCCGCACCTTGCGCCGGTGCTCCGAGGTGAATCGCAGCTTTTGCGGATCGACAAAGCCGCCCCGAACGAACGCCTGCGTCTTCCGCGCGCACTTGCAGGAATTGCCGGCCTCGACAAGGCTGCAATTGCCGCGCAGATACTCGTACAGATCGCGGCGGGCTCGCGACAGAATCTGCCGGAAGTTGACCGGAGTAACCCCCGCGATCTCCCCGCCTACCTCGTCGCTCACCCCGAAGATCTCACCCAGGATGAAAACCAGCCGCTGACGCCCGTCGAGGCACAGCAGGGTGCCCACCGTACACGTGATCCTGGCCTCCTCGACCAGAATCTCAATCGGAACCGGAACGGTCCGCGGGTCCGGCAGGTCGAGGTCGGGAGTGCGAGCCAGGCCGGCGGCGGCGATCGGGAACGAGCACACGGCGTCGGCGACAGCCCACTTATCCTTCTTCAGGTTCAGAATGTGGTTCACCGCGATCCGGTAAAGCCAGGTGCGGAACCGGCTCTCGCCCCGGAATCCGGGCAGAGATCTGAGGACTTTGACCAGGATGTCCTGAGTGGCGTCCTCGGCATCGGCATAACGGTACAGCATACGTAGGGCGATGTTGAAAATCCAGGCCTGATGGCGGCCCAGGAGTAGTTCGAGCGCCGCGCGGTCGCCGGATTGCGCCCCCGCCAGCAGCTCCTCGTCAGGCCGTTCGGAGGGGGTCTCCACGAAGGGATTGTGCATGACTTTCGTCAATTTATCAGAAAAAGAACCGGCCCGGCATGCGCACCGGGACAAAAAGTCCTTGCTTTTCTATACCGTCCTGGCAGACAATGACGACACAGGCGGTCCACGCCCGCGCGGGCAAGTATTGTGGAGCCATGACGCAAACGATCCTCATCCTGCGATGTTTGAGCATCGTGCTCCAGGCAACCTGCCTGGTGGCACTCGCCACCAGAGGTTTGGCCCGCCGGTACCCGGTTTTCTGGGTATTCACGCTGCTCGCAGGGCTGCATTCGGTCTGGTTTCCCGGCGGCTGGAACGCTTGGGCCCTCGCCGCGATGTACGCCGCCGTGGCGATCGAGGCGTGCCTGGCGCAGGCTCGGCACTTCCGCAGCCTTTCTTCCTTCGCGATCGGCGGGATCGTGATCTTCGGAGTGCTGTCCGCGGCGCTCGGGGCCGTGGTCTGTCTGTTCGGCGCCGATGTCCTCCGCGACGGCGGTCCGGTGATGCTGATGTGCGGCGGCTGCTCGCTGCTGCTGATTCTGTCCACGTCCTTCTTTAGTACCTTCCCCGTGACCATGCGCGCCAACGTCCGGTGGCACGTTCTGATTTTGCAGATCCTCCTGGCCGGCGGCGCTGTGTCGGCGGGCCTGGGTTCCGCAAACTCGTCCGGGATGCGCCAGGCCGCACAGTTCCTGGCTTTGGGCTGTGTGCTGACTTGCTACGCGCTTTGGACGGTCAAACTGGTGCCTTCCGGTGAGTGCTTCCTGCCGCTGTCGGAGATTCCAGCGGAGGTCCTGGCGCGGCTGATGGCGCGGGAACCGCAGCCGTCGCGCGCTCCCCAGTCCACACCCCGGCGCCCACCCGCCAGCCGCGGAGGTTCCGCGACACCCCGCAAAGCCCGCAGCCTGCGCTGGAAGGCCGACCAGGAAATCTAGCCCGCGGACCAGAGACCGAACCGCGCGCGTCAGCAAGCGGACAGCCCGCGAAACAAAAATCATAACTAATGTTCCAGCGGGCGGCGATCTGCGCTATCCTGGGCCGGAGATGCCGGTCCAGACGTACGCGGTGTACACCCGTTGTAACCAATGTGGCGTTTATGACAGGGACCCGTCCTGGTGCACGTTGTGCGGGCGCCCGAAGGACGGCAGGGGCGCACCGGCGTGTCAGCCGGCGTGCGGACAACTCCCCAAGCGGCCCGCGCGGAGGCTGACCACAGCTGCGGACGCCCGGCTGCAGCAGGTTTGATTCTGCCGCCGTGCTCCCCTATACTGGGAGATCCGGGTTCTGGATGTTGGCGTGTGCCCGCCTGCCCGGAGGTTCCCTATGGTCTACGGTCTGTTGGTTTTCATTCACGTCGTGATTTGTTTCTTTCTGGTGGTGGTGGTCTTGCTGCAAAGCGGGAAGGCCGCGGACCTCGCCGGAGCGTTCGGCGGTATGGG
>Ga0182027_10012969_pt1 | contig 11669 bp, 6 predicted proteins | sample 712E1DmetaG_FD_121300 | JGI IMG/M metagenome (GOLD analysis project Ga0182027, IMG submission 121300) | Permafrost microbial communities from Stordalen Mire, Sweden - 712E1D metaG (Illumina Assembly) | ecosystem: Environmental > Terrestrial > Soil > Wetlands > Permafrost | place: Sweden...
AGAAAATAAATGAAAGCTAAGCAGCGGTAACGACGTCGTCTTTGCAGATGAGTTTTCTGTCTCTTACCAGCCGCTTTAGTATTTCAGAGAAGACTTCTTTAGCTCCTTCGCCTGAATGGTTAATCCCAAACACTTTAGCAGTTTCAGCAATCAATGAATCTTCACTTATGCCTAAAGCGTATTGAGCAATCAGCTTCATAGCGGATTCGACTTCTTCAGGCGCAATATACTCAGGTTTCCGTTTGGATTCAGGAATACCTTGGACTGGAACTCGGATTGGTGTTTCTTTAAGTTCAGGCGGCCAGAGGAAACTGCCTTTGATTACTACTTTTTGTTCTCTTAGCAAGTTGCTGAGTGCTTCTTTTACAGCATGAGTTATCTGCGGTGTTACCTGCTTGACGCCCCATGCAGCAGCTAAACGTTCAACAGCATAGTCAAAGTGAACCGGACCCTCCTTTTCCACTAGTTCGGCGAGGAGTTTTGTTTGGATTTCTCTGTTTTCTGGAAAGTGGAACTCGTTTTTCTGCCGAGAATCATATGTGGAGTTGGCTGTGGCAACTTTAATGTAAGGATTAAATGTTGCTTTAAGTGGGTAAATTTTGTATGGCTGACCGATTTTTTCGATGCCTGCAAACTGGATTTTTTGGACGTCAGTCTTTGGAGCCATATTCTCTTTGATGTCAATGACTGGTTTTTGGACGTCTTTTTCAAGCTGTAATTTGTTGGCTTGTTCAAGGGCTTCTTTTAGCCGTCGGATTTCAGAGTCGCGTCTTGCAACCCAGGATGGAGACCAGATACGGTGAATGCGCCAGCCTAACTGTCTAAGCACTTGCTCGCGGAGGCGGTCTCTGTCTCGTGCGCTGCTGCTGGATTTGTATGTGGTGCCGTCGCATTCTACGCCTAGCAGGAAGCTTCCAGGGTTAACTGGATCGACTACGCCGATGTCTATTCTGTAACCACTACAGCCGACTTGTGGAACTATTTCATAGCCCATCTTTTTTATTTCTGCTGCTACATCTTCGTCTAAAGCTGATTCGAACTCGCCTTCTCTAGCTTTAACTGACCCCAACGTTTCAGGTCCATGCTCTGCATAGTCAAGGTAGTAGCGTAGGGTTTGCACGCCGACTGCTTTAGTTTCAGCGTCAATATCAGTAGCTTTAATCGAGGTGATTAGCAACACTTTTTCTCGGGCGCGGGTCACAGCAACGTTTAAGCGTCTTTCGCCGCCAGACTTGTTTAACGGGCCAAAGTTCATTGCCATCTGCTTCTGCTGGTCATAACCGTAGCCAACACTGAAGAATATAACGTCCCGTTCGTCGCCTTGAACGTTCTCTAAGTTCTTGACGAAGAAGCCTTCTAGTCGGTCTTCTTTAAAGAACTGCTCGAAGTCAGGTTGCTCTTTTAGCCGGCGGTCTATAGCTTCTTCAACGGTTTCCATTTGTGCTATGCTGAAGGTTACAACACCCAAGGTTTTCTTTGGGTATAGGCGGAAGTGCTCAAAAACGAGGTCTGCTACTTTTTCTGCTTCCTTTGGGTTATTTCTTTTGCCGCCGCGGTCATAGACGCCGTCAGGAACGTAGACTAGTTTTACGCCTAAAGTGTCATCTTGCGCTTTTGCCGCTGGGAAAGTTATCAGTGTATCATCGTAGAAGCGGTAGTTTGAGAACGCTATAAGCCCTTCGTGTTTGCTACGATAGTGCCACCGCAGGGTTTTAACGGGTAACCCAATGCCTAAGCACTCGTCTAGTATGCTGTCGAAGACTTCCACGTCCTCATCGCTTAACTCGTCCCAGTCAACATCATCAATTAGGTTTTTCTGGAAGAACGATGTGGGCGGCAACTGCTTGTTATCGCCTGCAACAACCAGTGTTTTTCCACGGTAAATTGAGCCGATGGCGTCTTCAGGAACAATCTGCGATGCCTCATCAAACAAAACTAAGTCAAACTTCTTGCTTTCAGGAGGCAGGAACTGGCTTACCGTTATGGGACTCATCAATAGACAAGGCTTTAGTTTAACAAGCAGGTTAGGAATCTTTTGCAGTAACGTGCGAATGGGCATTAGCTGCCTCTTCTTTGCGGCTTCTTTGAGAAGAATGTTAGCTTCGGAGTCGGCTGCTTGAACCAGTATGTCTTGGGGTTTTCGACTGTTTGCCTGTTCAATAACCATGCTGGAGGTCAGGTGAATTAGGTCTTGGTCCAGTTTTCTAAAGTCAGCGATTAACTGCTCATGGTTCTCCCTTCTGAACCTGCCCAACTGCTGGTCTTCGTTATAGAGGTTATTTATCCATTCTTGATAGACGCCTCTGCGGAAAACATCAACCAAGTCGGCTGCTGGAAGGCGCTGCTCTGCCAAACGATTAAAGAACGGGTCTAACCCCCTTAGTGCAAAGCGGTTTTTGATGTCTTTGAAGTCAATCCAAACTTGCAAGTCATCAACTCGGTCTCGAAGCGCTTTGATTCTTTCGCTGATTACTTTGATTTCTAAGTCCTTTAGCTTCTGGCTTTGATACTTTATTTCCGATTCAAAACGGGCTTCAAAATCAGACAGAACCTTTAATGAAAAGTCGTATTTTTGGTTTAGTTCCGTGTTTGATGATGCAGCGGTTGGTCCTTGAGCCGCAATACTTGCGAAGGCTTGGGGAACTGGGATGCCCAGGAAAGCTGCTTGAACTTTCTTTGACCAATCAAGAACAGTTAGAATATCTTGCCAATCCGTTTCTAACTCATTGAAGCGAGAGCCGAATTTTGCTTGAAGTTGGGCTTTTTCGCCTATGATGGCGGCTTCTTTCTTTCTTATGTCTTCAGCGTTTTTGAGGTCTTCCAATAGCTGCTTGTAGGTAGCTGGTTCTTGCTTGCATGTTGCCAGCGTCTCTTTTGTTAGTGTACACAGTGGATTTAGTTGCTTTTCTGCTTCGGTCGCCCATTCTTCAAGAAGCGGCAATGACGTTTGAGTAATAGCTGTAGCGGATTTAGGCATGCTTGCGGGTATTAGCTGCTCCAAGTCTTTGCCAAACTGCTCCCACCTATCAACTGACTCCTGAAGCTCTAAGCCTAAATTCTTAATCATAGGTGAAGGACTGGAAGTGTTAGTAATTAGTTTGAGGAGGTTTTCGGGGATTTGTGTTGCCCAAGACAGCTTGCGAATTTCAGCTGTTAATTCTATGGCTTTTTCTGCGCCCTGAAAGTCTGTTTTGGACTTGTGGTAGAAGTGACCAAGCAAGGTCCGAACTGTTTCAGCTGACTCCTCAATCTGTGCATGCAGCTTTTTGACTTTGCGCGCGTCAATTAGGTCGTTTAGCACGGTTTTTGGAACTTTGCCGTCGTTGGTTAATCTGGCGATTTGTTTTTGGTCACTGCGATAAGTTGAGTTAAATATTTTTAGAGAACCCTGGTATGGCCCGCTGTATCTTCGTATTAGTTCGTCAAGGTCAAGAGCATAGATTCCGTCGCTGTAAGTTGCGTCTAACCTGCTTTTTAGCAAGTTATGGTCTTGGTATAGACGTTTTGCTTTTGACACAATTTCTTGAACCTGCTCAAAATAGCCGGCGTCAAACCATTGCGGCTCCGGCTTGTACTCTGCGAAGCATAACAGTGCAATTCTGGATAATTCTTTTATTTGCTTAATCGTCAAGCCATCGCCATCTAACCCCAGCAGTGGAGCGAGCGCTTGCGAGGTTTCACGCCACTTCCTTGAATTTAACTGCGTGTTCTTTACGAAGGCTAAGAGTTTCTCTCGTTTCTGTAAAAATTCGCCTTCTTCCAACCCTATCGCTGGCAACATCTTGCCAAGCGCGTCAAGCTGCTGTTTCATTTCCGCTGACCTGTTGAGGACCAAGTCGAATAAGGACGGGTTATACCGCTCATTTAGGCTGGCGCGCGTGTTCTTAATCCAGACGCAAGCGTCATTGTAAGTTTTAGCTTCGCTTAATAGTTTATCAATATCTGGGTTGGTTAACCAGTATGCTTCTGGCTTGGGGCTTTCATATAGGAACTTGCTTACTTCAAGTAGCCACTTTATCCGCGCGAACGTTTCAGGAGGGAAAACTCCAAGTTTGGCGGAGAAATCTTCAGTTTCCAACTGAAGCTCATGTAATGTCTCGTTAATGTTTTCAAGCGTCGTTAACACTTCAGAGCGAATTTCAAGATTATATGTATCAGCGCGGTATCCTCGCCATGGGAAATCTGGTTCTTCTATAACTTGCCAAACCTTGCTTAGTTGAGAAACAAGCTCTTCAAGCTCATGCATCTTCTGAGGAGTCAACGTTCCCAGTTCAGTTAAGCCTACAGAAACAAAGGGAACCCGCTCAAGGCTTGAAATCAAGCTTAAAACCTCATAGACACTCCTCTGCAAGTACGGACGCTTCTCATGCAATGCGGTAACGTAACCGTTTAATGCATCACGGTACTCAGTCATCCTCTCAAACTCATGAGCCGACGGCAACTTGCGTGGAACAAGGTTTTCGTCGAGGCTGCGTTTGAGCTCAGCTACAACTTGTTGCTTGTTCGCTTTGCTACTGTGAAGTTCAAGGCAGAAATGCGCTAAACCAGCCTCGCTTAACCGCTTATAGACGACTTCGAGGGCGGCCATTTTGTCGCTGACGAAAAGCACGGATTTTCCGTTGGCGATGCATTCTGCGATTATGTTTGCGATGGTTTGACTTTTTCCTGTGCCTGGTGGACCTTTCATTACGAAGCTTTGTCCTCGCAGGGCATATTCGATTGAGATTCGTTGGCTGCTGTCTGCATCGAGCACCTGATAGGTTTTCTCTGGCAGCTCAATTTTGTCTACGTCTTTCTCGTCGGGCAAGCCGTCTAAGATGAGGTTGTCTTCTTTTATGCCGGCGATTGCTCGAATAATCGGGTGCTGTGTAACTAAATCAGCGTTTGCTTCCAAATCTTTGTAGATGACGAGTTTTTGGAATGAAAAAAGCCCCAGGTCAACTGATGGCTCTGCTTTCCAGCCCATTTCAGCAACTGCTTGGTTGACCAAGTTGAGGTAGTCTGATAGGTTTTGGTTTTCCCATTCCTCTGGCAAAGGTGGCAATTCAATTTTGTAGTCGTTTTTTAGTTTAACCTGCAATGCGGGGTTTAAAACAGCCTCTTCTTCAACCGGCGGCACTGCAATCGCGTAGGGTTTTCGTATTGAATCTCGTGTTAACTCTAAAGGTACAAGAATCAGGGGTGACTGAACTTTTTCTTTTGTTTCCAAGTCTACCCAGTTTAAGGTGCCAAAAGCCGCATGCAGAATACGAACGCCGCGTTCTCGGTAATCGAGAAGTGAGCGCCATTGCAAACCTTTGAGGTTTCTTTCAAGGTCGACACGAGTTAAGCTTCCGCAGACCAGTTGATTTGCAGTTGGACGCTGCTTTGGTTCTTCCGGCACGGCTGGTTTAATATCGGGTTTAACAGCTGCTTTTACGTTGGTTTTGGCTGTTTTAGCTTTGGCTTTTCCTTTATCTTTTGCCTTCTCTGGCTGTTCAGGCTTTTTATTCTCTTCAGGAGGCATCCAGAACTCTAAACGACGTTTTTTCAAAACTAGCGCATTGAAGATTGCTTGCTGGTCAGGCTGCGAGATAGCTAGGCTTCCACGCTTTGCCTTATGGAAATATATGAGGTTGTTTCTTTTTGAAAGGTCGATTAATCGGGATTTCCAATCTTCAACTCGTTTCATAGGCTGGGAGGTAACTGTTTGCGCCATTAAACCACATCCACACGTAATAGTTCCATTATTATACGATGCTTCTTTAATATTTGCGGTTAATCCAAGATATTCAAGCAATCAATTACTTAACTTTCGAGCGTTAAAAGAGTCAGGTGGCTCTAGTTGCACGTTCAATTGCATCAAAAATCACTCGCTTAACGTTTTCAAGACCTATTTCTCTTGTTTCAAGAATCGGAAGCTCCATGCCTGACTTTTCCAACTCTCCCCGGCACTTTTCAGCGTTCCCACAAGTATCTAAAAGCACGATGCCTTTGATACCGCTAAACATGTTAGCAAAAGCTGCCTCGTCAACCCCTTCCTTCAGCATTCTTTCCTTCATATGCTTGAAAAACTCAATCATTCCTGGACTCATAAACATCAAGTTATGCTCAGGGTCAGCCTCTAAGAATTTTCCTTTACCGCCGAGTTGGCAGTCAATACAGTTTACCGCGTCAACTTTTACTATGCCATATTCTTCGGCTAGCTTTTTCATCTCGTTGTTTTGGCCAAGACAGAGGTCGCCATAAACGAGCACTACTTTGCCACTGAAACACTTGAGGGTATGTTCTAGAACTTTACGCAGGTTTTTCTCCACCGCTTCGTAATCCACATGGAAGTATTTGCTGACAAAAACTAACTCTGCATCAAGGCTTCCCTGCTTGACCAGCTGCTCAAGTTCCTCTTTAAGAACACTGCAAGAAACAAGGCAAAACTTAGTTTTTTCGTTCACTGTTTATTCAGCTTCTAACGCGAAAGCCTATTTATTCAATTGACAATAAAGCTTTTTCTCCGCGTCATAATAAAAAAATTTCGATAATACTAAGCAAAAAAAGTTTTGGTTAGGTGAAAATTTATATCAAACAGGCAAGCATTAACTTGGTAGGTGAGGAGTGCCTATGAAATGGTTGGAACGTATTTCCCCTCTCTTCCTGAATTTGGGTTTTATTTTCCAATCATTAGTAGGAAACTCACCTTTTTTTAAACTTTCAAGCAGAATAAGCTCATTTATTTTCGCTTAAAGTGTCAAAGTTTTCCTTGTTAAGGACGTCTATAAGGAGGACTTTGGTAGACTAAAATTTTATGGCGGGTATTTTCTGATTTAGGTGATTTTCTCTAGATAGTTAAGTATTTTTAAATGTATGTTTAAACATGTGGTTGTGTGGTTCGTTGTGGTAAAAACTATCACTATTAGAGACGAAGTCTATGGGAAACTGCTAGCCATTAAGGGAAAAGACGAGAGTTTTAGCGAGTTATTTGATAGGCTGGTTGAGGGCACAGCACCTGCGGAAACGCTAAAGAAGCTAAGAGGCAAAGTTGAATTTAAAGACAAAGAAAGGATGCTTTCAGAACTTTCCTCTAAAAGAAGCTGAAAAAAAAATTAGATTCGAAGCAAAACATTTTCTGTGTATCTGCGTATTATTTCTGCGAAGTCGTTGATTGTTTCTGGCGCGTAGGGCTTGAGAGTTTGGAATCTCTTATCCAGTGTATCTTGCGGAATGAATTGTTGGAGTGCATGGTTTTTTGAGCCTTTTACGAGTTCGCCAATGCATGTGGCGTCTTGGGCTGTGACTATTTCTGGCACCATGGTTGTTCTGAACTCGTAGGGCACCTTGCCCGTTTTTAGGATTTCCATGGTTCGCATGAGCCCAGCTGTGTCTTGTGCGCCGAGCAACTTGTATTTTTCCTTGCAGGTTTTTACGTCCATAGCTACGTAATCTACGCTACCAAGGCATTCCTCAAGCACTTCTGGATAGAAACCGTTCGTGTCCAATTTAACCATGAAGCCTCGATCCTTAAGTTTAGCGAGGAATTTAGGCAACTCCTTGTGCATGCATGGTTCTCCGCCAGTTACCACAACAGCGTCAACGTATTTTTTGCGGCTTTCCAAGATATCTAATGCAGCGGCTTCCTGCAGAAACGGCGGCTGCGGATCTACAGCTATGCGCCAGTTATGGCAGAACGGGCAACGCAGGTTACAGCCTGGAGTGAACAGCACGCTGGCTACTTTATCGGGGTAGTCGAGAAGGCTTGTTTTTTGTAATCCACTAAACTTCATTTTTACACTTCCTCTTAAGCTGTTAAGGGAGCTGAAGTCACTATGGTTGATCGGTCGAAGGTTTTGCGTATTGCGAATTCTGCTTGTTTTCCATCGTTCCATTGGTCAACTGGCCGTAGGTAGCCGACTACTCGTGAGTAGACTTCGCAGTTTGCTCCGCAGGTTGGGCATTGCTTGTGTTCGCCGTTTGTGTAGCCGTGGGTTGGGCAAACACTGAAAGTCGGCGTTAACGTGAAGTAGGGCAGCTTTGAGTTCCAAGCTACTTTTTTGATTAATTCGGCGGCAGCTTTCCAAGAGTTAAGCCTCTCACCAAGGAAAATGTGAAACACGGTACCTCCAGTGTAGAGCGTCTGCAAAGTTTCCTGATGTTCCAGCGCTTCGAAGAGGTCGCCGGCAAAGTCAACAGGTAGCTGGGAAGAATTTGTGTAGAATGGTTCTGCATGGTCCGCTAGTACTTGTTTCTGGTTAGCGAATATAATGTCTTTGTAGCGACGTTTGTCTATGCGGGCAAGCCTGTAAGATGTGCCTTCAGCAGGGGTTGCTTCGAGATTGTAGATGCTGCCTGTTTCCTCTTGATAATCTGCTAAATGGTTCCGCATGAAATCTAACATTTTAACGGCGAAAGCTTGTCCATCACGCGACGCAATATTTTGCCCTAGCAAGTTTATGATTGCTTCATTCACGCCCACTATGCCTATTGTGGAAAAGTGGTTCTTCCAATACTTGCCGTAGCCTTCTTTCACATGACGCAGGTAACGTCTTGAATACGGGTACAAACCGTTATCTGTAAACGCTTCAAGCACTTTACGCTTAATTTCCAAACTTGATTTTGCAACTTCCATCAGGTTTTCTAAACGCTCAAAGAACTCGTCCTCATCCTTAGATAAGTAGCCGATTCTTGGAGTGTTCAAGGTAACAACGCCTATGCTGCCTGTTAATGGGTTGGCGCCGAAGAATCCGCCGCCCCGCTTGCGTAACTCGCGGTTGTCTATTCTTAGGCGGCAGCACATACTGCGCACATCTTCAGGTTTCATGTCACTATTAACAAAATTTGAGAAGTACGGCACACCATACTTGGCTGTGACTTCAAAGAGGGCTTGGGCTACAGGTGAATCCCAATTGAAATCTTTAGTTATGTTGTATGTGGGAATCGGGAAAGTGAAAACTCTGCCTTTCGAATCGCCTTGCCGCATGCCTTCAGCGAAGGCTAAATTGAACATTTCCATTTCCTTAGTCATGTCGCCGTATGTATCTTGGGTTACCTTTCCATTGAAAAGAACCGCCTCGTTCTTCATGAAGTCTGGCACAGTCAAATCTAGGGTTAAATTGGTAAAGGGTGTCTGGAAACCCACTCGGGTCGGCACGTTCATGTTGAAGAAGAATTCCTGAAGCGCTTGTTCAACATCTTTCTGTGTCAGTTTATCGTATCGTATGAATGGAGCAAGGTACGTGTCAAAGTTGCTAAACGCCTGTGCTCCTGCTGCTTCACCCTGCAACGTATAGAAAAAGTTCACAACCTGACCCAATGCTGTGCGAAAATGTTTTGCTGGTTTGCTCTCAATTTTGCCTGATACACCGCCGAATCCTGAAAGCAGTAGCTCGCTTACATCCCAGCCGACACAGTATGCGCCTAATACGCCTAAATCGTGAATGTGCATGTCGCCTGAAAAGTGTGCCTCAGCAATGTTTTGGGGGTAAATCCTTGATATCCAGTACTTAGCTATCACAGTGGATGATAGATAATTGTTCAACCCCTGCAAGGAATAGCTCATATTGCTGTTTTCTTTAACCCGCCAGTCCTCAACCTCAAGGTACTGGTCCACCATGTCTGAGGAGCTCAGCAATGCTGCTAACTCACGCATGTCAGTATGCTGTTTTCTGTAGAGAATGTAGGCTTTCGCCGTTTGTGCATGCCCGTTTTCGATTAAGCGTTTTTCAACGATATCTTGGATTTCCTCAACTGTGGGCACTCCATCGTCGCCGTAAGTTTTTTGCAGTTCAGCCACTACTTCGTCGCTTAAGCGTTTTGCTAGCGCTTTGTCTGTTCCGCCTACTGCTTTAGCGGCTTTCCAAATGGCGTTTGTTATACGTTCTTGGTCGAAGGATTCTAATTTACTATCACGTTTTAATACAAACTTCATTTTTTCACCTCAAGGAGTAACCGCCTGAAGTCTTCAGGTTCTTCAAACTTCTTGTAAACTGAAGCAAACCGAATGTACGCTATGCGGTCGACGTTTTTTAGGTGCTTCATGATTAAATCTCCGATTTCTTGGGATGAGACTTCTTCAGTGTCTTTAACCATAACGTCCTGCCTTACTTGCCCTGCTAACTCGTTGATTTGGCTCATGGCTACAGGCCTTTTCTCGCATGCTTTCTGCAAGCCACGAATTATCTTGTTAACGTCGAAGCGTTCAAGTCTGCCGTCTTTTTTTCTCACCATAAGCTCTACGGTTTCCACATACTCGTAGGTCGTGAAGCGTTTTCCGCAACTGATGCATTCTCTGCGCCTGCGCGTAGTATTCTCTGGAGAATCGCGCGTTTCCAAGGTTTTGGAATTTTCAGAGTTGCAGTATGGGCATCTCATAGGTTTAACATACTCATGCTTTGTTATGTCTGTAGTGTCAACAGACCTATTCTAAACACTACATTTAGCGCATATATAAGGTATTTTCACATTAAACTGGAAATATAGTCTATAAAGACAACAATAGCTCCATAAAAAATAAACAAAAAACATAAAATAAAATAATTCAGAAAAGCCTTTTTTCCCCAAAAAAACCCATTATCGCGTAAATACTAGTTGGGTTAAGGCTTGTGCAAAAATATAATTAAAATAAGACGCCTCATTCCTGTTTATTTCTAGTCCTGCTTGGCTAACTCCAAAAAAAACAAGGAGCAAAATATGAGGAAAATGCACAGGTCGTTTTTGTTGATGAATTTCTTTATCAAAAATTAGGTATCGGTAGCTGTTCCGACGTGGCAGAAAGAAAGCCATAGTAAAGCACTTTTTAATTGGACATATATCGATTGTGGAAATAGTGATTAATAAGCAGTTTTGACAATTGATTGTTTGAGGAGAAAGTTCGAGGAGAAAGGAGAGGCTTCTTACGCCTCTTTTAGTTGTGCTTTTAGCTTGTTTTTAAATCATCCAGAAACTCGCTTAAATCAACCGTAGACACGCTGTTTTCATCTTTAAGCTGTTGCTTAGCAGGCGGGTTTTGCATGTAAAACGGTATTCGCTGGGTTAAGCGGTCTTGAAAAGTTGGTTCTAACTCGTTCTTGTAGAAGACGCCAATTGGGATTTTGTCGCCCCACTCCTGCGCCTTTTCCATGCCGGCAGCTTTCTTTTTGAAGTCTTCGCTGCATTCATGCACAGCAGGGTCAAAGCCTACATCCTCTAGCTTGTATAGTCTGGATTGTGGCTTGCCTGTTTTCGGGTCTTTCCTGTCTTCTCCACCATACCATTCTTTAGTGTTAATGTCATTGTACGTGGGGCAAGGCTGCAAGCAATCGATCAATGCTAATCCCTTATGCTGGATTCCTTGCTTTATAATGTTCTTCAAATGCATGACATCAAAAGTGTATGATCTAGCCACGAACGTGTAGCCCGAAGTAATTGCCAATGCAACAGGGTTAATTGCTTGGTTAATGTTAGGTTTAGGAAGCGCCTTAGTTTGCACCCCAAGCTGAAGCGTCGGAGAAGCCTGCCCCTTAGTTAAGCCGTAAACTCCATTATTGTATAGTAGGTAGGTCATGTCAATGTTTCTTCGTCCAGCGTTAACAAAATGTCCTGCGCCTATACCGAGGCCATCCCCGTCCCCACCTACCCCGATTACCTCCAAGTCTGGGTTCGCAATCTTTATTCCCATCGCAAACGGCAACAGCCTTCCATGCAGCGTGTGCACACCGTTA
>Ga0182027_10012972_pt1 | contig 11667 bp, 10 predicted proteins | sample 712E1DmetaG_FD_121300 | JGI IMG/M metagenome (GOLD analysis project Ga0182027, IMG submission 121300) | Permafrost microbial communities from Stordalen Mire, Sweden - 712E1D metaG (Illumina Assembly) | ecosystem: Environmental > Terrestrial > Soil > Wetlands > Permafrost | place: Sweden...
CCTGATGCGCGGCCTGCCGGCTGATGGGACTTGGCGACAACTTCCGCGCTCACGGCGCCGGGGTTGCCTGTCTTCGACGATTTGAGACGGTGTAACGGCGCGGAATGGAAGCGCAGGCCGGTGGCGCTGGTCACTGGCGGCGCTGGAATGGAGCGGACCCGCCTTCGCCAAGCTACGGCGCGGCGAAGGGTGGAACCGGCTTGAATTGGCGAAGTGAGGGGCGCCGCTCAGGGGACTGAACGCCCTACCGGGTAAATTGTCGTTGGAAGCGGCTTCCGGCGACTCATCGGCCCATGTGGGCGGGGACTGCGGCACACAAAACATGGGCCATTTTAGAGGTCCATCCTCCATCCTCCATCTCTTCGCTTTCCCCAGCCCGCACGAGGTCTCCCGCCCCTGTACTATGGACCAAAGACGATGTGCAAGTGGCTAATTACCAGGGCATTGCATGGATCCGCAAAAAACTCTCATTTTGTCTTGCCAATCCCAGATTATATGCTAATCTTTGCGCGTGACTATAATGCAGTCAGGGTCAGACGCCGGCGGGGCAAAGTGGGGATCATCCTGAATATGAGATTTGCCATTCCCCTGACAATCACTCCCCTGCATTTGCCATCCTCCATCCTCGCATTGGTTGCGGCTTTCTGGCGCTGCGCCGTTGCGACCTTGCGTTGGATTGCTCAGGCCAAGCCCAATCGCGCCCAATCGCGCCTAATCGTGCTGTTTTTATGATCTCCACCCCTCAACATTGCCCATTTTTGCGCGTTTTGAGCCTTTTCGCGGCAAATCAATCGAAGTTGCTATCCATGAACCATTTACGGCCAAAGTCGAGCTTTCCAGATCAAGCTCAATCAAGGCTAATCAAGGCTAATCAAGTTATTCGAATGAATTAGCCATGCCGGTTGCGCCGGGGAGACGGATTGCAACTTTCCCCCGCTCCACTTCCAGCTTAATCTCAACGCCATGAACAAAGATCAAGTCGCTCGAGTTTTGATGGAGATCGCCACGCTGCTCGAGCTCAAAGGCGAGAACCCGTTCAAATCGCGCGCTTACGCCAACGCCGCCCGCGCCATCGAGAGCCTGGCCGGGCCGCTGGAAGCGGTGTTCGCCCCGGAGTCCACCGCGCGCATCAAGGGCATCGGCGACAGTCTGCATGAGAAGATTTGCGAACTGCTGGCCACCGGCAAACTGGCCTATTATGAGGAGCTGAAGAATTCCGTGCCGGCGGGCCTGCTCGTGATGCTGGGCATCCCCGGTCTTGGCCCCAAGAAAGTCAAGGCGCTGTACGAGCGGCTGGGCGTCGAAACGATGGAGCAACTGGAAAAGGCGTGCCAGCTCAACCGGGTGGCGGAGCTGGCCGGCTTCGGCGAAAAAACGCAGGCCAACATTCTCTCGGGCATTGCTTTCCGCCGCCAATACGCCTCGCGCCATTTGTTGCGGGACGCCATGCTCGCCGCCGGGCCGATTCTGGATGGTTTGCGCGGGCATCCCGGCGTCGTGCGGTGCGGCCCCGCCGGGAGTTTGCGGCGCGGCAAGGAAATTATTGGCGACATTGATCTGCTGGCTTCGTCCAAAGATTCCGCGGCGGTGATCGGATTTTTCACCCGGCAGCCGGGCGTCGCCAGGGTGAGCGCGCAGGGTGAAACCAAGGCCAGCGTGGTGCTGGAGGACGGCATCCAGGCGGATTTGCGGGTGGTGAGCGATGTGGAATTTCCGTTCGCGCTCGCCTATTTCACCGGGAGCAAGGAGCACAACATTGTCATGCGCCAGCGCGCCATCCAGCGCGGCCTGCGCCTCAACGAATACGGCCTTTTCAAATCGGACGCCGAAACGCGCGAGGCCGCCCTGCGGGTGCCTTGCCGGACGGAGGAGGAAATCTTCGAGCAGCTTGGGCTGGCGGCCATCCCGCCGGAATTGCGCGAGGACCGCGGGGAATTTGCCGCCGCGGAGAAAAACGCCCTCCCGCGCCTGCTCGAGTGGACGGAGCTAAAAGGCTCGCTCCACAATCATTCCACCTGGAGCGACGGCCGCATGACGCTGGCGGAAATTGCCCGGCAGGCGCAGGACCTGGGCTGCGCCTATTGGGCCGTGACCGACCATTCCAAATCCTCCTTCCAGGCCAACGGACTGGACCCGGCCCGGCTGCGTCAACAATTGGAAGAAGTCGCCGGCCTGAACCGCGCCTTCGCCGGCCAGGGGCAGGATTTCCGTCTTCTCACCGGATCGGAAGTGGACATCCTGGCCGACGGCCGCCTGGACTTCGACGACGAACTGCTGGCGCAATTGGATGTGGTGGTGGCGAGCGTGCATCAAGGCTTCACGCAGAGCGAGGCGGAGATGACCCGGCGCTTGATCCGCGCGGCGGAAAATCCCCAGGTTCACATCCTCGGGCACCTGACGGGGCGGCTGCTGCTCGAACGCGAGCCTTACAAGGTGGACCAGACCGCCGTCATTGACGCCTGCGCGCAAACGGGGACCTGGATCGAGTTGAATGCCAGCCCGCCGCGGTGCGACATGGACTGGCGGTTGTGGCATTATGCCAAGGAAAAGGGAGTCCAGTGCGCGATCAATTGCGATGCGCACCATTACGAAGACGCCGGCAATCTGCGTTTGGGGGCTGGCCTGGCCCGCAAAGGCTGGCTGGAAGCCGGGGACGTCGTCAACACCCTCTCCTTGCCCCGCTTGCGGCAAGCCCTGCAACGAAAGCGCAACCGCTGACGCCGCGGGCCGCCGCCCGGCCCCGTCCGCCTTCCGCCAGCTTGCGGAGAATAAAACTCATCACCATCCGTTCCGCGACATACCGCGCCTGCACCTCGGGCGGAAGGGTGGAGAAATCCGCCACCACGCCGCGGCAATGGGCTGTGCCGCACAGGCACCGCATGGTGAAGGAATGCTCCTCCATCGTGGTCGAGTAATCGAACCGAACCTCCTCGCCCGGCCGGATCGGGCGCAGCGCGACCAGGTCGTGATCGTTGCGAATACCGGCATTGGGCTCACAAGAATGGTTGACAAAAACGCCGGGCGGCTGGGTGTCGTAGTACTGGTTCTGCCCGATTTGCATGGGCATGCATTCCCAGGGGCCGCGCCGTTTGGTCTCGGCAAAATCAATCACCGGCCCTCCGAAAGCCAGAATGCCTTCCCCCGGCCGAATATCCCGGTTGGCAAACACGCCCAGGCCGACATCGCATTCGCCAATGTGGAAAGTCGCGTTGGAATAGAGGTCCTTTACAAGCTGGCGTTTTTCAGGGAGCAGGAAAAGCGAAGGTTGGTGCATAGGTTCCGAAATCGTGACGGACAATCTGCCCATCCATTGATGGGGTGCATTACTGATTTTGACCTGTCCATGCCCGAATCAAAGCAAATCCCTCCATTCCTGTCAAGGGGCGTGGAGCCATCCCCGCCTTCCACGCCGATCCGGCTGCCTGCCTGCAAAAAAACGGCAGTTTTTTCAGGCAAAAAAGCCGGGATGCGCTATATTAACAGTGGAGGATTACGACTCTGATATGATTGAACGCGTGACATTGGCGCCCAGATCCGGCCGGCTCCGCCGCAACCAATGCGGCGCGCGCAAGGCCACCCGCCCGCCCGGTTTGGCCCCTTCCCGGTCCCGCAAACGTCTGCCGCCGCGCGGCCTGACCTCGTCCGAGGTCTTCCCGGCGCCCAGCCTGCAGCCCGGACGCATGTCGCAACCCCTTGAGGTGGAGAGGGAAACGTATGATGAAAGCTCCGGCTTGACCCTTTACCTGCAGGAAGTGGGCCGCACGCCCCTCTTGACGCCCCAGGAGGAAATCCAGTTGGCCAAACGCATCAAGAAAGGCGATGCCAAGGCCCGCGAACAGATGATCAAGGCCAATTTGCGCCTCGTCGTCAAAATCGCCCGCGGCTACGAAAACTACGGCCTGCCCCTGCTCGACTTGATCAACGAGGGAAACATCGGTTTGATGAAGGGGGTCGAGCGGTTTGACCCGGCCAAAGGCGCCAAGTTCTCCACCTACGGCGCCTGGTGGATCAAGCAGGCCATCCGCCGCGCCCTGGCCAATCAATCCAAGACCATTCGCCTGCCCGTCCATGTGGTGGACAAAATCTCCCACATTCGCCGCACCGCGTTGAAATTGCAGGAGATACTCGGAGTGGAGCCGGACGACGACCAGATCGCCGAGGAACTGGGCATCTCCACCGCCCGCGTCCGCCAATACCGCACGGCAGCCATCGCTCCCATGTCGCTGGATTCCCCCTTGGGCGAGGATTCCGACAACCACATCTCCGATGTCATAGCCGACGAGCGGGCCGGCTCGCCCTTTGAAGCGTTGGCCGGCAGGGCCGATATCCGCGTCCTCCATGAACTGCTGACCAAGCTGCCGCCGCGCGAATCGGCCATCCTGGCCTTGCGTTTCAATTTGGACGGCAAGGCCAACGGCGATGCCACCCTGGAAGACGTGGGAAAAAAATTCGGCGTCACCCGCGAGCGCATCCGTCAAATCCAGGAATCCGCCCTGCGCAAGTTGCGCAAGATGATCGAAAAGCTCGACAGGCCCAAATCCGCCTGCGCTCCCTAGTTTTGACACAGCCAGGGAATCGGGCGGAAATCGGGCGGCAAATCGGGCGGCTTGACGCCGGGCCGGCAATGGCTACAATGCCGCCGCCCATGAAAAAGCCTGAACCCAAATACCGCCGCATCCTACTCAAGATCAGTGGTGAATCCCTGGGCGGCGCCAACGGCGTCGGCGTTTGCCCCGAAGCCGTCCACGAAATGGCCCGCCAAATCTGCGAAGTCCGCGAACTGGGCGTCCAAATCGTCGTCGTGGCCGGCGGCGGCAACATCTTCCGCGGCCTGTCTGCCGGCCGGCACGGCATCGAGCGCGCCACCGGGGATTACATGGGCATGCTCGCCACCGTCATCAACTCCCTGGCGTTGCAGGACGCGCTGGAAAAACTGGGCGTCGCCACCCGCGTGCAAAGCGCCATCGCCATGTCCCAGGTGGCCGAGCCGTTCATCCGCCGCCGCGCCGTGCGCCATCTGGAAAAGGACCGCGTCGTCATTTTCGGCGGCGGCACGGGCAATCCTTATTTTTCAACCGACACCGCCGCCGCCCTGCGCGCCAACGAAGTCGGCGCGGAGGTGATTCTCAAAGCGACCAAGGTGGATGGCATTTACGACAGCGACCCGAACACCAATCCCGGCGCCAGGCGCTACTCCCAAATCTCCTATCTCGAAGCGCTGCAAAAACAACTCAAAGTGATGGATTCCACCGCGTTTTCCCTTTGCATGGACAACAAGATGCCGATTATCGTTTTCGACGTGTTCAAGGCCCACAACCTCAAGCGCGTGGTCCTCGGCGAAAAGGTCGGCACGCTGGTTGTCGGCTGACGACCGGCCCCAACTCTCCACCCACCAACCATTAACCACAAACCTCATTCTATGGCACTCGACGACACAATTCTGGAAGCGGAAGAAAAGATGATCAAAACCGAACAAGTGGTGCAGCATGAATTCTCCGGCATCCGCACCGGCAAAGCCTCGCCCGTCCTGGTGGAAAACATCATGGCGGAAGTCTATGGCTCCCACATGCGCATCCGCGAACTGGCCGGCATCACCACCCCCGAACCGCGCATGATCCTCATTTCCCCCTGGGATGCCGCCTCGGTCCATCCCATTGAGAAGGCCATCCAAAAAAGCAGCCTCGGCATCAACCCCTCCGTGCAAGGCAAAACCATCCGCCTGTTTCTGCCCGAACTGAGCACCGAACGCCGCCAGGAACTCGTCAAGATCACCCACAAACTGGCCGAAGACGGCCGCGTCGCCATCCGTCATGTCCGCCGTGACGCCCTCGAAGCTGTCAAGAAGGAATCCAAGGCCGGGGGTGTGGCCGAGGACCAGCTGGAAACGGCGGAAAAGGAAATCCAGAAATTGACCGATCAATACATCGCCAAAATAGACGCCCATCTCGCCCTCAAGGAAAAGGAAATCCTCACCGTTTGACCCCGGCTCAAGGCAATGCGTCACTGACGGAGGGAAAATAGGTAGGGCGGGCAGTCCTCTGCCCGCCGCGGCGCGTACGGAGCGCGCGCCGGCTGACCCATTGCCGGCATGAACCTTTACGGCTGTGTCGCGGCGGAGGCGGCCGCATTATTGGCCGGGGCCGGCGCCTCAAAAAGAATCACCTCTTCGCCCGGTTTGGCGTAACTGAGCCGTTCGCGCGCCAGGCGCTCCACCGTTTTGGGGTCTTGCATCGCGCGCAGGGCGGCCTCCTGTTTCCGGGCGGTATCCGTTTCCGCCGCGATTTTTTGTTCCAACTCCAGCTTCTGCGCCCGCAGCCCCCGGTTCTTGTTGATGACCGGCTGATAGCAGACCGCGATGCCCAGCATCACCGCCGCCACCACCAAGCACAGGACCAGGCGCGTAAGCCTGTCCCAAATACTCTCGCCGAGATTCATGCCCGCCAGTGAACCACACCGCCCCAAAAAAGGGAAGCCTGTTCTTGATTCTTTTTCAGCAGAAGACACGCGGCCTTGACCCGCCACTTCGCTTTTTCCAGCGCGGAGCGGGCGGCGGCAGCCCCGGCGCCGGTCAAGGTCTGCACCATTCGGATCGCCCGCCGGCGCAGTTTCTCATTGGAAGGATGAAGGTCCGTCATCAAGTTGCCCGTCACCTTGCCCAGCCGCACCATGGCCAGCGTGGTGAGCGTGTTCAGAATGATCTTGGTCGCCGTCCCGGCCTTCAGGCGCGTCGAGCCGGTCAACACCTCCGGGCCGGTGTCCGGCGCGATCACCAGGTCCGGCCGCCGCGCCGCCGCAATTTCCAGGCGGGGATTGCAGCAGAGCAGGATGGTGCGCGCGCCCCGTCTCCGCGCCTCCCCCAGCGCGCCCCAGACAAAAGGCGTCCGCCCGCCGGCGGCGATGCCCGCCAGCACATCTCCGCGTTTGACACCCCGGTGCGCGATGGCCGCCGCTCCCGCCGCCGCGTCGTCCTCCGCCCCTTCCACCGATTTCCAGAGGGCCGTCCGCCCGCCGGCGATGATCCCCTGCACCCGGTCCGGCGGTAGGCGGAAAGTCGGCGGGCATTCCGACGCGTCTAAAACCCCCAGCCGTCCGCTCGTGCCCGCTCCCGCGTAAAACAGCCGCCCGCCATGCCGCAGCGAATGGGCGATCATCTCCACCGCGCGCTGAATTTTCCGGCGCTCCTTGAAAATCGCCGCGCCCACCGCCGATTCCTCCCGAATCATCAGCGCCACCGCCCTGGACAAGGGCATCCGGTCCAAATTCCGCGAACGCGGATTGCGCGCCTCCGTGGCCGGCAAAGGCCCGGACACCGGCGAAAGCTCTGGCGCGTCCGGCCGGGGACGGCAGGGCGACGCTCCCGCGGAGCCATCCAAAGACTCACCAGAAGTGTTGGGGAACCCAAAATGCTCGCGCGCCAGCAGGATGGCCCCCCAGGCGCTCTCCCGCCGCAGCCGCCTCACCCGCGCGCCGGGCCGGAGCGCTCGCAGCCGCGCCCCCACCTGCCGGGCAAAGGCCGCCTGATTCAACAAAATGCCGCCCGCCAGAACGAACTCCACCGGGGCGCGCGGACCCGCCAGCCGCCGCGCGCAATTCGCGCCATCCTCCGCCAGCGCCGCCGCCGCGTCCGCCAGGATTTTCCGCGCCATCCTGTCCCGCTTTGCCGCCGCCGCGAAGACCGCCGACGCCAGCGCCGCGACCTCGGCCTTCTCCGCGCCTTTCGCCCAATCAATCAAATCGTCCGCTTCATTCAACAGCAAGGCCTGCAAAATGCCTTCCCCCAGGGCCGGCCATTGGCCCTTGCGATCCAACCCGCCGGCCGCCGCCCGCAGAGCTTGCAATCCGATGTCATAACCGCTCCCCCGGTCGCCCAGGATATGCCCCCACCCGCCGAGGCGGACCGTCCCGCCGCAGGACCCCTGCCGCCGCCCAAAACAACACGATCCCGTGCCGCTGAGAATCAGGACCCTGGCGATGGGTTCCCGCCCGTCCTCCGAATCGGCGGCGGCGAGCGCCGTTTCCAAATCATCTGTCGCATAAACAGGCGTGTGCCGCCACACCTTCCCCGCCGCGGCGCGAATCCGCCGCCGGTCCTTCTCCGTGCGCGCCCCCGCCATGCCGATGGCAATCCCGGCGGGAGCCGCCCCCGCGGCCCTTTTGACCGCCTTGAAATGTTTGACAAGCGCGGCGTCGTTCAGCAACCGGAGATTGGCCGGGCCAAACTCGGCGCGTCGGAAGCCGCCGTCCTTGCCGGGGCCGAAAAGGGCAACCGTGCGCGTCCCGCCGCATTCGATGCCCAGGCAGGCGTCAATTCGCGCGGAGCGGAACAATTGGATGGAGCCTCGTTTGGTTGGCACGACAGCGCCCATGTTATGCCGCCGCCAAAAACTTGCAATGCCCGAAACACGTTGCATCAAAACGGGAATGGAGGAGATGCCGGTGTCGGAATAAAAGCCGGGCCGGTATTGGGGCGTCTTTGGCCGGCAACACCTGCCGCTTGGGAATCGGGAAGATCTGGAAGTGGCGCCAGCGCACCAAACCGCAACAAGTGGAATTGAACCACGGATGGCACGAATCGGAGAAGGCTGAAAATTGGGCTATGGTTGCGGCACAGTTTGGTTCATGCGTTTGACAAGGTTCCGGCCGTTGCATTTTCGCGCGCCGCCGGGGGCAGCTTGAACGCGAAAAACCGCTCGTAGATCGCCTGGGCGGTCTGGTTGAGTTTGGTCTGGAACTGGTCTATGTACTCATGCAGGCCGCAACGAATAATGTCGTCCACGGTGGCCAGCTCCAGGTCCGAGCAGATCTGGCCCAACAACTTGCCGGGCGCATGGCGGAACGCCCCCGTCGGAGCGCCGGAGATGACATGCAGCGAATCGCGCGCCGACCGCAAACAGAACTGGACGGAGCGGGGAAATTCGCGGTCCAGCATGAGAAACTCCACGACCCCGCGCGGCGATATCCGGCCATGCCGTTTGTAGTACATCTCGAAGGCGGAGGCGGAGCGCAGCACCGCTCCCCACTGGATGTGGTCGAACGAGGTCCCCACATCCTCGGGAGACCGGAGCAGAATGTAGTACTTCATGTCCAGGATGCGGGAGACCTTGTCGGCGCGCTCGAGCATCCGGCCGATCTGCGAAAAGTGCCAGCCCGCGCTGCGCGTCATGGAGGCGTCGGTGATGCCGGTGAAGAGCTGGCTGGAGAGGATGACTTCGCGAAAGAACTCCGTCGCCAGGTCAAGGTCTATCGGCGCGGCGGCGGCGAGCTTGACCATGAGATAGAACTTATTCAACTGCAGCCACATGGCGGAGGAAATGACTTCGCGGACCCCGCGGGCATTCTCGCGCGCGGCCTGCAAACAGGAGAGGATGGAATTGGGATTCTGCGGATCGAAGGTGAGGAATTCCAGGACGTTGTCCTGGGTGGCGGCGCCGTAGCGTCTGGCAAATTCCTCCTGGTCCCCCGTCACGTTGACCAGCGGCTGCCATTGCTGGGGCTGGTCCGGCGGCGAGTCCAGCACCAGTTGCAAATTCACATCAATGAACCGGGCCACATTTTCCGCCCGCTCCACGTAGCGGCTCATCCAATAGATCGAATCGGCGACACGGCTTAACATAGGGCCTCAGTTTCCTCCAGGGCGGCCCCGGCGTTGACGGTCCGTGGTTCCGGCTGCCCGGCGACAGGCGAATCGGCCAGCACCCAAGTATCCTTGCTTCCGCCTCCCTGGGATGAATTGACCACCAGCGAGCCTTTCTTGAGCGCAACGCGGGTCAGGCCGCCGGGCAGCACAAAGATGTCCTTGCCATACAAGATATAGGGCCTCAAATCCACATGCCGGCCCTCAAAATGGTCCCCCACGATGGTCGGCACGCGCGAGAGGGCCAGCGTCGGCTGGGCGATGTAGTTCCTCGGATTGGCCTTGATTTTTTCCGCGAAAGCGGCGCGCTGCTCGCGGGTGGAGTGCGGACCCACCAGCATCCCATACCCTCCCGACTCGTTGGCGGCCTTGACGACCAGTTGATCCAGGTGCTCCAGGACATATTGCAGGTCGCCCTTCTCGGCGCAGATGCGCGTCGGCACGTTGGGCAGCAGGATTTCCTCGCCCAGGTAGTATTGAATCATCCGCGGCACGTAGGCATAGATCACCTTGTCATCGGCGACGCCGCAGCCGGGCGCGTTGGCCAGCGCGACGTTGCCCGCTTTGCAGGCCTCCATCAACCCCGGCACACCCAGCAGCGAATCCTCGCGGAAACATTTTGGATCCAGGAAATCGTCATCAATCCGCCGGTAGATCACGTCCACCCGCTCGAACCCTTCCGTCGTCCGCATCAGCACCACGCTATCCTCCACGATCAGGTCCTGTCCTTCCACCAGTTCGATTCCCATCTGCTGCGCCAGGAAGGAATGCTCGAAATAAGCCGAGTTGTGTAATCCCGGGGTCAGGAGCACCACGCGGGGTTGCGCGACCTCAACCCCCGCCAGGTACTCCAACATGTTCCTCAGACAACTCGGGTAATTGGATACCGGCTGGATGTGCGAGCGGGCGAAGATCTTCGGAAACAGGCCTTTCATCACCCGCCGATTCTCCAGCACGTACGACACCCCCGACGGACAGCGGAGGTTGTCTTCCAGCACGTAAAACCGTCCATCCTCATGCCGCACCAGGTCCGTGCCCGTGACATGGCACCAGATCCCGCGCGGCGGATTCCATCCCGCGCATTGCCGCCGGTAGGATTTCGCCGATTGAACGATCTCCCGCGGAATGACCCCATCCTTGAGGATTTTCTGCTCGTGATAAACATCATCAATAAAAAGGTTAAGCGCCTGGATGCGCTGCTTAAGCCCGCGCTCGATCCGCCTCCATTCCCCCGCCCCGACGATCCGCGGCACAATGTCGAACGGGAAGATTTTCTCCACGCCGTCGTGCTCGCCATAGACATTAAAGGTGATGCCCATCTGGAGGAGTTCCCGTTCCGCCGCCTGCTGCCGGTGGAGTATCTCCCCTTCCGGCAGCGACTCGATGCTGGCCAGCAATTGGCGGGCACTGGCGCGCGGCTCTCCCTCCCGCACGAACATCTCGTCGTAAAAGCCGCCCGCGTCGTAGCTGTCGAATCGCGTCCCTTTCCGCTTTCCCAGGCGGATGGCCGCGGGCGCAGCCGCCAATCGGGACGCCGGCTCCAAAAGCAAAGTCTCATTCCCGCTCGTGTTGCGCATGGTGTTTCCTTTCTTCCGTCTTCCGAACCTCAAGACAAACTGCCTGCTGATGTTGCATAATTTCTTCCGGCCAGCTCCAGGCGCGACCTTGCCTGTTGGCGATTCCGCCTTCCAAACTCACTGCTGCGAGTCCTTTCATTGGCGTGAGAATAATCCGGGAGCCTAATTCTTGAACAGTCGGAGAAAACAGAATCATGGTGTCAGGGAATCGCCGGACACCCAATGCCCTGGCCATGCCGGCGGGAAGAAGGCTGGCGTCTCGGGTGGACTGACGCACTCTAATGTCTAGGACGTAGGGCGCGGGACCAAACAGATGACAAATAGCAAATTCTCAATTGTCAATTCTGCCTCAAGGGGGCGCATGACAAAAATATTCGGATGCTTGATTTTCCTCCTTTTTTTCTTGCCAGTTATAGATGCACATATATACTTCTGCCATGAATACACCCATTACCC
>Ga0182027_10012973_pt1 | contig 11666 bp, 6 predicted proteins | sample 712E1DmetaG_FD_121300 | JGI IMG/M metagenome (GOLD analysis project Ga0182027, IMG submission 121300) | Permafrost microbial communities from Stordalen Mire, Sweden - 712E1D metaG (Illumina Assembly) | ecosystem: Environmental > Terrestrial > Soil > Wetlands > Permafrost | place: Sweden...
ATAAGCCGCGCCGGATTCAACATCATATGCAAAGCACCGGATCAGGAACTTGGAAGAAGTCAGTGCTTCTGCGCCTATATCCGTCGTCCAGCCAATATTCATCGTGGCTGGACCCCGCACCGCAGCGATATCCGGCCTTGGCGATTCGGGAAATGCGACACCGACGATCCGCGACTCCTGGTCCGGGGGTTGAATCATCACGATGACCGCATCTGCCCGTTCTCCCCGATCGGGCAGAAACGCCCATCCAGCGAGCTGGAGCCTATCGGGAAGAACGTGAACAGAGTTGAGCGTTCCAAAGCGCGTTTCCTCGCCCGCTCGCAGTCGCGATTCCGCGAGTTTGCGAACAAAGGCCGAGTCCCAAAGCCCCGGCCTGAGCAGGTGTTTGTTACCGAGGAATTCCACGGAACTCTTGAACTCCGAAACACTGTCGTACGAAAACAACTTCCGATACTGCGGCAACGGCGACTTCAAGGCCGCGGCGCTCATCACGGCGACCGTGCCCTCCAACCTTTCAAGGCGCATACCTTTCACCACCTCTTCCGCGGTCGGGGTTTGGAGAACCCGTGTTACAGCCGACACGAAGACAAGGCCGCCGGACAGCATCAATACCGCTGAACAGAGAACCAACTGTTTCGGCAAGCGTTTCTTCAATGCGCCAATCGCGTATGCCGCCAGCGGAACGCAGCAGACGGGCAGCCACGCCGCGGCAAGGACATATCGCGAGGCACCCACAACCGGGTAGGACAACCCTAACATATACCTGCCATGCGCAACGGCAATGCCGCCCAGCAATTCGTAGACACCGAGGCAGAACCAAATCAGAGCCGCGATGCGAACCTCGGAACGGCCCTCGAATCGCCAGCAAATCCACGCCGACAGGACAAATAGAACACAAATCAGGGCGCCCACTGCTTCGGCCCACCCGATAGGAGTAACCGTTGACGACAAGGATACCAAATCCCCGGTATAGGCCAGAAAGAAGGCGACTTGATAAAGCAGGCCCTGGGACGGATCGCCCGGTGGCAGGGGTACCGCCGTTTCTCCATTCCAGTACAGTGCCGCGTAGGAAAAGGCCGAAACAGCAAACAACAGGGCCGATATGCCAAGCGCGATACGACACTGACGGATAGACTCGAGCGTTTCGGACCTGAGCAAAATCCAATACAGCAGGATCCACAACAGTATCCCGCTCCCGAGGATGAAACAACTGAGAAAGGAGCACACCGAGATGGCAATGATTTTGAATCTCAACGACACGCGACATTGCGCTGTATGCGCACCGACGAGGAAAATGGAGCTGACCAGGAGGTACGGCGACAGCATGTCCCAAACCCATAGCTGGTATGCCGCTGGGTTGAAGAGAAAAAAGGAAGTGGACGCGAGCACCAACCACGGTGTCAGGCCCTTATAGCTCTCGGCCTTCACACTTATGCTGGCCGCGAGCCCAACGACGAAGACGACCACGAGCCAGTCCAAAAACATCACGGCGCGATAATTTGGCCCGGTAAGGTCCCATAGACTGATGTGGATGAGTGCAAGGAGTCCCACGCGGTGCTCGCCGGCGTGCATTAGAAGCAGGTTGGAAACTGGTTGTCCCAACGACACGGCATGCCAAATACTAATGAAGTTCCAGTCATCCCAAAACGGAATATTCACACCGTATTTGGCTATCCATACCAGGATCAAAATCGAAGAATAGGCGGCTATGGCCAAGAGGGCCACTCGGAGCAGCGCCTGCATGGCCGCTGCCGGCGAACCCGGAGGCAGCCCCAGGATCGACCAACGTGGCACGGACGGTTTCTTAACGGTTGGCTGCATGGACCTCTACCAGACTAAAGAAGGCCTCGGCATAACCACTGCGTCGGACATAACCCGGGAAAAAGCCGGTGGGACAGGCCGTGGGCGATCGAAAACGCATGTTCTCCAGTAGAGTCTAGCACGTCGCGACGGATCCGAAGGTCGCGGTTGCCGGCCCTGGTGGATGCCGCCGGCGCGGCCGGCACGTCACGCGAACCTCATGGCCTCAGCAGCATCTTGGTTTCGTAAATCATCAGGTCGGCCAGCGGTATGTCTCTGGGCGCTTCCGTCAAGTTTTGCTCGTACGTGGTGGTAACGGCTTTTTGAACTGTGAAACCCGCGGCGATCAGGTCTGCGTAAAAGCGGTTGGCCGAATACCTGTTGAGTGACTGGTACTCTTGCCACATGTGACCGAGAACAAAATCGCGCTTTTCCGGATGCTCTTCAACGTACTCGTTGAGCCTTTGCAGGACCCACTCCGGCGGCCGCTTGAGATGGAAGTACGGCTCGCTGATGAAGTCGGTCAGATGACTTCCCAGGAGGCAGTGATACCAAGGATAGACCTGAAGGAAGACTCGAGCGCCCCGGCAGGAGACCCGTTTGATCTCACGAAGGACCTGTGGCACATCCGCAACGTGCTCGAATGCCGACCACGAGACAATTACGTCGAAGGACTCATTCGGAAAGGGGAAGTGCAGGCCGTCGTACCCCACGTAGAGCAGACGGGAGGCATAGTCGGGAGAGACCGAAATACCATGGCTGCGCAGGCGATCCGAGACGTTTGCTAAGTCCACGTTGCGCTTGCCGGCGAGATCCAGGCCGGTGAGGTGCTGTACGCCGAGCGGAAGCAGGCCGAAATCGGACAGCATCTCTCCACAACCGACATCGAGGACCCGGCTGCCTCGAATCTCACCGCAGAAGTACGCGATCTGCTCCGGGACCGTAAAGTAGTGGGAGTGAATCCACTCACTGTCTGGCGGGATAAAAGTCGGCGTGGATTCGCTCTCGGATGGCCCCGACATTGGCGTGTTCATTGATTGTACCATTCTCCGGAAGCTGGAGCTCCCGCTCTGCCTGCCTTGGGACTTTCGCTCAGCGGCCACAGTGAGGCTCCCGGCGACGACCGCTCGCGCGATCCCGCTGTTCTTCTACCCGGCGTTGGTGGAGTTTCTGAACCGGCGTGCGTGACTTCCGGGCCTACGCCCCACCGGCCCCCGCCAGACAGGTCGCAACCACGCCGGGAGCGATCCGGAACCGGAACGGAAACGGATCCTCACCCGGCATGGGAGCGCCCGACGCTCCATCATATCTTGCTGCGTGTCTTGGTGGGTTCCATCGCGCCCGGCGGACCAGAACCGGTGCGCGCACTTCGTGGCCGGGTAGATGTGTGCGAAAATGACGGTGCATGTGTGGATCCCGCCGCCCCTTTCTCATTGCGCCTTGGATTGAAACTCAAAACTGGCTGAGAGATCCCGACGCCGTCGCGCTGCTGGAGAAAAACCACCTCACGCCGGCCCTCCTGTTGCGGAATTTACTGGATTCCCTCAGATCGCCGGGGACCGGGAGCGATGTCCGCCTGGGGTACATGCTGGCCATCAATGTATACGATCTATTCAGCAAACAGAGCGGGGAGTGGGTCTTTGACCCGGCCAAGCTGGGCTTCTTTACGGAACTGTTCCTCGAGGTAGGGCGCCCCGTCGTGATTAATCTCCGCGCCAACCATTTCGTGGGCGAGGGGCCGCTCATTGCCGAGTTGCTCGAAGACCAGAGTTCTTTTGCGTGTCTCAATGACGGCTCTCCCGTCCGCGAGATTTACTACAGCAACGCGGTTTTTGCGCCCACCTTCACGCTCGATGAGAGCGTTCCCTTGAACCACTATCGTTTCGGCGGGTTTCGCCGCGCGGCGGCCATGCTGAGCGAATTCGACCGCCGCCATCCCGGAATTATCGAGGCAGTGACACTGGCGGGCGAACTGCACCATTTCCTGGCGGAGTTGGCGAACCCCAGCGCGGCCGGCTGTTTTGAGGGCGCCCAGATGACCGATTACTCGCCGGCCTCCATTCGCGACTTCCGCCGCTGGCTCAGGAGCCGCCACACGGATGTGCGGCGATTAAACGAGCGCTTCGGAACCCGGTTTGCGAGTTGGGATGAGGTGGATGCGCCAGGAACCGACTTGCGGCGCGATTCTACCGCTCCCCTTTGGATGCACATGGATTCCTACGCGGACGGGCACTTGCCGGTATTTGGATGGGCCGAGCTGCCGGCGAACTGCGCATTGCAGGTTTATCTGGATGGCGCTCCAGTGGGCCAGGCGGATTACGGGCTGAGCCGCTTGGACGTATACGAAGCGGTCGACTGGCTTGCAGACAGCGGTGTAGGGTTTCGATTCGATATCGACTACCGGCGGCTATCGCCTGGGCCGCACCACATCCATGTGGTCAGGGAGGCAGATTCCGGGCAGCGTTGGCTCATCGGGCACAGGGTCGTCTTTACCGGACAGCTCGCTGGTTCGGCCGAGGCGAACGTGAACTTCCCCGGGCTCGACGACCTACCCGCGGCCTGCGATGACCGGGGATCCTTTGCCTGGCTGGACCATCCGCCGGATTCCCTGTCGCTCATCTTCAATCCCTATGCGGCGGAGTGGCAGGCTTTTCGCGAATCTCAGGTGGAGGCGCTGCTCATGAAATTCGCCCAAATCGCGGTCGAGGCCGGCCTCGATCCCCGTAAATTATACTCACATCAGATCATGCCGCAGTTTGAAGGCTCGTGGAACCGGCTGGCATTCGCCCTACCTCCGGATGGCTTGGCCAAAGATCTGCTTACGCCCGGTATCGATCTCTACGGGGGCACAACCCTATACCCGGGCATCGCGAAATTCGTCGCGGGCAAGAGCTATGCGGTCCCGGAATTTCACCCACGCATGGGGAAACTGATCAGCAAGGATGTATTCCGCAGGTCCCTCGAGTATCACCGCGATCTCGGTGCGGACTTTCTGTGCCCTTACTTCATGGCGCTTCGCCGGCAGCACGGCGCGCCCACGGATCTGGTGAACCCCTTGGACGCCTTGCTCATACACCCGCTGAACCCCGCGCTCGGATCGCTGTTCTTCTACTCGGCGTTGGTGGAGTTTCTGAACCGGCGTGCGTGACTTCCGGGCCTACGCCCCACCGGCCCCCGCCAGACACTTCGCAACCACGCCGGGAGCGATCCGGAACCGGAACGGAAACGGATCCTCACCCGGCACCACTAGGCGCATTTCAAGCTCGTTATCTTTGACCGCCTGCAGGTAGAAGTTGAGGTCGAGCCGAATCAGGAAACCGGCAGCGGGCATTCCCGAACAGGCCGCCTCGACATCCGGCCTGATCTGGGTCGAGTGCCGCACGGGCCATTCTCCGATGGAAAAATGCAAGCCCTTGAGACTCCTTACCTTATCGCTGCTGCACCATCCTCTGATACCACATACCGGTTTGCGAATACACCGATCCTCGGGATCGTCGATTGTGCCGGTGATTGACATGCGTTCCACTCCTGTCTTCAATCTCGAAGTATGCGCCCGCCGGGGATCCGCGGCGCATTTGTCCCATCATTGCCTGCCAATCGCGCGTAGTAACAGGCCGGCAACGGCCCTCGCCGGCGCCGTGATCCGCCATGACATGGACTTGCGAATCTCCTCCAACTGCGTCTCGCGGTCCTTGGCGGTCATCTTCAGCTCCTCGGCGGTCGTCTTCAGCTCCTCGACGCGGCCCGATACTTCCCTGAGCCGGGCCTCGTACCCGTGAACCGCTTGTTCGACGGCTTTTTCGGAGCCGTCGGGAGCGGCTTGGGGCGCGCCGGCCACGCTCCCGCGGGGTTCCAGCAGCCGCAGGTGTGTGAGCCGCGGCACCAGCACGTCGGAAAAAGAGAACGACTGCAACAGTTGCCGCAGAAACTCTCCGATGCGGTCTGTAATCGCGTCCCAGCCTCCCTCGGGATCTCCCACGCCGCCGTCTTCTTTCCACACTGGAAATCCCCGTTTCAGGATGTCGGTCAGTTCTTCCAGAGTCGAGTAGAGAATCAGGTTTTCTTCCGAGCCGATCCTCTCGCGAATCGCCCGCGTTACCGGAATGCTGCGCGCCAGCACCGGCTTCCGGTAAGCTAGGCTCTTGATTACGGGGATGCCGAAACCTTCATAGAGAGATGGAAAGACGACCAGCCGGGCGCCGCGCATCACGGTGTCCATCTGTTCATCGGTCTGGCTGCCGCTGGTGTAGCCCATGACGTTGCGCCGGTCGTCTTCCTGCAATCCGATGGCTACAATCTTCTCTCGGGGGAATGCCTGGCTGAGTGCCTCCACCGTGGCCGACACGCGCTTGTGCGCGAAAGCGTTCCCGATAACCAGGGTGTAGCTGCCGCGCGAAGGCGCGCGCCGCGGCGCGTAATCCCTGAAATCCAGCGAAAGATAGGTCACCAGTTCGGGCAATCCCGGGCGCAGCCGAAAACGCCTGCGGAACAGCTCGCCCACAAAATCGCTGATGTAGAGGACTCCGTCGGCATGCTGGAACACGGCGGCCCAGATCACCTCGAGGTCCGAGTGACTCAGGTACAGGCAGTCCACGGCGATGGGGTCCAGCATCCCATATACGTTGAGCAACCCCACTCTGCCCACGCGGAGCAGGTGCTCGTATTCGAACGGCTGGCCGATGCGGAAGGCCACCGCAAACGTACGGCTTGTGTCGGGCGGCACGAAGAAGACGCGATCCAGCCGGTCCAGCTTATGGAAGCGAATGGCCTCGTCCGACGCCATCACGTATAGGTTGAAGAATTCCGCCCATTTTTCGACGGCCCGCGACAGAACATCCTTCGCCGCTTCGACCGTTCCGTTGTGGTACGGTCCAAAGGTGGAAAAGTCGAATACCAGATCGACGCGGCCGTCACTGTCCGGGATCAGCGCCGAGAGCAACCGCTCGGCCTCGTAGTGCGGGCTGCCGAAGTACTTGCCGACATGCGTAAGATATTCCGGATAGCGCTGCTGCAGCAGGGCGGCATTCTTGACCTCCTGCGCCTGCTTGGGAAACGCACTGGCCGAAAACGAGCACTCGCCCATGTGGTAGACGAAGGCGTGGTTGGCCAGCGCGGCGCGGAACCCGCAACGGTTGGCGCGCATGATGAGATCGTTCTCCTCGTTGTAGCCCATCCCGTAGGACTCGTCGAAAAACCCGAATTCCTCCAGGATTTCCAGCTTGATGAACAGGCAGAACCCAACCGCCGTCGGAACAAAATGATAGTCCGGCAGGTGCGGCGAAAGCAGCTGGAAAATCGCATAACACTCGTCCGGCGGCCGTTTCTTGAATTCCTCCAGATGCGGAAGGGTGCAAATGGTCGCGTTGTTCGAGCGCGGGCTGACGAATCCGATCATCGGGTCGCAGTACGCCACGCGCTGCACCTCCGTGACTGCGCCGGGGTATACCAGCGTGTCCGAGTTCAGCAGCAACACATCGTGTCCACGCGCGACCGCCCTCTCCAACGCCTGATTCACCGAACGGACGAACCCGAGATTACGCTCGTTCTCGATGATCTCGCAGCCCACCTCTGCCGACAGCCGCCCCACGGCTTCGCACAGGCAGGCCTGCAGTTCGGCGTCGTCGGGGGAATCGTTCACCGCGACCACGGTGCAATCCAGCGCCTTCAGTTCATCCTTGGCGGTTGCGAGCGAGCCGTAGAGCGGGGAGACCAGGCCAACGTTCCGGTAAAAGGGAATAATGATATCGATAGCTCGCACTGCGCCTCCGTCTCCCGTCGTGTTCTATATCACTGTTACAGTACACGCAGAATGGGGACGGCGTCAATCGCGGCCGCGCTCCTCAAGCGCTTCTTACCCTCCGCCCTCTTGCCCGGCAGGCTGCATGGCGCCCAGCCACGCAATTTCTGCTTCCAATGTTCCGCCGGATTTCAATGTTGCCCCGGCCAGTAGCCCATCCGGGATTGGCAACAGGAATCGCGGGTCACGGCTGAGTAACAGCAGCACGGCACCCTCGCCATCCTCGGCCAGCACCATGTCGTATGCAGCCGGCCGCAGACTCGCCGCCCTCCCGTCCCAGACCCACAGCGGCCGGTCCTGGCTGTCCAACAGCCGCAGGGCAAAAAGCCTGGCGGCGCCGTAGCTTTCAGCCGGGTCGAGCCTGAGTTGCGCCAGCGGCGTCAAGCCAGGCGGGATGCGCAGCCGTAACACCTGCCGTTTCGCCACAAGCTCCAGCCCGGCAAGAGAACTGGCGCCCTCGCTAAAATCCTGGCCGGGCAGTCGCCAGAACAACTGGGGCCTACGAGTCCGGCCGGGCAACTCGGTTCCGCGGCAAGGGTCCGCGGGTTTGCGAATCCGCAGGCCCGCGTTAGCTATGGCGCGCGCCACCTGCTCGCGCGGCACTCCGGTAACGATCTCCTGGAATTCCGCCTCGTTGGCAATCAGGCGTGCCTCCTCCTCGCCGGGCACCTCAATTCCTAACAGACGCATCACGCTGAAAACTATTTCGGACAGCCTACAACTGAGCAACTCGGGCGCGGGCGCCGCGCAGGAGCCCATGCGCGCCAGCGATCCCCAAAGGCCTCGAAACACCACGAAATCGAGTTCGAGGGGGCCGGCGGCGATGTATTCCTGATCGAACACACACAACTCGCCATCGGGGCGGCGGATCAGATTAAAAGGCGCGCGGTCCATGAAATCGGGGGGGAGCAACAGCCCGCGATCGCCGGCGGCGCCGGACGTCCGGACCTCGTCCATCCACGCCTGCGCCCACGCCGCGATGTCTGCCATCGTCCAGCCCGGCCGGTTGAGCACGGAAAACAGCCCGTCCGAGTAAAGCGGGCCCGTCCGATACGGCTCATCCACGACCCGTTGCCGGTACGCGGAACCGTCCGTCTCCGCGGCCGCCAGCCGGTTGCGCCGGACGATCAGTCCGTCGCCCTCTCTCTTGATGAGCATCTCGACGGCAAACTGCGGCCGCCGCGAAGTCGAGTAGTGGTACACCAGTCCTTCGGGATTCCACCCGGCTGCAGCCTCGCCGGACTTCCTCGTCAGTATCAGGAACGAATTGGACAGATCCTCGGCCAGCCCGTTCTTTACCATCACAGGCCAGGCCAGTTCTTCCGAGAACAGCCTCTCGTATGGAAGTCCCCGCTCAGGGGCAGCCGTTCTCAGCAGGGTACTCATATCCAGGTCCGGTTCCCGGAATGCCGCTGCCGAGGCAATCAGGGTCGGCAGCTTGTAATCCGGAAACGGATACCAGAACGACGGCGTGTCAAAGCCATTGGCCCGAAGAAGTTCTTCCCATTCCCGCTTGCCGAGCGTGAGAGGAGTTCCCGGCCCATACAGATCGTGCAGCCCTTGGAAGGGTTCACCGGAGTGGTCCTCCGGGGCCCCGGCGAAATACTTCAGGCCCAGCCTGTTTTCAATCGCGATCAGCAGGTACCCGCCCTCGCTGAGGTAATCGCCGAGCCGTGCCAGCATCCGGTTGAAAGGATCGGGGCCCAAGAAAAATACGGGACTGTACTCGATCACGCCCACGCAGGCGACCAGGTCAAACCGCTCTTCCAGCGAAAAATCCTGGAAGTTGTCGCAATAGATCCGGACATCTGCGAGACCGGCGCAACGCGCGGCCGCAATCCGTCCCCGCCCCGGGCTGCCCTCCACGGCCACCACGGAGGCCGCCTTCTCTCCCAGGAACCGCGTGAGCGCGCCGCAGCCGCAGCCCACTTCGAGGACGCTGCCAGCCAGCAGCGGCTGGAACGGCCGCAGCAGGTTGCTGCGCTCCGGGCTGAGGTGATAACAGGAAACCCAATCGCCGATCTGGGCCGAGAGTTCGGCCGACCCGCTGGAACGGTCTCGGGCGGCGCTCACAATCTTCAGCAGGCGCTGCTCGGCTTCCGGCGAATCCGAGTATCGAAACTCCGGCCGGTCGGGCCGGTGGTACACACCGGCTCCATGGTCGAACCGATAGTCTGAATTCATGATGTCCGGGGCGATCGACCTTTATTGTGTCAGGTTCGTGCGCCTGACCGCAATCCGTCCCTAATCCGATTTTCGCACTCCGCTGATTTGGCGCGGCCGGCAGCCAGCGATTCGGCTTCCGGCACACGAGCCGAGTGCATCAGACATGCGTAAAGGTCCGCTGCTCCGCGGGTTTCTTGTTCGGCAGCCTCAGATCGCGGCGGCGCCCAACTCCATCCGCACCTTGTTGCCAACGCCTACAGCCCGGCAGTCGGCCTCAATCATCTCCCGAACCAGTTCCTGGAAGCCGGTCCGCGAACGCCATCCAAGCCGTTCCCTGGCTTTCGAAGCATCCCCCAGGAGTAGGTTGACTTCCGCCGGCCGGAACAAGACCGGGTCCCTGGTCACGTAATCGCGATAGTCCAGTCCCACCCAGGCGAAAGCCGCGGCCGCGAACTCGCGGACCGAATGCGACTCCCCCGTCGCCACGACGTAATCGTCCGGTTCCTGCTGTTGCAGCATGAGCCACATCGCTTCCACATACTCGCGGGCGTGCCCCCAGTCGCGCTGCGCATCCAGATTGCCCAATGGCAACTCCTCTTGCATGCCTGCCACAATCCGCGCCACGCCCGAGCTGATTTTGCGAGTCACAAACTCGAAGCCCCGCCTGGGCGACTCGTGGTTGAACAGCATGCCGCTGGATGCGTGCAGGCCGTAGGCTTCCCGGTAGTTGCGCGTCAACTCGAACCCGGCGACCTTGCTGATCCCGTACGTCGAGCGCGGGTGGAAACGCGTGCATTCACTCTGGGGGATCTCTTCCACCTTGCCGAACATCTCGCTTGATCCCGCGAAATAAAACCTGCAGGCCGGAGCGTTTTCCTTCACCGCCGAGAGCAGGTAATGCGTTCCGTTTATGTTCGCATTCAGAGTAGAGAACTCGTCGTCGAAGGAGTAGCCGACAAAGCTCTGCGAGGCCAAGTGGTAGCACTCCTCGGGCTGCACCTTCGCCACCACTTGGTGGAGGCTCGCATAGCTTTCGAGTGAACCAGGGTGCAGTTGCACCTGCTCCCGGCAGCCCAAAATGCGCGATAGACGATGCTCCGGATCCTCCAGCGCCACCCGGCGCACGATACCGTGCACCTCGTAGCCTTTCGCCAGGAGGAACTCCGCTAGGTAGGATCCATCCTGCCCGGTAATTCCGGTAATCAACGCTCGCCTCTTCGGCATGGTCGATCTCTACAGATATCATGCCGTGGTTGGCGTGTCAATCCGGGCTGCACGACATCGGGCCGCACGCGTGACACGCTTGCGTGCGTGGTATGTCCAACGCCGATCCAACGGCACTGCGGCACTCGTCGTTACGATGAGTTTCTCCCTGGAGCCACTGTCGTCTGGCTGCTCGACCGGCCTGGCCAAGCCAGTCCCCGCTGTCCACCGGCGCGTTCGCACCCTTCCGCACGACTGAGTTTTCATCTGTGTTACCCTGAAGTTTCCACGTGTGCCAGCGCGTGTCAGCGAAGCTCTCGTTCTGCGTACCTACCCGCTGAAAGAAGCCGACCTCGTCGTCGGCTTTCTCACCAGGGACCAGGGGATGTTGCGGGGCGTCGCCAAGCGGGCGCGCCGTCCGAAGAATTCTTTCGGCGCCGGGCTGGAGCGGTTATCGCACGTGCGTATGGCGTACTTCCAGCGCGAGACCCGTGAGCTGGTGAACCTGGATTCCTGCGAATTGATCCGTTCCCAATTCGGTCTGGTTTCCGATTACTGGGCGGGCGTGGCGCTGGATTACTTCGCGGAGGTCTCCGAGCAGTTGCTCCCCGCCGCGGAGCCGAATGAGAGGTTTTTCCGCCTCTTGCTGGCCGTGCTGGACGACCTCCAGCCGGCCAGCCGGGTGTGGCGGGCGGTGACG
>Ga0182027_10012974_pt1 | contig 11666 bp, 11 predicted proteins | sample 712E1DmetaG_FD_121300 | JGI IMG/M metagenome (GOLD analysis project Ga0182027, IMG submission 121300) | Permafrost microbial communities from Stordalen Mire, Sweden - 712E1D metaG (Illumina Assembly) | ecosystem: Environmental > Terrestrial > Soil > Wetlands > Permafrost | place: Sweden...
ACTTCGCCTGTTCCAGAACGGTTTGGGTCGCTTTTTCCTGCTTGTCTGGACAAAACCTCGCAGCCCAAGCCGCCCAGCCAGTCGAGCGTGTCATCTTCGACTGTTGATTCAGTTACATTCATTACTTTAGATTAGAGTATTTTGATTGACTGAGTGATTGGAAAGCCGCTACCCTTTTGTGTCTCTGAGGCGCAAAAGGGTAGCGGCTTTCCAAGGGCATTCCGCAAAGTTCCGACATTTTGTTCCCATTTCCAATTCTCCAGACAACCGAATCGCGACATCATGTCGCGATTAATGTCGCGATATTGGCATTAGGTATCGTGTTGCGCGCCCCCGTCCGACTCGCAGGAGCAACCCAAGCTCGACGAAATGTGTCAGGTGACGTTGGGCGGTTCGCGCGGTTACACCCATGAGCAGTGCATATTGTTTTTGCGATGTTTGAGTCCAACTGGAAAGACCCATCCAACCCTTCTGCTCCTCTTCTGTCAGTTGATTGAGAATCTGTTTATCCAAACTTCTCGCCACACTTTCCGGGTTTCGATAAAGCGTCAGCACCAGATACGGAGCTTCCCAACTGTATTTCGGCACCGGCAAACCATGCTTGGCAGCAGCTTCACCGAACGTTCTCATTCCAAAACCTCGTCCTTCCACCAGCTTCGCCCCACCAAAATCAAACTGAAGCTTGGGATTTCGGTTATACATCGGTGCGGTGAATTCCTGCATCTGTTCAATCGTGACGGGAATAAGTGGGGCACCCGGGCTGCGGACCGTAATCATGTCCGCCGTTACCATAAGATGACAGGTGGCGCCAGTCAGGTCGTAATCACGATGCACCAAAGCGTTGATCACCGCTTCACGGATCAGCTCGAATGGCATGGCTGACCGTTCTTCCCGTGTCATCCGGCCCCGGTCAATCACGTTCGGCAGCTTCGGACGCAGCCAGGCTTCAATCAGATCAGGAATCAGGATGGTCGGCCCGTCGAAATTCTGAATCTCGTGTGTGCCATCAGGAAACTCAATCGTCGCGTTCAGCCCGGCATGATGCAGGACATCGCGCGGAGTCCTTCCGAAAAGTAAAAATCCAAATCCAGTCGGCACCAGCTTTGAGCCGCGGCGGCGGAGCAATCCTTGACGCTCCAAACGCTGAAGAAATCCGGCTGACATCGTCTTGTCTGGAATCTTCGTCCGCTCCCGATAACACGCCAAAGCGTCTGACGCCAGATCAGCCAGAGCAACACCAGCCAGCACCTCATCCCAATGTGAAAGTGGCGCGGGCCTGGCGGTTCTTCCCTTTTTGGCCTCCGTTGCACGTTGGAGGGCCTGTGCGATAAATTTCTTGTTCGCCGCGCGAATCTGTTCCTGTAGGTCGAGGTCGAACAAATGAACCCGGATGCCGTTCTGCTCCAGATACCGGATACCCTGTCGGTCCACTGTCGGATCCGGGTCTTCGATGCCCACCCAAACCTCGGCAATACGAGCGTTCACAATCCGTTCGGCGCAAGGCAGCTTCGGATGCTTTCTTGCTCCCGGTGCGCAGGGTTCCAAAGTCGCGAAAAGAAATGAGCCATCCAGTTTTTCATTGCCATGTTTGCGTTCTAACAAGGTGTATTCGGCGTGGTCACCATGGCGAAGCTCTCCCCGAAATGCCGAGTCCACCATCCTGCCCGGCCGCCATAAAACGGCGCCGACCTTGGGCGATGCTTTCCCATCAGCCCGAGGTTCGTTGATGGACTTGCGCATGGCCTGAATGGCCAGTTCCATCAACTTTCTCGCGTCGAATTTTTGTTTGGCTGACATGACCTGATTTGACTCGCGCAGATTAATTAAATGACACTGGCGACGGTGTCACCATCAACGGCGGCGGCAGTGGCGGTGGCGGTGGTGGTCATCATCATCGTCGTCATTGTTGTCATCGTCATAATCTTGTTGGTGGTGCTTGTGCTGCTGTTGGTCATGATGATGATGATGTTGCTACTGGCACGCGCAACTCGCCCGACAGCAGCTTCGGCAGCAGCGCGGCGAGTGTGCGGGATTCTTTATTTGTATTTGGATTCATTTTCCTTACAGTGTGCTCGCACCTTTTCAAGCCACGGTTCGCCAGTGTTGTTTTCGCGCTCGCGCGCGTTGCAGTGGCGAGGTCCTTTCGGACGGGCGCAAAATCGGTCTTGAGGTCGGGATGCAAATCCGCCCGGAAACTGTCGGCGTTGCACGGGCCGAGATTGGCGTCAATCCCGCGAATGGCGAGATTCAACCGCGCCAGTTTCCAGGTGGCTTCCTCGAAAATCGTCGGCATGGAGGGGTTTTACACGAAACGGCGCGGGGCGGCAATGCTGTGTTAATCCAAATCCGCCTCGCGCCGCCGGGTTTCACTTCTCCGCCGCTTTCAGCAACGCCGCCACCAACCCGTCCAACGTGTGCGCTTTCGCTTCAACGGCCGGCTGAAGACCGAGCACGGCGAGTACTTTGGAGGTTTCCGGCCCGAGGGTCGCCAGCTTGAGTTGCGGAAATTTCTGCAACAGCTTGGGCAGATTGAAGCGCGCGTGGAAATGCTCAACCGTCGAGCCGCTGGTGAACGTGATCCAATCCGCGCCACTCTCCAGCAGCCGCGCGCCCGCGCCGGTCTTGTCTTCGGTCTCGGCCACGGTTTTGTAAACGGCGACGTCGTCCACGATCGCGCCCATTTCCTCCAGCGCCTTGGGCAACTCTGGATTCGCCTCTTCGGCGCGGAGCAGGCATATTTTCAAATTCTCGATGCTCTCGAACTTGTCGAAGGCCGCGGCGATTTTCGACGCGAGCGCCTCGTCGGGCATCAGGTCCACTTGCAGGTGCAGTTCGCGCAGTTTGGCCGCCGTGCCGGGGCCGACCGCCGCGATCCGCGCGCCGCCGAGGTCGCGCAGGTCCTGGAACCGTTTGAAGAAATAGCCAAAAAACGCGGTCACGCCGTTCGGGCTGGTGAACACCAGCCAGTCGTAGGCGTTCAATCCCAGCAGCGCGTCCACGAGGTCCTGTTTGCGCGTCGGCGGCGCGAGCTTGATGGCTGGAATTTCAAGCACCTCGGCGCCCAGTTCCGCCAGCGGACGGCTGAGGCCGTCGGCCTGGTCGTGCGCGCGGGTGACAACGATGCGCTGGCCGAAGAGTGGCCGAGATTCGTATTGATTCGATTGCTTGCGCGGTTTTGTCGCGCCGCCGGCCTGACAAACTGTACCCATTTTGTTCATCCGGGAAAATGGTAGCGTGGCGGCGCGGCGGGTGCAAAGCAAAGTCGTTTCAGGCCAATTCGGCTGCAAGCTGTTCACCCAAGCCCACGGCTTCCTTGATGGGGCGCTTCCCTTCGGCTCGGCGCGCCGGCCCTTTCCGGAACGACATGGCGCGCATCCGCAGTTTGTCGCCGACAACTTCAGCGCAAGCCGCGACGGGACTCTGGCAGCCGCCGCCCATGGCTTGGAGAAAGGCGCGTTCGGCGGTCACGCACTGGAACGTGTTGAAATGATTCAGCCGTTCGCAAATCGTCGCGATGCGTTCGTCATCCGCGCGGATTTCGATGCCGATGGCGCCCTGGCCGACGCATGGCAGCATCGTCTCCGTGTCCAGGACTGTCGCCAGCAAGCCGTCCGGCACGGCGTCGCCTTCAAGTTTGCCTTCGGGGGTGACGTGAAAATCCAGCCGCGCCAGCCCGGCCAGGGCGAGGACGGTGGCGTCGAGTTCGGCTCGGTCGGCGATTTTTTGCAGGCGCGTCACGATATTGCCGCGGATTTCGACAATTTTGAGGTCGGGCCGCTGCGCGAGCAACTGGGCTTTGCGCCGCGTGCTGCCGGTGGCGATGGCCGCGCCATTCGGGAAATCTTTCAAATCCAGGTGCGGCTTGAACCCGCGAAGCGCGTCCTGTCCCGGCGTCCATTCTGCGGACTTTACTTCTGCCGCGCGGGTTTTGATGAACTCGGCGTCTCGATAAATCAGCACATCACGCACGTCGGCGCGTTTGCCGGCCGCGCCCAGTTTCAAGCCGGCGGGGAGATCGGTGGGCAAATCTTTCAGGCTATGCACGGCGAGGTCGGCGTGGCCTTTGACCAGCGCGACTTCGAGTTCCTTGGTGAACAAACCTTTCGGCAGGCTGGCGTCAGTCTTGGCCAGCGAAGCGGTCTGCAATTTGTCGCCGGTGGTTTTGATGATTTTCATCTCGAACCGGAGCCTGGGAAACGCGGCGCGGCATTGGGCCAGAACCAGATTGGCCTGGGCCAGCGCCAGCGCGCTGCCGCGGGTGGCGACGAGGATTGGTTGGTCGGTAGGCATCGTGGTGCGTGGTGCGTGGTGCGTAAGTAACTAGGGCATGGGTGGGTTGTCCAACAAATCTTCTGGCAATGATCTGTAGAGAAGAGGCTCTTCCTGCAACTTGTACCCGCGTTCATTGGGGATGATTGTTTCCGGGACACCGTTCATCCAATCGTTGTAAGTCATGAACAGCCTTTTACGCACCACGCATCACGCGCCATGCCGCCAGTCGGATGAGGTCTGATCTGAACCAGCAATCCCTTCACCCGTTCCGCAATGATGGCCTCGCATCGGGCGATCTCCTCCTGGCGCTGCTTGAGATAGTTGTTCGCGATGGTTTGCAGGTCGTCAATATTGTAGAGATAGACATTCTCCATGAAATCCACCTCCGGATCAATGTCGCGCGGCACGGCGATGTCAATGAGCAGCAGCGGGCGCTGCTGCCGCAGTTTCATGAGCGGCTCCAATATGGCGCGGTCGAGAATGAAGCGCGGCGCGGATGAGCTGCTGATGGCGATGTCAATGTGCTCAAATGCGCCGGTCCAGTCATCGAAGGGCACGGCGCGCCCGCCCAATTCGTCCGCCAGCGCGTCGGCGCGCGCGCGGGTGCGGTTGGTCACGAGGAGGCCGCGGGCGCCGTGCGAGAGCAGGGCGCGGGCGGTTTTCTCGCCCGTATCGCCCGCGCCAATGACCAGCACAGCGCGGCCGTTGAGCGAGTCTAAAATCTTCTCCGCCAGTTGCACCGTGACCGAGGCGACCGACACGCTGCCGCGCTGGATGTTCGTTTCGGTGCGGATGTGTTTGGCGACGTTGAAGGCGAACTGGAACGCCTTGTTCAACCGGCTGCCGGTTTGCTGGTGCTGGCGGGCGATTTCATAGGCGCGTTTGAGTTGGCCGAGAATCTCGGTTTCGCCGAGCACCATCGAGTCAAGGCCGCAGGCCACGCGGAAGAGGTGCTGTAGGCTGTCCGGTTCGTTCAGGGCGTAAATCTGGTCGTCGAGCCGGCCGTGATAATCGTGGCCGGTGACCAGAAATGTTTTAAGTTTGGCAAAAGCCGCCGCCGGTTCGAGCGGAGTCGCGGCGTAGATTTCCACCCGATTGCAGGTGGATAGAATCACCGCTTCATCGGCGATGCCGCTGTGGCGCAACCGTTCCAGGGCGTCGGGAATCCGCGCCTCGGCGAAAGCAAACCGTTCCCGCAATTCGACAGGCGACGAATGATGGCTCAGGCCGATGACAACAAGGGGCATGATCAGGAAAATCCAAAAACCGAAGTTCGAAGTCCGAAAACGGGAAGCGGAAGCAGACACAGACCGATGGCAACGCAAAACCCGGCGAAAGTCCACACCGCGAAGTGGGCGTTCTTTCCAAAGCCTTTGCGCCACGGAAAAATCAAACCAGCCGGGTCTACCTCGCAAATTCCCGCGGCCAGCCTGAATAAGTTTTGTTCTGTGAGCCAGTCCACGTTGACAGGTTAACCGGGAAGGGCAGGGGCGCAAGCGGAAAGTCGGGATGCCCGGCGCCGGGAATCAGGAAACGGCCAAGGCGGCGGCCTTTTGCCGGGTGGTCATAAAATCCAAATACTCCATCAGCCGCAGTTTCATTTCTTTGCGCGGCACGATCGCGTCAATGAGGCCGTGGTCGAGGAGAAACTCGGCGGTTTGGAAACCAGGCGGCAATTCCGCCTGTGTTGTGTCCTTGATGACGCGCGGCCCGGCAAATCCGATCATCGCGCCCGGTTCGGCCAGGATCAAATCGCCCAGGCTGGCGTAGCTCGCCATCACCCCGGCGGTGGTCGGGTGCGTGAGGACGCTGAGGTAAGGCAGCCGGCGTCGGGCGTGATAAGCCAGGGCGGCGGCGGTTTTGGCCATTTGCATGAGGCTGAACATGCCTTCCTGCATGCGCGCGCCGCCGCTGGTGGAAATGATGATCAGCGGCAGTTCCTTTTCCGTGGCGCGCTCGATCAGCCGCGTGAGTTTTTCGCCGACGACCGAGCCCATCGAGCCGCCCATAAAAGTGAAATCCATCACGCCAAGGGCCAGATGATGTCCGCCCATCCGGCAAATCCCCGTCACCACGGCGTCTTTTTTTCCAGTCGCTTTCTGGCACTCTTCAAGTTTTGACGCGTAAGTGGTCGCGCCGGTGAAGCCGAGTATGTCCACGCTGGTCATGTCGGCGTCCATCTCCTCGAAGGTGCAGGTTTCGACCAGTGAATGGATGCGTTCGCGGGCGCCAATCGGGAAATGATGCTGGCAATGGGGGCAGACCTTGAGGTTCTGGTCGAGTTCCTTGTCAAAAACCATCGTGCCGCACTTGGGGCACTTTTTGACCAGCCCCTCGGGAATCTCGCGTTTCTTGGACTTGCCCGCGCCCAGTTTGGGTTTTTTGGCGAAAGTCGTGCCGTTCTCGGTCGGTGTTGGCGGCGTCAAGGCCGGCTCGGTGGCTTCCAGTCCGAGGGCTTTTTTGGTGAAGGAAGTCGTGGCCATGTTGATTCGTTGTTGTTTTTTTGCGGATGGCTGAAACTCAGCCCGCCGCCGTCAGTTTCACGACCCAGTTCATTCGTTCGTTTGCCGCCCATTATTCAAAGTCCGCGCGCCACTGTCCAGACGCAAACTTCGTCCGCGCCGGCAGCCAACAACACCCGCGCGCAGGCGCTTGTGGTCGCGCCGGTCGTGAACACGTCATCTACCACGATGACGCGCCGGGCGGGCAACCGCCGGTGGTCCCGCATCACGAACGCATTGCGGACGTTGTCGGCGCGCTGCTGGCGGGTTAGAAGCGTTTGCGTGCGTGTTGGCACGACCCGCCGCAACAGGTTTTTGTTCACCGGAATCCGCAGTGCCGCGCCCAAGTGATTGGCTAGGCGCTCGGCCTGGTTGAATTCGCGTTCGCGCATTCGGGCCGGATGCAGCGGCACCGGCACAATCAGGTTCCACCCGGCAGTTTGCAGCACCGGCGCGGCCTGGCGCGCTAGCAAATCGGCCAGGAATGGCTCGAACCACAGCGCGCGCCGGTACTTATACCGGTGAATGACCTCGAGCACCACGCCCCGGGCGGCGACCGCGGAACGCGCCGAGCAAAAGTGCAACTCCAATTCGCGGCAGTTGACGCACTCAAACGGCGTTGTGAGGTCGCCTTCAAACGGCAGGCCGCAGTGTTTGCAGAAAGGTGGTTGGATGAAATGAACCTGCGCCCAGCAGTCGGCGCAGACAAGTCCCTGTCGTGGCGAAGCGCGCCGGTGGCCGCAGATCTGGCAGGCTTCAGGGTAGAAAAACGCAAGGCCAGCATTCAACCAGTCCCGGAAGTTTGCGGCCCGGACGGTCATACCAGCCGGGTTTCCTTTCGCGCCTGGGGCAACCGTGTGAAAATGGCCAGGGCGGAGGCTAGCACGCCGAGCGCGAGCCAGCCGTCGGTCATTTTTTCCGTGCCCCACAACCACGGGTTTGCTCCTGGCGCGCTGGTGGTCAGCGTGCCGTACATTTTGAGCCAGAAAATCCAGCCGGCGTGCAGGCCGATGGAGAAATAGAGATTGCCCGTCCGCTGGTACGCCAGCCCCAGCAGGAAGCCTGCGAGCGTAAGATTGAAAAAGCCGGGAACGATTTGTTGCCAGTCCGTGAACCCGCCCAGCATGAGCGCGAGTTGGCCGAAACCGGAGGTCCAACGCACCGCCGCCGGATCCGAGGTGCGCGCGAAGAAATGCACAATCGCGTAAATCATGCTGCTCAACACCAGTGCGAACGTCCAGTGAAACACGCGCCGCAATCCGCCGAAAATCCCGCCGCGAAACAGAATTTCCTCCAGCCCCGCGACCACCGCCGCCGTCAGCGCGGCGCTCAACATTCGTTCCGCGACGCGCAGGGCAGAAAGCGGGTGGTTCAGCGCGCGGCCGCCGGCGGCCAGCGTGATTGCCGCCACCAGCGCGAGCGAAACGAACCCGAGCAGGAGGCCGCCGGCCAGCTTGCGCCATTGGCCGGAGGGGTTGACCAGGCCGGTTTCGCGCCACGAAGCCGCGCCCAGCCCGCGCAGCAGCGGCCACAGGCCAGCGAGCGCCAGTATCAGCAGCGCGCGGTTTACAAAACGATGGAACGGGCTGGTGACGAGGTTTGAAAAAAACGGGCTGGTGGCGAGCTTGGGAAATGTGTGCGCGAACGACTGTGCCAGCCAGTAAAGCCACGGCGCCAGCACAGCGCCGCCAACAAACACCACCGCGATGTATATGACCAGCGCCCGGAGTGGTCGCATGACAGCAACGATAAAAAACGCGACCCCTCAAGCCAAGCGCGAAGTGATTTGTATTAACCACTGGCGGAGATTGCGGGCGCATGATAGAAAGAGACCGTGTTCAGCCTGCTGAGAAAATCGAAAAAGGACGAACGGTCCGGCCCCGGGCCGTTTGGGCGGTTTTATTTGCAGGAACTCATCAACAGCGGCGGCATGGCGGACATCTGGCTGGCCACGGATTCCCGCCACAAAGCCTACGCGCTGCGCCGGCTCCATAGCCGGCTGCGGTTCAACCTGACGGCCAAGCGGCGCTTTGTGCGCGGTTGCGAAATCCTTTCCAAAGTGCAGGACCACGAGTGCGTCATCGGCTATGTCGAGCACGGGAAAATTGACGGGCAGTTGTACCTGCTCATGGAATACGTTGAGGCGTCGAATCTGAAGGCGCTTTATGCCCGGCACGATCCGGTGCTGGTGGAAAACGTGGCGCAAATCCTCATTGACATGGCGCTGGGCCTCGAGCACGTGCATGAGGCGGGTTACATGCACCTCGATTTCAAGCCGGAGAACGTGCTGGTGACGCAGAATGCTGGCGTGCGGCTGTTGGATTTCGATCTTGCGCAGCCCATCGAGGACAAACCCCTAAAGATGTCGAAGAATCCCGGCACGCCCTCCTACATGGCGCCGGAACAATTGTCGGGCGAGCCGATTGACCAGCGCGTGGATGTCTTTTCCTTTGGCGTGGCTGCCTACGAGCTGCTGACGAACCAGAAACCGTTTCCCGGCGATACACCGGCGGAGATTTTGACGCGGCAACTGGATCGTTCCAGCTTCATCCCGCCGCGCGAGCACAATCCCGACTTGCCGGCGAACCTGGAAAAAGTGGTGCTGAAGTGCCTCGAGCGCCAGCCGGACAAACGCTACCCGTTCCTGAGCGTGCTCGTCCGCGACTTGCAGGCGGCGCTGTACGTTTGACTTTCCGACCCGTGTGTGTCGGCCAACCCGTGTCACAGTTGAGTTGCACGCCAAACCAAAAGCGGCGGAGGGCCGCCGCAGTCCAAGACGCTTCGCGACTTCCAAATTGCTCAACACTCTGCGGCTCCATTTGTTGTCTGCGCAGCGCGCCTGCCAAAAGTCCCCTCGCGGAACATGACCTTTGACCTATACAAATCGTGACCTCGGGGTCTGTTTCTGAATCCGTCAGAAGCGCAAACTGTTCGCGGGTGCTGGACCAGCCGCAGGGTTGGAATCCCGGACACGAAAACGAAAACGAACGCGCCGCTTCGGCGGCAACAGATAACGAATTGGAAAAGCTATGAAACAACTGATCTTTGCAACCCTGGGCATCGCCGTGATCGGCGGTGGCATTGGATTCTATGCGGGCCGATCGAAGCCCCCGGCCGTTCCTCCCGCAGGAACGGCGGGCGGATCCGTCTCCAGCGAGGCGGTCCAGAGCGAGCCGCCGGTCACCGCCGTTGTCGCGAAACAACACGAAGCCCGAACAGTCGCGCCGCCGGAGGAGAGTTTCCCCGCCGCGCAGGTTGATGCGAAACCGGTTGCCGTTGCGGAGAGTGCTGCGAGGGTATCCACGTCTTCCACACCCGTTGGAGTCAAGCTGGCCGTCGAAACCCTGGTGTCACCGCAATCCAGTTATCCACAGAAGGAGGCGGCCTGGAAACAATTGCGCGATTCCGGCAAACTCGACCAGGCGATCACCGAGTTGGAACAGCGGGTGGCCAGCGATCCTCAAACGGCGGAGTACTCCGCGATGCTTGGGCGGGCCTACTTGGAGAAGTGCTCGACGCTTCAAGACATGCGTGAACAAGGCATCCTGGGCATGAAGGCCGACATGGCTTTCGATGACGCCTTAAAAGCTGACCCGAACAACTTTGAGGCGCGTTTCACCAAAGCCGTCGCTATGTCGTATTGGCCGCCACAATTGAACAAGGGCCAGGAGGTGATTGATAATTTCACGCTGTTGATCAATCAGCAGGAAGCGCAGGCGCCGCAACCGTATTTTGCGCAGACCTACGTGTGGCTCGGCGACCAGTACCAAAAGAGCGGTCGCAACGATTACGCCCTGGCGGTCTGGCAGCGCGGCGCGGCGTTGTATCCCAGCGATGCGGCGTTGACGAAAAGGCTGGCCCAGCCGGCGAGCAAATGAGAGCGGAGCCTATTGGCCATTCCCGGTTGAATACCTTTGCCGCTTGGATCCTAATTCAATCATACTAACGCCGTCGTCACAGCCAACGACATGAACTCAAAATCTGCTTCGTCGTCCGCCGACCTGACCGCGCCGATGCCGGCGCGCCAGTTCTGGGGATTTCTCCTGTTCTTTCACATCGTGTACCTTGGAATGCTGGCGCTCACGTTATTTGCGCACTTGCACCGCGTCACGGGAGCGCTGGGAACGTCTGGCTTTACCCTCATCGGTTTGGTCGTAATCCAGTCACTGCTCTACCTTGTTTTTTTTGCCTTGCCCAGTCTGGCGGAACACTTGCGGGCGCGGCGTTGGTTCGGCGCCATCTTTCGCGACATGAATGAATATGGCCGAGCCAATCCCCGGCTGGCACTGCGGTTTTTCGCTGTGTTCATCGTGACCAGCGTGGTCTTGGTGCTCGCGGAGTGTCGCATTGAACCTGCATTTGAGTGGGCCTTGATTGCTTACGTCGGCATGATTTCTGCCCAGCCGTTTCGAATCTCGGTGCCCGCGGCCATTGCCATCTTCGGTGCCTGGCTCCTGAACCGGTTCGGCTGGAGTGGCCTCAGCACCTGGGGATTCCAGCGTTGGTTCGACCTGTTGGTGCAAGCGACGCCGGGCGCCGCTCTGCTGCTCTTCATGGGCCGGATAGTTTCCACCAGCGGCGAACGCGGGAAGCTGATCGCGGAGTTGCAGGCCGCCAAGCAGGCGTTGGAACTTGCCCGCGAGCGCGAACTCGAACTCGCCGCGCTCCGCGAACGCGAACGCCTGGCGCGCGACCTGCACGACACGCTCGGCCATGCGCTGGTGACGCTCACCGTGCAACTGGAAGCCGCGCAGCGATTGCAGTCGGCCGATCCGGCGCGGGTCACAGCGCTGCTGGCGGAAATGCAGAAGCTCACCCGCTCCAGCATGGAAGATTTGCGCCGCTCTCTGGACAACCTGCGCACGCCCGGTTTGGGCGAACGCCCGCTGACCG
>Ga0182027_10012975_pt1 | contig 11665 bp, 8 predicted proteins | sample 712E1DmetaG_FD_121300 | JGI IMG/M metagenome (GOLD analysis project Ga0182027, IMG submission 121300) | Permafrost microbial communities from Stordalen Mire, Sweden - 712E1D metaG (Illumina Assembly) | ecosystem: Environmental > Terrestrial > Soil > Wetlands > Permafrost | place: Sweden...
CATGCCGAATGGCTCATTGAGCGTATCATTTTCCTGGAAGGTACACCTGCTGTATCAAGGCTGAATCCGATAAAGATCGGCAAGACGGTTCTTGAGATTGTAAGCAACGATCAGGACGCAGAAATTACAGGATTGCTGGCATACAACGCCGCTGTTAAAACTGCCCATGAGGTAGATGACGAAGGTAGTGTTGATCTGCTGACAAAGATACTCAAAATGGAAGAAGGTCACGTCGATTGGGCGGAAAAACAACGTACACTGATTAATCAAATGGGAATAGAAAACTATTTAACTAACCAGGCAGAAGATGCGATAAGTTGATTTATAGCCTTTTAATTTAAATAATTCCGGAGGCTCTGCCTTTGGACAAATATTAGAAAGATATATAGTAAGTAGACATATTATCTGAACGAAAGATTAAACAATAATGATGCATTCTTAAGCGTTGTGAACTGAAAAGAGAACTCCTGAAGTTATAAAAGAATTTATAATCAACAATTATGAAATAAATTATTCTATGATTTTTTAAAATGCAATTTGGAGAAATTGATAAAACATGGAAAAGAAAAAGTTAACAACTGCAAGCGGCAGACCATACTACGAATTTGATAACTCTATGACTGTTGGCAACCGGGGACCAATCATGTTGCAGGATTATTTTCTGCACGAAGACATGGCACACTTCAACCGTGAACGTATTCCCGAAAGAGTGGTTCATGCAAAAGGAACGGGAGCATTCGGTACCTTTACCGTAACACACGACATCACACAGTATACCAAGGCAAAAATTTTTTCTAAAATCGGCAAACAAACAAAATTGTTTACCCGTTTCTCAATCGTTGGAGGAGAAAAAGGAGGCGCCGATAGTGAAAGAGATCCCCGTGGTTTTGCAATTAAGTTTTACACCGAAGACGGCAATTGGGATTTGGTAGGGAACAATACTCCTGTATTTTTTATTAAAGATCCGAAAAAGTTTTCACACTTCATTCATACACAAAAGCGTGACCCTAAAACAAATTGTAAAAGCCCTACCATGATGTGGGACTTTTTTAGTTTGAACCCTGAAAGTTTACATCAGGTAATAATACTAATGAGCGACCGTGGTACCCCGTTTTCATATCGCAATATGGATGGTTTTGGAAGCCACACCTTTTCTCTCTTCAATAAAAACAATGAGCGGGTTTGGGTAAAATTTCATTTCAAAACAATGCAGGGAATAAAAAATTTTAATGATAAAGAAGCTAATGAAATGAAGGGTACTGACCTTGACCAAGCACAACGTGATTTAGTGGAAGCCATAGAGCGGAAAGATTTTCCAAAGTGGTCTTTGAAAATTCAGGTGATGACTGATGACCAGGCAAAAATATTTAGATGGAATCCATTTGATCTAACGAAAGTATGGAGTCACAAAAATTTTCCATTGATTGATGTGGGAATAATGGAACTGAATGAAATCCCGCAAAATTATTTTCGAGATGTAGAACAATCTGCATTTGCTCCCTCTCATGTTGTTGACGGAATTGGTTATTCGCCTGATAAAGTGCTTCAAGGTCGTTTGCTTTCTTATCCTGATGCACAGCGCTATCGCTTAGGTGTGAACTATGAACAAATTCCCGTAAACCGATGTCCTTATGCAGTAACAAATTACCAGCGAGACGGGCTTATGCAGACAAGTGATAATGGTGAAGCAAACCCGAATTACCGCCCTAATAGTTTTGACGATATTGTTATCAGCGAAAATTATAAAGAACCGGCAATGCAATTGGAATCAAACACAGCAAATTGGTTTGACCGCAATGAAAATGATGACGACCATTTCACTCAACCAGGATTGTTATATCGCGATGCAATGAGTGAACAAGACAGAAAAAATTTGGTAAACAACATTGTGGGTTCTATGAGCAGAATTTGCGGAGAGAAGAAAGATGAAATTATTAACCGACAATTGAATCATTTCTTCCGCGCCGACCGTGATTTAGGAAAAGCAGTTGCAAAAGGATTGGGAGCTACTATTAAAGGATTCGACACGTAATTAAAATTTCTAAAATCTCGACGTACAAACTATTTCAAAGGACTTAATTTAGTTTTTTATTAATCATTAAAGGAAACAATCAAACTGTGAATTGAGGAAATTGGAATAACATTAATTCAATTTTTAAAGTGGTATAGAAAAAATGGAAAATATACTTAATCAAAAAATTTCCGGTATAGCCAGAGCAGAATATATAGAAGTGGAACCCAATGTGCGTCTTCATATAACAGATGGGGGTGAAGGAAGACCTATTGTGTTAATACCCGGTTGGCCGTTGAGTAATGAAATGTATGAATACCAGTATAATGATTTAATAAATAACAATTTTCGGGTTATTGGTATTACATTAAGGGGTTTTGGCAAATCTGATAAACCTTATGGAGCTTATAATTACGATGTACATTCATTGGATATAAAAAGGGTTTTAAGTAAGCTGGATATAAAAGATGCTGTATTAGGAGGCTTTTCTATGGGCGGAGCCATTGTTATTCGTTATGCATCAAAAGATAATGGAGCTCGCGTTTCTAAGCTGGCATTGTTTGCAGCAGCAGCCCCCATTTGGACACAACGCAAAGATTTTCAATATAATCTTCCGAAAAGTGCGGTTGATGACTTAATTGAATTGAACTATCGGGACCGGCCAAAACTTTTATCTAATTTTGCAAAGATATTCTCTGCTACTGAAACCTCATTAAATGAAGGAATAGGCAGTTGGCTTAATGGGATATGTTTAAGCGCTTCTTCTTATGCAACAGCTCAATGTTTACTCGCTTTGCGTGATACGGATCTGAGAAGTGATCTGGTGAAAATTACAATTCCGACATTGATTTTACATGGTACATAAGACAAAATATGTTCTTTTGATCTGGCTGAACAGATAAAAGCCGGGATCTCAAATTCAACTATCGTTGCTTTTGAGAATAGCGGCCATAGTTTATTTCTGGAGGAAACTCATAAATTTAATGCAGAACTGATCAAATTTGCGGGGAAATGAGTTAAGTGACCGATAATCTGCAGCTGAATTTAGCTATATACCAGTGTAGTGTAATCGTGCTATTGAGTCTGTTCTAATTTGATGAAGGAAATGGAAAAAACTAAATTATTCAACTACTATATACCTGGGTGCACTGAACTAATTCCATGGAAAGTACAATTATGATAAAGACTTTTAATAACCGGTTCATTTTTTTTAATTTAATCATCATTTCATGTGCAATTATTGGCCTGGTGAAACCGATATATCCACAATTTTCCGGAAGTGATTCTTCATTTCATCCATACCATGTTAATTACTGGGCAACAGGTGGTATTATAATCGGGGGAATTACAGCAGAATTAATTGGATTACCCTGGATATCGAATAAATCTCCCATATCAACTGCAGAATTACAGAATTTAGACAGGCAAGATATTTCCTCGATTGACCGTTGGGCATTAAATTTTAACCCTGCTTATATGGGCTACTTTGCAAATCTTTCAACTCAGTTGCAAGCAGTTTTTGTCCTTCTTCCGGTTCTCACTATGCTGGATCACAATATCAGGCAAGACTGGCTGGACGTGCTGATGATGTATTTGCAAACCCAAATAATTACAAATAATGTTTACCTTTTTAGCCCATTCGGGCCGACTTTTCAAAATAGATTTCGCCCTGTTGTCTATTACGATGCGCTTGGTAATAGTGGCGTAAGAACGATAGGCACTGACCGGAGTTCACTTTATAGCGGGCATGTTGCAGCTTCCGCGGCGGCTTCTTTCTTTGCGGCAAAGGTATATTGTGATTACCATCCGGAATTGGGATGTAATAAATATCTTATATATGGCGCTGCGGCAATACCGCCTCTTATCATGGGGTATGTCAGATTGAGAGCACTCGCACATTTTCCAACCGATATATTAGTTGGCCTTGGAGTGGGGGCATCATGCGGTATTTTAATCCCGGAATTTCACCGAATACAAGACCGGAATATTTCCTTAGGAGTATTTTCCTCTCCCGAAGCAACAGGATTGGCAATTACGTGGAATACAAATTTTTTAAACTGAAATGATTGTTGTAAAAATTAAAAAAAGCGAAGCTCAAGTGGAAAGCAGAAAAAAAATTTCGGAAATGTCCGATAGAATTAAATTAAACAGCAAAATAATGAGTCTAACTACATGATAAATTCAGAAATCACGGTTGCTGAATATCTAATAATCCGGCTGAAAGAGATTGGGGTGGATCACCTCTTTGGTGTGCCGGGAGATTTTGTTCTGGGTTTCTTAAACCAGGTATTGAAGAGCGATCTGAAGTATGTTGGTACATGCAACGAACTCAACGCGGCCTATGCCGCTGATGGTTATGCGCGTATACGTGGCATAGGTGCATTTTCCTCAACCTACGACGTTGGAGAACTGAGTGCCATTAACGGCGTGGCCGGGGCATTTGCCGAAAGAGTGCCGGTAGTGGTAATCACGGGTTCGCCTGCGATGATTAATTTCCGTACGCGGACGCTGTTGCATCACACTTTAGGTGATTATCAGATTGCCTTAAGGATGTATAAGAATATTACTGCTGCCTCGACCCTGCTTGTTTCCGCTGAAATTGCACCGGCCGAGATCGACCGGGTGTTGTTGACATGTCTATCTCGCCAGCAGCCGGTTTATATAAGTCTCCCTGCGGATGTTGTGATGATGAAATGTAACCGCCCGAATGCTTCCCTCTTTCCGACATCCGCTGCCAGCGATCAGGATGCACTTATGGAAGCGATTAAAGAAGCGCTTGGAATGCTAAATAAAGCACAAAAACCGATCGTAATCGGCGATGTAGAGTTAATACGTTTCAAGCTGCAAAAGGAATTCGCCGGTTTACTTGACAAAACAGGCTTCCCCTATGTCACTATGATGTTGGGTAAGGCCGTCCTTTCAGAGCATCACCCGCAATTTATTGGTCTCTTTGAAGGAGATCGGAGTCGCGAATATGTTCGAAATCGTGTTGAATCTGCTGACTGCATTCTGCAACTTGGAGCCTTAATGACAGATCTTAACACCGGCGGCTTTACAACAAATCTCGATGACACAAAGACGATAAGTGCTAACTTCAGTTCAGTGAAGATCAGACACCATTATTACGAAAATGTTTATTTGCATGATTTTATTCTAAAACTTACCGAAAAGCTTTCACGACGTGATAATGCAACTCTGTATATTCAATGTGCAGCCGAGAACTGTGTACACAGACATACAGAGCCGTATATGGCTAATGTACAGAATCCTCTTACAATAAAGCGTTTCTTCGATCGCATGAGTCATTTTATAGAAAACAATTCAATAGTTATTGCTGAAACGGGTGTATCCCTGTTCAGCGCTGCGGAGATGCTCATGCCGGAAGGAGCGACCTTTATCGGGCAGGCCTTTTACGGGTCGATAGGCTATACAGTGGGAGCAACCCTGGGTGCCGCTATGGCAGCACAAGACCGTCATGTTGTGCTTTTTGTAGGTGATGGGTCCTTTCAAGTTACTTGCCAGGACCTTTCGACTATGATACGGAACCATCTTAAGCCGGTTATTTTTCTCATCAACAATGATGGTTATACGATAGAGAGGGTGATAAGCGATCATCCATATAACGATATCCAACAATGGCATTATCACAAACTTGTGGAGGTATTCGGAGGAGGAATGGGCCTTGATGTCCATACGGAAGGAGAACTTGAAGATGCACTTGGTAAGGCCACCAAAGCGGACGGCCTTGTATTCATCGAAATTCACACTGAACGATTGGACTGTCCTGAGTCCCTTCGCAGTGCAGGTAAATCTATGGCAAAGGCAAACAAGCTCGACTAATGCAAAAAGGGATTAAATTGTAATTATGGTAATCGTTCTTTTGAGATTGTACTAATATGATTAATATTTTTAATGAAGATAGTAAAAAATGAAAAACGCTAAACTTTTAAGCCCTTATAAACTGGGCCGCAATGAAATTAAAAATAGAATAGTTATGGCACATATGACGCGTTGCCATGCAATTGATAATGTTCCTAACCAATTAATGGTTAAATATTATGAACAACGCGCTAATGCCGGGCATATCATTACTGAAGGTACTTCTCCTTCACCGACTGGACTTGGTTATAGCAAAATCCCCGGAATCTTTAACGAAACACCGTTTGAAGGTTGGGAAATAATCACAAATGCCGTGCATTCTAAAAATGGAAAAATATTTTTACAGCTAATGAATACGGGGCGTATCAGCCATCATGCAAATATTCCGGAAGATGCAATAATTATTTTGCCCTCTTCTGATAAATCAAGCATACAAATTTTGAAGGACGCCTACGGACTACAGGATATTCCAATCCCAACAGAAATGATCATTGAAGAAATAAATCATACCAAACAAGAATACATTTCTGCTGCTGCTAGAGCAATAGAAGCAGGATTTGATGGTATTGAACTGCAGTGCAATAATGATTACCTGTTAAAACAATTTTCATCTCCGGTTAAATCTGTAAAAAAAGATAACATCCGCAGAGACATTGAAAATCGTTGTCGTTTCCTGTTAGAAGTAATAGAAGACGTAATTGAAGTAGTCGGGAAAGAAAAGGTTGGGTTATGCTTTTCTCCTTATGGAATTACAAGTGATACAATTTACTATCCTGAAATTGTGGACACATATGAGTATCTTGCTGAAAAGTTGAATATTATGGGAATACTTTATATTCATTTATTAGATTACTGCAGTATGGGGGCGCCGGAGATATCTTTCAAAATCAAAAAGGCTATTCGTAAAAAATTCGCACACACACTTATTTTTAGCGGCGGATATACAATGGAACACGCAGAGAATGAATTAGAAAGCGGACTTGCGAATCTTATAGCATTTGGAAGATCCTTTATTAATAACCCTGATCTCGTTCTGCGAATTGCTAACGGTTGGAAGTTATCATGTGAACTTGATATGAGAACTTTTTATTCTCCGGGTGAAAAAGGTTATACCGATTATCCCGTTTATACTCAATTATCCAGCAAATCACTTTAATTTATAAGGAAGGATGTTGTAACCATGCAACAACAAATAAATAGACAGATTATTTTAGTTAGAAGGCCGGAGGCTGTTCCTGATGAAGGTTGTTTCAAGTTAGTAACATCTGCAGTACCCCAGCCGGTGAACGGACAGATATTGCTGAGGACGCGGTTCCTTTCCGTTGATCCATACATGAGAGGCAGGATGAATGACCGGAAATCCTATGTCCCGCCTTTTGAGCTTAATGAAGTTATAAACGGAGGAGTTGTGGCTGAAGTTATTGAATCAAAATCAGATAGCTTTATCAAAGGGAATTTTGTCGTAGGGAACCTCGGCTGGCAGGATTACTCCATAGCTAATCAAAAAGAAGTGCGTAAAATAAATCCTGAAATTGCTCCGGTTAGTACCTCGCTTGGGGTTCTGGGAATGCCCGGGCTTACTGCTTATTTTGGGTTGATGGATATTGGAAAGCCAAATGAGGGTGAAACAGTGGTAGTTTCTGCCGCCGGCGGCGCTGTAGGAACAATTGTAGGTCAGCTTGCCGAGATTCACGCTTGTAAGGCAGTAGGAATTGCCGGATCTGATAAAAAAATAAAGTACTTGATTGATGAACTTGGATTTGATAGTGCTATTAACTATAAAACCGCATCAAATCTGAGAGAGGCATTGAAGGAAGCTTGTCCGGATGGAGTCGACATTTACTTTGATAATGTCGGCGGAGATATTTCGGACGCTGTCCTTTCTTTAATTAACAATAACGCCCGTATCCCCTTATGCGGACAAATCTCTTTATACAATGAGGCACAAATTCCTACAGGCCCGCGAATCCAGCCGCATCTGCTTACACACAGCGCCCTTATGAAAGGCTTCCTTGTCCACAGTTACGCTGATCGTTTCGATGAAGGGATAAAACTTTTGGCTCACTGGTTAATGGAAAAAAAGCTTAGGTATGCAGAAAATATAACTGAAGGTCTCGAGAATACTCCAAAGGCATTCATCGGATTGTTTGCAGGAGAAAATTTAGGGAAACAGCTTGTAAGAGTTAGTTAAAAAATAATAATGAGGTATTTTATGGATTTATACATATTCAAGAACGAACAAAGCCTGCTGCCGCCAAATGATTTAGAGGCAGAAATTATAAGTTTACAGGAAGAACTGATGAATGAACGCGAACAAAATGTTAGAGCACTTGCAAACTTCAAGAATTATCGTCGCCGCACTGAACTTGATGAAAAAAAGATTTCCATGAAAAGTAAACGGGAAATGATTTTTGCCCTGATAGATATCATCGACGATATGGATAAAGTGTTGCAATGTGCAAATGACACAGTGCTGCTCTCTATGGAAGAAGTACAAAACATCCATAAAAAATTATTTAAGCTACTGGAAATGTACGGAGTTCTCCCTTTCAAATGTGTTGGTACGCCTTTCAACCATATTCTGCATGAAGCCATGGCGATGGCGGCACATGAAGGCAGCGAGCCGAGAACCGTTGTTGATGAGCTGCGTCGCGGTTATCTCTGGAATAATGAATTATTGCGCCCCGCGCAAGTGAGAGTTTCCGGTTGAATCGCGGCCGGGTGATAAATAAAACTTAAATATGGATATTTCAATATCAAAATATTAAAAATTAAATTATATAATTGAGGTTATTATGAAAAAGGAATATGTATCTTTATTAACAATTATGGTAATTATTTTTACATTAACCATATTTGGATATAGCACTCATGATATGGAAGCAAAGGTATCTATGAAAGAAAACGATGTTTCAAGCTCTATGGGTAAGCCTGTATATGAATCAAAAGTTGATAGTCTAAGCACAAAAGTCTGGGTGATGACGCAGGCACAACATAAGAAAATGATGAAGGAAGGAATGGGTAAGGCAATGAGCCGTGAAACTGAAAACCTGCACAAAATGCCTATGACGGGCGATATGAATGACAGTACTATGGGGATGGATAAGGCGTCAAAGAAAGAGATGATGAAAGGTACCCATTTTATAATGCTTGACGTAATAAATACTATAAGCGGCAAGGAAATTACTAACGGCAGCGCCAAGGTTCAGATTGTTTACCCATCAAAAAAGAACATAGCTGTAGATCTTAACGTTATAATGAGCCATTTTGGAAGCGCCCTGACACTCAATGAAAAAGGAAAATATTTATTTACTATAAATATTGATTTCGGCGGGGACTTTAAAACGACACAGTTTAAATACACTGTAAGATAAAAAACTGCTATTGACATACAATACAGATTGACCCGATTTGTTTTAACCGGCGTCGTATAAGGTAATTAAAGAGAGTGCTTTTGTGGAATCTAAGATCAAGAATACAACTGAATATGAAAAGATATCCTTAGAAGAAATATATAAAATCCTGGGGACGACTGCAGACGGACTTTCCGATTCTGAAGTGAAGAATCGTCTTGAGAAATTCGGTAATAATGAAATAGTTGAAAAGAAACAAAACTCTCTTCTTGAATTCATTTTACGTTACTGGGGTCCGATGCCCTGGCTGCTGGAAATTGCAATGGGGCTTGCCTTCGCCTTAAATCATTACTTTGAAGGAATAATAATTTTTACATTGCTTACCGCAAACGCCGTCATAGGACAAATACACTCCAACGGGTCCCAAAAAGTAATGGACTTGCTAAAGAAAAGACTTGCAATTAAATCCAAAGTTTTTCGGAATAAAAAATGGTCGGAAGTAGATGCAAAAGGAATTGTGGATGGAGACATTATCTCTATCAAACTTGGCGATATTGCCCCTGCAGATGCTAAAATTATATCCGGCGAACTTTCCGTTGACCAATCATCCCTTACGGGAGAATCCCTGCCCAAGGAAACACATCCATCAGACATTATTTACTCCGGCTCTGTAGTAAGGCGTGGTGAAGCTACGGGTATAGTTGTCAACACCGGAGCAAATACTTTTTTTGGTAAGACTGCAGGGCTTGTAAAAACTGCCCAACCGAAGTCACATCAGGAAGAAATGATGATGGCTGTCGTAAAATATCTGATTTATCTCGGTATTGCCGCATCTGTTTTAGTTTCAGCATCTGCCTTATTTATGCATTTAAGCATTTTAATAATGCTGACCTTTATAATTGTTGTACTATTAGGAGCTATTCCCGCGGCTCTTCCGGCAGTCCTCACCATTGTGCAGTCTGTGGGCGCTACCGAGCTGGCAAAAAAAGGGGCGCTGGTGACCAGACTTGATTCAGTAGAAGATGCCGCCTCAATAGATATTATTTGCTTTGACAAGACCGGTACTATAACACAAAACAAGTTGTCGGTTGTCGACAGCATACCATTTCCCGGCTACAACGTAGAAGATGTTCTGAGGATAGCCGCATTAACATCACAATCCGAAGGAATGGACTTAATTGATCTTGCAGTTATTGAATACGCTAAAAAATCGGGAGTAAATTTTAATGAATACAAACAAGTAACATATACTCCTTTTGATCCATCTGTAAAAAGGACAGAGGCAATTATTGAAGTTAACGGAAAGCGCTTCAGAGCTGTTAAAGGCGCTGCACAGGTAATCATATCTTTATGCCATAATGTAGATAAAGGAACTTTAGATGAAGTAAACAAAACTATAGATGGTTTTTCCAGGAAAGGTTACAGAACGTTAGCTGTTGCCAGGTCGGAAGGAGACGATTTAAATAATCTTAAACTTACAGGATTGCTTCCCCTGACTGATCCGCCAAGACCTGATTCAAAAGATATGATAGACCAGGCAAGGAAACTGAGTATAAAGCCGATGATGCTTACAGGAGATAGTATCGATATAGCCAAAGAAATTTCCAATCAGATTGGTATTGGTAATAACATTATTCGGATGGAGGATATTAAAGATTTAAGTTCGGATAAACAATTAAAGATTGTTAATGAATGTGACGGGTTCGCAGGAATATACCCTGAAGACAAATATAAGATTGTAAATTTATTGCAATCCGGAGGGCACATTGTTGGAATGACCGGAGACGGAGTTAACGATGCACCTGCCCTGAAACAAGCAGAGATGGGTATAGCCGTTAGCAATTCGACAGATGTAGCAAAAGCAGCCGCCAGTGTGGTCTTAACCGAATCCGGTGTAGGTGTTATAATCGATGCAATAACAATAAGCAGGCAGACATATCAGCGAATGCTGACATGGGTTCTCAATAAAGTTGTTAAAGTTATAGAATTTGTCGTTTTTCTCTCTATTGGCTTCTTCTGGCTGCATAATATTTTGCTTTCCCTTCTTGGAATGACTTTACTTGTATTTGCAAATGATTTTGTAAGCATGACTCTGGCAACCGACAATGTAAAGAGTACAAGTAACCCGGATCAATGGAATGTAAAGAATATTATCGTAGCATCTCTTCTCCCGGCTCTATTATATGTCTTGGGAGACATTATTGTAATCTTGATAGGAATTAATTATTTCCATTTACAATGGAATGAATTGACTTCTCTTATAATGCTGAGTTTCATATTTAATAGTCAATTCCGGGTTTTGATCATGAGGGAAAGGAAACATTTCTGGTCATCACTCCCGGGTAAAGGATTGCTTATATCAAGCACATCGGCAATAATCGGAATTGCACTTATAACTTTATTCGGAATCCTTATCCCTTCG